>Ga0307316_10000131_pt1 | contig 19892 bp, 21 predicted proteins | sample ER_DNA_356_FD_194504 | JGI IMG/M metagenome (GOLD analysis project Ga0307316, IMG submission 194504) | Bulk soil microbial communities from the East River watershed near Crested Butte, Colorado, United States - ER_DNA_356 | ecosystem: Environmental > Terrestrial > Soil > Floodplain | place... | reverse complement strand
CGAGATCCTGTTCGGGATCAACGCCGAGGGCAAATCACTCGAGGACGTCACGAAACCGCTTACGTCCACAGCCGAACCGGAGGAGGCGCCGAGCGCCGCGTAGTCTTCGTGCAGGGCTGCTGTTGGACGTTGTTGGCCCTTGGAGTGGCTTACGCGAGAGCACGCTCGTAGCCGACTCGCCGGCGCAGCTTGCCCTCGTCCGCCGGGTCGAACCAGATCGAGATCAGCACCGCGCCGCGCGCGGCCGGTGACTCCACCAACTCCGCGTACTCGAGCACTGCCGCGTTGCCCCGATCGGCGATCGCCGCGAGAGCCTCGGTGTTTGCTGCCCGTTCGGCAGCGGCGCGCGCCTTTTCCCAGCAGCGAACCTCGGCATGGAGTTCCTCGCCGTCTTCGCGCCGTATCCGGTAGTCCACCGCGCCCACCCATCCTGTGAAGGCGCAGTGAGATCGAGTGTCTGGACCACCTCGGCGATAGGTGCAACCGTACCCAAACGGCGACAGTCACGTCAGAGACCTAGGCGAACACGTTCACGGCCCGTGCGATCACGAGCCCGAGGATGGCAAGGGGAGACGAACGCCTGCACGGCCATCGCGATCTTGGCCCATGGTACGAGGGGCATTACGTCGGTCGGGCTGAAGGCGGTCGCGTTGGTGAAGCCCAGGTACAAATAGTCGATGAACCGCGGCCGCCAGTTGGGAGACGCTACGTGCGGGTTCAGGTGCTAAGGGAATGCGAGGTCGGCGTGGGCCGGAAGGTTGTGGGCACGCGCAGCTGCCCCTCCGCCGTCCAGTTCCCAATAGAGAAGAGCGAACGCAATGTTGTTCGAAACCCAGACAATCGTTCCGGCCTCGAGCAGGTCACTCGCCGAGTTCGTCTCCGCGCCGCCGTGGATGAGGTCGCCGATGAGCAAGACCGTCGCCCACAACGCGCCGAACACGAGCACCGCCACGAGCACGATCAAGAGCGCCCGGAGCTCGCGCGAGCGGCGGTTGATCTTGCCCGGGTCGCCCGCGATCAGGGCCACGAGCAACACACCTTCAATGAGCGGGAACAGCCACTTCGGCCCTGCCCGCAACGCGTCTGGCAGGAGGATTGTAAGGACCATCGCCGCGAGCACCGCGCCCCACCATGGGCCAGCGCGCCTCGCCCACAACGACGTCATCCTCACCTCCGTGGTCCGCGGCCGTCGACGCTTCTCTCCCGGCGTCGGGCTCCGGCGTCATCTTCGTCTCCTCGAGGCTCGGATCGCGAACCAGCCCAAACTCAAGAGCATTCCGCGCCCCATGGAATCATCCCGATCGCATGAAACGCGACTGTAAGCCGCTGATGAACAGTTGCCACGCGCCGCCCTCCCGAGGCGCGGGCGCCTGTGGAACCCTCCTGTTAGGCCTCGGCGGCCTGTATGAGCAGGTCGAAACCGCTGCGAACCTCAACGAGACGATCGATGCCTTCCGCGAGGTGACCGGGAGCCGCGATGAAGAGAGCCTCGTTGCGCCGGATCTCGTCGAACTCGTGTAGCTCAAGCTTGATCTGGGAGACACAATCCTCTTCCCCGCATTCACAGAGGAAGTGGCTTGCCGCCTCCCCGTGAGCGCGGGTGATGTGTGCGATCCGCTTGTTCACGTCCCGGAAGACGAACTGATATGCGCGTATGCGTTCACGGTTCACCTGTCATCGCCGGCTTCGACGCACTCAATCGCCGCGTCCAGGGCGTCGAGAATCTCTTGCTTGGTGCGTCCTGCCTCGTCGTTCCAGCCGTCGAGCGAGCTCATTCCGGTGACCGCCCTGAGCGCCCGCAGGGCGGCTGGCAGATGGTTCATCGGGATTCCATCCTTCCCAGCAAGCGCGACGGCTGAGGAGAGCGTCCACTCAACCGCCTGCTCGCCGGCGAGCGGCACTTCCTGTCCTAAGGCGTCACGTGCATCTGCCTCCTGCGACCACCCCGAGGCGATCCGGACTCGTACGTTGCGTAGGGCATCTGCTGACATCTCATCCCTTCCCGCCCTCGGCTGCCCGCCGAAAGAGAGATCACAGAAGGAAGGGAGAGCTATCTTGTCGGTCAGGGTAGCTCTTAAATCTGAAGCTCGGATGCCGGGGGTGAGATTCGAACTCACACACCCTTTCGGGCAGAGGATTTTAAAATCCTGTCCGACGATACGTGACGAGGTTGGGCTACTGAGCTAACGCTGATCCCACGAGGAATCTACGGGGTGAGCGTGTGGGGCTCAATGGGGCGCTAGGGGACAGCGCGGTTACCGCTTTCGTTACCACACGCGAAAATTTCTTTGAACTCGCTGCGAAAATGGCCCTGAGAGCGCATGAATGCCGAAGAGTCCTGGAAAGTAAACTCGAATCCTCGCCTGCCCCTCGCAAACCCTCCGAATGCTCAGAAGGCACGCGGCAATGAGGATGGACAATCCCCCAACGCACGCGAAAGCCCGCATATTTGCTGGTATACCCATGCAGGCGGTAACGGTGCGGTAACGAGCGCCCCTACTTAGAGCATCGTCGCGAGCTGCCGGTCTTCAAGTTTCATTCAGTCATGACCGCCGGGGGTGCCTGTCTGGCCCGCCTGTGTTACAGCCTGCGTGCCACAAGCCCTAGGGAATGCCGAGGTGGGGTTCTTAAAAGGTGCGAGTGTCGGTCTAGTGCGACTCAAGCCGCCCAATCTTAGAAAATGCAGAAAGCCGGGTAAGTTTGCCCGAGTGGTAGTCGGTGGAGCCCTCCTCATCGCCGGTGGCCTCGCGTTGGCATGGCCCACTCTTCGTGTGATTAGGGCACCAAGGGAGCGGTGGATTCCAGGCCGCACCCAATGGCTTCTCTTCATCTGGGCTCGACGTGGCGAAGCCGCCCCAAGTGCCTCGGAGCTTCGTCTATGGGCTTCGATCTGGCTCGCGATCGCCACCATTCTCTTTGTACTGGGCGTCGCGCTTATCGTGTCGGCCTAGCCCCGCCGCCCTTCCGCAAGCGTTCCGGCCCAGGATTTCGGCCGCAGCGCCGCCTGGGGCGGTTTGCTTGTCCCCATCGAGGGAATGCGATTACTTCGTTGTTGATCCGAGGAGGGGTGAATGGCAGACGTACACAAGTTCTCAGAGCGGGTGATCGACTTGGCCGAGCGAACATCCGCCGTCGCTGACGCGGCTCAGGGAAACGGGGTTCGACGAAGGGGCGTGCCGACGCGCTGGCTCTTGCTTCCTGCGGCTGGCGCTGGTCTCTATGCCCTCATGACGAATCGCTCTTTCACACGCCAAGCAAAGAACGTCATGAATCAGGCGAAGGAACGCGCCTCTGACCTGCCCGAGGATTTGGTGGATCGCGTCCAGCAGACCACGGGCCAAAAGAGCAGCTCGGCATCGGGCAGTCGTCCATCCACGCAGAAGTCCGCTAGCCGGACAACGCAGCGGCGAAAGACGACGTCCGCTCGTTAGGCGGCGTCGGGACGGGACCGCAGAGCTCGTTCGTAGGGGCGAGCGAGCTCTCAACTTCACGAGCGTTTCGGTGTGCCGCAGCAGCAGTCGGGGTTTCGAACTCCTCTGTAGCCCGCCGCCGCCCTTCCGCAAGCGTTCCGGCTTCTAGTCGCCGTGCCTCCGCAAGGGTTCCCGGACGGCTTACCTGCCACCTCGGGAGCTACGACGCGAGGCGGGCGATGAGGAAGACGAGCGCGATGAGGATGGCCAGGAGGACGCCGAGCCCCAGCACCAACCCGCTCAACGCGATCAGCGGCGTCGTCTCCGTCTCGCCCTCGCGGAGTTCCTCCGCGAGGCGACGCGCCTCCTCGCGCGGATGCGTGGCGAGCCGCTTCGTCTCCTCGCCGAGCTCCGTGTGCAGGTGGTAGTCGGGGTCGCCCGGGGGCGCGCCCTCGCCTGACGGCCCGCCAGGATCATGCGGCCGTTCACGCTCTTCATCCATAGGGCACCAGTTTCCCAGCAATTCCACTCCCCCGCCGCCCTTCCGCATGTCAAGCCTCTCGACTCGCTGCCGATACCTCGCATGGGTCGGGGCAAGCTCTTCCTCGGAGTCAGGACTTGCCGGAGCGCCGTATTTCGGTGAGTCCGCGCCCCGGCCCTTTTTCTAGTTCTCGCTTCCCGTCACGAGCTCGGCAGACTCGTCGCTGTCGAGCTTCCGTGGAGCGCTAACTGTGCTAATCACGGGCATCGTCCTTTTCGCCGGTGTCTTCGCCCCTCGGACGCCTACAGCGGCGAGGCATCCCTTGGCCGATCCTGCCGGGGGACCCGGTGGCCGTGCTGACAGTGCCCCGTGCCGCAGCCAAGTTGTGTCGGGCGGCGCAAACTATTACCGTAACCGGCACCCATGACCCGGCGTGGCGTGATGGCTGCAACTGTCGTTTGTCTACTCGCGGGTTGCGGTGGCGGCGGGAACGCGAGTCAGACGCAAACTGAGTCGGCGACGAACGGTCACATCGCCTTCGAGCGGCTCCGTTTCCAGAACAGCCCCCTCTGGGGCGAGCTGTTCGTCATGAACGCGGACGGGACCGGTGTCCGGAAACTCACGCTTCCGCCGAACGGCACGGAGGACACGAATCCCGATTGGTCGCCCGACGGTTCCCGCCTGGTGTTCGAGCGTGCGCCGTCCACGGGAGCGCACTCGATCTGGACTGTCAACTCCGACGGAACAGGCCTTCGGAGGCTGACTCCGGACTGTCCGCCGGGCGCCGGCGTTCCCACGTGCCGTGCCGACGACGGCTGGCCCGTGTGGTCACCCGATGGAAAGCACATCGCCTTTCAACGCCTCACGGGCGCGCTTCGCCCGAACGGGGCGACCGTGAACGACGCCAAGGCGATCTACAAGGACGAGCTCACGATCATGGATGCCGACGGAGGCCACACTCGCACTCTTTTCTGGCTGGGGCCGTGGCGGGGTGACCCGCAGGCACCTGCCTGGTCGCCCGACGGCAAGCGGCTGGTGTTCGTCGGAAAGTTCATGAACAGCAAGACCAACGGCACGGGCTGCGAGTGTCGCGCGCTTTACGTCATCGACGTAGACGGTAGCGGCCTGAATCGCATCCTCCCACCAGGGGTCGAGCCCGGGGGTCGAATGGAATGGTCGCCGGATGGGAGCGTCATCCTCTTCCGCACGCATCCCGGCGATGATTCCAGCGGAGTCGGCGCGAACCTCTACACGATTCACCCCGACGGCATCGGCCTTCACCAGCTCACCCACTTCTCGTCGGCCGAGCATGTCCTCGAAGGCAGCTATTCGCCTGACGGCCGGTCGATCGTGTTCGAGACCAGCAGCGGCGCGGTAGGGTCGGCCCTCCCGGACATCTTCGAGATGGATGCGGACGGCGAAGGGCTACATCAGATCACGAGGACGCGCAACTTTGAGACAGAGGCGGATTGGGGCCCGTGAGGGATGCCGAGCGGCGACGGCCCGCGAGAGCTTTCCGTTTCGCAGATCCACGAGCAGGGAACTGACGCTCACACCTACTTGGAGGCGCGAATGCTCGCAACGCTCGGAATGCTTCTTGCGGTCGGCCGAATCCTTTGGATCATCATCATCATCATTGTGGTGCTCGTACTCTTCGGCTTTTTCTTTCGGCGCGGTAGGTAGCAGATAATTAGTCTTCGTCTTCTCAGCCCAACGAAAAGCGAGGGATATCTGTGGCGCGCAGAACTGTGGTGGTTAGCGATCTCAGTGGCGAGACAATTCAGGACGCTAAGGGCGCGAAGGTGAGAATTACTTTCGATGATGGACGCGCTGGCTCAATCGAGATGGACGTGACCGCAGAGGAGGGTCGCGCTATGGGCGCGAAAGGTCGTCAGGTAGCTCGCAGAGGGCGGAAGCCGAAGGCGTCGTCGTGAGCTAGGCCGCAGACTGTCGAACTTCCGCCCGGAGCGGCCCAAGAGCGCGAAGCACGACGCGGCCAATCGCTTGAAGCGACCGCACGTCTGCGGGGTAGCCACCCACTGAGACGCGATCTTCGAGGTTGCGCAGAGTCGCTTGGGTTTCGTTGTTAGGCGCCCCGAGGTGTATGTCACCCGCGACGTTAGCTACCTGAGCTATCACGTCTCTGACGGTGATTTCACGCTTGCGAAAGATCATCACGACCTTGGCTAAGAAGGCATCGCGCTTCAGGGCTCGCGGCTGCGTGATGCTCAGAGACGTAGCGGGATCGAGCCCGTCTTGTATCGACCAGAAGAGCGGGCGCTCGTCGGGGAACAGCTGCCAGATGGCTGGCGCGTCGTTTATCAGGAACTCAACCTTGATTCGCCGCGTTCGGTTCACCATGTCCACGAGGCGGTTCTCGTCTAGCAGCAGCTTTCGGAGGAGGCCGGCAATCCTCATCACCTCGTACTCAGGGACGCCCGGTCGCAACCGCGACTTCAAGTCGTCAAGCGTATGCAAGAAGAGTCGATTTCCGTCCATTGACTTGCTATCGCTCCTGAACGAACCCTTCTAGCTGGCCGCACTCGCACTGGTAGCGCCCGAACTGCCGCACGGCAGGCTTCGTTCCGCAGCTTGGACAGATCGCGTGTTCAGGGTTGTCGAATCCCTGCGCCTTCGATTGCTCGACAGCCTTGCGGTTCCAACTGATCGTCTTCATCTCGTTCTCCTGAGGGGCAGGCTCCGCCACACGGCCAAGCTACCCATTGAGGAAGACGGCTACTGTGCTCGCGGGCCGCGTAAGCCCGCTTGGTTACCACTTGTGAGCCTCTGCGCGGCCCCCTAAAGCGTGAAGACGCCTTCCATGAGTTCGGCCTCGCGCTTGCGCTCGGAAGCCTCCCAATGCCCGTAGCGCTCCGTGGTGACGTTGACGGAGGAATGTCCTAGCTGACGAGAGAGCCAGAAGATTGCCCTGCCCGTCTCAAGCGCTCGCTTGGCGTAGGTGTGCCTGAGGGAGTGGAACGTTCGCCTCTCCCCTGTCGGCCCCTCACGAGGAACGCCGGCATCCTTCATCGCCTCATAGAGGTTGTTGCGGATCACGCCGTCATGGAGGAAGGCTCCGCTTCGGCTCCCAGGAAACACGAGGACATCATCCTCAGGCTTGCCGCACTCGCCCCACCATGCTCCGAGAAGTTCAACCACGTCAGGCGACACATCTACCTTGCGAGAGCGCTTGTTCTTCGGAGTCGTCAGTTCGCCCTCCGTGAAGCTGTAGCGGACTGAGATCACGCCTTCCCCGAGTTTGATGTGACCCCAGGTCAACGCGACCAACTCGCCCTCGCGCATCCCGGTCTTCAGAGCCGTCTCGAAGAACACTCGATACAGACCGTCATGGATCGCAGCGAAGAGGCGCGGCAGTTCCTCGTTCGTGAAGTACGCGGCCTCTCGATGAACGAGAGAGGGCTTCTCGGACTTCGGCAGCTTCTTGACCGGGTTCACGGCGGTGTAGTCGTGAGCAAGCGCTGAGGCGAAGCAGGCATGGAGCACACGCAAGTGCTTCCCCCTCGTTGACTCGGACTTACCCGCCTCGCGCATGGACGTGTTCAGAGCCGAGATGTCTCCGAGGGTGACGGCACGAACGTTCTTCCACCCGAACGCTCTCTTCGCAAAGTTCATCGTCGTCTCGTAGGAACGAACCGTGGTGGTCTTGCGTTCGAGCGAAGCCGTCCACTGATCCGCCCATACCTCGAACTTGATGTTCTTCAGCGGCTCGTACGCTCCCTCGTCCTGCTGAACCTGAGCCTTGTCCAACTTGCGTTTCGCCAACTTCTCGTTCTTGCCCACCTTCTGCTTGTCGAGCTTCCCGTTCTGATGCACGAAGACGTAGAGCGTCGGCTGACAGGTGCAGCCCTCGCGGTTACCCGCCGCACGGAAGGTGTCTCCGAGCGCACAGCCCTTCTGATGCCTTGCCTGTAGCGATGCCACTGCGAGCCTCCTAGTTACCGCTTGGTTACCGCCTCTAGTATAGGCAGGTCAGCGGAAGGAGCGCACTGCGCCGCAATCCCTGTGTTGGTGCTGATGCCGGGGGTGAGATTCGAACTCACACGCCCTTTCGGGCAGAGGATTTTAAATCCCCCGCGTCTACCGTTCCGCCACCCCGGCCTGGAGAATTATGTGCCGGGCGCTAACGAGGACAAGTCGAACTTCTCCGGTGCGTCGCCCGTTGGGCCGCGATAGTCGCTGCGGAAGCGGTCGAGCGCGCCCTGATCGAAGCTCGAGCAGGTCATCAGGTGCGTCCATGCGGTTGCGGCGATCTTATTGCCGAGTTCGGGGAGCGGAGCGATGATGAGCCCGTCCCCGTGCTCGGGGTCCGACTGGTACCACTCCGTGATCGCCTGCACCTGGTCCTGCGGAACCTTGTCGCCGTACTGGACGATCACGCCGCCGTGTTCCAGGTTGTGCACAAGTCGGATTTCCGGGACTGGCTCCGTGTAGACGTTCCAGACTGCCGGGACCGGAAAATGGGGGCCGCTCGTCGGCGGGTTGGTGCTGTACTTGAAGTCCTTCGCGAGTTCCTGCACGTGCTCCCGGCCCTGGGGCGGGAATGTCTGGCGCGTACAAGCCCCGTCGACCCCGTTTGCCTCGGCGCCACCACCGCGGACGGCGAGCAAGACGCCGATTCCGGCTACGGCGACGATGATCGCCACGCCGAGAGCGACGAACCAGAGGTTGATCCCGCGGGGCCCGCCCGACTCGACGCGCCGCTGGGGGCCGGCAGCCCTCTTCTGTGGACCTTGGCTCGTGCGGGGAGGAGGCGGGACGCGGCTCTTCTTCTTCTTGGCCACGGCAGCGCCAAAGGTATCAAGCGGTCGCGCGGGCCTGAGCCCCGAAGAAATCCGCGACGACGGAGAGTTCCGCGGCGACCGGGGCCGGAGGCAACGCCTCGAGGAAGCGGCGGCCGTAGGCGCGCGTGCGGAGGCGCGGGTCGAGGATCGCCACGACGCCCTCGTCGCCGTGGCCACGGATCAGGCGCCCGAAGCCCTGCCGCAGCTGCAGCACGGCCGCCGGGAGGGCGTACTCGCTGAACCAGTCTCCCCCCTCCCGGGCGATCCGCTCGCAGCGCGCCTCGACGAGGGGATCCCCGGGCGCAGCGAAGGGCAGCTTGTCGATGACGAGGAGCGAGAGCGACTCGCCCTGGATGTCTACCCCCTGCCAGAACGTCGACGTGGCGAAGAGAATCGAGTCGACGTCCTCGCGGAAGCGATGGAGCAGCAGCTCGCGGGGCGCGTCACCCTGGCGCAGGACCGGAAACTGGAGGCGGTTCGCGCACCGCTCGACGAGCTCGTCGAGCGCGCGATAGGACGAGGTGAGCACGAGCGCTCGCCCCGCCGAGAGCCGGCAGAGCGCGACGATCTCGTCCGCGAGCCGGTCGTAGTAGCCGGGCGAGCGGGGCTCGGGAAGCCGCCCCGGCACGTAGACGAGGGCCTGCTCGCGGTAGTCGTACGGCGAGGGCAGCGCGAGCTCGCGCGCGTCGTCGAGCCCGAGACGGCGCCGGACGAAGCGCGGATCGAGGGTCGCCGAGACGAGGATCGCCGTCGTCTCGCTCTCCCACAGGCTCTCGCGCAAGAGCCCGGAGACGTCCACCGGTGCCCACGCGACCGCGCCGGGCTCCGACCAGGAGACACGGTCCGGGTCGTCGAGCGCCAGGCAGCTTTCGACATCCTCCGCGACGAGGAGAGTCCGGCGGGCGAGGGTGTCGCCGTCCTCGCCCGTGCCCGTGAGCGCCGCGGCGAGCGCGCCGAGCGCGCTCGCAAGCGCAAGGCCGTGGTCCTCGAGTTCCGCCTGGTCGGCGGCGGTCAGCCGCCGGCGGCCCGATCCCGGGTCGAACGCGCCCACGAACCTTTCTCCCGCGCGGTCGACCTCGGCGAGGGGACGGGCCGGCGAAGTCCTGCTCTCCTCGCGACAGAAGCGCTCGACGTCGCGCTCGAGCTGCCGCAGCCGCGCGATCGACACGCGACCGCCGAACCACGCTGCCACAGCCTCCTCGAGGCGGTGCGCCTCGTCGAAGACGACCGCGTCGTGCTCGGGCAGGACGGCGGCTCCGTCGGAGCGGGTCCTGAGCGCGAGGTCGGCGAAGTAGAGAGCGTGGTTTGCGATCACGAGCTCGGCCTCGCCGGCACGCTCCCGCGCGCGCTCCGCGAAGCAGGTCTTCACGAGGGGGCAGCGCCGTCCCGCGCACCGCTCGGCGCCGACCGAAAGCTCGGCCCAGAGGCTCTCGGAAGGCTCGAACTCGAGCTCGGCCCGGTCACCCGTCTCGGTCGTCGCGATCCAGTCGCGCAGTCGCTCGAAGTCGGCGGCGTCCTCAGCGGTCCGGAAGAGCCCGCCGAGCTGGTCCACTCCCTGGAGGCTCTTCCGGCAGAGGTAGTTCTGCCTGCCCTTCAAGACCGCGACGCGGACCCGCCTGCCGAGCGCGGCCGCCGCGGTCGGCACGTCCTTCGTCAACAACTGCTCCTGGAGCGCCTTCGTCGCCGTCGCGACGACGACCCGCCGACCCGAGAGCAGCGCTGGCAGGAGGTACGCGAGGCTCTTTCCGGTCCCCGTCCCCGCCTCGGCGACGAGGTGGTCGCAGCTCTCGAGCGCCTCCCCGACCTCGACGGCGAGCGCCTCCTGCTCCGCCCGCGGCTCGAAGCCGGCGAGCGCGCCGGCCAAGCGGCCGTCGGAACCGAAAAGCGCATCCATGAGGGACGACGAGCCTAGTTCAGGCTCCGGCCATCATAGAACGTCTGTTCGCAACGGAGTGTGACCGATTGGTGCCGAAGGAAAAAAGTCTGCTCTTTGCGAACGTTTTCGCTCCGGATCTCCTTGACGACCGCGAGTCCGTCTTACTAGGCTGCGCGAGCCAGATCCGGTAGGCCCTCGGGCTCGCCGGATTTGGCGTTTAAGGTCACGTATCCTGCGGGGTATCCAGACGAAGAGGAGGAGCCCTCATGGGTTGGCTCGACAAGCTGCTGGGCCGCGACAAGGAGTCCGCGGGCGAGGCCGCCGGGTCGACGGGCATGCAGGAGGAGAGCGGCAGCCAGGAGGCCGCCGGCATGGCCGAGGATCACGCTTCGCACGAAGGACACGACCACGCGCCCGGAGAACACCCGCACGAAGAGAACGCGTAGCGCGAGAGGCGGCCTTCGGGCCGCCTCTTCTTCTTGACGCGGTCTGCCGTCCGACGCGATTCGTAACGTTCGTCGGTCCATGACCGTGCTCATCGCAATCATCGTCCTCGCCGCCGTCGCGGCGTTGGCCGTCTTCCTCAAGAAGGAGCTCCTCCAGCTGCGCGCGGCTTCCGGCCTTCAGCTCTCGGAGCGGAACGCGGACGTCGACCGCCGGCTCGCCGGCATCGTCGAGACGATGGACCGACGCCTGGGCGAGCTCGACCGGCGCGTCGACCACCGCCTCGAGAGCGCCGCGCGGACGGCCACAGCGATCCATCAACAGCTTGGAAAGATCGGCGAGACAAACACGCAGATGCTCGACCGCGCGAAGGATCTCGCGCGCCTCGAGCAGGCGCTCCGTCCGCCGAAGGCGCGGGGCGGGTTCGGCGAGCTACTCCTGGGCAACCTGCTCGCCGACACCTTCCCCCGTGACAAGTACGAGCTCCAGTACGGCTTTCGGAGCGGGGAGCGAGTCGACGCCGTCATCCGCCTCGACCGGGCCCTCGTCCCGGTCGACGCCAAGTTCCCGCTCGACAACTTCAACCGCCTGATCGAAGCCGCGGACGACGGCGAGCGCGAGACGCACTCGAAGCAGTTCGTGCGCGACGTCAAGGCGCACGTCGACGCGATCGCGAACAAGTACATCCGGCCCGACGAGGGGACGTACGAGTTCGCGCTCATGTACCTCCCGGCCGAGGCCGTGTACTACGAGCTCGTCTGCAATCGGCTCGGCGGCGAAACTGGCCCGCTCGGGTACGCGCTCGAGCGCAAGGTGATTCCGGTCTCGCCATCCACGCTGCACGCCTACCTGCTGGTCATCCTGCTCGGCTTCAAGGGCCTGCAGATCGAGGAGCACGCGCGCGAGGTGATGGCCTACTGCGCCCAGCTCGGCAAGGACTTCTCGCGCTTCAAGGACGACTTCGAGCTCGTCGGCACGCACATCGGGCGCGCTCAGTCCAAGTACGCCGAGGCCGAGAAGCGGCTGGGCCGCTTCGAGACACGGCTCGAGCGGGCTGCCGACACCGACCTCGAGGCTCCGGCCGCCGAGACCGTGCAGGAGCTCCCGCGGGCGCTCGATGCAGCCTAGGGACGGCCTAGTACCGGAGCAGAGCCCCGATGCCCTCGACCGGCTCGAGGTCCTGCCGGTGGCGAACGGCCCAGACCCGGCCGCCGTGGAGGAGCGCCTGGTGGACAGCGAGGTCGAGCCCGTCGCTCGAAGCTTCCATGCTCGTCCCGTCGAGGGGGCACGTGCCTCCCTGGACGGCAACGCGGCCGCAGCGCGGGCAGCGAAACGCGGCGTGGTCGACTCCGTCCTCGAAGAGCAAGAGGTCGACCCGCGCGTCTGACGCGGCCTCGAGCGTGGCTTCCCAGCCGGCGGCTGCCCGCCCGCCACGCCCGACCTCCTCGTGCCAGCGATCGAGGGCGTGCGTTTCCTGCTCGGTCCGGTACCGCTCGAGCACAGGAGTCGCGAGCTCGAGGAGCTCGGCCGGAGTCGCATGCGCCTCAGCTGAGGTCCACCCGATGACTGCGTCGAGGGCCTCGTGGCTGAGCAGCTCCTCGAACTCCGCCTTCGTCTCCTCGCTCGAGATGACAACGACCTGTACGGATCGAAGGCGTCGGACGATGCGGTCGAGCGCCTCGGCGACCTCCTTCAGGTGGTCTCGAACGAGCATCTCGATGTGGCGCTGATAGCGGGCCTGCGACCAGCCGCCCTGGTCGTGCCGGCCCGGCTGATCCTCCGTGTGGTCGGCGAGATCCTCGAGCCGCCCGCCGCGGAGGCGATAGAAGTGCCCGAGCTCGCGGCCGACGACCAGGATCAGGGCGCCCTCACCCCGGCCCACGAGCGGGACGAGCGGAGCCAAGTAGAGCGTCTGGCCGACCTTGACCCGGTCCGGCACTGCCTCGGTCAGAGGAAGTGGCCGCCAGATGTTGTCCAGCCCGGAGGAGAAGATGGCGAGCCCGTGGGCGCCGTTGCGGGTGAACTCGCGCTCATAGAACTCGCGGATGCGTTCGAAGTCGGCTCTCAGGCCGACGCGCTGATCGTGAGTCAGGTCCCGCCGGTTGGCGCCGTCCCCCTTCGATCCCTCGTCGAGCAACGAATGCAGCCGCGTGGCGGCGTCGGCCGGAGTCGGACTCACGTGCGGGTCGAGGTCGAGGTATAGGCTGATCGCACAGCCCTTCTCGGCCTCGAAGCCCGCCAGATCACGAAGCTCGTCCCAGGTAATTGTGCGTGCCATCGGCTCCCCGCAGTACGTTTCCTCAGGCACCGGAAACTATACGAGGCGGAACAATCCCAGGCCTGAGCGCGTTTATCACGTAGAAGCATGAATTCCGTAGACAGAAAGGATTCCGTGAGCACTAACGACGTGCGCGAAGTGATCGTCATCGGCGGCGGGCCCGCCGGCTACACCGCTGCTCTCTACGCGGCGCGGGCGAACCTGAACCCCCTCGTCATCGAAGGCTTCGCCTGGGGCGGTCAGCTCATGATCACGAGCGATGTCGAGAACTACCCGGGCTACCCCGCTGGGATCCTGGGGCCCGAGATGATGCAGGACTTCCGCAAGCAGGCCGAGCGATTCGGCAGCGAGTTCATCACGGACGACGTCACGAAGGTGGACTTCTCGGAGCGGCCGTTCAGCGTATGGGTCGGCGAGACCGAGTACCGCGCCGAGTCGATCATCGTCGCCACCGGCGCGAACGCCCGCCAGCTCGGGCTCGAGTCCGAGAAGACCCTCCAGGGTCGCGGCGTCTCCTACTGCGCCGTCTGCGATGCAGCGTTCTTCAAGGATCGCGAGGTCGTCGTCGTCGGGGGAGGCGACTCGGCCATGGAGGAGGCGAACTTTCTCGCGAAGTTCGCTCCGAAGGTCGCGGTCATCCATCGTCGCGAGAGCTTTCGGGCTTCGCCCATCATGGTCGACCGCGCGCGCGCCAACGAGCGCATCGAGTTCGTGCTCGACTCCGTCGTCGAGAAGGTGCTCGGCACCGACGACGGGCGCGTCACTGGCGTCCTCGTCCGCAACGTAAAGACCGGCGAGGAGACCGAGATCCCCGCGGACGGCCTCTTCGTCGCCATCGGGCACGACCCGAACACCGCGCTCTTCCGCGGCCAGCTCGACATGGACGAGGCTGGCTACATCGTCACGAACGGCAAGACAACGGAGACGAACGTTCCGGGTGTGTTCGCGGCCGGCGACGTCCAGGACCACGTCTACCGCCAGGCGGTCACGGCCGCGGGCTCGGGGACCATGGCCGCGCTCGACGCGGAGCGCTGGCTGGCAGCCCAGCACGGGCAGCCGGAAGCCGCGCTCGCGACGCCGCGCAGCTGGTAGTCCTTACGCAAACAGCGTGCCCTACTTCATCTGCCCAAACTGCAGGCGGCGTTCGATCGACCACGACCGGCGTGAGGACCTGACCAACGAGGCCGTCGGCTGCGCTCATTGCGGCTTCGGCTTCCTCTTCGAGCTCCTGGACGACTACTACCCGGCTCCCGGGACCGGCTTTGTCGTTTGCGACCAGGAGCGGAGGATTATCGCCGCCGGCCAGGGCGTCTTCGAGCTGACGGGATACCGCGAGGCCGAGCTTCTCGGTCGCGACGTCACGGAGGCGCTCTCGATCGAGGCGAACGGCGATGCGAACCCCGCCGAGGTAGCCGTCGAATGGGGTGTGCGCCAGCTTGGCAAGAAGGTGACTCTGCGCACGCGCTCTGGCGTGACGAAGACGATCACGGCCGACTATTTCCCGGCCTACGACGAGGACGGCGGGCTCCTCGTCGCCCTCATCCCGAAGTCCTAAGCGGCTTCGTCCGCCGCTTTGCAAAGACGGCGCTCGACCCAGGCCTGGAGCTCCTCGACGACCGCCAGCGAGCGCCCGAGCTCACGGATCTCGCCGCGTATGTCTCCGGCCTCGCCGGCGACGAGGACCCCGAGCGATTCGAGGCGGGCGACCGAGCTCTCGTCGAGCGCCCGCCTCGCCTCACGCTCGATGGCCGCCTGGCGAAGGCGTCCCCGCGCGCGCTCCAGCTGAGCCGCCAGGGTGGCGGCCCGGGCAGCCAGCTCGTCGGCGAACAGCGCGAGATCGACCGAGCGCATGCCTTGAAGGTACGGCGGTCGCGCCCGCGCGTGGCGCACGGAAGTGGAGCAATTCAGATCCGGCTGGACGGGCAGAGGCCGCTCACGACGCACTCCTCGCAGCGAGGCGCGCGCGCGATGCAGACCCGCCGCCCGTGCCAGATGAGGAGATGCGGGAAGCGGGCCCAGTCCTCACGCGGCACGAGCCGCATCAGGTCCCGCTCGATCTTCACCGGGTCGTCGTGCTTCGTGAAGCCGAGCCGCTGCGAGAGACGCCGCACATGGGTGTCGACGACGATTCCCTGGGTCACGCCTCGCTCCGCCGCGACGACGTTCGCGGTCTTCCTGCCGACTCCGGGGAGCCGGACGAGGTCTTCGAGACGGGTCGGAACCTCACCGTCGTACTCCTCGAGGAGGAGCTGCATGGCGCCGCGGACGTTCTTCGCCTTCTGTCTGAAGGTCCCAGTCGGGCGCAGGTCGGCCTCGAGCTCTTCGAGCGGGACGGCGAGGTAGTCCTCGGGGCGGCGGTACTTACGGAAGAGGCTCTCCGTGACGCGGTTCACGGTCACGTCCGTCGTCTGCGCAGAGAGGATCACCGAGACGAGGAGCTCGACATCGCTCCTGAAGCGGAGCGCGATGACCGCATCCGGGTGCGCAGCCGCGAGGCGCTCGATCACGGGGCGGATGCGTTCCCTCTTCGGCCCGACCCGCTTGCGGGCCTCCCGCACGTAGCTTCGGGGCACTAGGCCACGGGCGACGAGAGCGACTGGGCCGCGCCGGGCAAGTTGGGCCCGGCGCAGACGACGTCGAGTGCAGGGCAGCCGTTGCAGGCGAACTCGCTCGGCGTCGGCCGGAACTCGCCGTTCTCGATCGCCGCGATCGCCGCGGACAGCTCCTCCTCGAGCGCGGGGATCTCCGCCCGCGCGAACGTGCGCCGGACGACGTCCTCCGGCCGCTCGAGGAAGACATAGGCGACCTCCACCTCGTCAGCGCCGGCGCGAAAAGCCGCCAGCGCATAGACGAGGCGCTGCAGCGCGTAGTCGTCCTCGAGCGCCTCCTCGGGGCTCAGATCCTCGAGCCGGTTCGTCTTGTAGTCGACGACGAGCGCCCGGCCCCCGTCGAGCCGAAAGACATCGAAGCGGCCGTGCAGGAGCACGCCGCCGTGGGCGAAGGCAAAGGGCAGCTCCGGCTGCGGATCGACGCCGCCGCGAAGCTCCTGGGCGACCGGCGAGGAGTGCCACGCGTCGACAAGGGAGTCGATGCGCTCGAGATCCTCCGGGGTCGCCGCAGGATAGCGGGCGAGCACGAGCTCGGCGGTGCCGCCGCCTTCGACGCCGTGCTCCAGGAGGACGTGGACGGCGTCGCCGATCTCCGTCGCCGCGAGGCCTTCGGCGCCGGGCACCGCTGCGACCGCGCCGGGCGAGCGGAGGCCGACGATCCGCTCCGCGTAGAAGCGATAGGAGCAGCGGCCGAAGAGCGCGAGCGCGCTGTACGAGAGACTCCGAAGCCTGAAGGCGGGTGGCTCCGGAATCGGGGTGAGCGGGGGAAGCTCGGGCGCCACTCGCCAGGCTGCGCCCTCGACCGCGGCGAAGAGCTCGAGCTGGGCGACGGCGCTCTCCTCGACCTCGGGCCCCGCGTCGTCGCGCCGGTCGACGCGCAGAAGCACCCGCGCCCCTTCCCGCTCGAGCTCGACCGGCTCGGCGCCGTCGAGCTGTGCCTCCAGGCGGTCGAGGATCCAGCGGATCGGCGCCTTCGCGTCGCGCGTCGAGGTCGGGTCGACGGCGCCCGAGACAATCAGCCTGTCGATAGCTCGCGTCATGGCGACGTAGTAGAGGCGCCGCGTCTCCGCCTCGTCGGCGACGCGCTCGGCCTCCCGCAGCTCGTCGAACCCCGACGCGGCGTGGCGCTTGCCCGTGGCCGGGTCGACGATCTTGAAGCCTACGCGCCCGTCGGGAAGGCAGAGGATCTCGTCGCGGGCCGCGTGCTCGGGATTGCGCCCCGCATCCGCGACGACGACCACTGGGAACTCAAGCCCCTTGGCGGAATGGATCGTAAGGAGGCGCACTGCGTCGGCCCCCTCCTCCTCAGCGACGGCCTCGCTCTCCCTCGCGCCGGCCGCCTCCTGGTCGGCGACGAAGCGCAGAAAGCCCTCGATGTCTGGCCCGCGGAGCTCCTCGTAGGAGCGCGCGAGCCGAGCGAGCTTGCGTAGGTTCGCGTAGCGGCGGCGACCGTCCCAGCGGGCGAGGACGGCGAGGTCGTAGTCATGCTCGGAAACGATCCGCTCGCACAGGCGCTCGAGCCCCGAAGTCGCCGCGGCCCGCACGATCCGGTCGTAGCGCTGGCGGAAGGCATCGAAAAGACGCCGGTCGCGGGGCCCGAGCTCGGGCGGCAGCTCGCGCTCCATCCCGCTGAAGAGCGGACGCCTTCCGGCTGCGCGGCGGAGGAGATAGAGAGCATCGTTCGAGACGCCCACGAACGGGGAGGCGAGCACGCTGACGAGCGCCTCGTCGTCGTAGCGGTTGAGGACGAGGCGGAGGTACATGGTCAGGTCGGCCACCTGCTGCTGCCCGAAGTAGCCGCGCCCGGCCGCGCGGTACGTCGGCAGCCCTTCGCGCCGGAGCGCCTCCTCGTAGCGCTCGGCGTCCGTGCCCGCGGCGAAGAGGAGGACAATGTCGCCGGGCGCGGCCTCGCCCGAATCGACCAGATCGCGGACGCGGCGCGCGACGTGGCGCGCCTCGGCGAGCCGCCAGTGGAGCTCGCCCTCGCGGTAGCTCGCCTTGTCGGTCACGAGGAGCTCGACCGCGGGGCCGAAGATTGGATCCGGGAAGCGGCCGGCGGCGACGAGGGGCTCGTACTCCGTCCCGAACTCGGCCCCGAAGAGGTGGTTGACGACGTCGAGCACCTCCGGCCGCGAGCGGTAGTTCTCGGTGAGCGGAAGGACACCGGCGCTCGCCGCGCGGCGCTCGCGAAAGACCTCGACGTCTGCGTGGCGGAAGCGGTAGATCGACTGGAACTCGTCGCCGACGAAGAAGACCTCCTCGCCCGCGACGAGGTCGACGAGCTCGCACTGGAGGCGGTTCGTGTCCTGGAACTCGTCGACGAGGATGGAGCGAAAGCGCCAGCGAGCGTCGTCGCGCACCTTCTCGTTCAGCTCGAGGAGCGTGCGGGCCTTGAGCTGGAGATCCTCGAAGTCGAGCGCCGACTCGCGCGCCTTTGCCTCCGAGTAGGCCTCGTCGAAGGCACGCAGAAGCTCTTCGAGGAGAGTGCGGTCGCGCGCGGCGATCTCGTCGAGCGCCGCCTGCTCAACGGCGGCGAGGGTCTCGCCGAAGGAGGCGAAGCGCTCGCGCTCCTCCCCGCCGACACGAAAGTCGGACAGGTCGAGGAGCCGGTCGGCGGGCGGCAGCGGGTCGAGTAGCTGCAGCGCGTCCTCGACCTGGGCGCGCCCGGACAGCGCCTCGTCGGTGACGCTCAGGGTCAGCTCGGCGACCTCGCGGAGCTCGGTGACACGCTCCGAGAGAGACGACACCGGCTCGCCCGGAAGCTGGAGCGGCCGGCCGGCAGAGCGAAGCCGATCGGAGACGCTCGTAAGCATCCCGCGGAGGCCCTCCGCGCCGTAGGTGGCAAGCAGGCGCACCCGCTCCTGGCTACCAGCCTCGACGTAGTCGGCCAGCGCCCCCGCGAACGCCTCGGAGCGGAGCACGGCGGCCTGGCTCTCGTCCAGCACCCGGAAGCGCGGGTCAAGGCCGGCCTCGAAGGGGTGCGCACGAAGGAGCCGGTGGCAGAAGCCGTGGATCGTCGAGATCCAGCCGCCGTCCAAGTCGCGCGCGAGGTCGTGCCGCTCGACCTCGATGAGCCGCTCTCGGATGCGCGTCCTCAGCTCACCGGCGGCGCGCTCCGTGTACGTGATGACGAGGACGTTGTCGATCCCGAGGCCGCGCTCGCAGACCGCCTTGACGAAGCGCTCCACAAGCACGGTCGTCTTCCCGGTCCCGGCCCCGGCCGAGACGAAGACGACGCCCGGCTCGTCGATCGCGGCGACCTGCTGCTCGCTCGGGGCCCTCATGCTCGCCTGACCCGGCACATCGTCCAGAGGGAGCACCAGCGCGGGCACTCGCCTCCCCGAGGATCGGTACGCACATCGCCCGCGTGCACGCGGTCGACCGCCGACCGCGCGCGGTCCTGAGCGTCGTCCAGCTGGCGCCAGAAGTCCTCCTCGGCGAGATAGTCGGGCCGCTTCAGTCCCGGCACCGCCTCCTCCCGGGCTTCGGCCCGGACGAGCCCGCGAGCCTCGCGGGTCCCGGTGAGGCCGCGGTAGAGGCCACCGAGCGGCTCCATCCCCACGAGATCGCGCAGAGCGAGGATGTAGAGCGGGATTTGCAGCTTGTGCTCGGTCTCGATGTCGCGGGCCCCGTGCGCGCGGCCGAGCTTGTAGTCCTGGACGATCCCGCGCGCGCTGAAAGGGTCGACGTCGATCCGGTCGATCTTTCCGGAGACCGTGAAGCCGCCGAGCTCGAGCCCCCGCTGGAGCTCGACCGGCGCCGAGCTCGTTCCGAACCCGACCTCGAACCTTCGCGGCACGAGCGGCAGCGCAAGCTCGACCTCCTGGCGGACGAAGTGCTCCAGGTCACGCGCAAGCGTCTCCTGCAGCTCGAGCCGTTCGAGGTCGGTGAGCTCGAGCCGCACACCTCCGGCGATCGCCTCGGCAAGGCATTCCCGCAGGAAGACCAGTGCCTCGTCGAGGCGGTCGGCCTCAACGGCATCGGTGCCGAGC
>Ga0307316_10000128_pt1 | contig 20143 bp, 24 predicted proteins | sample ER_DNA_356_FD_194504 | JGI IMG/M metagenome (GOLD analysis project Ga0307316, IMG submission 194504) | Bulk soil microbial communities from the East River watershed near Crested Butte, Colorado, United States - ER_DNA_356 | ecosystem: Environmental > Terrestrial > Soil > Floodplain | place... | reverse complement strand
GATGGTCAGCCGAGGACGACCTCCCGGAGGCGATCGAGCTCCCCGGCAAGCGCTTTGCCCTCGGTGTCATCTGGCACCCCGAGGAGGACGAGAACAGCAAGGTGATCGCGGCGCTGGTGGAGGCGGCAGGTGTCGACTTAGGTGCCCACAGGGGTCAAAAAAACGACACGGGGGCGATGGCATGAGCGCGATCGAGGTGATCGAGCCGGCGACCGAGCGGGTGATGGCGGAGGTGCCGCGGGCCGGGGTGGAGGAGGTCGACGCGGCTGTGGCGCGAGCGAAGGCGGCGTTCCCAGGGTGGCGGACGGTGGCGCCGGCGGACCGGGCGAAGCTGCTGCGCGACCTCGCCGACGCCCTCGCGGCGCGGCAGGAGGAGCTGGCGCAGCTGGAGGCGCGGAACGCCGGCAAGCCGATCGCCGATGCGCGCGGCGAGATGCAGATGGTGGTCGACACCTATCGCTACTACGCCGGGGCGCCGGAGCGGCTGCTGGGGCAGACGATCCCGGTCGCCGGCGGCGTCGACATGACCTTCCGCGAGCCGCTCGGCGTCGTCGGCCTGATTGTCCCCTGGAACTTCCCGCTGACGATCGCCTCCTGGAAGGTGGCGCCGGCGCTCGCGGCCGGCAACTGCGTCGTCTTGAAGCCGGCCGAGCTGACCCCGCTGACCGCGATCGAGCTGACCCAGATCGCGCTCGAGGCGGGGCTGCCGGGGGGAGTGCTGAACGTCGTAGCGGGGCCGGGCAGCGTCTGCGGCCGCCGCCTCGTCGAGCACCCCGACGTTGCCAAGATCGCCTTCACCGGCTCGACCGAGGTCGGCCGCGGGATCGCCGCCGGCGCCGCGCAGACGATCAAGCGGGTGACGCTGGAGCTCGGCGGCAAGTCGGCCAACGTCGTCTTCGCCGACGCGGACATCGAGGCCGCCGCCGCCGCGGCGCCGATGGCGGTCTTCGGCAACGCCGGCCAGGACTGCTGCGCTCGCTCGCGAATCCTCGTCCAGGCCTCCGCCCTCGACGATTTCCTCGCGGCGCTGCAGCCGGCGGTGGAGCGGATCGCCGTCGGCGATCCGCTCGACGACTCGACCCAGATGGGCCCGCTGATCTCGACCGGGCAGCGCGAGACCGTCGCCTCCTATGTGCCCGATGGCGCGCCGGTGGCGATTCGCGGCAGCGCCCCCGACGGCCCCGGCTACTGGTTCCCGCCGACCGTGCTGGCGCCGGTCTCCAACTCCGACCGCGCCGCCGCAGAGGAGATCTTCGGCCCGGTCGCCTGCGTCATCCCCTTCGCCGACGAGGAGGAGGCGGTGCGGCTTGCCAACGAGACGATCTACGGCCTCTCGGGGTCGGTCTGGACGGGCGACGGTGCCCGGGCGCTGCGGGTTGCGCGGGCGATCGAGACCGGCGTGATCTCGATCAACTCCAACACCTCTGTCCGTGTGTCGACTCCGTTCGGGGGGTTCAAGCAGTCCGGGGTCGGGAGGGAGCTCGGCCCGGATGCGCTCGACCACTACACCGACGTCAAGAACGTCTACTACGCGACCGGAGGGGGCTGAGATGGCAGGAAGGCTGGAGGAGAAGGTCTGCGTCGTTACCGGGAGCGCGAGCGGGATCGGCGCCGAGTCGGCCCGCCTCTTCGCCAGCGAGGGGGCGAAGGTCGTCGGCATCGACCTCGGCGCCGAGGAGGCTGTCGGGGCGCTGACGATCGCCGCCGACGTCTCCAGCGAGGAGCAGGTCCGCGGCGCCCTCGCCCAGGCGCGCGAGCGGTTCGGCCGCATCGACGTGCTGATGAACAACGCCGGCATCAACCCGATCGACGACGGCTCGGTCCTCGAGACCAGCCTCGAGTCATGGCAGCGGGTCCAGGACGTCAACCTGCGCAGCGTCTTCCTCTGCTGCAAGCACGGCATCCCGCACCTGCTCGAGGGTGGCGGCGGCTCGGTGATCAACGTCGCCTCCTTCGTCGCCGTGATGGGCGCAGCCGTCTCGCAGGCCTCCTACACCGCCTCCAAGGGTGCGGTCCTTTCGCTCTCGCGTGAGCTCGGCGTCGAGTTCGCCGACCGCGGCGTCCGCGTCAACGCCCTCTGCCCCGGCCCGGTCAACACCCCCCTCCTCAAGGAGCTCTTCGCCAAGGACCCCGAGCGCGCCGCCAAGCGCCTCGTCCACATCCCGATGGGCCGCTTCGGTGAGCCCGAGGAGATCGCCAAAGCCGCCCTCTTCCTCGCCAGCGACGACTCCACCTTCGTCACCGCCAGCAGCTTCCTGGTCGACGGCGGCCTCTCGGCGGCGTACCTGACGCCGAGCCAGGTCGGCTAGCCTCGCTGCGGTGACGCGCGGCGGGGTCGACTACGACGAGCACGGCACGAGGTATGCGCAGGGACGTCGCGCCGACCCACGGATCGAGGCTCGGGTTCACGCCGCCCTGGGCCACGCGGAGACCGTTCTCAACGTCGGTGCCGGCACCGGTTCCTACGAGCCGCGCGACCGCTGGGTCCTCGCGGTCGAGCCGAGCGCGACGATGCGCGCGCAGCGGCCGGCGGGGGCGGCTCCGGCGATCGACGCGCGGGCGGAGGCGCTCCCGCTCGACGACGGTTCGGTGGACGCGGCGATGGCCTGCGTCACCATCCACCACTGGCAGCCGCGGGAGGTCGGGCTGAGAGAGATGCGGCGGGTGGCGCGCGGCCCGGTCGTCGTCCTCACCTTCGACCTCGACCACATGCCGCCCTGGCAGCTGGACTATCTGCGGGAGGGGGTGGAAGTCGAGCGCCCGCGCTTCGGTGCGATCGAGGAAGTCGCCGCGGAGCTGGGCGGGAGGACGCGGATCGAGACGATCCCCACCCCCGCCGACTGCACCGACGGCTTTTTCGAGGCGTTCTGGAACCGGCCGGAGGCGCTTCTCGATCCGGCGGTCCGGGCCTCGCAATCGCTCTGGCCGCTGATCGGCGCGGAGGCCGAGGAGCGGATCGTCGGGCGGCTGGCAAAAGACATCGAGTCCGGCCTCTGGGACGACCGCTACCGGTACCTGCGGGATATGGACGCCTTCGAGGGATCTCTGCGGCTGGTCGTCTCCGAACCAGAGGGCTAGTCGCTGCTGGAGACCCCGATCCCGAGCCAGCCTCGGCAGAGATCGCGGCCAAGATCGTTGAAAGCCCCGATTTTCTCCTCCGTCTCCGGGCCGAGCACCGCCGGGTCGATGCCGATGCGGATGGCGTCGGGATCGGCCTCGTAGTCGTCGACCCAGTGGAGGGCGTCGGCGCGGCTGACCTCGGGATGGAACTGGATCGCCCAGGCGCGCTCGCCGAGGCGACAGGCCTGCAGGCAGACCTCGCTGCGGGCGAGGGGAACGGCGGCCGGCGGCAGCGGGAACTCGTAGCTGTGCCACTGGAAGGCCTCGAACCGCGGCGCCAGCGGGCCGAGCAGGGGGTCCTCCTCACCCTCGGGCGTCACCTCGACCTCGTGCCAGCCGATCTCCGGCCGAGAGGCGCGCCGCGGCTGCGCCCCGGCTGCCGCCGCCAGCAGCTGGCCGCCGAGGCAGAGCCCCAGCAACGGCACTTCGCGCTCGAGCAGCTCTCGCAGCAGCGTCTCCTCTTCGGCGATCCAGCCGTGGCGCTCGCCTTCGTCGACGTTCATCGCGCCGCCGAGGACGAGGACAGCGTCGTAGCCGAACGGGTCGGCCGGCGGCTGCGGGCGCTCGGCCAGCGTCCACTCCTCGAGCTCGCCGCCGGCGTCGCGGATCGCCTCGGCGAAGACGCCGGGGCCGGCATCGCGCTGGTGGACGATCGCGAGGACCCTCACTTGGGCCGAGCGTACATCGGCAGCGCCGGCTGCGGAACGAGGCGTTCGGCCTGCGCCGAGGCCGAACGGGTGCTGCTCGCCGATGCCGATGCGATGGTGGGCGCCGAGCTGGCCTGAGGGTCAGGCGGTTGCCAAGACGAGCCCGACCGCGCGCTCGACCTCCGCCATCTTCGCAACGTCTACCTCTCCCAGCCGTTGCAGCAGGCGCGACCGGGCGACGCCGCGGATCCCGCGCGGGATCACGACACTGGGGTTGTCGATGCCCATCTCGGGTGGGACCTCGGGTCGAAGCGCCGATTGTGGAAGCGAGCTGGAGAGGGGCACGACCACGATCAGCTCATGGTCGATGCCGACCAGGAAGTCGTCTGCGGAGGCGACGATCACCGGACGGTTCTTTCCCGGCTCTCCCCGCCGAGCGGCACCTAGCGCCGCCAGCCAAATCTCGCCCCGCCGGGGGTTAATCGATTCCATCTTCGAGGGTGCCCTCCCAAAGCCGGTACTCGGCTAGCGCCACGGGATCGTCCAGCTCTGCGCGGGTTGCCTCGCGCTCGGAGCGGTAGGCGTCGGCCCGCTCGGCCTGCTCCGCCAGTTTGGTCAGGAGGGCAGACAGAGAGATCCCTCGTTCGCGAGCCCGCGCCGCGAGGCTGTCGCGGGTTGGCCGCGGGACGCGGATCGTGGCAGTCTCGGAGGTCATAGCGCCAGATGATAGCGCTATGAGACGTCGCCTTCGAATAGGTGCTGTTGCTGATGCTGCTGCGGTGGCCATGGCGCTCTAAGGCTGCAGCCGCGCAATTTCTCCCCCCGCACCTTCGATTTCATCGAGAGCCTGCGCCTCGATGACCGAGGTGATCGCGGGAACCAGCTCCACCTGGCGGTTGCGCTCGCCGGCGATCAGGTGCAGAGGCTTGCCGGCGGCGGTGCAGCGGGCGGCGACCGCGCCGACGATCTTGCCTTCGAGGCTCTGGGAGTCGAAGCGGCCCTCGCCGGAGACGACGGCGTCGGCGCGGGCGACGCGGGCGTCGAAGTCGAGGGCGTCGAGGATGAAGTCGGCGCCGGGGCGGAGCTCGGCGCCGTAGGCCCATAGTCCGCCGGCGAGGCCGCCCGCGCAGCCGCTCATCGGCACGCCGCGCGGGTCGCGGGGGAGCTCGGCAGCGAGGGCGTTCAGCCTTTGTGTCAGCCGCTCGGCCGCCGCGGGGTCGGCTCCCTTCTGCGGCGCGAAAACGCGAGCGGCGTCCTCGAAGGGCGTCTGCACGTCGCAGAGCACCTCGATCCGAACCTGGTCGGCGTTCGCCTCTTGTTCCTCGGATGCGGGCTCGAGGACGAACGCCGCCTCGCTCTGCTGCAGCGCCTTGATTGCACCGCAGCCGCCGTCGGTGGTGGCGCTGCCGCCGGCGGCAACCAAGATCCTCTTGGCGCCGGTCGCGACCGCGGCGGCGATCAGCTCGCCGGTGCCGAAGGTGTCGGCTCGCTCGGGATCGCGCTCCTCCGGCGCCAGCAGCGGCAGGCCCGAGGCCTGCGCCATCTCGACGACCGCGGTCCCTCCGTCTCCCAGGATCGCGAAGCTCGCCTCGATCGGCCGCCGCAGCGGGTCGTGCACCCGGGCGCTACGGCGCTCTCCCCCGAGCGCCTCCAGCAGCACCGCCAGCGTCCCCTCGCCGCCGTCGGCGACCGGACAACGCGCTGCCTCCCCGCCCCCGGCCTCGATACCCGCTGCGATCGCCTCGGCCACCTCGACCGCCGTGAAGGTGCCCTTGAATGAATCCGGAGCCACCAGGAAGCGCCTCATCGGGGCGCCGTGGGCGACACCCGGATCTTCATCGCCGCGGATCGACCTCGAGGAGGAGCGCCTCGAGGTGTGAGCGCGAGCCGTCAGGGCTTACCGCGCCGGTAGAGCCAGCGCTGGAAGAACGGGTCGAGGTTGCGCCCGGAGATGTTCTCCGCCAGGTCGGTGAATTCCTTGATCGTGCCGCTGCCGTAGCGGTGCTCCGTCGCCCAGTCGCGCAGCAGCTCCAGCATCGGCTGCGTGCCGATCTTCAACCGCAGCGCCTGCAGCGCCATCCCGCCGCGGATGTAGACGGAAGGGCCGAAGAGGTTCTTGGCGCTGCCGGGGTGGGCCGATGGCGGGTTCCAGAACTTCTCGTTCGAGGCAGGCACCCGGTAGAGGCGGTTGAAGATCGCCTGGGCGCTGCGGCGGCCGTGGCGCTCGGCGTAGTACCACTCGACCCAGGTCGCGAAGCCCTCGTTGAGCCAGATTTCCGGCCACCGCTTCAGCCCGACCGAATCGCCGAACCACTGGTGAGCGGTCTCGTGGACGACCGTGGTCAGGTCGGGAACGTACGGGTAGATCGGGCGGCTCTGGCTCTCCAGCGCGTAGCCCAGGCCCGGCGCATAGTCGACGATCGACCCGGCCGACTCGAACGGGTAGCGGCCGAAGAGGCTGCCCTCGAAGCGGATGATCTTCGGCAGTTCCGCTAGGACCGGCCGCGACTGCTTCGCTAGGCGCGGGTCGATCAACGTGAAGGCGTCGCGCCCCGCGATCGTCTCGCGTTCGATGTTGCCCCGGCCGATGTCGAGGACTGCGAGGTAGGGGCTCATCGGGTGTCCTTCCCGCCACTCGTAGCGGTTGAGCCCAGCGCGGTGCTTGAAGTAGTGCCGGCGCCCGTTGGCCACCGCCTTCAGCCGGTCGGGCACGGTGACGATGAAGTCGAAGACGGCCTTGTCAGCGGGGACGTTGTTGCAGGGGATCCAGGCGGCCGTTCCCTGCGGCTCGCCGACAGCGAGCACGCCGTCGTCGGTGCGGAACCAGCCCTCCTTGGTCCCGTCGGGATCGACGATCGTCGGCGGCACGCCGCTGTATTTGACGCTGATGTTGAAGTATTCGCCTTCCGGCACGGGGCGCTTCGGCAGCACGACCAGCTTCCCCCGGCCCCGGCTGAACTTCGCCTTCTCGCGGTTGACCCGCACTTCCTCCACCCGCGGCCCGAAGAAGTCGAGCGAGAAACGTTTCAGCGGCCCGGCCGGGAAGGCGTACATGGTGGTCGTGGCATCCAGGCCCCCGGTCTTAGCGTCGTACCTGAGTTCGATCCCGTAGTAGCTGGCGTCGTAGCCGCGGGTCCCGGCGTGGGGAAAGAAGGGTTCGTTCGCTGCCCCTGCGGTCGCACTTGCCGTTGCGCCCAAGGCGAGCGCAAGCGAGATGATCAAGAGGCTGAGACGGGTAGAGCGCAACGAGACGATCCTATGGCCAGAACCAAAGGAAAAGCCAAAGAGAGCCTGAGCGAGTACGAGCGCAAGCGCGACTTCGAGAAGACCTCGGAGCCGACGCCGAAAAAACGGCGCGGGAAGAAGGGGGCGCCGCGCTTCGTCGTCCAGGAACACAGCGCCCGCCGGCTGCATTGGGACCTGCGGCTCGAGCACGAGGGCGTCGCCGCGTCATGGGCGATTCCGAACGGCATTCCCGAGACGCCGGACGAGAACCGCAAGGCAGTCCACACCGAGGACCACCCGCTCGAGTACCTGAGCTGGGAAGGCGAGATCCCGAAGGGCGAGTACGGCGCCGGGACGATGGTGGTCTGGGACTCGGGCACCTACGAGCTGGAGAAGTGGACCCAGGGCAAAGTCATCGTCGACTTCCACGGCGAGAAGCTGCAGGGCCGCTACGCGCTCTTCCGCGCCGGCAAGGCCGAGAAGGACTGGATGATCCACCGGATCGACCCGCCGCTGCGCGAGCGGGACCCGTTCCCCGAGAACGTGGTGCCGATGCTCGCCCGGCTCTCGACGCTGCCGCGCGACGACGGCAAGTGGGCGGTCGAGGTGAAGTGGGACGGGATCCGGGCGATCGCCTACTGCCAGCCGGGTCGCGTCCAGTTGCAGACCCGCAACCTTAACGACGTCAGCGTGCAGTACCCCGAGGTGCGGCGGATCTCGCGGGCGCTCGGGGCGCACGACGCGGTGCTCGATGGCGAGATCGTCGCCTTCGACGAGAACGGCAGGCCGAGCTTCGAGCGGATGCAGCAGCGGATCCACAACACCGACGAGACCGTGATCCGGCGACGGATGAAAACCCACCCGGTCGTCTACGTGATCTTCGATCTCCTCTACCTCGAGGGGCAGGACCTGACGGCTGAGCCCTACACGCGCCGGCGCGAGCTGCTCGAGGGGTTGGAGCTGAAAGGCGAGCACTGGCAGACGCCGAGCTTCGCCATCGGCCACGCCGACGAGCTGCTGGCGGCGAGCAAGGAGCAGGGGCTCGAGGGAGTGATGCTGAAGCGGATCAACTCGACCTACGCCCCCGGCAAGCGGACGGGCGAGTGGCTGAAGGTGAAAAACGTCAGCCGCCAAGAGATGGTGATCGGCGGCTGGACTCCCGGCGAAGGGCGGCGCAAGGAACACCTCGGCGCCCTCCTCGTCGGCTACTTCGATCGCGACGGGGGCAAGCCGGTGCTCCGTTACGCCGGCAAAGTCGGGACCGGGTTCAACGCCGCCGACCTCACCGCGATCGCCGCTCGCCTGGCGCCGCTGGCGCGCAAGACGAGCCCCTTCGGCGCCGGGCCGAAGCCGCCGAAAGGCGCGCAGTTCGTCGAGCCCCGCCTGGTCGCCGAGGTCGAGTTCCGCGAGATGACCAAGGAGGGGATCCTGCGCCACCCGGCTTACAAAGGGATCCGGGAGGACAAGAGCGCCGACGAGGTGGTGTTGGAGGAGGCGACCGATCCACAAGGCGAGTCGCTCACGGCGACCGCCGTCAAACGCCCGCGCAAGAAATCAGCCGTGATGGTCGAGGGCCGCGAGCTCGAGCTCTCCAACCTCGACAAGGTGCTCTACCCGCAGGCCGGCTTCAACAAGGGCGAGCTGATCGACTGGTACGCCCGCATCGGCGAGGTCCTGCTGCCGCACCTGCGCGGCCGGCCGCTGACGCTGAAGCGCTATCCCGAAGGGGTCGAGGGCAAGCACTTCTACGAGAAGCGCTGCCCGAGCCACCGGCCGGACTGGGTGACGACGGCGAAGGTTTGGAGTGACCGCCACAAGGGCGAGATCGACTACTGCGTGGTGGAGGACCTGCCGACGCTGGTCTGGCTCGCCAACCTCGCCGATATCGAGCTGCATACCTCGCTTGCCAAAGCCGAGGCGATCGAGCGGCCGACGGCGATGGTCTTCGACCTCGACCCCGGCGCCCCCGCGGACATCGTCGACTGCGCTCAGGTGGCGGTCTGGCTGCGCGGCCTCTTCGAGCAGCTCGGCCTCAACAGCTACCCGAAGACCTCGGGCTCGAAGGGGATGCAGCTCTACGTCCCCCTCAACGGGGACGTCAGCTATGACGACACGAAGCCGTTCGCGAAAGCGGTTGCAGAGACGCTGGAGAAGCGGTTTCCCGATCGCGTCGTCTCGCAGATGTCGAAACTGAGGCGGCCCGGCAAGGTGTTTATTGACTGGAGCCAGAACGACCAGCACAAGACGACCGTCTGCGTCTACTCGCTGCGGGCGAAAGCGCGGCCGACGGTCTCGACGCCGCTGGAGTGGGACGAGGTCGAGGCGGCGCTGGAGACGGGCGAGGCGGAGGTGCTGGTCTTCGATTACGCGGCAGTGCTCGAGCGGGTCGAGGCGAAAGGCGATCTCTTCGCGCCGCTGCTGAGCGAAGAGCAAGAGTTGCCGGCGATCTAGTCGCCGGTTAGGAACTCCGCTCCATCGGGCAATGGAGGGCATGGGTTCCAACGAGAGGATCGAATCGCTGGCGCAGGAAAACCCGGCGCCAATCGCGCTTGCCGCCGCCTTCGTCGCCGGAGTCGTCTTCGCCCGGATGTTCTCTCGCTAACGGGGAAGGGACGGAATGACTGACGAGAACGGGCGCAGGGATGGGGATACCCAACAGACCCACGGGCACGAGAACGTCGACCCGGTGCGCGCCGACTACGCGCCGGAGGGCGCGGCCGCGAGGACCGGCCTCGGCGCCACCCTGAAGCGAACGCTGACCGAGTTCCAGGAGGACAACCTCAGCGACTGGGCGGCGGCGCTCACCTACTACGGGCTGCTCTCGCTGTTCCCGGCCCTGATCGCGATGTTCTCGCTGATCGGCATCTTCGGCGACCCCCAGACGACGACCTCGAAGCTGACCGAAATCATCACCGAAATCGGTCCCGAATCGGGCGCCGAAACCTTCGAAGGGCCGATCAAATCGATCACCGAAAACCAGAGCGCCGCCGGCTTCGCCTTCGTCCTCGGTCTCGCCGCCGCGCTCTGGTCGGCCTCCGGCTACGTCGGCGCCTTCACCCGCGCCTCCAACATCATCTACGAGACCCCCGAGGGGCGGCCGTTCTGGAAGCTGCGGCCGCTGCAGATCGCGGTGACGCTGGCGATGATCATCATGATGGCGCTGCTCGCCGTCGGCCTCGTCCTCACCGGCCCGGTGGTCGAAGCGATCGCCAACCCGATCGGCCTCAGCAGCACCGCGGTCGACATCTGGAACATCGCCAAGTGGCCGGTGATGGCGGCGATCTTCATCCTCATGGTCAACGTCCTCTACTACACGACGCCGAACGTGAAGCTGCGCGGCTTCAAGTGGGTCACCCCCGGCTCGATCCTCTCGATCGTCGTCTGGGCGATCGCCTCGGCCCTGTTCGCCTTCTACGTCTCCAACTTCAGCTCCTACGACAAGACCTACGGCACCCTCGCCGGTCTCGTCGTCCTGCTGCTGTGGTTCTGGATCACGAACCTGGCAATCCTCTTCGGCCATCAGATGAACGCTGAGCGCGAGCGCAGCGCTGAGATCGAGGAAGGGCAGCCGCGGGCCGAGAAGGAGATCCAGCTCGAACCGCGCGACGAGCCCAAGGACCAGAAGACCACCTAAGAGAGAAGGGAGAACTGAAGAGAGATGAGAGGAACCAAGAAGATGAAGAAGACGGTCTCGCGGGTGCAGCCGCTGATCGTCGGGCTGGCCGAGAACGACTACGCCCGCAAGAACCTCCAGCGCGGCGCTGCGAGCATGCGTGAGGGGGCGCGGGCGCTCGCCTCCGGTCGCAACCACCCCAAGGGCCACTGGCCGAAACGGATCGCCGCGGTTGGTCTCGCCGGGGCCGCGGCCGCAGCCGCGATGGCGAGCAAAGGCTCGGGCGGCGGCAACGAGGACGCCCAGCAATGAAAGTCATCTTCACCCCGATCAGCATCATCCTCGGGCTGATCGCCGGGCTGGTCGGCAAGAAGATCTTCGAACAGGTCTGGGGGCTGATCGACGAAGAGGAGCCGCCGAAGCCCGAGCACCGGGAATTCGCCTGGCCGAAGCTGATCGCCGCGCTGGTTGTCGAGGGGGCGATCTTCCGCCTGGTCAAAGGCCTTGTCGACCACGGTACCCGTACCTCGTTCGCCAAAGTCACCGGCAAGTGGCCGGGCGAGGAGGCCCCGGAACGGGAGTAGATAACCCCTGCTCGGGGTAGGTATTGGAGCGAAGCACTCGTCCAATGAACAGCGAACGGAGGGAGCAGATGAACAGCAGGGCAGACAGAGGGGCCGGGATCGGCGGCATTTCGCTCGGCGGCATACTCGTGATCATCGGAATCGTGGTGATGATCGTCGCCAGCTTCTGGATCGGTCTGATCATTGCCCTTATCGGGTTGATCGCTTTCGGCGGTTTCGCGCGCGGCAAGTGGTACTAGCTTGATCACCCGCATCTGATCCCAGCTAACTGCTGAGGCCCCGCTCGCTCCCGGATTGTCACCGGGCAGCGAGCGGGGCTGTTGTATGGTCGGAGCAAGTTGTCAGGGGGACTTCCGCGAACGGCCCGCATCGTCTGGATCACGGCTGCGGTTCTCGCCGTCTTCATCGTCTTGGTCGCGACCGGCTCCTACACCGCCGGTATTGTCTTCTTCTTCTGCGTTCCGATCGGCCTCGCGGCGTGGTGGTTCGGCCGGCGCATGGCACTGCTGGTGGCCGCCGTCTCCCTGCTGCTGTTCGCGATCGCCGACCTCTTCCACCCGATGCCGGAATTCGCCGTCGCTGTCGCGGTCCGCGGAGTCTTCTTCTTCGCGGTCGCTGTCATCGCCTCCTGGATCGCCAACCGGCTGCTCGTGCTCGAGCACTCGGCGGAGGAACTCGAGGCGATTCGCGCGGCACTGACGCCGACCGACCTTCCGGATCTTCCCGACCTCGACGCGGCGGCGACCTTCGTGCCCTCCGAACTCGGCGTCTCCGGCGACTTCTACCTGCTCACCAACGGCCCGGACGGATCGACGGTGGCGGTGGTCGGCGACGTCGTCGGCCACGGCCCGGCAGCCGCCCGCCTCGCCACCTTCATCCGCGCCCGCTTCGCGGCCTTTGCCGCCAACACCAGCGACCCGGCGGAGCTGCTGGCGCTGACCAACACCGCGCTCGTCGACCGGCCTGGCCGCCGCCAGGAGCTGGTCAGCGCGGTATGCGTGCGTCTGCGGCCGGGAGAGAACCGAGTCTGTTGGGCGCGGGCGGGGCACCCGTCGCCGTTGCGCCTGCCCGGACTGGAAGAGCTGCCGGCCGAAGGCGCTACCTTCCTCCTCGGAGCCGAGGAGGGCCTGGAGCTACAGAACATCGAGTGCGCACTTGGGGACGGCGACGGCCTCGTCGTCTACACCGACGGAGCGACCGACGTACGCCGCGGCCGCGAGATGCTCGGCCTCGACGGCCTGCGGGGGGTGCTGGCGCCGCTTGGGGGGCTGGGCGCGCGAGTGATCGTCAACGAGGTCGAACGGGCGATCCTCGCCTGGGCTGACCGGCCGATCCGCGATGACCTCTGCCTGGTGGTACTGAAATCGCAGTCCGGGTGACAACGTGTCCAGGTGCCAACGGGCACTTGCAAAAGCCGATACTCGGGGAGTCTTGACGCCAGAACTTCGGCGTGGCACAAAGTAGGAGCTTCATTATTTCTCCTGGCTCCCGAGCCGTCCTCCATACCCAGGGCGTCTCGGGAGCTCCTTCTTTTTCCGGCGGCAGCGGAGCGGTAGCGTCGTCTTCATGAACCCGCCGGCAGACCCGACCTTTGCCGTTACCAACCTCCTGCCGGAGACGGCGCTGGAGTCGCTGCGCAAGGCGGGACAGCTGCGAATTGACGAGCGCACGGAGCGGATCCCGCGGCCGGACCTGCTCGACCTCGTGGGTGGCGCCGACGCGGTTTTGACCCTGCTTCACGACCGCGTCGACGAGGAGTTGCTGGAGGCGGCAGGGCCGCAGCTGCGCTGCGTCGCCAACGTCGCCGTCGGCTACGACAACGTCGACCTCGAGGCGGCGACGCGACGCGGGGTGGTGATCACCAACACGCCCGGGGTATTGGACGAGGCGACCGCCGATTTGACGATGGCGCTCGTCCTGGGGGCGACGCGCCGGATGGTCGAGGGAGATCGACTGATTCGCTCCGGGCAACCCTGGACCTGGGGGATGTCGTTCATGCTCGGGAGCGGCTTGCGCGGCAAGCTGCTCGGGATCGTCGGGCTCGGCGGAATCGGCCGGCGCGTGGCGGAACGGGCGCGTGCCTTCGGAATGGAGATCGCCTACCACTCGCGCCACCCGGCGCCGGCCGAGGTGGTGGCCGAGCTGGAGGCGGAGCGCCTGCCGCTGGCGGAGCTGCTCGCACGCGCGGATGTGCTCAGCCTCCACTGCCCGTTGACGCCGGAGACGCACCACCTGATCGGCGGCGCCGAGCTGGTGGCGATGAAGCCGAGCGCGGTGCTGGTCAACGCCGCGCGCGGGCCGGTCGTCGACGAACGGGCGCTGGCGGCGGCGTTGGCGGCAGGGGAGATCGCCGGCGCCGGCCTCGACGTCTACGAGCACGAGCCGCAGGTCGAGCCGGGCCTGCTGGAGCTCGAGAACGTCGTCCTCGCGCCCCACCTCGGCTCCGCCACGGTCGAGACCCGCACGGCGATGGCCGAGTTGGCGGCCCGCAACGCAATCTCTGTACTGCGCGGCGCAGGAGCGCTAACCCCGGTCACGTCACAATGAGCGGGTGATCGCTCACCGCATCGGCGGGAAGGAGGCGCGCGGCTCTTCGTCGCGGACCGCGCCTGTGTACGACCCCGCCACTGGCGAGGTCCAGGGCGTGGTGGTGCTCGCCGAGCCGGGTGACGTCGACGCCGCAGTAGCCGCCGCCCGCGAGGCGTTCGCCGAGTGGTCGCAGGCTTCGCTCAGCCGCCGCGCCAAGATCATGTTCGCCTTCCGCGAGCTGCTGAACGCGAACGTCGATGAGCTGGCACGGATCGTCTCCTCCGAGCACGGCAAGGTGCTGGAGGACGCGAAGGGGGAGGTCCTGCGCGGCCTCGAGGTGGTCGAGTTCGCCTGCGGGATCCCGCACCTGCTGAAGGGCGAGTACTCCGACCAGGTCTCGACCTCGGTTGACGCCTACTCCTTCCGTCAGCCGCTCGGCGTCTGCGCCGGGATCACCCCGTTCAACTTCCCGGCGATGGTGCCGATGTGGATGCACCCGGTCGCGATTGCCTGCGGCAACACCTTCGTACTGAAGCCCTCCGAGCGCGATCCGTCGGCCTCGAACTTCGTCGCTGAGCTCTATGCCGAGGCGGGCCTGCCGGACGGCGTCTTCAACGTCGTCCACGGCGACAAGGTCGCGGTCGACGCGCTGCTCGACCACCCCGACGTCGCCGCCGTCTCCTTCGTCGGCTCGACGCCGATCGCCCAGTACGTGCACGCGCGCGGGACCGAAAAGGGCAAGCGGGTGCAGGCGCTCGGCGGGGCGAAGAACCACGCGGTGGTGATGCCCGGCGCCGACCTCGGCTACGCCGCCGACCAGCTTGCCGCCGCCGGCTTCGGCTCGGCCGGCCAGCGCTGCATGGCGATCTCCGTTGCGGTGGCGATCGGCGAGGCGGGCGACGAGCTGGTCGAGGAGGTGGCGCGGCGGGCGCGGGAGATCAAGGTCGGCCCCGGCCTCGATCGCGGGTCTGAAATGGGCCCGGTGGTGACGCCGCAGGCGCGCGAGCGGATCGTCGACTACATCGGCCAGGGCGCCGAGGCAGGCGCGCGGCTGACCGTCGACGGCCGCGAGCTGGAGATGGACGGCGGCGGCTTCTGGGTCGGGCCGACGCTGATCGACCAGGTCAGCCCGGAGATGTCGGTCTACCGCGACGAGATCTTCGGCCCGGTGCTCTCGGTCGTCCGCAGCGGCGGCCTCGACGAGGCGATCGAGCTGATCAACCGCAACCCTCACGCCAACGGCGCCGCGATCTTCACCGGCTCCGGCTACGAGGCCCGCCGCTTCCAGCGGGAGGTCGAGGTCGGGATGATCGGCATCAACGTCCCCATTCCGGTCCCGATGGCCTTCTACTCCTTCGGCGGCTGGAAGGACTCCCTCTTCGGCGACCACCACATCCACGGCCCCGAGGGCGTCCGCTTCTACACCCGCGGCAAGGCGATCACGAGCAGGTGGCCGGCGAGGCAGGCGACGGCAGCCGACGCCGGCTCGATGAACTTCCCGACCTCCAGTTGACTCTGCAAGAAGTCATTCCATATTCCAAATTCTGGAATATGGAACAGAAATCGGTATCCTTGAGACATGCTCAAGTCTCAAGACATGTTGGTCCTGCTCAAGCTCGCAGGAGAGCCGCCCTCGTGGACCTTCGAGAGCATCGCCCACGAACTGGGGATGAGCCAGTCTGCGGTGCATCGGGGCCTGCAGCGAGCCGCCGAAGCAGGGCTATATGACGTGGCTAGACGCAGGGTCCGTTCGAGGGACCTCTTCGAGTTTCTCGCTCACGGCCTGAAATACGTGTTCCCCCCTGTATGGAGCGGGGAGGCCCGAGGCAGGCCGACTGCCTGGGGGGCTCCGCCGATGTCGAGGGCGCTCCTCTCATCTGGGAAGAACCCCCCGGTGTGGCCCGACGCGAACGGCGAAGCTCGTGGGATCGCGCTCGAGCCATTGCACCCCTCCGTTGTCGATGCGGCGCGCAAGGACGAAGCTCTCGGGGAACTTCTCGCGTTAGTCGACTCGATCCGGATCGGCAACGCACGCGAGCGAAACCTGGCTCAAGAGAAGTTGAAGAAGAGGCTCGGGCTCTAGCCGATGGGAACGAATATCCAGATGCTCGAAGTAGCGGTGAACCATCTCGAGCCGATGCTCGAGGAGGTGGTCTTCGTCGGCGGCGTCATCTGTCGCTTCCGCCACATGAAAACTGACCTGATCCTCGACGTTCTGCCCACTAAGGCGTCGATCCTCGGCTTCGAGAATCGCTGGCAGGCGGAGGCATTCACCCATGCCGAGCAGGTCGAGTTGGATTCAGGAAGAGCGATCCGCGCCATCCCGCCGCCGTTTCTGCTCGCGACGAAGCTGGAGGCTTTCGAGGGGCGGGGAAAGCTTGACTTCTATGAAAGCCGGGACTACGAGGACATTGTCAGGCTGATCGACGGCCGCGCCGAGCTGCCCGAGGAAGTCGCAACTGCCCCGCAAGGCGTTCGCGACTACATCTCTCAGCAGCTCGAGACGGCTTCGAAACGCGACCAGTTCGAAAAGGACTGGAGGGAGCTCTTCCTGCAGGGCCGGAAGTGCGTCAACGGGTTGACGAAGTGGTCTGGCCCCGCGTCAGGCGGTTGATCGGCTAGGCCGGCGGCGTGCCCTCGACCCACTCGGCGCGCTCGCCCTCGACCTCGCGCTTCCAGATCGGGGCCTCGGCCTTGATCTGGTCGATTGCTTCGCGGGCGGCGGCGAAGGCGGGGCCGCGGTGGGCGGCGGCGACCGCGACGACGACGCTTGGCTCGCCTCGGGGGACGGGGCCGATGCGGTGCTCGGCGGCGGCGCCCTCGATCTCGTGGCGGGCGAGGACGTCGGCGAGGATCACCGCGATCTTCTCTTCGGCCATCGGCTGATAGGCCTCGTAGTCGAGCCGCTCAACGTCGCGGGTGGTGCCCTGGAAGGTGACGATGGCGCCGGTGTGGGCGGTGGCGACGAGCTGGTTGAGGCTGTCGGCCGAGAGCGGCTCGGAGGTGACGCGGACGTGCGGGGGCGGCGTCTCCCCACCGCCGCTAACCGGCGGGATCAGCGCCAGCTCGTCGCCCTCGGCGAGGGTCGCCTCGGCGCCGGCGTAGGAGCGGTTGACGGCCATCACCACCGGCATCGCCTCCAGTGCCGCACCCAATGGCTCGCTGGCCTCGGCGAGCGCCCGGAGCGCCTCGGCGACCGTCGCTCCCTCGGCCACCTCGATCTCGAGGCTGTCACGTCCCGCCCGCTCGCGGAGGACGGCGAACAGGCGTACTTGCAGCACCATCGCCTTTATCCTAGGGCGATGGACCGCCCCGCCGAGGCCGCCGGATCAGGCGAGCTGACCCACCTCGACGCGAGCGGCAGCGCGCGGATGGTCGACGTCAGCGGGAAGCCGGCGACGCGGCGGTATGCGCGGGCGGAGGTGACGGTGCGGATGGCGCCGGCGACGGCGGCGAGGGTGCTGGCAGGCGATGCCCCGAAGGGGGATGTCGTCGGGACGGCGCGGCTGGCCGGAATCCAGGCGGCGAAGCGGACCGACGAGCTGATCCCGCTCGCCCACCAGCTGCCGCTCTCCCACGTCGACGTCGCGATCGAGGTGGACGGCGAAAGCGGCGAGGCGCGGATCGAGGCCGAAGCGGCGACCACCGCCGGCACCGGGGTGGAGATGGAGGCGTTGACCGCCTGCTCGGTCGCCGCGCTGACGCTCTACGACATGGTCAAGGGCATCGAGCGCGGCGTCGTCATCGACCGGCTGCGGCTGCTGGAGAAGAGCGGCGGCAAGCATGACTGGCGTGCCGAGTAACTCGCCGCTGCGGGCGGTGGTGATCACCGTCAGCACCTCGCGGGCCCGGGACGGCGGTGGCGACGAGTCGGGCGACGCGCTGGTTGCTTTCATCGAGGAACTGGATGGGACGGTGACCGGGCGAGAGCTCGTCGCTGACGACCGCGGCGCGATCGAAGCCTGTCTGCGCCGCTGGGGGGATGGGGGCGAATGCGACCTCATCCTCACCACCGGCGGTACCGGCTTCGCCGCCGCCGACGTCACCCCGGAGGCAACCGAGGCGGTGATCGAGCGCCGGGCGCCGGGTATCGCCGAAGCGATGCGCGCCGCCTCGGCCGAGCACACCCAGCACTGGATGCTCTCGCGCGCCACCGCCGGCATCCGCCGCGCCAGCCTGATCGTCAACTTCCCCGGCAACCCGAAGGCAATCGCCGAGACCGCCGGCGCCCTGCGCCCGGCGCTGCCCCACGCGATCTCGCTGCTGCGCGGGACGCCGACCGCACACCGCCCGTGAGCCGGGGGCCGCTGGCGCCGGAGGCGGCGCGCGAGCTGGTACTGCGCGAGGCCGTGCCGCTGGACGGCGAGCCGGTGCCGCTGGGGGAGTGCCTCGGCCGCGTCACCGCCGCCGAGCTGAGGAGCCTGATTTCGATCCAGCCCTTCGACAACTCGGCTATGGACGGCTACGCGCTGCGGGCCGCCGACACCGAAGGCGAGCAGCCGCGGCTGCGCCTCGTCAGCGAGTCCCGCGCCGGCCGCCCGGCGGAGGCCACGGTGGGGGAGGGCGAGGCGATCTGGATCTCCACCGGTGCGATGGTCCCGGCGGGAGCCGACGCGGTCCTGCCGGTCGAGTACGCGAGGGAGGAGGAAGGCCACGTGCTGCCGCGCCGGCCGGTTCGCACCGGAGAGAACATCCGCCGCGCCGGCGAGGACGTCGCGGCGGGGCAGGCGCTGCTTCCCGCCGGACAGCAGCTCCGAGCCGCTGAGGTGGCAGTGCTGGCAGCGGCCGGGGTGGCAGGGATCGAGTGCGCCCAGCGCCCGCGCGTAGCGATCCTCGGCAGCGGCGACGAGCTGATCCCCCCCGGCCAGCCGCTCGGTCCCGGTCAGATCCACGACTCCAACACCTACGCCCTGGCCGCCCTGGTCCACGAAGCCGGCGCCGAGCCTGCCCATGTCGCCCACCTGCCCGACGAGTCCGCAGCGACTCGCCGCGCGATCAGCCAGGCCCTCTCGCCCGAACTGCATCAACTTGACCACCCAGTAGATAGTCAAGTTGATGCAGTTCGGGGGGTGGACGTGCTCATCGTCGCCGGGGGCGTCTCCGTTGGCCGGCACGATCACGTCAAGGCGGCGCTGGCGGAGCTTGGCGTCGAGGAGCGCTTTTGGCGGGTGGCGATGCGGCCTGGCGGGCCGGTGTGGTTCGGGGTCCTTCCGTTCGACGGCGGGCGCCCGACCCTCGTCTTCGGCCTCCCCGGCAACCCGGTCTCGGCGATGGTCACCTTCCACCTCTTCGCCCGTCCTGCCCTGCGCGCACTCGCCGGCCTCGACCCGAACGCCGGCCGCACCCGGGCCACCCTCGCCACCGCCTACCGCAAGAAGCCCGGCAAGGCCCACTACCTCCGCTGCCGCCTCGAGCTCACCGACGCCGGCTGGCGCGCCCACCTGACCCGCGAGCGCCAGGGCTCCCACGTCCTCACCTCGATGCTCGGCGCCGATGCGCTCGCGGTCATGCCCGCCGATCGCGAGGAGATCGCCGTCGGCGAGCGGGTCGAGGTCGAGCTGCTGCGCTGATCTGATGGAGTAGCGGCATGGAGCTGCTGGAGACCAAGCCGCTGCACCGCGGCAAGCACATCGAATTCGTCGCCAAGCGCTACCGGCACGCCGACGGCAGCGAGGTCGAGCGGGAGGTCGTCGAGCACCCGGGGTCGGTGGCGGTGCTCGCCCACGACGCCGAGTTCGCCTACCTGGTGGCGCAGCCGCGCGAGGCGGTCGAGGAGGAAGAGCTGTTGGAGATCCCAGCGGGGACGCTCGACCACGAGGGGGAGAGCGAGCTCGAGTGCGCGCAGCGGGAGCTGGCCGAGGAGGCCGAGCTGCAGGCCGAGAAGTGGAGCTTGCTCCACGTCGTCTACCCCAGCCCCGGCTTCCTCAGCGAGAAGGTGACGATCTTCGAGGCGACCGGGCTCTCGCCGGCGAGCGGCGAGCGCGACGAGGACGAGGAGATCGAGATCGTCCGCCTCGACCTCGCTCAGCTCGACGAGGCGCTGCCGCAGATCCGCGACGCGACCACGGTGATCGCCTTGCAGTACCTGCAGCGCAAGCTCTAGCCCTCGGCTACGGAGGCGTTCAGCCGGGCGGCGCGCTTGGTCAGGTAGTTGCGCTCGGGGACGCTCTTGGTCAGCTCGGCGGCTCGTTCGTATTCGGCAACCGCGGCGCGCCGGTCGCCGGCCTCCTCCAGCAGATGGGCCCGGGTCGAGTGGAGGCGGTGGTGACCGCCGAGGTTTGCGTCGAGCTCGTCGAGGAGCGCGAGCCCCGCCTGCGGCCCCTCGACCATCGCCGCCGCGATCGCCCGGTTGAGGGCGACAACCGGGTTCCCGGTCACTCGCTCCAGCAGGCCGTAGAGGGCGAGGATTTCGCCCCAGTTCGTCT
>Ga0307316_10000127_pt1 | contig 20271 bp, 15 predicted proteins | sample ER_DNA_356_FD_194504 | JGI IMG/M metagenome (GOLD analysis project Ga0307316, IMG submission 194504) | Bulk soil microbial communities from the East River watershed near Crested Butte, Colorado, United States - ER_DNA_356 | ecosystem: Environmental > Terrestrial > Soil > Floodplain | place... | reverse complement strand
TCCAGTCTCACTCAAGCGGATTGCCGCCGGAGCGAGACAGGTATCGCTTAGCCAGCGGCCAGCCGCAAAGTAGAGAACATCCGCGCCGTCGTCGCTCGGAATCCCAGCGAGGGACCTCGACGACGCGAGAGGGCCCCGGCCGAGAGTCGGCCGAGGCCCTCTCTCAGCATCTACCGGCGCAGAGTCCGCGAAGCTGCGACGCGGCGCTGAGTGTCCAATTGGGACAAGGCGGCCGACCGAGACGCCGTCGCCGTCGGCAATTTAGGCTTACCTGGCGTGAAGAGCCACGTGGTGAAGAGCTCGTCGAGGTCTTGATCCGAGATTCGCTCGGCTAGGGCGATGAACTGGTCCGTCGTCACATTGCCGCCCGCGTGAATGGCTGCCCAACGACGGAGGATCCTGAAGAAATCGTCATCGCCAACGGCGAGACGAAGCTGTTGGAGGGTCATCGCGCCGCGTGAGTACACGGCGTTGTCGAAGAGGTCGTCGGGCCCCGGGTCGCCGATGGTCAATGACCAGAACGGGTCGTTCCGGGGAAGCCCGTAGGCTTGGTCAAAGCTCTCCTGCACCGTGGCGAGGCCTTCGCGTTCGCTCCAGAGCCATTCGGCATACGTGGCGAAGCCCTCGTTCAGCCAGATGTGCTGCCACGCTGCGAGCGCGAGGCTGTCGCCGTACCACTGGTGGGCGAGCTCGTGGACGACGACGCCGTCGCCGAATCCCGGAGCCGTCCAGAAGACCTTCGAGTAGACCGGTCGCGTCTGAGTCTCGAGCGCGAACCCCAGGTCGACATCGTCGACGATCCCCCCCACCGCGGAGAACGGGTAGGGGCCGAATGTCTTCGTGAGGAAGTGGACGATCTCTCCCTGGCGTGCGAACGAGGCCGCGATGTCTGCGCCCAGCGGCGGTGGGGCGTCGGCGGCAGTCCCGACGATCCAGTCATTCGGGTTGGGAGCGCTTCCGGCCGGGGCACCCGGCACCATCCAGCCGTCGAACGTATTGCCGTCGTCCTCGAAGGAGGTCGAGCCGGGCCCCGCGGAGACGACGACATCGTCCACGAAGGCTCCGGCAAGCTGGATGAAGTCGTCACTCGCGTAGCTGATCGACACCTTGACGTCGCTCCCCGCGAACCTGGAGAGATCGACCTTCCACTGCTCCCAGCCGTCGCTCTTCCCGCTCGCCGCCCGCCACTTCCCGGACGAGCCTTCCGGCGAGCATGTCCCGTCACCGTTGTCCGTTTGGTAATGCGCGAGGAACGGGTGCAGCTGGTGCCAGAAGGGACACGAGAAACCCGTGCTCCTCTTCGTGTGCCCGTTCAGGTCGCGAAGCGTCGTCCAGTCGCTCTCGCCCACTGTGCGGGCTTCGACGAAGACGAAGTCCCATCCGGGCTCGGTATCACGCGTAATCGCAAACGAGAGCGTCGCGCCACCCGCCGGCACGGTGATCGTGCGGGTCAGGCGCTTGTACGAGGGGTCTCCCTTCTGGGAGATGGCGTACTGCTCTCCGGTTCGCGGCGCAGGGACTTCGAAGAGCTTCGGGTCGATCGCGTCCCAGTAGGGAAGACCGTCGATCCGGTAGGCATGGAGGTCGAACTCGCCGACGGCTGTCGTCGCAAGGTACGACGCCATCGGCTCGCTTGCCTTCCACGTCCACGTCGTCCACCCGCCGCTGGTTTGCTTGCGCTCCAGTTTGCCGTTTGCGATCGCCTCCAGCCCGGCTGGGACCGTGATCCGGAAGGTGTAGGCCGCCTTGTCGAGCGGATGGTCGTTCGCGGGGAACCAGGTGGCCGCGACGTGCGGCTGACCGACGATGACGACGCCATCGTCGGTCGGAATGACGCCACTCGTGCCGAATGCGTCCTCGATCGGCTCGGGGACCCCCTCGTAACGGACGACAGTGGTGAAGCTGTCGCCCTTCGGGATCCCGCTGTGCGGGATGACGGTGAGCTCGCCCCCGTTACGCTTCCACTCGGCGGCGCGTCCGCCGACCTTGATCGACTCGATGGTGAGGCCGACGAAGTCCAGATTGAACTGCGAAAGGTTCTGCTTCGCCAGGGCGCTGATCGTCGCCTTTCCGGTGAGCACGTCCGTCGCCGGGTCGTATTTGATCTCGAGCAGGTAGTGCTTGACGTTGTATCCACCATTGCCGTCCAGTGGAAAGTACGGGTCGCCGAGTCCTGCCGATCCGGGACTGAAGGTTGCTGCTGCGCCAGTCGTCGCCGTCCACATCATGCTCGCGCCGAGCATGACGCCGACGACCCCGACGCCACGGAGCCAATGCGCCGATCGAGTTCTCATTGCCGCCCCTTTCGTGCCGCTTGCCCCAGTGAGCGGCGCCTGGCCGCTCGTAGCTGCGCCTCGCTCTCCTCGAGCTGCCGCCGCAGCGGGCCTAGTCTCCTTCGTCTCAGTGTGGGAGTCAAGCATCGCTCCCAGTGCAGCCCACTGGATAGCCTCAGCCGGTGCGGGGGCGAAGCCACTCAGATCCCCGCAGCCCCCTGGCGAACGCCCGCTTCATCGATCGTCACGCTAACGGCGCAAGCGCCGCTGTCGCTTCGGCGATGAGCGCGGTCACCATCTCGGCAGCAGGGCCGCTCGTGCGGACGAGCCCCGCGGACTGCCCGGAGTAGAGCGCCATCGCCTCGAGGTCACCCTCCATCCCGCGCAGCGGGATCATGTCGTCGTAGCGCATGAACGTTCGGCCGTCGCTCGCGGTAGCGACGACGTCGCCCTCTCCGGGCCGAGTCGGCGCAGGCGGAGAGCCAGCCTCCTCCCAGCGCGTCATGGTTGAGTTGACGAGCGCTCGGTGGGGAGCGCTCGGCCAGCCGCCGTCGAAGCAACTGGTGTGGACGGCATCGTCTCCGTTGGACTCGAGCACCCGGCGGCGGTGGACGTCGTGCGTGGACGCCTCGGTCGCCGTGAGGAACCGTGTCCCCAGCCAGCCCGCCTGCGCACCGAGCGTGAGCACGGCCGCAAGTCCGCGTCCGTCCCCGATCCCGCCGGCGGCGATGACGGGCACAGGCGCGACCGCATCCACGACCGCAGGCGTAAGCGCCATCGTGGCCACCCGACCGGTGACGTGGCCGCCCGCCTCCCACCCTTGGGCTACGACGACATCGACGCCGGCCGCGACGGCCCGTCGAGCCTCGTCCGCCGTCCCGACCGTATGGAGGTGCAGCGCCTCTCCGGCATGGATGCGGTCGCTCGCCGCGTCCGGATCGCCCCAGAACGTCGAGAGAATCGGTACCCGCTCCTCGAGGCAGGCGTCGAGCAGGCCGTCGATCGGGAAGGCGAGCACGAGGTTGACCCCGAATGCTCGGTCCGTCAGTTCCCGGACACGGCGCACGCGCCGTACTGCCTCGTCGACGGACACCCACGTGAGCGCCAGCATGCCGAGCGCGCCCGCCTCCGCCACGGCAGCGACGAGCTCAGGGGTCGACGCCGAGCCGAGCGGCGCCTGAACGATCGGCAGTTCCATCCCCAGCCTGTCGCACAGCGGCGTACGGAGGGCAGTAGCACTCATGGCTTGAGTCTACGAACACGTCGATCAGGACGAACCTCCCAGCCTCCTGGGATGAGCTTGGCGCCGATGACGACCAGGAGCACTTCCTGTCCAAGCTGCCACATACCGCAGGGGCAACGATCGGGACGGCTCATATCGTCCTTGACAGGTGGTGCTCCGCGGCGCGACCCTCGAGGAAAGATCTTTCGGGCCGAAAGGAGCCGCCGTGGCAAGCAATTCGGAGCAATCATCGTCGGTCACAACCGAGGCCGGCACCGTTGTTGGACTGTGGCGCTATCCCGTGAAGTCGATGATGGGCGAGGAGCTGAACGCCACGGAGATCACCGAGCGCGGTCTTCTCGGCGATCGCCAATTTGCTCTCGTGGACGCAGCGACCGGAAAGGTCGCGGGCGCGAAGAACCCGCGCAAGTGGGGAAACTTCTTTGATTTCCGAGCTGCGTATGTCGAGCCACCGGAGGCGAACGCGACCCTACCCGTCGTCCGACTGACTCTGCCCAACGGGACGGCCCTGACGAGCGAGAGCGAGAATGTCAATGACGTTCTCTCCGGCGCCTTGGGACACACGGTCGAGCTAACCCAGGTACGGGCAGAGCAAGAGTCCTCGGCCGAGGAGTACGTGCCTGACATCGAAGGACTCGAGCACCGCGACACGGTGACGGAGTGGGAGCTTCCGGCCGGAACATTCTATGACCTCGCAGTCGTCCACCTGCTCACGACGGCAACGCTCGACCGCCTCCGCGAGCTCTACCCGGCGGGCCGCTTTGAGGCCCGACGCTTTCGTCCGAACATCGTCATCAGCACGCCTGAGCGAGGGTTCGTCGAGAACGACTGGCTCGGTCGGACCGTCACGGTCGGCAACACCGTTCGCCTGCGGATCACGCGACTCTGTCCGCGCTGCGTGATGACCACGCTCGCGCAAGGCGATCTTCCGAAGGATCCGGGCATTCTGCGAACGGCGGCGCAGAACAATGGGGCCAACGTCGGCGTCTACGCCGATGTGATCTCTGCTGGGGCAATCCACCGTGGTGACCCAATTGTTTTGAACTAGGCGGGCGCCGCTCAAGCGCGCGCGCCGGGCCCGTATGCCGCGCGCAGTAGGCGGCCGTCTGCGAATCGCTCGGGACGCAGCTCCGAGACGTCGATCGGCGGTGTCCGTCCCGTCACCTCTGCCGCGACGACCTCGCCGACCGCCGGCGACAGCTTGAAGCCGTGGCCGCACCAAGCGAGCATGAGATAGAGGCCTTCGATGCCTGGGCAGGGGCCGATGATCGGATTCCAGTCCGGCGAGTAGTCGTACGGGCCTGCGAAGCCGCGCACGAGTTCGAAGCCGCCGAGGCGCGGATAACGCTCGGCGACCGCGCGCCGAACAGCCGCCTCGTAGCCCTTCGAGATGCCGTGGTCGCAGTCGTCGGCTCCCTCGAGCGGCTCATCGCCGAAATATGCCACCGCATAGAAATGCCGGCCCCGGTCGGGCCGCACGACGACGTTCGTGACTGCGTCCGAGCAGACGGCGGTGGGGAGCGCACCCCCGATGGGCTGGCGCAAGACCGACACCTGGATCCGCTTGAGAGCGATCGGCTGCTCGGCGCCTTGAGGCCGCAGAAGGTCATTCCCCCACGCCCCAGTCGCCAGCACGACGCGGTCGGTCTGAATCGTCCCGCGATCGGTCGCGACGCCGCGAACCCGGCCACCTTCGACGATCAGGCCGGTGACCTCGCAGCCGAGCCGACCGTCGAGGCCGTGCTGCGAAGCAGCGGCGTACCAGCCGAGGCACATCTTCTGAGCGTCGGCGAAGCCGCCATCGGGCTCGTAGGCGGCACCGGCGACGCCCTCGAGCGAGATCTCCGGCTCGACCGCGCGGATCTCGTCGGGAGCCAGGAATCGAGTGTCGAGGCCGAGGCCCCGCACGAGCTCCACATTTCCGCGGCAGGCCTCGACCAGCCGCTCCGGCACCGTTAGGAGGTAGCCGCAGCGCACGTACCCGGCATCGGCCACGCCGACCTCGTCGGCCCAATTCATGATCGTCTGTGACCCCGCGATCGCAAGGCGCGCCGTGACAGCGTTGGAGTAGTGGCGTCGCACCATCGAGAAGCTGCGTCCCGAGTCGCCCGACGCCGGCCCGCCACGGTCGATCAATGTCACGCGGCCGACGCTGTCGCGGCACAGCGCGTAAGCCGTGGCGGCCCCAAAGATCCCCGCCCCGACGACGACGATGTCCGAGGTGTCACTCACGCCGGGGCGATCATAGGCCGCAACCCTTTCGTGGCGAGCAGCCCGCTCGGGGGAGTCAGCTGATCGAGACGGTCTTTTGCGCAGACGACGATCCTGCACTGGGCACGGTCGTTCGCCGCTTAGACGTCGATCCCGAGGAGATGGGCCCCGACTGCCGCGCCGCATTCGGCGACGGCAAGGGAGCCTTCCACGTCTACGCTCTCGCGCATATCCGTCCCGCCCTCCGTGAACACCGCGAGCGCGACCGTCCCCGCGCCCGAGTGTCGGAGCAGCCCGGCGTCCGCGCGAATGCCGTCCAGCTCCCCGGTCTTGTTCGCAACGGTCAGCGGCTGCTCAGCCCCGTGGTACTGCGCGTAGGGGTTCCAGGGAAGCCAGCGCGGAATCTGGTCTTGATAATGCTGGCGCCCCAAGACGCTGATCAGGTAGTCGCCGAGCTCCGGAGTCAGCAGCTCTCCGCGCGCGAGGCCGGTCAGAAGCCGCGTTTGCTCCCGCGGGGTCGAGACCCCGATGCTGCCACGCAGATCGTGGGTGATGGACTCGAAATCGACTGGGCCGAGGAGGCAGGTCTGGTCCAGTCCCAGGCCCTCGATGTAAGCGTTGACCCCATCGGTGCCGATCCGGTCGATGAGGACGTTCGTCGCCACGTTGTCGGAGAGCGTGATCGTGAGCTCGATCGCGTCTCGAAGCGAGACAGCTCCGATCTCGAGCTGCTTGAGGATCCCTCCGCCGGCGACCCGCCGGCCCGCCGCGGGCAGATCGAGCCGCTCCTCGAGGCTTGCCTCGCCTCGCGCAACGAAGTCGAGAACGGCGCAGCAGACGGCGATCTTGATCACCGACGCGGTCGGAAAGAGCTCGTCCTCGCGGAGGCCGACCTCTTCGCCGCGCTCGAGATGGACGCCGTGGAACCCGAGCCTGCCCGAGAACGATTGCTCGAGCGCCTCGATTCGCTCCTCGAACGGAAGGCCCGGGCGAGGCGTGATCGGCACGTGCTCCATCCGGCTCGCCACGCTAGCCGCTCACTGCGGCGATCGCGGAGACCGCGACGATGACGAGAGCAACACCGACGAGCTGGCGCATCCGCGGCCGCTCGCCGAAGAACACGGTGGCGACCACGACTGCGACGGTTGCGAACTGGGCCGCGAGCACGCTCGCAAGCGAGACCGGCCCGCGATGCGCGGCCGCGACGAACGCGAGATACGCGAGCGAGTCGCCCACGCCCCAGGCGGCGACGCGCCAGGCGTCGGCCCGCCAGCGCATGGTCACCCCTTTCGGAATCGCCAGGGGAAGCATCAGGACGAGAGCGCTCGCCCGTACGACCAGGAAACCCCAGTAGACGCCCAGCTCGTCGGAGACGGGCGAGCTGAGCACGAGGATCACTCCCCAGATGCAGGCTGCAAGCGCGGCCGGCAGCGCGCCCCTGCGACCGCCTCCTTCTCCCATCGCCGCGAGCACCACGCCGACGATCGCGAGAACAAGGAAAGCGAGGATCGGACCCCCGATGTCCTCCCCACCGGCAATCGAGATCGCCGCTGCGACGGCTCCCTCGCACGCGATGATTGGCGCGACGATCGAGACGGCGCCGTGACTGAATGCGGTGAACCCCGACTGGTATCCAAGGACGGTCAAGGCGCCGACGAGCACAGCGAGCAGCACTCCTCGCCAGGACCAGCCCGGCAGGTCCACGAAGAGTGCCGCGGGGGCAATCATCACAAGGCCGATGAGGACGGCGCCGAAGACGACGGGGAAGGGCCCGAGGTTCCTGGTCGCCTGCGCGAGCCAGACGTCCGGGGCTCCCCAGCAGACCGCCGCGGTCAGCCCAAGGAGGATCGTCAGGAACATGGTGGCGGCCGGATCGGGAAGCCGGCTATGACGACGAGACCCGAACCGACCGTCCGATCGCCGCTTCGATCTCGGCGAGCGCCGTGGGATCGTCGATCGTCGACGGCACCGAATACTCCCGTCCGGCGGCAATGCTGCGCATCGTCGAGCGAAGGATCTTGCCCGACCGCGTTTTCGGGAGTCGCGCGACGACCCGGGTTTCCCGGTAGCAGGCAAAAGCTCCCACACGCTCCCGCACGAGGGCGACGAGCTCCTCGTTCACCTCACCCGATTCCCGGTCGATGCCCGCCTTGAGGACGACGAGCCCGAGGGGCACCTGGCCTCGAAGGTCGTCGGGAACGCCGATGACCGCGCACTCGGCCACATCGGCATGGCTCGCGAGCACCTCCTCGATGGCGCCGGTCGAGAGACGGTGGCCCGCGACGTTGATCACGTCGTCGACTCGACCCATGACGAAGAGATAGCCGTCCTCGTCGAAGTAACCGCCGTCGCCGGTCGTGTAGTAGCCGGGCATCCGGCTCATGTACGAATCGACGAAGCGGTCGTCAGCGCGCCATAGCGTCGACAGCGTCCCAGGGGGCAACGGAAGCCTGACCGCGACCGCGCCTTCTCGGTCGGCGTCGAGCTCCGCCCCGCCCTCGTCGAGGATGCGGATGTCGTAGCCGGGCACCGGCTTCGAGGGCGACCCGGCTTTTACGGGCAGCGGCTCGATCCCGATGCAGTTCGCCGCCATCGGCCAGCCGCTCTCAGTCTGCCACCAGTGGTCGATCACGGACACGCCCAGAAGCTGCGATGCCCAGTGGTACGTATCGGGGTCGAGGCGTTCGCCGGCCAGGAACAGAGAGGCGAACTCGGCGAGATCGTGGCCGGCGAGGTAGGAGCCGCCGGGATCTTCCTTCTTGATCGCGCGGAAGGCCGTGGGGGCGGTGAAGAGGACCTTGACTCGGTGCGCCGCGATCACGCGCCAGAACGCGCCGGGGTCTGGTGTTCCGACCGGCTTTCCCTCGTAGAGAACCGTGGTACAGCCGGCCAGGAGGGGTGCGTAGACGATGTATGAGTGTCCGACCGCCCAGCCGAGGTCGGACGCCGCCCAGAAGACCTCTCCGGGATGCGTGTCGTAGATGGCCTCCATGCTCCAGCGGAGGGCGACCGCGTGACCGCCGTTGTCCCGGACGACGCCCTTCGGCATCCCCGTCGTCCCAGACGTGTAGAGGACGTACAACGGATCGGTGGCGGCGACGGGAGTGCAAGGAGCGAGCTCGGCGTCCGCAGTTGCCTCGCCCCAGTCGAGGTCGCGGCCGGGCTGGAGCTCCGCCGTCGCCTGCTCGCGCTGAAGGACGACGCAGTGGTCCGGTCGATGCACGGCCTCCTCGAGGGCACGGTCGAGGAGAGGCTTGTATTCGACGATGCGGTCGACCTCGATGCCGCACGACCCGGACAGCACGACCTTCGGCCGGGCATCGTCGATGCGAACCGCGAGCTCATGTGCGGCGAAGCCGCCGAAGACGACCGAGTGGATCGCGCCCAGCCGCGCACAGGCGAGCATGGCGAAGACCGCCTCCGGCACCATCGGCATGTAGACGATGACCGTGTCGCCCACGCCGACACCGAGCCGGGCGAGCGCTCCCGCGAGAGTGGCCACCTCGTCTCGGAGCTCGGCGTACGTGAAGACTCGGATCGTCCCCGTGACCGGACTGTCGTAGACGAGCGCCGCCTGGTCGGCACGGCCGCCGTCGGCGTGACGGTCGACGGCGTTCGCGCACGTGTTCAGGACGCCGTCGGGGAACCAGCGGTAGAACGGCGGCCGCGAATCGTCGAGGATCCGCTGCGGCTCGCTGTGCCAATCGACAGCGGCCGCCGCCTCGCGCCAGAAGGCCTCCCGGTCCTCCAGGCTGCGGCGGTACGTCGATTCGTAGGCGCCCACGCCCAACTCGTCCGATCCTACGATCGCCCGGCCGAAGGCCGCAAGGCGGAATCCGAGGGCCTTTCGCCCGATTGTCTCCCTGACTTGCGGAGGTAGGCCCGCCAGGTCAGCGCCCACCGCTCGGGATCGTCGTGCGGAGAGGCATCCATTTGATGGACCGTGCTCCGGTAGGGAGCGCCCAGCACCGTCTCCGGCTCCTCATAAGCCTCCCGGGAGATCTCCGCCATGATCTCGGCGTATTCGTCGAGATCGGCGCGCGAGTACGACTCGGACGGCTCGAGCGTCACGGGCTCGGGCACGAGCCACGGCTCATGGCTCGGGAAGTAGCTCGCGACGCCGAAGTCGGCGGTCCGCCGCGCGACGTCGAGCGTCCCGACTCCCGTTTCCTCCTGGAGCTTCTCGAGGGTGTAGCGAATCTGCTCGAGCCGGTGGTCGTGGTTCGAGTCCGCGAAGGACACCTCCAGTCCTCGCACCTCGGACAGACGCTTCGCCAGGTAGTTGTTGTTCAAAACCGCCACCTCCGCAACCTCCCGAAGCCCCTCTGCCCCGAGGCTGAGAATCCAGGCGAAGGAGCGAACCACCGTCGCCGGGACTCCGTGGAAGGAGCGGATCTTCCCAACGGACTCAGGCCGATCGTAGTCCAGGAAGTAGCGCGAACCGTCGAACTCGACCGTCGGAGCGGGCAGGAACCGCGCCAGCTCGTCGGTCACCCCCGAGGCGCCGCACGGCATCCCCATCGAGCAGTGGGGCGACGAGAACGTCTTGTGCAGGTTGAACTGGCAGAGGTCGAAGCCGGCGTCGGAGGCCCGCGTGATCCCCAGGATCCCGTTCGCGTTCGCCTGGTCGTAGTGGCAGAGGCCACCCGCCTCGTGCACGATCTCGACGATCTCCTCGATATGCGGGTTGAAGAGCCCCGTGTCTTCCGGGTTGGTGATCATCAGCCCGGCCGTCCGCTCGGAGACCGCAGCTTTGATCGCATCGGGCTCCGGGTAGCCCTTGTCCCCGGCGTAGACCGTGACCACCTTGTAGCCCGCCGTGGCGGGCGCGGCGCCGTCGCAGGGATGCGAGAAGATCGTCGTGACGATCTCGTCTCGCTCGCCCTCTCCGCGCGCCTGGTGGTAGGCGCGCATCATGCGCGCGTTGACGTATACACCCTGAGAGCCTCCGCCCGGCTGGAGCGTGAAGCGACTCATCCCCGAGATCTCGCAGAGCATGCGCTCGAACCCATGGAGGATCTCGAGGATCCCCTGGACGGTTTCGTCGTCCTGAGACGGATGCAGGTCGGCGACGTTCGGGGAGCGGATGAGCTCCTCGTTCACCTTGGGGCTGTATTTCATCGTGCAGGTGCCGAGGCCGAGGTGGATGTTGACGTCGGTTCCCAGCGTCTCCTGCGAGAGGCGCAGGTAGTGCCGGAGCACCTGCGGCTGGCTGAGCTCCGGAAGGGCCGGCGAACGTGAGCGGAGGAGGGATCCGGGGATGCCTTCGAGCGCGTCTCCGACGGCGCACCTCAGACTCTCCTCGACCTCTGGAACGAGCAGCCCGCGCTCTCCGGGGCTCGTCATCTCGAAGATGATCGGCTCGTTCCAGCTCGCCTGATGGAAAGGCCGGAGCGTCATTGGAGCACCTCCGTGAGCTCGTCAGCGAGCCGGTCGATGTCGCCCTGCGAGTGCACCTCCGTGACACAGAAAAGAGCGCTCTGGCCGAGGGCGGCGTACTGCTCGGACAGATCGAGACCGCCGAAAATGCCTCGCTCCCGGAGCGCATTGTTAATTTCGGCCACCGTGCGGCCCGTCTCGCCGAAATCGACGACGAACTCCTTGAAGAACGGGGCGCTGAGAGCGGGAGACCGCACGCCCGGAATCTCTCCCAGCCGTCGGGCGGCGTAGCGAGCGCGCTCGAGGATCCCATGCCCGAGCTCGGCGAGACCTTCCGGGCCGAGGAGCGCGAGGTACGCGCCGGCAGCGATCGCCCAGAGGTTCTGCGTCGTCCCCGTGTACTCCTTCGAGTCACCTCGCTGGACGTAGGACGTGCGCTCCCAGACCACCTCGCCGAAGGCGTACTCGCCTTCGACCGCGGTCGGGCCGACTCCGATCATGAAGGTCGGATACTCCGACACGAACCGTTCCTCGTCAGGAGAGGCGACGAAGCCGGCCAGCCCACCGCCGTAATGCATGTGCACGCCGAGCGATTGCAGCTCGCCGCAGACCAGGTCGGCGCCGTAACGAGTCGGCGCTTCGAGGACGCCCAGCGAGATCGGATCGACGCCGACGGCGCAGAGCGCGCCCACTTCGTGGGCGAGCCGGGCGATCTCGTCCGCTTGCGTCTCGATCGTGCCGAGAAAGCCAGGCACCTCGAAGTAGACGCAGGCGACCTCCTCCGAAAGAGCGTTTCGAAGGCCAGCGAGGTCGAGGAGGCCGCTGGCCTGGTCAAACGGGATCGTGACGAGCTCGACCCACGCTTCGCAATAGCCCTCGACGATCGAGCGGCGCTCGGCTCCCATGGACGCCGGAACGATCGCGGTCGGCCTCTCGGTGATGCGAGCGGCCATGCAGATGGAAGTGGCGGCCGCGGAGCCCCAGTCGTAAGTGGGCAGGCTGACGGCGTCGAGCTCGACCAGCTCGCCCATCATGCTCGCGTACTCGAAGAGCGCCTGCAGCTTCCCGTGGTCCCCGTAGGTGTCCCCGTAGTACGCCGAGACGAACTCACCGCGGTTGACGATCTCGTCGCAGACGGCGGGGACGTAGTGCTGCCAGCAGCCGCCTCCCAGGAAGCTCAGCGTCTCGGCGCAGTTCTCGTTCTGCGCGAGCGTTCCCTCGACACGGCGGCGAAGCTCGTACTCCGAGAGGAGGGGCGCGGGCAAGTCGAGCAGCCCGGGCACGCGCAGGCGCTCGGGGATCGCCCCGTAGAGCTCTTCGACGTCACTGACGCCGATGGCGTCCAGCATCTCCCGCTTGATGCGAGGGGCGGAGTTCGGAATGTAGGGATAGGCGGGTGGGGCCTCGCTCACGTTGCCTGACCTCCTCGTTCGCAATCAGTTGACGGGGTAGACGATCTCGCGGTTGTAGCCGACCACGATGCGCCGGTAGCCGGCAAGCGCAGCGTCGAGGGTGGGATCGCCGGTGTCCACTCGCAGCGGCCGCCCGGCGAGGGCGGCGATCTTCGCTTCCGTGGCGATCACAACGATGCGCTCCTGGCCGACACGCTCGATCACGGCGGCCGAAAGCTGCTGGTTTCCGCGCCCGAACAAGAATCCCTGGCCGCCGACGGGGGCAACGACGATGCCTGTCTCCCTGGGCTCGGCGAGATCGAGGAGCGTCCGCTCATCCGCATCTGCCGCGAGGAGCTCGCCGCGACGCACGACGTCGACGCCGAGGAGAGTCTTCTCGAGCCCGAGGACGTCGAGCAGCGCCTTCGTCGTCGTCCCGGGCCCCACGAACCAGGTCTCTGCGACCAGAACCCGATCGGCAAGGTGGTGGGCGATCTCGCTCTGTGCAGCCTGTTCCCCGGCAAGCGATCTCGCCTTCGCGCCCTGGAGCAGCCTTCGCTCGGCGGGCACGCTCAGGTAGCCGTAGAGCCTCGCCGAGACGGCCCCCTCGCGAAGCAACGCTTCGTCGACGTCCATCACCTCGGCCTGGCGCAGACCGCGAGAGCCGGACGCGCCGAAGCGGACGGCCACCTCACCGGCGCTCCTGGGATTGAGTGCGAACACGGCAGAGTGCATCTTCACCCCTGCGGGGACACCGACCACGGGGAGCCGGTCGCCGATCGCCTCGAGCACGTCCACGGCCGTCCCGTCTCCGCCCGCGAAGAGGAGCAGGTCGACGCCCTCTTCGACCATGGCCAACGCGGCAGCCCGCGTGTCGGCCGCGGTCGTGACCCGTCCGATCGTGCCGACCACTTCGACGTCGAGCCCGGCCTCACGTGCCTCGTTCTCTCCCATCTCCCCGGAGTACGACAGGAGGACGAGGTCACCGTTGCCGGCCGCTGCGACCGTCCTGAGCGCCTCGATCGCCCGTGTCGGGGCGACCGGCTCGGCTCCGCGGACGCGCGCGGCGGCTACGAGCTCGGGATCGTCGCTGCCCTTGAGCGCGACCCTCCCTCCCATGCCGGCGATCGGGTTGACGACCAGACCGAGGCGCATCTGTCGCTTTAGGGCGCGTCCGCTGGTTCGAGGCCTGGAGGCACGCTCACGTCGCCGCCGTCGGCTGCGCGAAGCCACTCCACCTGTCGCCGCGGCCGCTCGTCGACCGTGAGGCTGAAGACATCGGGGCGGTTGTAATGGCCCGCGGCATCGAGCGCCTGCTGCTCCTCCGCGATCCGGGCCATGTCGAGCTGCGCGTAGACGATCGTCTCCCGGCCCTGTTCGGGTCCGGAAAGCCAGGACCCGTCCGGCCCGATGACTCCCGAACCGCCGACGAGCAGCTCGTCGTCGCCCGACACTCCCATCGAGTCGACGAGCTCGAAGTCGGCGGGGAGGTCGCGGGCGGTCGTGTACGACCCGACGCAGAGGACGTAGCAGCGCCCCTCGAAGGCGTAGTGGCGGCTTGCCAGGTGGTGGGCGTCCTCGGCGTCCGGCCAGGCGGCCACGTGAATCTGCTCACCCTTGGCATGCATCGTGAAGCGCGTCAGCGGCATCCAGTGCTCCCAGCAGATCAGCCCGCCGAGCCGTCCGAACGGCGTCTCGAAGACGTGCAACGTCGAGCCGTCGCCCCGGCCCCAGACGATGCGCTCGGCATGCGTGGGAACGAGTTTGCGGTGCGTGCCTAGGATCTCGCCCTCGGAGGAGATGAAGAGCAGTGAGTTGTAGATGGTCCCCGTCGAGAAGTCGGCATCGCGCTCGTGGATTCCGACGACGACGTGGACACCGGCTTCCTGCGCCGCGCTGCAAAGCGCGTCGGTCGCTGGGCTCGGCACCTGCACCGAGTTCGCCAGTAGCCGCGCGAAGGCTCGCTTCGAACCCGGATCGTCCCATTTCGCAGCGTGGTAAATCCAGCTCGGATACCCGGGGATCCAGGTCTCCGGGAAGGCGATCAGCCTCGCGCCTTCGTTCGCCGCTTCCTCGACGAGCGAAACGGCCCTGTCGACCGTCGCGTCGCGGTCGAGAAAGACCGGCGCGGCCTGCACGGCCGCAACGACGATGGCCTCGCGTTCCATCGGTTCCTCCCTGCTCGACTGGCGAAAGCCTACGCCCCTGGAGCGGCGGCGTCAGCACGGTTTCGGCGGTCAGGAGGCCGTGGTACTCTCGACAGAAGGATGGGACGTCTTCGTTCGATCATCGCCTTCGTCGACCGCTATGTCGTCCTTGCCGGCAAGAGCTGTTGCGCCGGCCGCTCGTGGAGCAGCCTGGACCGTAGTCTGGCCCGCCGGGCAAAAGACCGTAACTGAGCTTGCGCGCAGTCGAGCTGCGGGCATTTGGAGGGCCCGAAGGTCTCGTCGCAACCGAGCTGGCGGATCCTGCGCCAGGCCCGGGCGAGGTTGTCGTCGACCTCGTCGCGGCGGCGCTCAACCGTCGTGAATGGTGGATTCGCCGAGGAGGTCAGGCGAAGCTCCCGGCCGTGCTCGGCTCCGACGGCGCCGGCGTCGTGTCTGCACTCGGCGCGGACGTCGGCGGCGTCGCCGTCGGCGACGAGGTCGTCATCTATCCGGGCCTCGCGTGGGGTGACGACGACGAGGTTCCGGGGCCGGATTTCGAGATCCTCGGCGTTCCGAGCCAGGGGACCTACGCGGAGCGGATCGCCGTCCGCGCCGACCTGCTCTTCTCGAAGCCGCCCGGATGGTCGTGGGCAGAGACAGCGGCTTTGCCGGTCGCCGGTCTGACGGCCTGGCGGGCACTCGTCCGCTACGCGCATGCGACGCCGGGAAAGACGATTCTGGTCATCGGAGGGGGAGGCGGAGTCGCGACGTTCGCCGTTCAGATCGCCGCGGCTATGGGCTGTCGAGTCGTGACGACGAGCTCGAGCCCGGAGAAGCTCGACCGGCTCAGGGAGCTCGGAGCCGCGGACGGTGCCGACTACTGCGACCCCGCCTGGCCGGAACGCATCGGGCCCGTGGATGCCGTGATCGACAGCGTCGGCGGTGCGGCCTGGCCTGGTGCGCTGCGCGCCCTTCGCCCCGGGGGCGTGCTGGTCTGTTTCGGCGACACCGAGGGCGACGTCGGAGAGATCGTCATCGCCGATCTCTTCTTCCGTTATCTCTCAATGCACGGCACGACGCTCGGAAGCCCGCGCGAATTCGACGCCTTCCTCGCACACTGCGCCGAGGCGTCCTGGAGGCCGGTGCTCGACAGCGTCTTCCCGCTCGCGGAGGCACCGGCGGCGCATCGCCGGCTGGATGCGCCGGACCGCTTCGGCAAGATCGTGCTCGCCATCGACGAATCCAGGCTCTAGCCTTCGTCCAAACAATGCGACTCGAGGATCAGGCATCCAGCCGTTCCGCCTATTTCGCCACGAGGCCGATCAGTCGAGACGTGCTCGTCCCGGAGGATCCGGCGCTGGGCCTCGTCGCTTTCTCGAGCCCCTTCGATCCCGAGCCCTCGCTCCGGATCGAGGACGGGCGGATCGTGGAGCTCGACGGCCGGTCGGAGGCCGATTTCGACATCCTCGACGAGTTCATCGCCAGGCGCGGCATCGATCTGGCGGTGGCGGAGGAGGCGATGGCGCTCGACACGCTCGAGCTGGCGCGGATGATCGTCGACCCCGCGGTCCCGAGAGCGGAGATCACGAAGCTCGTCGCCGGGATGACTCCCGCGAAGCTGGCGGCAACGCTCGCGCTCCTCACCCCGGTCGAGATTCTCCAGGCGATGCAGAAGATGCGTGTGCGGAAGACGCCGTCGATCCAGGCTCATGTGACGAACCGTGTCGATCACCCGCTCTTGATCGCAGCGGACGCGGCCGCGGCCGTGGCCCTAGGCTTCAGGGAGCTGGAGACGACGGTGCCTGTCCTCCACGACGCGCCGTCGAATGCGCTCGCGCTCCTCATCGGAGGGCAGGTCGGGGCAGCCGGCGCGCTGACGCAGTGCTCCGTCGAAGAACGCACGGAGCTCGAGCTCGGGATGCGCGGCCTGACGACGTACGCGGAGACCGTATCCGTCTATGGCACCGAGCAGATCTTCGTCGACGGCGACGACACGCCGTGGTCGAAGGCCTTCCTCGCCTCGTGCTATGCCTCCCGCGGCCTCAAGATGCGCTTCACGTCGGGCTCGGGCGCCGAAGTGCTGATGGGCGCGAGCGAGGGAAAGTCGATGCTCTATCTGGAGGCCCGTTGCATCGCCGTGACGAGGGCGGCGGGCTCGCAGGGCGTCCAGAACGGTGGAATCGACGGCGTCAACGTCACCGCGTCCGTGCCGGACGGCATGCGTGAGGTCATCGCCGAGAACCTCTGCGTGATGCTCTACGGCCTCGAGTCGTGCACCGGCAACGACACCCTGATGTCGGCCTCCGACATCAGGCGGACGGCACACACGTTTCCGCTCCTGCTCGCCGGGACGGACTTCCTCTTCTCGGGCTTCGGGTCGATCCCCGCCTACGACAACGCCTTCGGCCCGTCGAACATGAACGCCGAGGACCTCGACGACTACTTCGTCGTCCAGCGCGACTGGGGATTCGAAGGTGGCCTTCGCTGGCGTGAGGACCAAGAGCTTCTGGCCGTGCGAAGGCGGGCTGCGGAGGCATGCCGCGCCGTCTTCGATGAGCTCGGGCTGGCCGAGTTCAACGACGAGGACGTCGAAGCGTGCGTACTGGCCCATGGCAGCCTCGACGTGCCGCTCCTGCCGCCGGACCTTCCGGGCACGACCTCCGAACGCATCATGCGCGGCGGACTCACGGCCCTCGATGCGGTCCGCGCCCTTGCGGAGCGCGGATACGAGATCGAGGCCGAGCGCGTGCTCGAGATGATTCGACAGCGCCTGCTGGGTGACATCCTGCAGACCTCCGCGATCCTGGACGAGGAGCTGAACGTCCTCTCGTCGCTCACGGATCCGAACGACTATGCGGGCCCTGGGACCGGGTACCGCATGTCGACCGAGCGACGGAGCGAAGTCGCACGCGTTCGCCAGGTCTGGTCGGCCTCCGACCTCGCAGCGGAGCAGTCGCTTTCCGAAGGATGCATCGAACTCGTCGAGATCGGCGCCGCACGAGCGGGCGTTCGTTCGGACGAGATCGTGGTCGGCCTTTCTCCCGCCTTTGCACAGTCGATCTGGACCGCGCTCAACGGGATGACCGTGGCCGAAGTGCTGCGCCAGGTGCTCGCCGGCATCGAGGAAGAGGGCCTCGAAGCTCGGCTCGTACGCATCTTTCGCTCCATCGATCTCGGCTACATAGGCTCGACGGCGGCGCGCCTCTCCGGATCGGGCGTCTCCGTGGGCCTGCAGGGGAAGGGAACGGCGCTCATCCATCGGTCGGATCTGCCGCCGCTCGCCAACCTCGAGCTCTTCTCCATCGCCCCGCGCGTGACCCCCGAGCTCTACCGAGGGCTCGGCCGAAACGCGGCCCGCTATGCAAAGGGGCTGGCGCCGGAGCCTCTTCTGCTCGCAGAGTCGAGTGAGCCGCTCGGGCCGCGCTACCACGCCCGCGTCGTTCAGCTCGTCGCGATCGAGCGTGGACTCGCCCGGGATACCGAGCCGGTCGAGCTGGAGGCGCAGTGGCCGAGTTGAGCTATCCCCTCGCGGCAACGAGCCGGGACGCGGTCCGCACTGCAAGCGGCAAGACAGTCGCGGAGATCACACTCGATCAGGTGGTCTCCGGGCAGATCGGCTCGAAGGATGTCGCCGTCGCGCCGGAGACGCTCCTCCTTCAGGCGGATTTCGCCGAAGCGGGGGGCAACCCGCAGCTGGCCGAGAACCTGCGGCGAGGCGCCGAGCTGACGGCGTTTTCCGACGACGAGCTCCTGCAGTTCTACGAGATGCTGCGACCCGGGCGCTCCTCGACGGACGAGCTCGACTCCCTCGCCGCGAGCCTCGACGAACGTGGTGCAGAGCTGTGCGCGGCGCTCGTGCGCGAAGCGCGAGCTGCGTACATGCGGCGGCGCTTGATTGCGTAGCATTCAGCGCAAGCCGACGTCGAGGAGGTGCCCGTCATGATCCGGGAGGAACGAATCGCACGCCGCGAGCTCGCGGCCCTAGTCAGCGAGGAGCGCGGCCGCCTGCTCCTGCAGCTTGCCCTGCGCGGCATCCAGGAGTCGGGCCACGGTCTCACGATCGGGTGCTGGGTGAAACCCGGAGGGGGTGTCGCCGGCTGTGTCTTCCAGCACGCCTACTGGCAAGGAGTTTCGGAGGGGGCGTTCTCCGGAACGGGGGCCGCAACCAACGAGATCAAGGATTTCGTCGCGGAGGACGACTTCCGCCTGGTCATGGCGGCGATCCGGGCACTCGACGTGCTCGGAAAGCGCCGTTTCCTTCGGCGACGGGGCCTTTCGAACACGCTCGACGAGGCTGCCTGGCGAACCACGGTCGAGCACCTGCTCATCGACGCGCTCGCGGAGAGCGCCCCTGAGCAAAAGCAGCGGCCGGCGGTCGTCTCGGCCTGACGGTGCTCGTCGCCGGCGTCGACGTCGGCAACTCGACGACCGAGATCGCGGTCGCCCGCGTCGAACCCGGCGCGGACCCCGAGTGGCTCTTCGTCGGCCGCCGCCCGACCACAGGGTCGAAGGGCTCGTCGGCGTGCGCAGCCGGAATCGCCGATCTACTCGCCCGCGCCGAGCGGCGACTCGGAGAACGGCCCCATCTCATCCTCCTCGCCGAGCTCAACCCGGTGGAGACCGGGCTCGTCGAGCTCGGCCGAATCGAAGAGCTCGCCCTCGAGCGGACGGCGATCGCCCGCCCGGCCAGCGAGACCCCCTCCGGCGCCGGCGTGGGGGCCGGCCGTCTCGTCCGCCTCCAGGAGCTCGCCGAGGCTCCCCGGGAGGGCGACGTTATAGCGGTCGTCGGCGAGGAGGATTTCGAGGCCGCAGCGGCTGCGCTCAGGGACGCGCGGGAGCGTGGGTGGCGAATCGCCGCCGCGATCGTTCCGGGCGACGACGCAGTCCTGATCGGGAACCGCTTCGACCGCTCGCTGCCCATTGCCGATGAGGTCCTCGACGCCGCGCAGCTGCCGATCGGCTCCCTGGCCGCCGTCGAGGTCGCCGAGCCGGGCGCCTCGATCGGCGCCCTCTCCGATCCGCTCCGTCTCGGCGTGCTCCTCGGGTTCGGCTCCGACGAGGCCCGCGCCGCCCGAACGGCCGCGCGCGCCGTTGCAGGCTGCCGCGCGGCCATCGTCGTCCGAACGGGAATCGCCGAGGACGGACGCCCCAGCACTGATGCTCCGGTCGTCCTGGTCGATGCCGACGGCACCGAGCATCCCCTCGACGAGCACGCGGAGCCACCGCGACCGGGTGAGATCGCGGAGATCCGGGGCGCCGCGGGCCGGCGGACTGAGCTCCTCGATCTCGTCTGGCGCCCGCTGCCCTCGCCGGCCGACGACCCTGGCTTCGCCCGCCGCCTCGCCCGCCGTCGGGCCGTCGCGCTCGCGCTCCTTGCCCGTGGCGGAAGCGAAGACCTCGTCGCCGCCCTCGGGGAGCATTGCCGTGGCGACGTGCGGGTGGTCGCTCGCGAGTCGGACGCAGCCATGCTGGGCGCCGCAACGACCCCGGGTAGCGGCCCGGCGCCCTTCGTGCTCGACCTCGGCGGGGGCACCGTCGACCTCCACAGTGCCGAGGGCGCCATGTCCACGGCCGGAGGGGGCGACCTCGTGACCCGCATCTGCGCCGGCCTTCTCGACTCGAGCGTC
>Ga0307316_10000122_pt1 | contig 20429 bp, 17 predicted proteins | sample ER_DNA_356_FD_194504 | JGI IMG/M metagenome (GOLD analysis project Ga0307316, IMG submission 194504) | Bulk soil microbial communities from the East River watershed near Crested Butte, Colorado, United States - ER_DNA_356 | ecosystem: Environmental > Terrestrial > Soil > Floodplain | place... | reverse complement strand
CCTCCTGGTAGTTCAGGAGTGGGTCCCCTGCGGTGACAGGACCCGCCCGGTCAGGGCCATGGTCCTGCGGCGAGAGCGTCCCTAGGAGGTAGCAGCTAGCTCAAGCTTCGGCAGCAGGGCAGATCAGGCGGTAGTCGCACCAGCTGCAGACCTTGGGTGAGGGGCGGGGCTCGAAGTCTTGGCTGAGGACGCCCTCGCCGACTTGGAGGACGGTGCGCTCTACCCGCTCGGCGTCGTCGGGCTTGGTCGGGGCCGCGACCTTGTCGCCGTCGAGGACGTAGTAGTAGCTGCCGGTGCTGGCCTCGATTCCCCAGGCCTCCCGCGCCGCCATCCGGTAGAGCGCCAGCTGGAGGTCGTCATCGAGGTCCTCTTCTGACTTGCGCTCGCCGGTCTTGTAGTCGATCAGCTCGTAGTCGCCGTCCGGCAAGCGATCAACGCGGTCGACGCGGCCGCGGACGTGGTGGTCGCCGACCTTGAAGTCGAACTTTTTCTCCAGCCAGACCGGTTCTCCCTCGGCCAGCCGCTCGCGCTCCCAGTACAGGCGCAGCGCCTCTTTGGCGCGATCGCGGAACTGCAGCTCGTCGTCTGAGTTGCCGAAGCCGGTACGCCGCCAGCCCTGCTCGAAGAGCCGGTTCAGCACGCGCAGCCCTTCGAGCTCGTTCGCCGGCGGCTCTTTATGGAACCGTTCGAGGACGTTGTGGAAGAGGATCCCGAAGCGCTGATTGATCGTCGGCTCCTGCGGGATCCCGAAGACGCGCGCGAACTTGTACTTCAGCGGGCAGGTCAGGTACAGCGACAGGTCCGAGGCCGAAAGGCTGAGCATGCCGTCGCCGCGCCGCGGCAGGAACGCCGCCAGCGAGGGCTCTTCGCGCGCCGCCACCAGCTCCAGTCGCCGGCCCCGCTCCCGCTCCGAGTCGAGCAGGTAGGCGTCGAGGGCCGAGGCGTCGAGCTCGGCCTGCTGCTCGGGCGTCGCCACCTGGCGCAGCAGGCCGTTCACCGCCTCGATTGCCTCCTCGGTCGGCTCGTCCCCCGGTCGCTGCGCCAGCGCCGCCAGCTTCAGCAGCTCGAGGTAGCGGGCGATCGCCCGATTGACGTCGATCGCCGTGTCCAGCCGTGGCTCGGAGAGCTCGCGGCCGGCGCGCCAAGAGGCCTCGAGTACCTGCTCGCGCAGCTGCCGGTAGGTCGCGTGCAGCCCCTCGGCGGGGCCGAACAGCTCCTCCTCGTGCGGTTCCTCGGCGGCGCCTTCGGCCTCAGCACCCGCCAAGACCTCCTCGTAGTAGCGGGAGGGACGGGCGGCCTCGCCGGCCGCTTCGCGGTTGACCCGCGAGAAGACAAGACCGCTGCGCGCCGGCCAGCCGATCCGCTCCCAGTCGGCTTCCTCCTCCATCCCGAGGACGAAGACGTGGTCGAAGCCGAGACCCTTCACCGCGGCCGCGCCCATGCCGCGCACCGCTCCCGGCGCCGGCGGCTCCGCCTCCTCCGGTTCCACCCCGGCCTCGGCAACGGCGCTGAGGTAGGCGACGAAGCCGCGGGTCGAGCCGTGCGGTTCCCGCCGCGTCCAGGCCGTCGCCAGCTCGGCCAGGCGCGAGAGCCCGAGCAGCCGCTCGGCGACCTCGGGCTGGGCGGCGAAGAGGCGCTGGCGCCGCAGCCCGACCTGCTCGATCAGCCGCCGCACGAAGACGTCGGCGCGCTGTTCCTCCATGATCGTCGCGGCGTTGGCGTAGAGCTTGAGGAAGCTGCCAATCCGCTCCCGCGCCTCGGGCTGGAACTGGGGGCTGTCGAGCGCCGCCTCGCAGGCGGCGACCATGTCCTGCTTGCGCCGCCGCGCGATCGTCGTCAGCCGCGCCAGGTCGCCGGAGCGCAGCTCGACCGGAGGGCGGGTGAGCGCGCGCGCCGCGGCGGAGGAGTCGCCAGGGTCGGCGAGGACCCGCAGCCAGGCGATCGCGTCGCGCACCTCTGGTCGCTGGAAGAGCGCGGTCGGCCCGAAGAGGTGGAAGGGGATGCCCCGCTCCTCCATCGCCGCCGCCACCGCGCCGCCGCCTTTGGCGGGCTCGGCGACGATCACGCAGATCTCCTCCGGGGCGGTGCCGGCGGCGACGAGGTGCTCGACGGCGCGCGCCGTCCCCTGCGCCTGGGCGCGCTCGCTAGTGCAGCGCCAGAAGCTCAGCTGGGGATCGCGGAAGCGCTCCTCGAGGGTCACCCGCGGGGCGTCGGGAAAGAGGCCGTCGAACCAACGAACGGCCGTCCCATGATGCGCCTCGGCTCGATGCGCTCCACCTTGGGCCTCGACTGCGAAGAGCTGGTTGGGGTTGTCGGTCGCCAGCGAGCCGGCCACCGCCAGCTGCGCCGGCGTTGCCTCCTCCAGCTCGTCGACCATCAGGTAGGGCCAGCGCTCGGCGATCCGCCGCCGCACGTCGGGCCGCTCGACCAGCAGGCAGTCGAGGGCGAGGAAGACGTCGCCGCGGTCGAGGCTGCCGCTCTCGGCAAGGATGCGGTCGTGGGTCGCGTAGAGCTCGGCGAACTCCTGCTCGCGGCGGATTTCCTCGCGGCTCGCGTCATCCTCGGGCGTCGCAGCCGCCGCGCGCTCGGCCAGCGTCGTCGGCCCGACCCGTTCCGCCTTGAGGCGGTCGATCCGCGCCAGCAGCCGCGCCAGCAGGCCGGCCGGGTTGCCGCGGATCTCGTGCCGGCGCAGCGGCAGCCGCTCGAGCCGGTCGAGCAGGATCGCCAGCCGCTCGCCGCGGCCGAGCACGTCGAAGAAGGGATCGAGGCCGGCCTCCTCGGAGTACTCGCGTAGGAGCCGCTCGCCGATCGCGTCCCAGCTGCCGATCCACAGCTCGGCGAAGGAGCCCTCGATCAGCGCCTCGCAGCGGGCGCGCAGCCGGGCCGCGGTGGTGCGGCTGGAGGCGATCGCGAGCACGTCCTCGGGGCGCGTGCCGGCGCCGGCGAGCTGCGCCAGCCGCCGGGCCAGGAGCTCGGTCTTCCCGGTCCCCGGCGCTCCGACGACGAGCAGCGGGCCCTCGCCGTGCTCAATCGCGTGCAGACGGTCCGATCGGGTCGTCTCTGCTGGCCAGAGGTCCTCGGGCATCGCCTCAAACTAGCGCCCACGTAGCATGGGGTCGATGGACGTCCTCTCCGCCGACTGGCCGGCGATCTGCCGCCGCATCGTCGCCGCCCAGCGCCCGATCTTCGAGCGGGCGAAGACGAGCGAGGAGCGGACCCATTACGAGGGCGTCGGCGAGGGCGGCGATCGCACCCTGGTGATCGACCGCGAATGCGAGGACATGGTCTTCGCCGAGCTCGAGCAGCTGGCCGAGCAGGGCGCCTCGTTCGTTGCGGTTTCCGAGGAGCGGGGGGAAGTCTCGTTCGGCTCCGGCGGTCAGCACCGCGTTGTCATCGATCCGATCGACGGCTCGATGAATGCGCGCCGCACGATCCCCTCATTTGCCGTCTCGATCGCTGTCTCCGACGGCCCCTCGATGGCCGACGTCGAGTTCGGCTTCGTCCACGACTTCGGCGCCGACGAGGAGTTCATGGCCCGCCGCGGAGAGGGGGCGACCCTGGACGGCAAGCCGATCCGGGTCTCGGCATTGGCCGAGCGGCTCGAGGTGGTCGGGGTCGAGTCGGCCGAGCCGGAGTGGTCGCTGCCGGCCTTGGAGGCGCTGGCCGGCAAGGTCTTCCGCCTGCGGGTGGTCGGGGCGATTGCGATCTCCGCCGCCTACGTCGCCGCCGGACGCTTCGACGCGATGCTGAGCCTGCGCTCCTGTCGCTCGGTCGATGCCGCCGCGGCGCAGCTGATCGTGCGCGAGGCCGGCGGCGATGTCGCCTTCGGCGGCGGAGAACTTTCCGATGCGCTGCTCGATCTCGAGTCGCGCTACCCGATGGCCGCCGGCAACTCTGCCGAGGGTCTTGCGACGGTGCGTTCCGCACAACTCGCCAAAGCCGCGTAACCACTCTCCCCAGGCGGTTTACAAACGGGTGTTCGCTAGAACATATGTTCGCTACACTCGGGCGCTCTCCCGCCCCCCAAACCCTAGCCCCCAACACAAATCCGAAGAGGTGTTTTTTTCATATGGCAGAAGCAAAAAGCAACGCCAGCAAGTCGAAAACTCAGGCCAAACGCGCCACTACCGAAGCGAAAAAATCGGCGGCCAAAACCGCCTCGGCTTCAAAGCGCGCGGCGACCAAGGCCGCTGCTGCTGAGAAGAACCAAGTCCAGACCGTTGTCGAGACCGCCGTCGACGTTCCCGTTGGCGCCGTGCTCGCGGTCAGCGACCGGATCTCCGAGCTGGCCGAGCCCTGGACCGACCGCAGCAAGGCCGAGCGGCAGATCAAGAACTACCGCAGCAACCTGCGCAAATCTCTGAAGCGGAGCGAGCGTCGCGGCACCACCGCCCGTCGCCGCGCGATCACCGAGGCCCGCAGGACCCGCACCCAGGTCGAGCGCGGGGCACGCACCCGCCGCACCGAGGTCGAGCAGCGCGTCCGCCGTGCGATCGAGGTCCCGACCTCGCGCGCCCAGGAGGTAGTCGACACCGCCCAAGGCGTCGTCGGCAGCGTTGCCAGCCAGATCCCGGTACTCCGCTAACAGGGCGCACAGCACGCGGCGCGGATGCGCCACCTCAAAGAGCCCCGCATGGCCCCACCATGCGGGGCTCTTTTCGTCGTCGCCCCGCTTGGTGCTGAGCGCCCTGTCAGCGACCGGTAACGGCAACAGGGCGGGAGAAGGCTGGCTCGTAGGGCCAGCCCTCCCGCCCTTTTACGTCGGCGCGGAACTGGAAGCGGATGCCGCGGCTGTCGTCGTCGCTGAAGCGGTAGGCGTAGCGGAAGCGGCCGTGGGCATCGGTCTGGACGGTGCGGAACCCGGTCCAGTCGACTCCTGGGTAGCGGAACTGCAGTTCCACCGGCAGCCCTTCCTCGAGCGGCGCCGCGCCGGCTTGGCCGACGCTGCCGCTGAAGACGATCGGAGCGCCGCCGACCTTTGCCGCAGCGGCGGAGGCGCGGAGGGCGACCGATGCCAGCACGTCGAGGCGGACGCTCCTGCCGGTTGCGCGCGTCAGCGTGCGGGTGCCAGCGAAGCCGGCGCTGATTTCGCGGCTCGGCCCGGGCGCCAGCCGCAGCGAAAAGAAGCAATCGGGATCCGTGCGCACGGTCGCCGTCCGCCGCGCCGGCTGTGACCCCGGCGCGAAGGTCTCCGTCACCGTCAGTTCCTGTCCGCCCAGCGGCACCCCGGAGATGTTCCGCAAGCGCCCGCCGAACAGCATCCCGTGACCGGAGGGAACCACCTGTGCGGTGGGTCGGGGGTCGAAGGAGGTGATCGTCTGCCGGTGGCAGCGACGCCCCTGGACGGTGTGGCGGCAGCGGTGCCAGACCAGTTGTCGTCCCCCAAAGCCGACTTCGAGCTGGGTCGAGGTCTTCAGCGGGTTGACGAGGACCATCTTTGCCCCGCGGACCCGATCGCTGCCGATGCCGGCATTGCCGGCAAGGTCGTAACCAGTGGCGAGGAACTCGTACTTCCCGTGCGGATAGCTATCGCTGTCCCAGTGCGCGACCAGGCGGTTGCCGATTACCTGCGTCGGCAGCTCCTCGAAGCGGCCGTGGCTGCCGACCTGGCGCAGCCGGATCGAGCCCCCGCTGGGACTGGGGCCGGAGAGGGGATCGGTCACGGTCGCTTCGACCCGCTCCGGCTCGGCCGGATCCTGCGCGGTGGCGAACAGCACCCGCGGCGGGTCTTCGTCGATGGGGATGGTCGTCGTCGCCGCCGGCGTCCCGCCCAGCGCGCCGTCGGCGACGTTGCCGGCGGCATCGCAGGCGAAGTAGGCGACCTGGTGGAGACCGCTCCCGGCGACCCAGGCAGAAGCGCTGTCGCCGCTGGTCAGCGCCGGCGGAGCGCCGTCCACGGCGATCGCGGTGAACGGCCCGCTCGGCCCCGCCGGGGCCATCCCCGAGAGTTCGTCGGCGGCGAAGGCGGCGACCCGCACCGGCCCGTCGCTCCAGCCCGGCGGCATCCCCTGCAGGGAGAGGCGCGGCAGGGTCGCGTCGGATCTGAAGACGACGCTGGTCAGCGACGAGGTGACGCCCGAGGCGGAGACGGCAAGGACGCGCGCATAGGTGTCGCCTTCGGGAAGCGTCCCCAGCGCGATTGTGTCGTCGTCGATCCCCCGCGGCAGGTCGGTCTCGGCGACGCTGCACCAGCCCGGGTGGGCGCAGGGATAACTGCCGCCACCGCTGTCGAGCGAGATCGCATAGCCGCGGATCCCTGAGGGCGGCGGCGACCCCGCCGGATGGCCGATCTTCAGCACGGCGCTCTCGTGGCCGGCAAGCCAGCCTGCAGGCGCTTGCGGGGCGGCCGGGGACGGGACCGTGTCATCGAACCGCAGACTTGCGCGAGACGCGGGCCCGGCCCGGCCTTCGGTGTCTTCGAGCCAGACTTCGGCCGTGTAGACGCCGGGCTCCGATGGCACTTCCAGCGGATCGAGCATGCGTAGGTTTTCGGTGTTGCGCACGGGCCCCGCGATCAGGTGCCCATCGGCGTCGAAGAGGCGGTAAACGACGGCGCGGGGGACGAGCGGCGGCCCGGGAGCCTGGGTCCAATCGAGGCGGAACGCGTTGCTTGCGTGCCAACTTGCCTCGCCCCCCTCGACCTGGAGGTTTTCGATCCGCAGCGGTTCGGCTGCCGAGGCTGCGCCCGGCAAGGCGCAGGCGAGGGCGAGCGCGACGAGCAAGGTCGCCTTTCCGCACCACGGGACGAGATGGGCGACTCGCCTCCGCCTCAAGGCCCGAACTCCCCGGCGGGATCGCCGCCTTCGCTGCTTGGAGCTGGGGCCGGTTCGGCGACCGGGGCCGGTTCGGGCGCCGGCGGCGGCGAGTATTCGACGGCGCCGCTACTCGAAGCCGGTTCGCTCACTTCGGGCGCCGGTTCCGCGGGCGCGGGCGCCGGTTCGGGAGCTCGCTGGTGGTGCTTGTGGGCGGGATGGGCTGCGGGCTTCGGTTCCGGCGTCACCGGCGCAGGCGCTGGTTCGTATTCGACCTCCGCCGGTTCCTGCACCGGCGCCTCCACCTGACGCTCGAGGGCGGCTGGCTTAGCCTGATTCGCCCCGAGCTCGAGCGGCGCTGGGACCAGCCCGCTTGCCACGCAGGCGGTGGCGGCGCCGGCGGTGCCGATGCAGACGACCGCGACTTTCGCCATCGCGGCAGCACCGAGACCGCCGGCCCCGCTGCCGCCAGCGATTTGGACGGCCGGATCGCCGCCGCGGCCACCGCCCAAGCGGGCGGCGATTTCCGCGGCCGAATCGTGAGCGCGTTCCAGCAGCGAGCGGTGTAGGGGGAGGGCAGGCGCCAGCGCCGCGGCCGCTGCCGGCGCGGCCCGGTAGGTGCGCAGGGTCGCCCGGCAGGAGGCGCAGGCGCGGAGGTGCTCACGCAGCTCGGCCACCTCCTTGGCCCCCGCCTCGCCGTCGCAGAAGGCGGAGATCAGCGGCCGCATCTCGGCGCAGCGGCGACCGTCCTCGCTGCGGGTCACGAGGCTGCGAAACCGCTCGCGTCCCTCCGCCAGGCAGCGGTTGATTTTCGTCGCGCTCCAGGAGGTGATCTCGCCGATCTCGGCGTAGGAGTAGCCCTCAGCGAGAAGGGTGAGGGCGCGGAGCTCCTGCGGCTTTAGCGCTTGCAGGGCCTCCCGGCTGCGAGCAACCGTCTCCCGTCGCTCGACCGCCTCCGCCGGGCCCTCGCCATTGGCGGGAAGCAGCGAGACCCAATCGTTGTCATCGCCGGGGGGAAGGGGCGAGGCGAGGATTCGCTCGCGTTCGCGGCGGATCGCCAGCGCCTCGTGCTTGACCACCGTCTGCATCCACTTGACCAGCTCGCGTGGATCGTTGCTCGGTGCTTTGCGCAAGAGGATCTCCAACGCCCGCTGGAGGGCGTCATCGGCGTCGTCCTCGCAGAGCGAATACCGGCGCGCGGTTCGCCGCAGAGCGGTCTCATTTCGCGCGTAAGTCTCAACAGCCGCCCGCTTGCGAACGGCTGCGTCTTTCGGTTTCGGGCGCGAACTTTCGCGCTCCGCACTGGCGTTTTCCATTGCTTCAAATCCCCCTGGCCGGTTTTGCTTCTCTGCGTCGGACACTGGCAGCGCTAGGTACAAAGGCGGTATTTCTCTCCCCCGTCTGGACGGATCTCGGAGCGTGAAAGGCCGGAAATTGCAGGCGGGACCGGAGATCCGTCCACCGCCTCGATGGCCCGCTAGGATCAGCCAATGAGCACTTGCGTAGTTACCGGCGGCGCCGGCTTCCTCGGGTCCCACCTCTGCGAGCGGCTGCTCCGCGATGGGCACCGGGTGATCTGCATCGACAACCTCGAGACCGGGTCGTTGGAGAACATCGCCCACATCCGCGACGAGGCGTTCGAGTTCCGCAACATCGACATCACGGAGAAGGTCGACATTCCCGAGCCGGTCGACTTCGTCTACCACCTTGCCTCGCCAGCCAGCCCGATCGACTACCTGCGGCTGCCGCTGCACACGCTGAAGGTCGGCTCGCACGGCACCCACCACATGCTCGGCGTCGCCAAGTTCAAGCGCGCCCGCTTCCTGATCGCCTCGACCAGCGAGGTCTACGGCGATCCTGAGGTTCATCCCCAGAAAGAGGATTACTGGGGCCACGTCAACCCGATCGGCCCGCGCGGGGTCTACGACGAGGCGAAGCGCTACGCCGAGGCCCTGACCATGGCCTACCACCGCCAGCAGGGCGTCGACACGGCGATGGTCCGGATCTTCAACACCTACGGCCCGCGGATGCGGGCCCACGACGGCCGCGCGATCCCGACCTTCCTGCGCCAGGCGCTGCAGGACCGGCCGCTGACCGTCTTCGGCGACGGCAGCCAGACCCGCAGCTTCTGTTACGTAGACGACCTGATCGACGGCATCATCCGCCTCGCCGAATCCGACGTCCACTCGCCGGTCAACATCGGCAACCCCGACGAGTTCACCCTGCTCGAACTGGCGAAGACCGTGGTCGAGCTAACCGACTCGCGCTCGGAGATCGTCTACGAGGCCCTGCCGACCGACGACCCGAAACAGCGCCGCCCCGACATCGGCCGCGCCCGGGACCTGCTCGGCTGGGAACCGACGATCGACCTGACCGAGGGCCTGCGGCGGACGATCGACCAGTCCGGCGTCGAGCGCCTCGTCGGCGCCACCGACTGAGCACCGCTGCCAACAGGCGCCGAGCGGCGCCTGAGGCGCCGCTCCCAATATCCTGCGGGAGATGACGATTTCCGACGGCTCCGGGTCCCAGGAGGCCCATCAGACGATCGCGCCGCTGGTCGGCCCCGATGACGAGCGCGTATTCACCGACTCCGGCATCGAGATCCAGCCCCTCTACGACGAGGACGACGTCGGCCTCGGGCTCCAGGAACGCCTCGGCGAGCCCGGCCAGCCACCCTTCACCCGCGGCATCCACGAGGGGATGTACCGGGACCGGCTCTGGACGATGCGCCAGTACGCCGGCTTCGCCTCCCCCGAGGACACCAACGAGCGCTACCGCTACCTGATCGAGAACGGCTCGACCGGGCTCTCGATGGCCTTCGACCTGCCGACCCAGCTCGGCCGCGACTCCGACGACCCGCTCTGCAACGGCGAGGTCGGCCGCACCGGCGTCCCGATCGACACGATCGAGGACATGCGGATCTGCTTCGACCAGATCCCGCTCGACAGCGTCTCCACCTCGATGACGATCAACGCACCGGCGGCGATCCTGCTGCTGCTCTACGAGCTGGTCGGCGAGGAACAGGGAGTGCCTTCCGAGAAGCTGCGCGGCACGGTCCAGAACGACGTGCTGAAGGAGTACATGGCCCGCGGCAACTACATCTACCCGCCGGAGCCGACGATGCGGCTGACCACCGACATCTTTGAGTACTGCCGCGAGAACGTGCCGAAATGGAACACGATCTCGATCTCCGGCTACCACATCCGCGAGAAGGGCTGCTCGGCCGTGCAGGAGGTCGCCTTCACGCTCTCCAACGCGATCGCCTACGTCGAAGCGGCACTGGAGCGCGGCCTGAAGATCGACGAGTTCGCGCCGCGCCTCGCCTTCTTCTTCAACGGCCACAACAACGTCTTCCAGGAGATCGCCAAGTTCCGGGCGGTCCGGCGGATGTGGGCGAAGATCGTCAAAGAGCGCTTTGGGGCCGAAAACGAGAGCTCGATGAAAATCCGCTTCCACACCCAGACCGGTGGGGTGACGCTGCAGGCCCAGCAGCCGGAGGTCAACATCATCCGCGTCGCCCTCCAGGGCTTCGCCGCCGTCTGCGGCGGTACCCAGTCCCTCCACACCAACGGCTTCGACGAGGCGCTGGCGCTGCCGACCGAGCGCTCGGCCCGGATCGCCCTGCGCACCCAGCAGGTGATCGCCTACGAGTCCGGCGCCGCCGACACCGTCGACCCCTTCGCCGGCTCCTACTTCGTCGAGTCGCTGACCGACGAGGTCGAAGCCCGCTCGTGGGAGCTGATGGACAAGGTCGAAGAGCTGGGCGGCTCGGTCGAGGCGCTGGAGTTCATGCAGCGCGAGATCGAGGAGTCCGCCCTCAGCTACCACGAGCGCTACAAGAGCGGCCAGGACATCATCGTCGGCGTCAACAAGTTCGTCACCGACCAGGTCGACGACGTCGACATCCTCAAGGTCGACCCCGAGGCCGAGCAGCGCCAGCTCACCCGCCTCAAAGCCTTCAAGGAGAACCGCGACCAGGCCGAGGTCGACGCCAAGCTCGAGTCCCTGCGCGACGTAGCCCGCGGCGACGGCAACCTCCTCCACCCGATCCGCACCGCCCTCAAAGCCAACGCCTCGATCGGCGAGGTCTGCGGCGCCATGCGCGAGGTCTTCGGCGAATACAAGGGCGGCGCCTTCTTCTAAGGGGGTGGGCGGCGGTTGGGTCCGCACGCCTGAGGACGGCTGTGGGCGGCGCATTTCGGCGTCCTCGGTCGCCCGAATAGCGCTGCTATTCGGGCTCCCTGCGTCCTTGAACTGCTTGCCCACAGCCGCCCTCAGTCGCACGTCCCCTGGCCGCCGACCACCCTAGGATTGGGATTCGAATTGAGTGGCGACTTATGGGTCCTATGGGCACCAAAAGGCGCCACTCATCGGGCCGCTTCGAGGAGACCCTTCTCCTCAACTAGCTCCAAGTCCAGCGTGCGGTAGCCGACCGTTTCGAAGAGGACGACGACTCGGTTGGCGTCGTAGCGTTGGACTTCACCCTGGCCCCACTCGCTGTGGGTGACGGTGGCGCCGATTTCGAAGGGCCGCTCTACGTCCGCTTCGGACTCGACCAGGCCGGCGTCGCAGTTGTCGCAGTTGCCGCACGGCGGCTCGTGCTCCTCGCCGAAGTAGGAGAGGACGAAGTCGCGGCGGCAGCCGCTGTGCTCAGCGTAGGAGCGCATCATTTCCAGGCGCGATTTCTCGAACTCCTCGCGCTCCTCGGATCCCCCGCCGGCGAAGAAGCGGCGGATCGCCTGGTCCTCGGGGCGGTAGAAGACGCAGGCGCGGGCCGGCTCGCCGTCGCGCCCTGCTCGCCCTACCTCCTGGTAGTAGGAGTCGACCGAGTCCGAGAGGCCGGCGTGGAAGACGAAGCGGACATTCGGCTTGTCGATCCCCATCCCGAAGGCGGTGGTGGCGACCATCGCCTCGATCTCGTCGTCCATGAAGGCGTCCTGCAGTTCGCTGCGGCGCCTCGAGCCGAGGCCGGCGTGGTAGGCCTCGGCGGCGACGCCCGCCTCGCGCATCTCCTCGGCCAGCTCCTCGGATGCTTTGCGCGTCGCGATGTAGACGATCCCGGGCTTCTCGGCCGCCTGCACCGCCTCGACCAGCGCCCGCTCTTTGCCGTGCTCCTCGGTGAAGCGACGGATCGTGAGGTGGAGGTTCGGCCGGTCGAAGCCGCGCACGAAGACCGCCGGGTCCTCCATCCCCAGCCGCTCGACGATCTCGCGGCGGACCGGGGGAGAGGCGGTCGCGGTCAGCGCCAGCAGGGTCGGATGGCCGAGCTCGGCGGCGAAGCTGCCGAGCCGCAGGTAGTCGGGCCGGAAGTCGTGCCCCCACTCGCTGATGCAGTGGGCCTCGTCGACGACCAGCAGCGAGGGCTTCGCCTCGCGCAGCTCCTCCAGCACCTCCTCTTTGGCCAGCTGCTCTGGCGCCAGGAGGACGAACTCGCGCTCCCCCTCCCGCAGCGCCTCCATCAGCTCCTCGCGCTTGCTCTCTGAGATCGTCGAGTTCAGCTCCGCCGCCTCGCCCGGCACCGCCTCCTCCATCGCCTCGACCTGGTCGCGCTGCAAGGCGATCAGCGGCGAGACGACGATCGTCGGCCCCTCGAGCAGCTCGCCCGCCAACTGGTAGATCGCCGACTTGCCGTAGCCGGTCGACATCACCGCCAGGGTGTCGCGGCCGGCGGCCACCGCCTCGATCGCCTGCAGCTGTCCCGGCCGCAGCTTCTCGAAGCCGAGCGTCTCCTTCGCCAGCTCGCGGATCTTCTTCGCCGAGGCCTTCGACGCTGCCATGGCGCCATCCTTACCCGCCCCGCCCGCGGAGCATCGCTGAACGTTCCGTCCCAGCCGCCGCGCCGAGGGAGGAACCCGCCGCCGATGGTTGAAGCGGGGGGCGATGATCGAGGTCTCGAGGACGTTGATGAAGTCAGAGCCCGAGCTGGCGGAGCTGGTGGAGTGCGTCGAAGGGCTCGAGGTGACGATGGCCGAGAAGGGCTTCGGGACGCGAGTCGAGTTGCGAGCCGCGGAGGAGACGGGTCTGGCCGAGTCCGACCTCGAAGCTGTGCTCGATCGGCTGGCGGAGCCGCAACGCCGGCCGTTCATCTGATCAGATCTTCCCCCACCGGTCGAAGCGGCATCTTGCCGACCGCCTCGTTTACATAAGATCGACATGCATCGTGGAAACACGGGGGGCCCGCTCTGGCGGGCCCTTCGTATCTTCAGGACGCCCGGACCGCGTCACACATAGAATGCCGCGGCCGATGCGCGAGAGAAACCCCGAGACCCACGACGAGAAGCTCTCCTACCTGCGCGAGCTGCGCGAGGCGGCGATCCACTCGGCCTCCGAGGCGGCGGTCGAGAAGCAGCACGCGAAGGGGAAGATGACCGCCCGCGAGCGGATCGAGAAGCTGCTCGACCCCGGCTCCTTCGAGGAGCTCGACACCTTCGTCCGCCATCGCACCTACGACTTCGAAATGCAGAAGAACCGGCCCTGGGGCGACGCCGTCGTCACCGGCCATGGCACGATCGACGGCCGCACCGTCTTCGTCTTCAGCCAGGACTTCACCGTCTTCGGCGGCAGTCTCGGCGAGGTGATGTCGGAGAAGATGTGCAAGGTGATGGACCTGGCCGCCCAGGTCGGGGCGCCGGTGATCGGCATCAACGACTCCGGCGGGGCGCGGATCCAGGAGGGAGTCGTCTCGCTCGGGGCCTACGGCGACGTCTTCGTCCGCAACGTCCAGTGCTCCGGCGTGATCCCGCAGATCAGCGTGATCATGGGCCCCTGCGCCGGCGGCGCCGTCTACTCGCCGGCGATGACCGACTTCATCTTCATGGTCAAAGAGACCTCGCACATGTTCATCACCGGCCCGGAAGTGATCAAAACGGTGACCGGCGAGGAAGTCGAGTTCGAGGAGCTCGGCGGAGCAATGAGCCACAACTCGAAGTCGGGGGTCGCCCACTTCGCCTCCGAGGACGAGGAGAGCTGCCTCGAGGATGTCCGCTACCTGATGAGCTTCCTGCCCTCGAACAACCTCGAGGCGCCGCCGCGGTTCGCGCCGAGCGACGACCCCGATCGCGAAGACGAGGAGCTTGAAACCCTCGTCCCCGACGACCCCCAGAAGCCCTACGACATGCGCGACGTGATCGCCCGCGTCGTCGACGACGAAGAGTTCTTCGAGGTCCACGAGCACTTCGCCAAAAACATCGTCTGCGGCTTCTCTCGCCTCGACGGCTATCCGGTTGGCATCGTCGGCAACCAGCCCGCCTTCCTCGCCGGCGTGCTCGACATCGAGGCCTCCGAGAAGGCAGCCCGCTTCGTGCGCACCTGCGATTGCTACAACATCCCGATCCTCACCTTCACCGATGTCCCCGGCTTCCTCCCGGGGACCGACCAGGAGTGGAACGGGATCATCCGCCACGGCGCCAAGCTTCTCTATGCCTTCACCGAGGCGACGGTGCCGAAGCTCACCGTCGTCACCCGCAAGGCCTACGGCGGTGCCTACGACGTGATGAACTCAAAGCACATGCTGGCCGACTACAACGTCGCCTGGCCGACCGCCGAGGTCGCCGTCATGGGCCCCGAGGGCGCCGTCAACATCATCTACCGCAAAGACATCGCCAACTCGCCCACCCCCGACGAGCGCCGGCAGAAACTGATCGACGACTACAAAGCCCACTTCGCCAACCCCTACTCGGCGGCGGAGCGCGGCTACATCGACGACGTCATCGAGCCTCGCCAGACCCGCCCCAAGCTGATCCGCGCCCTCCGCATGCTGCAGACCAAGCGGGTCGACCAGCCGAAGCGCAAGCACGGCAACATCCCGCTCTGACGTCGGGCGCGGGAACCGGGCCGCAGCAAGTGTCGTACGAGAGTTGGGCGAGGCGTCCGAGAATGGCGCTACGTTGAGCCGGTGCAGTTAAAGAGCGTCCCGGTCAAGAGCAACGACGTTCGCGTGCCGAAGCCTGAGCTCGGCAGCGCCTACCTGGTCGAGCGCTACAGCGCCGGCAGCGTCAAGGCTGTGATCCTCCATCCCGACGACTTCGCCGAGCTGCAGGGACGGGCGCAGATGCTGGAAGAAGCGGCTCGTCCGGCCGGATTCGAGCTGACCGAGGTCGCCGCCAAAGCACACGCCGCCGCGGAGTCCCGCGAGGGTGAGCTGATCGAAGACGAGGCGTCGGTGCGGCGCCTGCTCGGGATTTGACGCTCGCAACCGGGGAGGTGTACTGGGCGATGGTGCCGGCTACGCCGCGGGCTCCGTTCCAGGTCTTCGTCAGGGACAAGCCTCCGGTGGAGGCTCCGGGGGCGAAAACGATCATCGACGCCTTGCGGAAAAGCGGCGATGCGGAGTTCCGCTTCGTGGTCGAGGCGAAGGCGCGCCCGGTCCTGCTCCTGTCAGACCGCATAGACCCGCAGACGGGAGAGCTGTTCGGGCTGCGCCTGATCCGGCTCTCGGCGCTGGACGAGGAGGAGGCCGAGCGGGTGAGGGGCCAGCACGAGCCGGGCCTCTTCCACTTGAAACCTGAGCGGTTTGCCGAACTCGAGGATGAGTGGGCGGTGATGATCAGCGCCCCGATCCGGCTCCATGAGAACGCCGTCGACACCACCCAGGCGCTGGGCCGCCTCGACCAGAACGAGATGCGGGTGCTCAGCGAGCGCTTCGCCTCCTACTGGGAGCTCGACCTCCACCAGCTCCTGATCGGAAAGATCCGCGGGCTGCTGCGGAAGAGGGAGAGGCCGTAGAGTCCCCCGTCAAGGCGAGTCGCGCTCTTCCCTCGCCTCACGCAGACGTGCCAGGTCGATCAGATCCTCAGGTCGTGCTGCGTCTTCCTTGAGAGACAGCAGGTCTTCGTAGCTGACCAAGCGAACTGGCAGCTCCGCAATCTGATCCGCAATCGCCTCTTTCTCGAGTTTCTCCCAGAGCGGCTCCTCGCCCTGCCACTGCATGATGTCCAGTCGTCCGAGGCGGGTGTGGAGGACCCAGTTCCCCCGCTCGGCCAGTACAGATGGATCAAAGGGGTCCGGAAGCTCTGCCTCGTCGAACTCCTCCGCACCTTCGACCTGCGCCTCGAGCTTCTCCAACGCATGTGCGAGCCTCGCGTAGTTCTCCTGATCCGGCTTAGGGACAACGTCGACATCCTTGGTCGCCCGCACGTGGCCGTGGTACCCGACAGCCACGCCACCGATGATGAGGAAGTCAACTCCCTCCTCCGTCAACTCCGCGAGGATCCCGCGGATATCGAGCTCAACCAAGACGCTGGCGGCGGCCGGATCGCTCGACCTGAGACATGAAGCGTGACAACTCGATGACTTGTTCGGCCCGTTGGGCTGCGGAGAGTTCTCGATAGTCACGCCGCGCGGCAGCGCGCTCGGCGCGGCCGTCAGGCGTCCAATTGCCCTTCCGTTTCTCTACCGGCATGGGCAAAACGGTACACCCGTTTCCGGCCTCTCGCCTCAGGGAACCGCGGTCGCCTCGGTCTCGACGCCGCCTCCGCCGCCGCGACCGGGGGCGCCGGCGTCTTCGCCGCCGAGGCGGTGGGCGAGGTAGACGGGGATGATCGAGATCAGGATCATCACTACGGCGACGGCGTTGACGATCGGGAGTTCGTGGGGGCGGAAGAGGTTGGAGAAGATCCAGATCGGCAGGGTCTGTTCGCCGGCTCCGATCGTGAAGTTGGTGACGATGATCTCGTCGAAGGAGAGGGCGAAGGCGAGCAGGGCGCCGGCGATCAGGGCGCTTTTCATCCCCGGGAAGGTGACGTAGCGGAAGGTTTGCCAGGTGTGGGCGCCGAGGTCGGCGGAGGCCTCCTCGAAGGAGCCGGAGAGGCGGCGCAGGCGGGCGACGGCGTTGTTGTAGACGACGACGATGCAGAAGGTCGCGTGGCCGACGATGACGGTGAAGAGGCTGAGCGGGATGTCGAGGACCTGGGTGAAGGTGTTGGAGATCGCGACGCCGGTGACGATGCCCGGCAGGGCGATCGGCAGGATCACCAGGAAGGAGATCGCCTCGCGGCCGAAGAAGCGCTGCCGCGCCACCGCGATCGACGCGAGCGTGCCGAGGACCAGGGCGATCGCCGTCGCCGCGATCCCGGCCTTGATCGAGGTGAAGAAGGCTTCCCGCGCCGGTTCGTTCTTGAACGCCTGGCTGAACCAGTGGGTGGTGAAGCTGGGCGGCGGCCATTCGAGGATCTTGCTCGAGTTGAAGGCGTAGATCACGATCACGATCAGCGGGATGTAGATGAAGGCGAGGCCGACCGCGACCGCGACCCGCATCAGCAGCTGCGCGCGTTTCGAGAGCCTCATCGCCGCCCCCTAGACATGCTCGAACGCTCCCAGCTTCCGGGCGACCAGGAGGTAGGCGATCATCACCACGATCGGCACCATCGCCAGAGCGGCGGCGAATGGCTGGTTGTTGGCGATGTTGGAGAAGATGACGTTGCCGATGAACTGGTCGTTGGAGACCAGGCGCGGGGTGATGTAGTCGCCGAGCGTCAGCGAGAAGGTGAAGATCGAGCCGGCGACCACGGCCGGGAAGCTGAGCGGCAGGATCACCCTGCGGAAGGTGGTGAAGGGCGAGGCGCCGAGATCCTCGGAGGCGCTGATCAGCGAGTTCGGGATCCGCTCCAGCCCGGCGTAGATCGGCAGGATCATGTACGGGAGCCAGAGGTAGCTGAAGACGAGCCAGACGGCGGTGGTGCCGTAACCGGGGCCGTGAAGCCCGAGCGGCTCCAGCGCCCAGTTGATCGCCCCGCCCGTCGAGAGCAGCGTCCGCCAGGCGTAGACCTTGACCAGGTAGCTCGACCACAGCGGCAGCAGGATCCCCACGACCAGCAGCGCCTTGCCGCGTCGGCTCGCCACCTTCGCCATGTAGAAGGCGATCGGGAAGGCGATCACCGCGTCGGTGATCGTGACCAGCAGCGCGGTGCGGATCGTCCGCCAGACGATCGTCCGGTAAACCGGTTCGTTGAACAGCGATTCGAAGTTTTCGAGGGTGAATTCCTTGATCGTCAGTCCGCTCAGCGGGTCGACCGACCAGAACGCGGCGACCAGCAGCAGGGCGAGCGAGCCCAGGTAACCGATCGCCAGCCAGCCGATCGGGCCGGCCAGCAGCGCTCCGATCTGCAGGCGCCGGCGGCCCTGGAAGAGGCCGGCGAGCCGATGGCCCACCGACCTCCTCTGCAAGACCGCCTCAGACGCCATGAATCAAACCTGCAGGACTACTAGCCCTTGATCGACGTCCAGGCTTTCACCCAGTCGTTGTAGTCCATGCAATTTTCTTCGCCGTTGCCACAGTCGGCCAGCGGCGTTTCCCAGTAGTAAACGCGCTTCCAGAAGTCCGGTTCTTCCGCGTGATATTCGGCGCAGAAGTTCGGATTCGCGGTCTCTTTGCACGCCATTTCCTGGGCCGGCGCCTCGCCGAAGTATTCGGCCACCTGGGCGTTGGCTTTCGGCGAGATGATCCAGTCCATCCACTCGTACATGCAATTAGGGTGCTTTGCGTCCTTGGCGATCATCCAGGTGTCAGACCAACCGGTCGCACCCTCCTTGGGCAGGAAGCCCTGGCTCGCCGGGCTGGCTTCGACCGGCACTTTTTCACCCTTCAGGGCGAAGTACTGGTACTGCCAGGTGGTGCCGACCGTGACGTCGCCGCCGGCGAAGGCGGAGATCTGCTTTGCGGCTTCCGACCAGTATTCGCCGACATTCGCCTGCTGTTCTTTGAGCAGGTCGATCGCCGCGTTGAACTGTTCTTCGTTCAGCTCGTAGGGGTTTTCGATCCCCAGGTCGGGCTGGTGGAACTTCAGGTACATGGCGGCGTCGGCGATGTAGCTGGATTCGTCGTAGACGCTGATCTTGCCCTTGTACTTGGCGGCCATCTTCGGGTCGAACATCACGTTCCAGGAGTCCGGCGCCGGCTTCACATCGTCCTTGTTCCACATCAGCAGGTTCGCCCCGCGACCGTGGGGGATGCCGTAGTTGACCCCTTCGAAGGTGTTGTACGGCTGGTCCTTGAGGTCACTGAAGACCGTCTTGTAGTTGGGGACGAGGTCGGTGTTGACCGGGGCGACGGTGCCGGCGGCGACCAACCGCGCGGTGGCGTTGCCGGAAGCCGAGACGCCGTCGTACTGGCCGGTTTTCATCAGCTCGACCATTTCGTCGGAGGTGCCGGCTTCCTTGTCCGAGACCTTGCAGCCGGTTTTCTGTTCGAACGGTTTGGTCCATTCCGGTTCGACGTAGCCGGCCCAGGAGATGAGGTTCAGCTGCCCCTCGCCTTTGCCGACCTTCTGCAGCGCTTCGTCGCTGCTGCCGCCACCGCCGGTGCTGTCGCTGCCCCCGCCGCCGCAGCCGGCGATCGCGAGCATGCCCACTACAAGGGCGGCGAGGACGAGCCACGCCGTGCGGGCGGGACTGCTTTCCCTACTCCTCATCGTGCTACCTCCTGTTTGGTTGCTTTCCCTCCGACGGCGGCCGCGTGCTCGGGTCGCCACCCGACTAGGACCTCGTTTCCCTGCGCCGGCAACGCGCCCGCAGACGCGCTCTCCACGTTTTGTCGAACGACCTGGAGCTTCTCCCCGTGCTCCAACTGGACCGTGAAGCGGGTCACCGAACCGGCGTAGGAGACGTCGACGATACGTCCCGTCTCCGTGTGAAGGTTGTGGGCGGACGCCCCCTGCTCGAGCAGTTCGATCTTCTCGGGCCGGATCGTCATCCGCTCCCCGTGGCGCTCGATAAGGTTGGAGACGCCGACGAAGCCGGCGACGAACTCGCTCGTCGGGCGCTCGTAGAGCTCCAGCGGCGAGCTCACCTGCTCGATCCGGCCGGCATTGAAGACGGCGATCCGGTCGCTCATCGTCAGCGCCTCGTCCTGGTCGTGGGTGACGTAGACGAAGGTGATCCCGACCTCGCCCTGGATCGTCTTCAGCTCGCTCTGCATCTCCTCGCGCAGCTTCAGGTCGAGCGCGCCGAGCGGCTCGTCGAGGAGCAGCACCTTGGGCCGGTTGACGATCGCCCGCGCCAGCGCCACCCGCTGCCGCTGCCCTCCGGAGAGCTCGCCCGGCTTGCGGTCGGCATAGCCCGGCAGCCGCACCATCTCGAGCGCTTCGTCGCGGCGCTTGCCACGCTCGGCCTTGCCGACCCGCCCCACCTTCAGTCCGTACTCGACGTTCTCGCCGACGCTCATGTGGGGGAAGAGCGCGTAGTCCTGGAAGACCGTGTTGACCGCCCGGTCGTAGGGCGGCACGCCGCTGACGTCCTCACCGGCCAGCTCGATCGTGCCGCTCGACGGATCCTCGAAGCCGGCGATCATCCGCAGCGTCGTCGTCTTGCCGGAGCCCGAAGGCCCCAGCATCGTGAAGAACTCCCCCTGGGCGATCTCCAGGTCGATCCCCGCGACCGCCACCACCTCGCCGTACCTCTTGGTGAGGTTGGACAAACGTATGTCTACAGCTGCTCCCTCTATGCCTGAGAAGTTATCCGGAGCGGTGCGGAAAGCAAGGACAAAGTGGCCCTTGAGGCTTAGCCGTTGTGGAGTAGGGCTTGCGAGCGGGAGTGGGGGGAGGGGGGTTGGTGACTCCCTTCTCTCAACTTGTTTGGGTGGGGCCGCAGCTGTCGGTCCGCGGATGTGGACGCCCAAACAAGTACAAGCCGTTCAGGGAGTCACTAACCCCCTCCCGTCATCCGCAGCTAGGGACGAGCAAC
>Ga0307316_10000121_pt1 | contig 20515 bp, 18 predicted proteins | sample ER_DNA_356_FD_194504 | JGI IMG/M metagenome (GOLD analysis project Ga0307316, IMG submission 194504) | Bulk soil microbial communities from the East River watershed near Crested Butte, Colorado, United States - ER_DNA_356 | ecosystem: Environmental > Terrestrial > Soil > Floodplain | place... | reverse complement strand
CGACGGTGTCGTGCTGGCGACGAAGTTCGGCTTCGTCTCGCACGCCGGCGGTGGCCCCGGAGTGCTCGACAGCAGCCCGGCGAACATCCGCACGGCGGTCGAGGGCTCCCTGAAGCGACTGGGTACCGACCGCATCGACCTCTACTACCAGCACCGGGTCGACCCAAACACTCCCATCGAGGAGGCCGTCGGCACCCTGGCCGAGCTGGTGGCCGAGGGAAAGGTGAAGCACATCGGCCTCTCCGAGGCCGCGCCTGCAACGATCCGCCGCGCCCACGCCGTGCACCCCGTCGCCGCGCTGCAGACGGAGTACTCGCTGTGGACGCGTGATCCGGAGGCCGAGCTGCTGCCGCTGCTGCGCGAGTTGGGCATCGGCTTCGTGCCCTACTCACCGCTCGGCCACGGCTTCCTCACCGGGACGATCCGCTCCCCCGAGGACCTCGCCGACGACGACTGGCGCAAGAGCAACCCGCGCTTCACCGAAGGCAACTTTGAAAAGAACCTCCGCATCGTTGACGAGGTCGAGGCCGTCGCCTCCGAACTCGATGCGACACCTGCACAGATCGCGTTGGCCTGGCTACTCGCGCAAGGCGACGACCTCGCCCCGATCCCCGGCACCAAGCGCGCCTCCCGCGTCGAAGAAAACACCGCAGCCGACGGCATCGAGCTGAGCGCGGAGCAGATCGCACGGCTGAACGAACTCACCCCGGCAACGGGCGAACGCCACGAAGAGGGAAACATGGCGGTCATCGACCGCTGACCAGCGTCGAACTGGCAACGCCGCGATCACCGTCGAGGACGATGTCACCGACCGCGACTCGCTCGCCGCGTTCGCCTGCCGGCCCGCCGCGAAGCGGTTGGCCGGCGGAGCCCGCGGCCCGCGGTCACAATCGTCGTCCAGTGAGGCAACGGCAGACGACGAGCCGTTAAGAACTCGCCAGGTGATCGTCGGCCAGACGCGCCACCCGTCTGCGGTGCGCCGCACTTCGTGAAGGCAAATGACCTCGGGCGCACCTTGCGCGCCCCAGCTGTATTCGCAGAGCTCAACTCACTCCCCGTCAGCAGGGCGCGTGGACGCGCCGATAGCGTGCGCGAGTCGATCGAGCTCGTCACCAAGCCGTCGGCCAGCCGGATCATCGAGAGGCGGGAACATCGACCGTATGTTCTCGAGCGGCGCGCGGAGAGACGGGGCCGGTTCGCGGTCGGTCGCCCAGAGTGCCTGACTCGAGCTCGCGGCCAGGAGCGCCAGCGAGGCATCCAGACAGCTTCCGGCTGCTCTCGCCTTGCGGTAGGCGGCAAACGTGGGCGCGGCCACGTCGTTCTGGGCATCCGCGAGCCCGGCAGGCAGCAGAGTCACGCTGGCGGCCTGGCGCGCATCCTCGAGGTAGCTGCCCGCGACCCAGCCGAGCAGATTCGTTCGCCCGCCACCTCCGTCTGGACGTTCCAACAGGCGTGGCAGGTGGTCTGCGGTCGCGCCCACGTGCATCGCCGTGACGTGTCGCTCAGCGAGAAACGCCAGATCGGCCCATGCAGCCGAGAGCATGCTCATCGCCGGGTAAACGATGCCGTTGTGGTAACCGCCGGTCGAGATGACCCGACCGAGCGGGTGACGTTCATCGGGCGGAACGTAGACAGGGTTGTCCGAGACCGAACGAAGCGACACCCGAGCCGCGTGCTCCATCGCGCCAACCGCTCGATGGGCCTGCCCGAGCACGCGCGGGACGATGCGGTAGCTCACGGGCGCTTGGTGGGCGACCCGATCGGCTTCGGACGCGCCGTCAAGCCACTCCCGTAACCCGCGTAGGGCCGCGACCTCGTTCTCGTCCTCCCAGAGTGCGTCGAGCGCCTGATCGTAAGCTTCGAGCGGAGCGCGGAAGGCCTCGACAGAGAGTGCGAACACCTGCTCGGCGAGATGCAATTGTTGGCGCGAGACGAGGGCGACGTCGGCCGCGAGCGCTGCCGCGCACGGGGATCCGTTCACCAGCGCCATCGGTTCGCCCTCTTCGAAGCCGGCGTCGATCCCGCTCATCAGCTGAAGAAGCGGCAGAACTTCACCCGGCCCGTCCTGGCCGCCGAGCGAAAGTGTGGGCAGCGGGCGATCGAGGAGGGCCGCGATCCGCTCGGCAATGATCGGCCGAGTCTTCGCATTCCCTTCGACGAAGTTCGCGAGGCGGGCGAAGACGATCCCGCGCGCGACATGCTCGTCGAGATCGGCTTCGCCACCGAAGCTCGGGCTCGAGGTTCGACGTCCTGCCCGCGCATAATTCCGCTGCTCGCTCGGCGCCAGTGGCCGCCGGACCTCGATGCCCGCCCGGGTCGTGGTCCCGTAGATGAATGCGGTGCGATCGGAGTCGAGCAGCGCCATAAAGGACTCGCGCGCGGCCGCCATGCTCCGTCGAGCCTCCTGGCCGATTTGCACGCCCTCACCGCCGTAAGCGACCCGGCGAAAGTTCTCGAGCGTGAAGTCCCGGCGACTGTCGACCAGGACGGTCATCGACGCATGATCATAGTGACGGCCGTGGTCGCAGCCTAAGAACTGCTTAGCGCCTGCCTGCCGACAGAGCCAAATCTCCTAGCCACCTTATCGTCGTCCGGCCCCGGGGCCGGTCTCCTCGCCGTTGCTCCCCGGCGACTGGACGACGTCGACCTGCCAAGTGCCGAGGGCCTGGCGCGGCGAGAACTCGAAGCGGCGGCGCCTTCGCGAAGTAATCGGATCGCTATCCCCGGATTCGATTACTCGCGGGATGTAGCGATTGTCTCGATCCATTTTTTGGCTTGAAACCTGAGGTGGAGGCGGCGGGAATCGAACCCGCGTCCGAGGCTGGGCGGCCTCTGGACGTCCCGAGCGGTACATATCGTTGAGCCGACCAGACGGCGAGACGAAACTAGGACGAGTGCGACACGCGAACCTGAATCTCGCTACTGCGAGCTAAGCATCCATTGAGCGTCTTCAGCACCTCGCGGTGCCGGCGGCGGGGTAGTCGGTCGCGCGGAGGCATCCATGGAGTGGTCGTTGACCACGCCGAAGTTGCGTCGCCGCTCACGCCATAAAGGGCATGAGCTCCCGGGGCATCGTGACGAAGGGTCGCATCATGTCCCGGTCTTCGTGCTCGAGGATGTGGCAGTGGTACATGTACCGGCCGCTGTAGGCGGTGAAGCGGACGGCGATCTCGACGATCTCGTTGGGATTGACGCGCACCGTGTCCTTGAATCCCCGTTCGTTGTCATCGATCGCGTGGTCAAGCTCGTCGTTGGGAGCGCGCCCCACCGTGATGTTGGCGACGAGGTCGCGCTCGTCGATGCCGCCGTCCGGGATCTCGTAGCGGATCGGCCGCCGCGCGAGGATCTGGAACGGATCGAGGTGGAGGTGGATCGGGTGAGTGTCGCCTGTCAGGTTGATCAGCTGCCAGACCTCGTACTCGCCGAGCATTGGGAAGAACGTCGTCGTGTCCTCGAAGTGGGCGGCGGCGACGCGGTAGGAGGTCGTTTCGCGGCCGTCGATGACGACCACCCGCGGGCCTTGGTCGACGTCGGCAACCACCGCGAGCTCCCGCATCGTCAGCATGTTCGGCTCGTCGTCGAGCTCGCGCTCGACGAGCGCGATTGCGCGCCGTGGTGCTCGGGCCAGCGCCTCCGCCGTCGGAGGGTCGTAGTCGGTCGCAAGCTCGCGCGGGATAGGGCGGCGACTCTGAGCGTTGCCTGCCACACGAAAGCGCAGCACCTGCGGATAGGGGAGCAGGCTCCCGGGGTCGGTGGCACTCTCGGCGTCGGCAGCGGGGAAGGCGGAGCCGTCGAACGGTGCAGCGGCGGTGTTGAGCACCGTCAACTCAGTTCCGGCGGCGAGATCGGAGAAGTCGACGATCAGGTCCGCGCGCTCGGCCGAAGCAAGCACGAGCCCGTCGGCGGGAACGGGCGCCGGACTGCCTAGAAGCCCGTGATCCGTCCCGATCTGCGTGATCCGCTCGAGCTCCGGAACGCCGTCCCGCGACAGCACGAGCCGGTACGTGCGGGCGTTCGACCCGTTGAGTATGCGAAAGCGGTACGTCGCCGGGCGCACCTCGAAGACCGGCCAGATCTTGCCGTTCACGACAGTGAAGGGCGGGAAGGCCTCCATCACCTCCGGGTCGGTCTTGTGGACGAGCCGGCCGGTCAACTGGCCTCGCTCGTCGAGGTCGAAGTTTCGGTCCTGAATCAGAAGCGGCACTTCGAACGGCGGCCCTTCCGGGAGCTCGAGCTCGCGCTCACGGTCGTCACGCACGATCCAGAGCCCTGCGAGCCCTGCGTACACGTCGAGCTTGGTGATGCCCATGACGTGATCGTGGTACCAGAGCAGCGCAGCCCGCTGGTCCATGGGGTAGTGGAAGACGGCCGCCTGTCCGGGCGCGAAGAGGTTCTCGGCCCAGCCGTCGTACGAGGCGGGCGCGAGGGCTCCGTGCAGGTGCACGACCGTGTGCCCGGTCAGCTCGGCCGCATGGCGATCGGGCTCGCCCCCACTCAGGCCCGGAAAGCACTGAACGGATACGCCGTCGGCATCGGTCGCCTCCGGAGCGACGGTCACCGAGACGGGGTAGGCGCCCTGCAGCTCGTTACGCCACTCGACCGTGACCGCGCATTCCCGTTCGGCCTCGATCGTCGGGCCCGGAACGATTCCCTCGTAGCCCCAGATCCGGGACGCCGGCAGATCGCGATGAAAGGTGTGGGCACCGCTGCGGATCGAGACGGTGAGCCGGCCGCCATGCTCCGATGCGAGCAGACGAGACGGCAACGGAAGGGGATCGACGAACGGCTCCAGCGGCGGAGTGATCACCCGGTCACCGCCCTCGCAGAACCGCCCGACGGACGCTGAGCACGGTCCCGCCGAGGACGGCAAGCGGCAGCAACCACCAGGCGGGAACTCCCGCCTCGACCAGGCCCCAGGTCCCGAGCAGCGCGGCGCCGATCACCGCCGCGAAGGTCCAGTCGTCGCCGAAGATGTAGTCGACCCAGAAGAGAACGAACGCCCGGGCCCACCGCCAGAGAATCATCGGGCCGCTCCCGCCGGCGCCGGCCGCCCGGTCTCGAGGCGCGGTGGGACGCGGCGACGCCATCTCGACACCGCACGCACCAGGATGAGCGCTGCGACCACGTAGAGAGTGGCCAGCCACACGAGGGCAAGCTCGTCTCCAGGCCAGTCGACGCTGAGACCTTCGCCCGCCCAAAACGTCCCGAAGGTGACGAGCATCGCACCGACGAGGAGCTGCAACGCGCGCCGTGGAATCCGTGCGACGAGGCGGTAGCTTGCGAGCCCGAGGACGCCGATGAGAAGCACGGAGGCTGCGGCCCCGATCGCCGCGGATCCGATCGCATCGGCCGCAGCACCGAACGCGACGACGATCACAGCGACCTCGAGCCCCTCCAGTGACACTCCCTTGAACGAGAGGACGAAGCCTTGCCAATCGAACCCGAGCGGTACGTCCTCGTCAACGCGCTCTTCGCCGATGCCGGTGGTCCAGCCGTCACGTGAGACCAGGAGGATCCCCTTGCGCAGCCATTGGGCGCCAAATGTGAGCAGAAGCGCACCGACGACGAGGCGGAGCGGCTTGAGCGGTACCCCCTTCAGCGCTACGCCGAGCGCTGCGATCAGGATGGCGAGCAGCAGCAGACCGGCACCTGCACCGAGCAGCGCCGCACGCCACGACCGCGTGACCCCGACCGCAACGACGATGGCGACCATCTCGACCACCTCGATGGAGGCGGCGAGAAACGTCGAGACGAAGACGGTCGCATTCATGATCGCTCAGGGGTCAATTGTGGCCCTCCAGCCGCCTGGTCGCTCCCGAACGCACTACTCCATCGTTTCGAGCAGATCGTTGCACGACTGGCTCGCAACCTGCGAACGAGGTGAGTCTGCAAAGAGCGTGATCGAGACGGCTACTCAGAGTCTCGCGCCGGCGTGGACGAGTCCCGGCATTCTCTGATTCGCAGAGCTCCAAGCCTCCGGCGCTTACACGGCGTGGACTCAGGCACGGGGCCTGGTCGAAGCGCGATTGTCGGCTTCCGCAGACTGGCCCAGGTAGATCGGATTATCGGCGCCGCCAAGCAAGAGCTCGGCGAGGATGTCATCGTGATGATCGAACGGAGGGCATCAGATGGCCACCACGACTACGAAGATCGGCCTCGTCGGCTTGGGGCACATGGGCGGAAACATGGCCGCCCGCTTCCTCGCCGCCGGATACACCGTCTATGGCGAGTCGCGCGACCGCGGCGATGCTGACGAGCTCGTCCACGAAGGGCTGCAGTGGCGCGGCACGCCGCGCGAGGTCGCCGAAGCAACCGACGTCCTGATCACGTCGCTTCCCAGCGACGACGTCCTCGAAAGCGTGGCGTCGGGGCGCGACGGGGTCCTCGCTGGCCTTGCCGAGCCGAAGGTTTGGATCGACATGAGCACGGTCAGCCCGCGCGCGAGCCGCGAGCTCGCGAAGCGGGTGCAGGCGCGAGGGGCCGCCATGCTCGACGCGCCGGTGTCGGGAAGCGTTCCCCAAGTGCAAGCAGGAACGCTGACGATCATGGTCGGCGGGGACGAGCAGGCCTACGCGCGCGTCGAGCCGATCCTGCGCGAACTCGGCACGCCGACGCACATCGGCGAGAACGGCCAGGGGCTGGTGCTCAAGCTCGCGATCAACATCAGCCTCGCCGTGCAGATGCTCGCCTTCGCCGAGGGCCTCGTCCTAGCCGAACGCTCCGGCATCGACCGCAAGCTCGCGGTCGAAGTAATGACAGGGAGCCCGATCGGCTCGCCGATGCTGAAGGCACGGGCCGAGCTCGTCATCGACCTGCCGGACGAAGCCTGGTTCGACGTCAGCCTGATGCAGAAAGACGTGGCGCTCGCGCTCGACACAGGACGCGAGCTGCACGTCCCGCTGCCGTCCGCCGCAGCAGCCGACTCGGTACTCACGATTGCGCGAGCGTTTGGCTACGAGCGACGCGACATCGCAGCGCTCTTCCAAGTGCTTGCACACCTGGCAAGCGAGCCGGCTCACCCGCGAGCGTGACCGACGTGCCTCACGGCGCTCCTCGAGGGTCGTCACGGCGCGACTGGCGCGCCGCTACCCGCGCCTGGGGACCGCCCGGGAACGAACGGCTGACGGCGTCGACCGGTCTCGTCCTCCTCGTCCTGCTCGCGATCGAGACGTTGACGACGCTGTCGCTGCGGTCGTACCTGCCCGTGCACATCTTTCTCGGGCTCCTGCTCCTTCCACCCGTCGCCCTCAAGCTCGCCAGCACCGGCTGGCGCTTCCTGCGCTACTACACCCGCAACAAGCCGTACCGGCACGAAGGGCCGCCGAGACTGCTGCTTCGAATGCTCGCTCCGTTGCTCGTCGCCTCCACCTTGGCGCTCTTCGGCAGCGGAGTCGCGCTGATCGTCGCCGGCAACGACGGCGGAGTGTTGCTCACACTGCACGCAGTCAGCTTCGCCGTCTGGGGCGTGATCATGATCGTCCACGTCCTCGCCTACGTCGCAGGCACGCTTCGGGTCGGCCCGGCCGACTGGCTCCCCCACGCCGAGCAGGTCGTTGCCGGACTCCGCAGCCGGCGCGTCGTCGTCGGAGGTGCACTCCTCGCCGGAGCGATCCTCGCCCTCGCCACCTACCCCGCTCAGCGGTCCTGGCTGAGCCACCGCCACGAACACCGACACGGGGACGCCTCGGGCACGCGCCTCTTTTCCTCGAAGAGCCGCGTTCCGTGATGAGTTCCCTGAGCACTGCCTGGTGGGAAGCCACGGCCACTCTCCGGCCTCGTCCGGACAGCGCGGACGGTCCACTTCCGCCACTGCTGCTCACGCTGACCGTCGTAACCGGACTCGTCGACGCAACGAGCTACCTGAAGCTCGGCCACGTCTTCGTCGCGAACATGACCGGCAATGTCGTCTTTCTCGGCTTCGGGATCGCCGGAGCCGGCGGCATCTCTGTCTGGGCGTCGCTGACGGCGATCGGCTCATTTCTCGTCGGAGGCGTCGTCGGTGGCCGGATCGGCGCCCGCTGGACGAGCGACCGCGCTCGCCACCTGACCCTCACCACGAGTGCCGAGCTCCTGCTCGTCGCCGCCGCGCTCGTGGTCGCAGCCCTCTCGCCTCATCACATCGGAACCGCGAGCCGCTACGCGGTCATCGTCCTGCTGGCCGTCGCCATGGGCGTTCAGAACACCGCCGCGAGAAAGCTTGCCGTCCCCGATCTCACAACGACGGTGCTGACCATGACCTTGACCGGTCTAGCGGCGGATTCGGCACTCGCCGCAGGACACGGCTCGAAACTTGGCCGACGCGCGCTCTCCGTCGCCGCGATGCTGCTCGGCGCGCTGATCGGCGGACTGCTCGTCTTGAAGGTCGACAATCCCGCGCCGCTTGCGCTGGCGACGGCATTGCTGGCGATCGTCTCCCTCTTCACCTTCCGAGCATCCCGGTCAAAGCCCGCCTGGGCAGACGCCTAGTGGATCAGGTTGTCCTCCAACACTCATCGACGGGACGAGTGTGCTGCGAGACGGCGGCGGTTTCGCATCCGCCGGTGGACAGTTGGTGTGGCTAGGCAACTACAGCGACGGAGCGGCGGCCGAGGCTTCTCGGGCGCCGTGGAGCTGGGCGCGTGCAGATGGCACAGCCACGTCCCCGAGTTCGGGGAGAACGTGCGCACGACGGTACGACGTAGTCGGCCTAGCCGCTTGTTTTTCGCGAAGGCGCGACTTCGGCCAGCGCCTGGCCGAATGGTGATCCGAGGCGCATCGCTACCCTGGACGCTCCGGCCACCCCGGACCGCGCCGTGGAGTCTGGCGAGCGACGAAGGCGCAGCCGGTCGCTCGCGGCGGGCGGAATATCCGCGGTTAGTGCATCGGCAAGCGGCGGGCAGCGTACCGCCTCATCGAGCAGACATTCGGCCACCTTGAACGCGATCGCGAAGGCGGTTTCCTCGATCGCCTCGCGCTCGTCGGGGCTGACTGCCTCCAGGAGCGCCCGCTCGCGTAGCAATCGCTCCTTAGCGACCTCACGCGCCCGTCCGCGAACGCCGCCACGATCTGTCACCGCGCTCGAGCCCCCGGCGCAAGCTGAACGCCCGACGGCGATGGCCGTGCCTGCTTCGCCGGAGCACCGGTCAATCGGAAACCGGCGAACATGATGGCGATCCCGAGCAGCTCGCCTGCATAGACGAAGGAGTAGTTGCCGGCTCGCGACATACCCGTCGCCAGCGCGACAACAATCGCACCGCAGGCGATCCAAGCGTTTGCGCGCACACTTCGGCGGCGAAAGATCGCATAGAACGAACCACCGACGAGGAAGATCGTGCCGAAGCTGTTGAGGGTCATCGCCCACAGGGCGGCGTGTCCACCGAGCGCTGCGTTGGGCGGCGGGCGGCCACTGGGGGTCGCCGTAAGAAGCCTCTCGTCCACGGGCGCCAGCAGGACCGTCACCGCCGCCGCGAGGGAAGCGGTGATGAGCGCTCCCGCGAGGACGTCCCGTGCACGCGGCGGAAGGATGAGCCAGGCCGAGCCGGCGCCCAGGCACGCCACCGCCAGCACCCCTCCGGCCAGGTAGTACGTCCGGAAGAGCGCCGGACTCCAACCGGAGCGCTGGGCGGCCGCCTCTGCGAGCGCCGCGGCGGCGAAGAGCGCGAAGCCGACGCTCCAGAAGATCTTTTGACCCGCGGGCCGCCGGGCGAAGCTGGAGAGCAGAAGGCCACTGAAGAGCAGGGCGACGAGCGTCGCGCCTATTGGGAGCAGCGTGTCGGCGACGGCTGGCGCGCTCCCTTCGAAGTGGCTGGAGATCGCAGTGACCGACTCACCTGGAGAGACGACCGTGATGTAGGCGAAGTCACGCCCGCCGAACATGCCTTCGTGCGTGGCTGCGAAGGCATACCGGCCCGGTTCGGGGACGCGGTCGGGGACGAGGCGAAGCGCGGTCGGGCCAGACGCGACCACGCGGAGCGGCACGTTTCCGCCGCGGTCGAGGTCGAAGAGGGTGTACCCACTCGGGTCGTCGACGGCTGCGGCACGGACCGACAGCGCGCCGAGATCGTCGGCATGAATCCGGAGCGCGTCCGCAGGATACGGGCTCTGCGGGTCTCCCCAGGAGAAGAGCTTGACGAGGCCGTCCGGCGTGGACAGGAACTGCCCCGTCACCTCGGGCGTGAGCCTCGGCTGGTAGCTGTACCGAACGGAGCTCGAGCCGATGCCTGCGAGCGCAGGCACGAACGGGAGCGAGACGAGCACGAGCCCGATCGTCCCGATCGCCACGCTCACGCGCGTCCGGTAGCTGCCGGGTCGCAGGCGCCGGCGACGCGGCGGTGGATCGCCGAGCAGCCGGTTTCGGCGGCGTGCATGGGCGCGATAGAGCAGCGCCGCCGACACGAGCGCGCTCCCCGGCAAGTAGACGAGCTCGGCCTTCCAGCCGACGGCCTGCAGCGGCCCGTCCGCGTACGGGCTGAAGGCGACGGGGACGATCGCCCAGGCGAGTGCCGGGCCCGCCAGAAGAAGGATCGACGCCATGAACGGGAAGCCGGCGAAGAGCCAGCCGACGCCCGGGAAGCCGAGCAGGCCGAGCGGGAGCTCATACCCGGCCAGGGCCGCCGGGCTCCGCCGCTGCACCCGGCGCGGGATGCGCCCCGTGTAGGTGGTCGGTATCGCGGCCAGGGTGAGGCGGGCGAGCTCGAACTGTCGCCCGGTCATGCGCCACGCGGCCGAGGCATAGGCCCAGAAGCCGACGAGCATCGCGAGCGCGGCGGGAACGAGAGCGAGCGAGGACCACGGCTCGAGTGACGTCACGGCAGCCGCGAAGGTCTCGCCGCCGGAGACCTTGTGCGCCTCGACCAAGGCGAAGGCGATCCCGAACGCGTAGTAGGCGAGCATCCCGAGCGAGACCGCCGGCAGCGCGATCCGGGCGCGGCGACTCGGCCATGCGGCCCCCAGGCGCGTCAGGACGGCGAGGCCGAGGCCGAGGAGGATGACCATGAGGCCGCCCAGCATGTTCAGCTGGGAGTGCAGGTTGACGACCACGTCGCCCGCGTCTCCCCCCCGGTCGAGAATCTCGTTCACGGCGGGGAAGGCCTGCACCGGGCCCTGGAGGGTTCCCAACGCAAGCGCGCCGCAGCCCGCGTAAAGGAAGAGGCGCGTCGGGCCCGGGATCGTTCGCGCCGAGCGGACGAGCGTGGCGAGCAGAAACCAGAACGCCGCGAACATGGCGATGCCACCACCCATGACCAGGTAGGGATGGACGGACGTCGCCTCCTCCGCCTGCTCCGGGGTCATGAGGCGGTCGACGACGAGGCCGCCTTCGTGGAAGCCGAGGTAAAGCGCCGCGCCGTAGAAGGCGAGGGAGCCGGTGAGGAGCGACCAGAAGCACGTATTCGCGACGCCCACTGAAGGTCGCGCCCCGCCGAGCCGGGGGATGAGGTAGAACGCCGCGCCCGCGACGACCATCGTCAGGCCCGTCACCAGGTTGATGTGCGCGTGTGAGATGGGGTCGATCCACTCGCCGGCGTGCCCGGCCTCGTAGAGCCAGCTCGCATTGGCGGGCTGCACCTGGATGACCCCCTGGACGGTGCCTACCGTGAGCGCACCCGCGCCGACGGCGATGAACTTCCAGAGATGCCCGTCTGGCTTGGCCACGCGCACCAGGCGCCCTTGGAAGACGGTCAGGAACACGTTGGCCGCGAAGCACCAGTAGCCGAGCCCCATCACCCCGGCTCCCATCCCGACCGGCACCTTGTACCAGTCGCCCATGTGCCGCTTCGCGGCCTCGTAGTTGGAGCCCTGCGCGATGAGGTTGCTCATCGCGATCCCGTTCTCCACGAGGGCGAAGTAGAAGACGAGTAGGCCGAGCGCGGTGAACCAAAAGGATGCCTGGGCCAGACCGGGGCTGGCAAGCGGACGCCCGACGATCCGCGGGAGCACGTACCAGCAGAGGCCGGTCGAGATGAGGGTGCCTCCGCCGACGATCATGACGTGCGTGTTCGAGAGGTCACGGACGAGGTGGCCCGCGTAGCCACCCCGGGCGAGCCATTCGGCGGCCCAGGGGACGTTCTTCGCGGCCATGTGAACACCGCCGATGACTAGAAAGACGCCGCCCGCCACGAAGTACTTCCCAAGCTTCATGTCTGCAGCGCCGAGCTCCTCTTCTGGGTATGGCTCGGTTCGCAACGGCGGCCGCTGCCCTGGCAGGAGCCGCATGACGGCGACGATTGCCACCGCGAAGAACGCGACGTAACTCAGGAACTGGAGTGACGAGAGGTGCTGGACCCACATGGCGTGAGCTCAGCGGAGTCCGGGCTCGATGAAGTAGATCGTGAGCGTCCAGCCGAGGTAGACGAGCGCGATGACCGCGAGGATGATCCAGGCCCGGATCTGGGCTCGGCGCGAGTGACGGACCTCGTCGCCGACGTCCCGGTAGCCGACCAGCGGCCGGGCGGGTTTCCCCTCCTCCATCAGAACACCTTCTCCATGACGATCGTCTCCTCGGACTCGAGCCCGGCGACGTCGCCGAGCATGCGAACGAACGTGTAGCCGCGCGCGAGGAAGACCTCGAGCTGCTCGATCGTGTCCCACGTCGTGTAGCAGTGGACGAGCATCGCGCCCGGCTCCGCGCGCGCGAACACGTCGAAGCTCTGGCACCCCGGGTACTCCTGCACGTGTGCCTTGAGGGCTTGCAGGGAGGCGAAGACCGTCATCCAGTCCTCCGTGGGCACCGACGTGCGAGTGCAACTCGAATAGGCGACGTACGGAGGCGCGACGGCCATCAGAATTTCTGGCCCCAGACGAGGTGGCCCACGATGAGCGCGACGGCGAAGCCGGTGAGGACGATCGTGAGGAGGACGAAGAAGAACGTCGCGGGCCCTGCCTGTTCGGTCGTGTAGCCGCCGAAGCTGTCGACCGGGTACATGGCTGCGCGGCCTTCGGAGCGCTGCAAGGTCGTCCGGTACTGCCAGACCCAGAAGAGGATCCCGACCGTCAAAACGACCACGAAGCCCCACATCCAGGCGAGGGAGAACCAGTCCACATGCCAGGTGGCGACGGTGTGGTCGGTCTCGTGGTGGCCCTGAAGGTAGCGGTAGTACTCCTCAACCGTCTCGGGCGTGTCTCCCGTCGGCATCGCCATCAGTCCCACTCCTCGTCGTCGAGCGCCCAGTCGGGCGTGTAGTAGTCCTCTTCCTCCACGAGCAGCGGGATTGCAGCCGCCTTGTCGAGTTCCTGGAAGTGCCCCAGCTTCCAGGCGACCAGGAACACGACGAGCGCGAAGCCCGAGAAGACGAAGAAGGTGTCGAGCATCCAGTCGGCCATGATCCACTTCGATTGGTCGTTCTCCGGTTGGTCGTGCGCGACCGCGACCGCGGGCTCGGCCAGAGCGGCGACCACGACGGCCAAGAAGACAGTAAGGCGTGTCACTGTTGTCCCGGCACGGTCGGCGGGAGGTCCTTCTGGGACAAGGGCGGCAGCTGTTCGCCCCGGGCGCGAGCCTCGGTCCAGGCCTGATTGAGCAACTTCTCGTAGATCGTGCGGATGCCGTTGGCGGCGTCTGTGAGCGAAAGCCTGGTCTTCCCGTCGTTGACGAGGAAGGAATCGCCTGGGGCGAGTCCCGGGAAAACGCGCATCGCCTCTTGCATGTAAGGATCCGTGACGGCCGCCTTGTCGAAACTGGCGTTGCCCTCGAGCTTCTGCTGGCTGGCGAGCCACGCGAGCAGCTCCTCGGAGGGTTGCCACACGATGTAGTCCTCGGGCTCGGGGACGACGTTTGGCTCGAGCGTCTTGTTCGGAATGGTCTTGAGAAAGAGGACAACCCGCCAGATGTCGTCAACCGAAAGCCGGTCGCCGAAGTTCTCCATCGCCGTGCCGGGCCACCCGCGGAGAATGCGGTAGTAGAAGTCTCCGGGGCCAGTGTCGCCGCCACAGCAGGCGTCGTCCTTGTCCGTGAAGTCGGCCGGCGTCGGCGAGAGAAAGCGAGCGCCGGGCCCCTTGCCGTCGCCCAGCTCGCCGTGACAGCCGACGCAACGGTCGAGGAAGACCTCCTTGCCGCGCAACAGGTTCTGCTCCGTGACGGGGAGGGGGTTACCGGAGAGCCAGTAGCTACGGTCGATCTGAGCGAGATTGGGCGCTTCCTCGAGCTGGCCTTCCGGGGGCGCGAGACCGCCTTCGTTGGGCTCGAGCGGCGGGTTACTTGCCCCCTGGAAACCCGCGTACGGCTCCGGGAAGCCCTGGTTCACGAGCACGATGTGCTTCGAGTACAGCTGTCCTGCGTACCGAAGCAGGCCCGACTTGCCACTCCGCGTCTCGACGAAGGTGACTAGCTCGTCCACCTGCTTGTCGGAGAAGAGCGATTTCATGGTCGGCATGAGGGAGAGCGGGTCCATGTAGCGCGGGTCGTAGAAATGCGCGCGCTGCCAGTCATCCGGGTGCCAGCCGGACTCCTGCGAGAGGTCAGGCCCTGTGCGTTCTGTGCCCAGCAGGTTAGGCGACTGGTCGCTGCCCCAAAAGTCGCCTGGCTGGGAGACCTTCGGGTAGAGGAAGTAGTTCGCGTAGCGCACGTCCTGCGGCCGCGAATAGCCCGAGTGGCAGGTGTAGCAGCCGTTCTGCGCGAAGAGGTTGCGACCCTTCACGGCGGTGCTCGAGAGCGGCGCCCAGTCGGCGGAGGGGGGCGGGTCGAAGGTATGGATCGGGAGCCAAACGACGATCGCAACCACTGTGAAGAACGCGATCAGGCCGCCGAGACCGGCGACCAGCGGGGTGATGAGCATCCGTTCGGGCGGGTGCCTGACCCAGCCGCGCGGAACGCGTGGCTTCCCGGTCTCGTCGCGGTCGAATTCGTCGGCCATTGACTAGGCCCCTGTCAGCGGGGGCGCCACCGCCTCCGCGACCTTGAGCGTTTCGCGCCGCCGCCGTTCGCCCGTATTCGTGAAGATCGTTGCCCCGATGTTGACCATCTGGACGATCCCGGAGACGACGATCATCGCTCCGAAGATTCCGCGCGCGATGTAGTAAGCGTGGAGCTGCGGCAGCACGTTCACCTCGGGGATGCCCTGTTCCCAGCTGAACCCCTGCTGGAACCCGGCCAGCGTCAAGACGCTGAAGAATCCAGTGAAACCGACCGTGACGAGCCAGTACTGCCACTCGGTGAGGCTGCGGCTGAAGAGCGGGCGCTTGTAGACCTGCGCCACGATGTAGTCGATCACCCCCATGCCGAGGATCGTGAATGCGCCGAGCAGAGCCAGGTGGGCGTGGGCGACGACGAAGTTGGTGAAGTGGGTGAGCTTGTTGAACGGCTGTATCGCCTCGAACGCCCCCTGGATGTTGGTTAGGAAGTAGAAGAAGAAAGCGGTCATGGTGAAGCGCAGGGGTAAGTTCGTGAAGAACTTCTCCCAGTTGCCCTTCATGGTCCCGAGGATGTTGATCGTGAACGCGAAGACCGGGACGAGCAGCATCCAGGACGACACCTCGGCAATCGTCTTCAGCCAAGCCGGCGTCGGCGACTGGAGGATGTGGTGGTCGCCGACCCCTGTGTAGAAGAACGCCATCCCCCAGAAAGAGATGAGCGACAACGTGTAGCTGTAGAGCGGCGTGTTTGTGATCCGCGGCACCATGTAGTAGGTCAGCGCGAGCAGCATCGGGGTAAGCCAGAGCCCGAAGAGGTTGTGCGCGTACCACCAGTTGAGGATCGCGTCCGAGAGGCTCCCGGACAGGGCGCCGGAGGGCGCGCCCCAAACGTTCCCGGGGCGCCAGATGACGTTCCCGATCGCGTAGTCGACCGCGAGCCAGAGCGGGCTCGCGATGAAGAACCAGACGGAGACGTAGATCGGCCGGATCGTCCGGATCGCGACCGTCGCGAGGATGTTGAAGATGTTCGCGCCCCAGATGACGAGGAGCGCGATGTCAATGGGCCAGATGAATTCGCCGTACTCCCGTCCCTGGCTGTGCCCGGTGAGCAGGCCGATGACACCGAGCAGGTACATGGCGTTCCACGCCCACGCGCAGATGATCCCGAGCCGTTCGCTCCACATCCCCTTCGCGCCGACCAAGCGCGGGAGCATGTAGAAGAGCGCGCCGAAGTACATCATCGTCAGCCAGGCGAGAATCACTCCGTTCACGTGCGACGGTCGCACCCGGCTGAACGAAAGCCAGGAGATGCTGCCGAACGCCTCGGGGGTCACGAACTCGGTCGCGAGGACGAGCCCGAAGAGATCGACGACGGTCAGCCAGACGATCGACGACAGCAACCAGTGCTTGGCTGCGCCGTCCGGGAACGAGAACGTCCGCTTCGGGGGCTCCACACGCGCCTCTGGAGCCTCGAGGACCGCCGCTCCTGGGGGGATCGGCTCGGCCATCGCCGGAAATGTAAGCGGGGCGGCGATCGAATACAGCCAAATGACAAAAATGTCATCAGGCCGTCATTTCCAGGTCATTCGCTGTATCGTCCCGGCCGGCGGCGACCATGCACATCCTGGTCATCGAGGACGAACCGAGAATTCTCTCGTTCCTCGTTCGGGGGCTCGAGGGCGAGGGGTTTACCGTGTCCTCCGCGATCCACGGGGCCGCAGGCCTGGAGCGCGCCAGAGCGCACCCACCCGACCTGGTCGTCCTCGACCTCCTGCTCCCGGGCCTCGACGGGCTCACCGTCCTCCGCGAGCTGAAGCGCGAGCGGCCCGAGCTTCCGGTCGTGATCCTCTCGGCACGGGGCGACCTGCCGACCAAGTTGCGCGGCTTCGAGCTGGGCGCAAGCGACTACGTCGCCAAGCCGTTCGCGCTCGTCGAGCTGATCGCGCGTGTCCGAGCGCAGCTACGCCAGTCGCAGTGGAGCGGCGAGGCGAACCTCGTCACCGCCGGGGTGCTCGCGCTCGACCTAGCGCGGCGGCAGGCGCGGATCGGCGCGCTCGTGACCGACCTCAGTGATCGCGAGTTCCGGCTCCTCCACCACTTCGTGCTCCACGCAGGGGAAGTCCTGAGCCGCGAGCGGCTGCTCGCGGAGGTTTGGGGCTACAGCTTCGATCCGGGCTCGAACGTCGTCGAGGTCTGTATCCGCCGCCTCCGGAAGAAGCTTGGCCCCGAAGCCCCTATCGAGACGATTCGACATGCCGGTTATCGCCTGGTCGCTGCGTAACGCCACCGAGCTCGCCTGGGGCGTATTCGCCGCAGCGAACCTCGTTGCCATGGTCCGCTGGGAAGCCTGGGAAACGATCCCGTTCCATTTCATCTGGGTCAGCCTGACACTCGTCTATGGCTACCGGGTCTGGCGCCTAGGGGCGACGCTCTCCACCCTCGCCGTCGTCTTCGTCGCGACAGGCGCTCTGATCCTGCTCGACGTTCACGGTGGGTCGCAGTTGGTGGGTGAGCTCTTCGAAGTCCCGCTCATGTCGGCCATGTTCCTGGCCATGGTCTGGCACGCCCGCCGTCGACAGCAGGCCCTGCGAGCGGTCGAGCTCCTCGCCGACGAGCGCGCGTCGCTGCTCGAACGGCAGCAGCGCTTCCTGCACGACGCATCTCACGAGTTGCGCACCCCCGTGACGATCGCACGCGGTCACCTCGAAGTGTTCGAGCGCACCGGCGAGGCGAGCCAGGAGATCGACGTGGCGCTCGACGAGCTCGCGCGGATCGAGCACATCCTCGGACGCCTGCTCCTGCTTGCGAAGGCGGAGCATCCGGACTTTGTGACGTGGTCGGACATCGATGTCGAGCCGTTCCTCGAGGACGTGTTTCTCCGCTGGTCAGGCGCGGCCCAACGACCGTGGCGCCTCGGGAGCCTGCCCGTCGGAACGCTACGCGCAGATCCCGAGGCGCTCAGGAACGCGCTCGACGCCCTGCTCGAGAACGCGGTCAAATACACGGAGGTCTCCGACCCGATCGAGCTCTCGGCCGAGTCGCGGGGGAACGAGATCGCGATCGTCGTCTCCGACCGGGGATGCGGCATCGCGCGCGACGCGGTCGACCGGATCTTCGAGCGCTTCGCGCGCGCCGGCCCGCACGCGGGCCGGGGGAGGCGCCGGGCTCGGGCTCGCCATCGTCGACGCAATCGCCAAGGCCCACGGCGGGCACTGCTCCGTCGAGACGTCCGAGAAGGGTTCGTCCTTCGCGCTTCACCTGCCCGGATTCCAGCGGGCAACTCTCATCACGCACGCTCACGATCTCCTTCCTGCGCACGTCCCCTCGGGCGGCTAGCCGCGCCGGAATATCCGCCGCCAACCACCGGCCCGCCGATCGCCGCGCGTCAAGCGCCCCAGGAGGCCCTCCCGCCCCCAGCTCGCGTCCTCCTTCATCCTCGTGAGGTGTGCCTGGTCGGCGGCCAGGACGGCGGTGGTGGTTCGATCGAGATCTGCGTTCATTGACGGCTCCTTTCATAGAGATCGCGCTGTCTGCGCTGCGCATGATCCAACTGGGACCACGTGAACGAAGCGTGAGAAGACCTTCAGAAGTGTCTAAGAATCGGGCCAACCCGTCGTTACACTGTCCGCGCCGCCGGAGCGGTGGCAGGGCGGCGGAATGCGGCGGTTTCGAAAACCGTTACCCGTCGTTAGGCGGATCGAGGGTTCGAATCCCTTCCCCTCCGCTTGGTTGAGCCGAAAGCCGCATTACTAGGCGGGTTTCGGCCTCTGTGACTGGCGCCTGTCCGCCCCTACGGTGTACCGCTTGAAACCGCTAACGACCGCTCAGGACTGGTGCTCACTGGCGCGGAAGTGGCGCGCTCGTCTGTGAGACACTTGGGCCCTGCGCTTGTAGGAGGGCATCAGTGGGTGAGTGGGACGTTCTCGGGATTCTGGCCGTGGCAGGCCTGGTCTTTTCATCGGCTGGGCGCTCGACGAGCGTCGCAAGCGGCGCCGGTCCCGTTAGTCAGGCTTAGTAGGATTAGTTCGGGAGGGATCGGATGTCGAACACGACGGTCTGGGGTCTCTCGAAGAAGAAGGCGAACTATCGTCCCGCTCCGCAGGCCGAGGTGCGCTGCGACCACTGCATGTACATGTTCCCACCGCTGGCGCTCGGTGGCTGCCACTTGGTCCGCGGGCTGATCCGCGGCTCGGCCACGTGCGACAAGTTCACGCCCCGCCGCTGACCAGCCGCAACGGGCTCGGGTCGAACGCGTCAGTTGCGACTCAGCGGGACCCGAGGTCGATCCCGGTGGCGGCGCCGATCGTCGTGCGGAAGTCCTGAAACTCGGCTGCGGAGGGGAAGAGGCACAAGCCGCGTTCGCGCGCGACGGGCGGCCTTGTCTTATACTCGCGCAGGTGTCAAGTGAGCTACGCAGCCCGTTGCGCGAACGGACCAGAATGACGGCGGAGCTCGACCGTGTGAAAGCGGCGTCGGGGCGACTGCAGAAGGTCACCGACTGGCAGAGCGAGGCTCGGCATGATTTCGAGTCCGCGATCCACGACGCCTACAAGAGCGGAGCGAGCACGCGGCAGATCGCTCGCGTCGCCGGGGTCAGTCACGCCCGCGTCTTTCAGATCATCTCGGCGCAGTAGGGCCTCAGAACGCGAGAGTCAGGGCTGCTCTAGCGTGACGCCGATCGCGGAGCCGACCTGCGTACTCATCAGTTGCAAGTCGGTGCGCAGGCGTAAATTCATGAGCGAACTTCGCCCGTGTATACAACGGCGCGTTCGCCATGCCCTCGGCGAGAGCGAGCGCAAGGACGCGTCGCTCTACGTGGCGGCCGGTGTCGCCCCGCCCGAGCTTGCCCGGGCGGCCTGAGAGCCTTTCACGTCGTCACGAGTGTGCCGGGCGACACCGGCCGCCGCGTACGCGTCCTCCTCGTCCAACGTCTCGTGCTCGAGGAGAGCGGTGGCGAGTGAGTCGAGCTTCGTCCGGTTCCGCTTGAGCAGGTCGACGACGTCCTGATGCGATTCTTCGACGATCCGTCGCACTTCGACGTCCACGAGCTTCTGCGTATCCGAGGAGGCCTCGGCGGCACCCGGAAGCAAAGGACCTGCGCCGTCGCGCGGAAGAACGGCGACCGGTCCGATCGCGGGGCTCATGCCCCAACGGCCGACCATCTGGCGGGCGATCTCCGTGAGCTGCTGGATGTCCGACTCGGCGCCGCTGCTCGTCTCCCCGTAGACGACTTCTTCGGCTGCTCGCCCGCCGAGGGCCACCTTGATCTTTGCCTCGACCTCTGGTTGGCGGTAGTTGAACCGGTCGCTTTCTGGCGCCGCGAACGTGACTCCAAGTGCGAGGCCGCGCGGAATGATCGAGACCTTTCGGACCGGGTCGGCGCCTTCGGTGAGCATCCCGACAATCGCGTGCCCAGCTTCGTGGTAGGCCGTTCGACGTCGATCCTCCGGGCTCATCATCACCTGACGCTCGGCACCGAGGACGATTCGCTCCAACGCGTCCGTGAAATCAGCCTCCGTCACGGCATCGTGGTTTCGGCGCGCGGCGACGAGCGCGGCCTCGTTGACGAGGTTGGCGAGATCCGCCCCAACCATGCCCGGCGTCGTCGCCGCGATGCGCCCAAGGTCGACGTCCGGGGCGAGCGGCACGGAGCGGGCGTGCACGTGGAGGATCGCCTCACGACCAGCGC
>Ga0307316_10000118_pt1 | contig 20657 bp, 18 predicted proteins | sample ER_DNA_356_FD_194504 | JGI IMG/M metagenome (GOLD analysis project Ga0307316, IMG submission 194504) | Bulk soil microbial communities from the East River watershed near Crested Butte, Colorado, United States - ER_DNA_356 | ecosystem: Environmental > Terrestrial > Soil > Floodplain | place... | reverse complement strand
GAGCCGCTGGTCGGTCAGCGCCGAGATGCCGTGCGCGCCGGTGTAGCGCCCGTAGAGAGGCGAGCTCGTGAACAGCAGCGCGTCGATGAGCGGCTGGGCGATCACGAGCATCGCGAGCGCGAAGAAGACACGCTGTGGCCGGCGCAGGCGCCCGTGGCGCGCGGGGTCGACGAGCTGCACCCAGGCAAGCGTTCCGGCAACGACGAAGCTCAGGTGCTCGAGGTCGTGCACGAGCGGGCGCGCGGCCGCGTAGTCGTACGCGGCGGGAACGTGCCAAGCGAGGAACGCGATCGCCCAAAGACCGAGGCTGACGAGCGGAATCAGCAGTACCGACAGGAACGCGCGCAGCGGCCGGAACGAGGCCAGCGGGCGCAGCACAACAGCCGGCAGGAGGAAGAAGAGCAGCGGCCCGCGCACGGCGACGACGAGTAGCGCCGGGGCGGCGTCGCCGATCAGCACGTGCTGGAGCATGTGCGCCGAGAGCAGCTCCTCGTCGCCGATGTGGTCGAGCGGCGAGATCAGCGGCAGGACGAGCAGCGCGAGCCCTGCGCCGAAGAGCAGAGCCCGCGTCCAGGGCGCGTGATCCGGTCGCCGACGGCGCATGCGCACGAAGGCCTGCACGAACAGGCCGAGGGCGAGCGCCGCGCCGATCAGAACAGCCGGCGGCGTCTCCCAGGAGGCGGACAGGTGGGCGAGCGTCACCGCCGGGTCAGGTTAACGGTTGACACGTCCGCCCACGCGTCTAGATCCTGCCTGCAGATGGGGCGCTTTCTTCTCGCGTGTTGCGCCGTCGCGCTCCTGGCCGGCTGTTCCTCCTCGCGGCCGAACACGCCGACGATTGCGCCCGCCCGCACCTATGCGCTGGCGGAGTTCTCTCCCCTGCAGGTGGCGCGGCCCGGGCCGGTGCGGCTAGCGTTCACGATCCGGCAGCCGTCGGGCGCCGCGTTGACGCGCTATCGCACCGGCGCGGGACCGCACACGCGCGTGCACGTGATCGTCGTGCGCCGCGACCTGTCGGTGATCGTCCATCGCCATCCGAAGATCGGGCCGGGCGGACGCATCGCCGAGACGATCGTCCTGCCCGAGCCCGGGCCGTATCGGGTGCTCGTGGACGCCTACCCGCTCGGCGCCCAGAACTTCCAGCTCCACCGGGACATCCGCGTCGCCGGCCGCTACCGGCCGCGTGCGCTGCCGGCGTTCGACCCGGTCGTGACCACCGGCGGCTACCGCGTCTCGCTCGCAGGACCGAGGAAGCTGCACGCGATCGAGCCTGCCACGCTCGTGGCTACGGTGCGCGATCCGCAGGGGCGACCCGCGCCCTTCACGCCGTGGTTCGGAGCCCTCGCGCACGCGATCTTCTTCCGCGCCGGAACGCTCGACTACTTCCACACACACGTCTGCGGCCCCTCGACGCCCGGCTGTACGAGCTTCCTTGGCGGCGCACGCGTGGTCGGCCGTGCGACGAGCCCGGGGAAGGCCCGCGTTGGCGTGCTGCTTCCGATCGGCGGGACCTGGCGGCTGTTCCTGCAGTTCAAGACCCGCGGCCGGATCGTGACCGCACCCTTTACCCTCCGGGTCCAATGAGAGTGCGTTTCCTGCCCTGGCCGGTCGCGGTCGGGCTGCTCGTGCTGAGCGCCCGCTCGCTCGCGTACGCGCTCGCACCGGGTCCGCTCGCGAACCGCTTCGAGAGCTCGGCCGGCGGGCCGCAGCTAGTGGTGGTGGCGCTCGTCTCGCTAGGCCTGGCCGTGCTCGTCTCGACGCTCGTCGTCTGGCTCGCCGCGCTCGGCGTCCGCGAACGGCGGCGGCTGCGCCCCGGGCGCGTCGCGCCGGAGCTGCGACTGCGCCGCCTCGCCTTCCGCGCGGTCGCGCTCTACGTCCTGAGCTCGCTCGCCTTCGCGCTCTTCGAGTCGTACCTGCACTGGCGAGCCGGAATCGGCTTCCACGGGATCTCGTGCCTCGTAGGCCCCGTGCACCGGAACGTGATCCCGCTGCTCGCGGCGCTTTCCCTGACGGCCGCCGCGCTCGCCGAGGCCGCCGCGCACCTGCTCGGCTGGATGCGCGCGGTGGTACGGGAGCTGCGCCGCCGGCGACTCGCGGCCGCCCCGTTCCGCACCACGCACGCCTGGTACCGCTCCGTCGCCTCACACGGCGGCTCGCTTCGCGCGCGGCCTCGCGCGCCGCCGCTTCGGGCCTAGCCCCGATCCAGCGAAGCGAAAGGAGCACGAATGAAGATCGTCCTGCTTGCCGCCGCGGCGGCCGCAGTCACGCTCGTCTTCGCCGGCAGCGCGTTCGCGCACGCGATCGTGAGCCCGCCGGTGGCGAAGGCGAAGGTAGACCAGCAGTTCACCGTCTCGGTCCCGACGGAGGAGGAAGACGCCACCACCACCGAGGTCGAGCTGACCGTGCCCGACGGCGTCTCGATCGACTCCTTCGAGCCGGCTCCCGGTTGGAAGCGGTCGGAGACGGCGAGCGGCTCGGGCGAAGAGCGCGTCGTCCAGACGGTCACATGGTCGGGCGGCAAGGTGCCGACGGACGAGGACGCGGTCTTCCGCTTCAACGGAAGCCTCGCCTCGAGCAAGACGTATGCCTTCTCGGTCCGGCAGACGTACTCGAACGGGAAGGTCGTCGACTGGAGCGGCGCCGAGAGCTCGGACACCCCGGCTCCCCGCGTCGAGGCCGTCTCGTCGTTCGGCGGCTCGAGCTCGACGCTGACGATCGTCGCGCTCGTCGTGGGCGCGATCGGCGTCGTGCTCGGGATTGTGGCCCTGGCGACGAGAGGCAGGCCGCTCACGTGAGACGGGCGGCGCTCCTCGCGGTGGCGCTGGTGGCGCTCGCGCTGCCCGCCTCCGCGTGGGCGCACGCGGCCCTCCTCCGAACCACGCCTTCGGCAAGCGGCACGGTGAACGTGGCGCCGTCGCAGGTGACGCTCGCCTACAGCGAGCCGGTCGAGCCGCGCTTCGCGATCGTCTCGGCCACGAACGCGGCCGGCCGGCAGGTCACGAGCGGCGAGCCGCGCTCGGCACCCGGCTCGCCGCAGACGCTCGTGACGCCGCTGCAACGGGTGCCCGAGGGCTGGTACCTCGTCTTCTGGCGGGTGATCTCGGCCGACGGGCACCCGGTGCGCGGCGCCTTCACGTTCGCGGTCGGGCCAAACCCGGGGCCGCCGCCGCAGTTCCAGGTGCCGTCGCTCAGCGAGACGGCAACGACGACGAGGCTGCTGATCTCCCGCTGGGTTGCCTTCCTGTCGCTGCTGACGGCCCTCGGCCTGTTCGTCCTGCGCAGCCTGATCGCGCGGCCTGTGGTTAGGGCGGTGCGGGGCTGCTCGCTGCGTCCGCTGACGATCGCGTTCGGAGTCGCCGTCGCCGCCGCGCTGGTCGCGATCCCGGTCTACGTCCTCCTGGCGACAGCGGAGTTCACGCTGCGCTCGTGGTGGGACCTCGGCGGGATCCTCCCTGCCGCTCGCTCCTCGGGCTTCGGCCGCGACTTCCTCGACCTCGAGCTCGTGCTCGCCCTCTTCGCGGTGGCCGCCGGGATCGCACTCTGGGTCGACCGCCCCGAGCGGGAGCAGCGCTCGGTGGTCGAGCTGCTCGCGCTGCCCTCGGCGCTGGCCGCAGGCGCGTCCACGCTGCTCCTCCCCGCACTCGCCGGCCACGCTGGCCAGAAGTCGCCGCGCGGGCTTTCGCTCCCGCTCGACGCGGCACATCTGGGCGCGGCGGGGATCTGGCTCGGCGGCCTGATCGGGATCGTCATCTTCTGGCTCACAGTCGGCCGCGCGGCGCGCGCCGCCGCGCTCGCGCTGGTGGTGCCGCGCTTCTCGCTCGTCGCCTTCGGCTCGGTGCTGTTGCTGATCGGGACCGGGATCGGCCAGTCGCTGCTCGAGCTCCCGACCTTAGCGACGCTCTGGCAGACCTCCTACGGCAAGGCCCTGCTCGTGAAGATCGCCCTGCTCGCGGCGGCGCTCGTGCTCGCTGCTGTGAACCTCGCGCGGACGAAGCCGCGGCTGCAGGCCGGCGACGCCGACGCGCCGCTCCTGCTCCGACGGCTCGTGCAGGGCGAGATCCTGTTCGTCGCCGCCGCCCTCTTCGCCGCGGGGGTGCTCGCGAGCCTGCCGCCGCCCTCGAGCGCGCTCGCGCGGGTGCAGAACGTCGCGGCGCGGGTTGGGCCTGGGCCGGTCTCGGAAGTGATCGCCAAGTCGCCCTATCGCGTGCGCGTCCGCGTGACGCCAAACCGGGCCGCGGTGAAGAACGCGTTCTCCGTCTCGCTCACACGTGACGGCAAGCCCGTGCAGGGCGCCGGGGTGATCACGAAGTTCGACATGCTCGACATGGAGATGGGCGAGCAGAGCTACCGCTTGCGCGAGCTACGGCCGGGCGTGTTCTCGAAGTCGGCACCCGCGCTCGTGATGGTCGGGCACTGGGGACTGCAGTTCGAGGTCACGCCGCCGGGCGGCAAGCCGTTCGTCGTGACCCTGCTCGACAAGGCGGGCGGATGAGAGCGCGCCTCGCGCTCGCACTCCTCGCGGTCGCCGCCGCCGCTGCCGCGTGGTTCGTCGTGCTCGAGGCTGTGCGGCGGACTATCTAGGCGGATTGATCGCGGTCGGCCCGTTGAAGTCGACGTAGTGGTGCGTCATGAAGTGTGCAGCCGCGGCCATTTGCAAACGCAGCGGCCGGTAGTTCTCGCGGTCGATCCAGGCCGTGAACCAGGCAGGTGTCGTCGGGTTGGCGAAGGAGACGACCCAGACCGGGCGGCCGTCGACGCGTGCCTTCCCCAGCACGTACGCGTTCGTGGCCACCGAGCCCCATGCGGGCTGCGGCACGCGCAGCGGCGGAAGCTGCTGGGAGCGGCGCCACCGTTTGCCCGGCTTGTCGCGGTCCCAGCGGCGCTCGCCGATCACGATCGCGGAGGCGCCCCCTCGGATCCGGTACTCGACCCGGTTCGGCGCGACGAGCTCCCAGGTCGTGAGCAGGCCGCCCTTCGGGCCCGAGCGAAGCGACTCGACGTAGACGAGGCTGCTCAGCGAGCGGGTTGCCCGTGTTGCACGGGCCACGATCGCCGCGCCTGAGCGCGACGACGCGGGGACGCGGAAGACGACGGGCCGGCTCCCGCTCAGCCTCAACTCGACCTGCGAGGCACGTGGCATCGCCGCGGAGTAGCAACCGTGCCCGCAGGCGTGCGCGGTGACCACGCGCGGGCCGTCGGCGAACGAGACCTTCAGGCCGGAGAGCGGCTCGCCGGCAGGCGAGAGCACCGTCGCCGTCACCCGGCCCCGTCCGACAGCGAGCGCGACCGCCCGGCTCCCGGACTCGCCGCCGAGCACGAGCGCCCCGCGCGGCGGCGCCGGCGCCCGCTCGACGCCCACGTTCAGGGACTCCCGGTTGACGGAGCCGCCGGAGCAGGCAGAGCAGAACGCGACGAGCACGAGGGCCCCGAGCGCCGTGAACGACCGCTGCGAACGGCTCGACACTTCAAGAAAGCTAGCGGCGGGCGTTGGTACGGTCACTGGCGAAGTGCTCTTCAAGCAGCTCGTGGACGACGACCTCGGCTGCGCGTCCTACCTGATCGGCGACGAGGCGGCCGGCGAGGCGGTGGTCGTCGACCCCCGCTACGCGATCGAGCCCTACCTCGAAGAGGCCGAGCGGGCGGGCGTGCGGATCGTGCGCGTGCTCGAGACGCACAACCACGCCGACCACGTCTCGGGGCACGGCCGCTTCGCGCTCGAGCACGACGTCCCGGTCGGCATCCACGCCCTCGCCGAGGCCGAGTACCCCTGCGAGCTGATCGCGGACGGCGACGAGCTGCGCGTCGGCTCGCTCCCGGTCCGCGTTCTGCACACGCCCGGCCACCGTCCCGAGCACTGCTGCTTCCTCGTCGAGGGCCACCTGCTGACCGGTGACTCGCTCCTGATCGGCGACGCCGCCCGCCCGGACCTCGCGATCGAGGCGAAGGAGGGCGCGGAAGACCTCTTCCGCTCGTTGCGGCGGCTGACCGACCTTCCTGATGAAACGGAGGTCGACCCCGGCCACACGGGCGGCTCGCTCTGCGGGGCCAGTCTGAGCAGCGACCGCACCTCGACGATCCGCTCCGAGAAGCTCACGAACCAGGCGCTCGCGCTCTCGGACATGCAGGAGTTCGTCGCGCACTCGGCGGCGATCGCTGCGCCAAGGCCGCCGACGGTCGAGCGTGTCGTCGCGCTGAACCGCGGCCCCTTCCTCACCGCGCAGCCGCCGCTCCCGCAGCTCGAGGCGGTCGAAGGCCAGCTCCTCGACGTGCGACCTGCGGCGGTGTACGCGGGCGGGCACGTCCACGGCGCGGTCAACGTCCCGCTCGACGGTTCTTCGGTCGGGACGAAGTCGGCCTTCGTGCTCGAGCACGACCGGGCGATCACGATCCACGCCTCGGCGACCGAGGAGGCCGAGGACGGCGCACGGCGCCTGTATGCGGTCGGGTTGCTCGACATCGCCGGCTACGTGCTCGGGCTGCCGACCCCGGAACGGCTCGAGCCGGTGAGCGTCGACGAGCTCGAGGCGCTCATGGCCAAGGACGCGGTCGAGGTGCTCGACGTGCGCGAGAAGGACGAGCGCGACGAGGGCTACATCCCGGGCAGCCGCCACATCCCGTACCGCCTCGTACGCGCCTACCGCGACGAGCTCGACAACGGCAGGCCCGTGGTCACGATCTGCTCGAGCGGCGCCCGCGCCGGTGTGGCGGCGAGCGTGCTCGCGGCCGAAGGGGTCGCCGTCCGGCCCGTGCTGGACGGCGGCATCGACGACTTGCAGAAGCGCGGCCACCAGCTGACGGCGTTCAGGCGCTGCGGCTCAGGCTGACTCGGCGAGGAGCGCTTCGCCCTCGGCGGTCCACGCAGTCGCGCCGAGCTGCGCGAACACCGGCAGGGCGAGCCCGAGCTGCGCATCGGCCCCTGCGCGGTCGCCCGCGGCGACGAACTGCTCGGCCGCCTTCAGCCGCGAGTAGACCTCCTCCGGAAGCGTGCCGATCACGGCATAGGTCTCCGCCGCGCCGACGAGGTCGCCCGAGGCATACCGCCGGGCCGCCTCGTGCCACGGCGTCGGACCCGGCACCCCGGCGATCACCCGGAGAAGCTCCTCCTCGCGGCCGAGCCCACGAAACAGGCGCGCCGCCTCGACGCACTCGGCGGCTTGACGTAGGTGCACCGACTTCCAGGTCTCGAGCAGCTCGTCGGCGATCTCGCCGGCGGCCGCGTCGTCGCCCGCGATGAGGAGTGCGCGCCCTTCGGCCGCGAGCGCCGGGTTCAGTACCTGCGGGTCCTTGGCCGTTCGTGCGAGCTCCGTCGTTCGCCTGGCCTCCGCCACGCCCGCATCCGTTTGCCCGCGTGCCAGCCAGATCAGGGCCTGGACGAACCGGCACGCCACCACCATGTAGTGGCTCAGGCCGGCCTCCACCTCGCGAATGAACTCGTCGGCGGTCGCGAGCGCCTCGTCCCAGCGCCCGTCCCAGTAGCAGTGCATCGCGTGCTCGCCGCGCTGCCAGTCGATGAAGCCGATCAGTCCGAGCCGGTCGGCAACCTCCTGCGCCTGCACGTGCAGCTCACGAGCGCGTGCAAGGTCTCCCAGCATCATCATCATCGAGTGGAGGTTGGCCACGGCCGCGACCTCCTCGTGCGAGTTGGCGGCAGCCGCGACCTCGATCGCGCGCTCGACGTCGGCGACGCCGCCGGCGTCGCCTCCGACGATTCGCGCGCAGCCCATCGTGTTCAGGTTTCGGGCGCGCGATCCCTCGAGGCCGAGCTCCTCCGCGATCCCGAGCGATTCGCGGGCCACCTGGATCGAGCGGTCGAGGTGCTCCGCCATCATCAAGATCCGACCGAGCTCCTGAAGGACGAAGGCCTTCTCGGGCGAGGGGCCGCGCTCGTCGACGAGCTCCCGCGCATGCTCCAGGTGCTGCAGCGCCGCGTCCTGATCGCCGCGGAGCATCCAGATCGACCCGAGCCTCGCCTCCGCCTCGGCCGCCGGCTCCACCTTTCCGGCGCGCAACAGCTCGTCCCTCGCCTCCTCGAAGACCGCGTCGTCCACGGTCTGGTCCTCGACCCGGCTGCGCCCGTAGGCGAGCAGGAGTTCCGGACGCTCGTCGTCGTCCTCGGGCCAGAGCTCCAGGGCGGCGCCGAAGAAGCGCTCGGCCACGGTGTAGGCGCCGAGCGCGAGCGCACGATCGCCGGCGTCGCGTGCCGCGCGCCGGGCCCGTTCCCTGAGCTCCTCGTTCGGCTCCGCCCCGGACTCGCGCCCTAGCCGAAGGGCCTCGAGATAGTGATGGGCAAGCATCTCGCCGTGGTCCTCGGGCCGGCCGAGGGCCTCGATCCACCGCGCGGCGGACTCGTGCCGCTGCGCGCGCGCAGCCCGCGGGACTTGCCCGTAGGCGACGTCGCGTACGAGCAGGTGCCTGAAGGCGTACTCCTCCTCTCCGCCGACCGACGGGCGGCGCTCGCGACGAACAAACTCCTTGCGCTCGAGCGTGTGCAGCGCGGTCTCCGCCTCCCGGCGGTCGCGGCCATCGACCGCGCAGACGGCGCCGAGCCAGAACACCTTGCCGAACACGGCGGCGTCCTGGAGCAGCTGCTTCTCGACGGCCGCGAGGCCGTCGAGGCGTGCCGCGATGATGCCCTGCACGTTCTCGGGCAGCGCAAGCTGCTCGTGGCTGCCGGACTCCTCGAGCAGGCGCGCGAACTGCTCCGCGTAGAGCGGGTTTCCGCCGGCCCGCGCGAGCAGTGTCGCCTGCACCTCGGCGGGGAGCACTGCGCGCTCGAGCAGGGTCGAGAGCAGCCGCGCGGTCTCGTCCTCGGAGAGCGGCGAAATCGTGAGCGTCAGCGCGTTGGGCTTGCCGCCGCCCCACCCGGCCCGCCGCTCTAGCAGCTCCGGCCGGGCGGTGCAGACGACCAGCAGCGGGACGCCCGAGCCCCAGTCCACGAGGTGGTCGACGAAGTCGAGCAGGTCGTCGTCGGCCCAGTGCAGGTCCTCGAAGACGAGCACCGTCGGCCGCTGGTCGGCCAGAGCCTCGAGGAACTGCCGCCAGGCGGCGAAGTGCTCGGAGCGACCCCCGCCGGCCTCGGTGTCGGCGCCGACGCCGACGAGCGGTCGCAGGCTCTCGAGGATCCGCTCGGCGTCCTCCAGCCCGAGCGCCGCCACCGCCTCGGCCAGCTTCTGCCCGGCCTCCTCCGGCGCGTCGCTCTCGAGGATCCCGGCCTGCGCCTTGGCCATCTCGGCGAGGGCCCAGTAGCTGACGCCCTCGCCGTAGGGCAGCGAGCGACCCTGTCTCCAGTAGGTGAGCTCCGGCTCCTCGTCGACTACCTGCCAGAGCTCGTGCACGAGGCGGCTCTTGCCGATCCCGGGCACGCCGACGAGCGTGACGAGCTGCGGCGACCGCTCCTCGCGCGCACGGGCGAGAGCGCCGGTCAGCAGGTCCAGCTCGCGGCGGCGGCCGACGAGCGGAGCTCCGGACTGCCCGAGGTCGACGCCGAAGCGGGAGCGTGCCTCCTGTGCCTCCCAAACGGGGATCACGTCGGTCTTGCCCTTGGCCGTCACAGGCTCCGCCTCCCGGAAGCGAATCACCTGCCTCGTCGCCCGCTGGGTGCTCTCGTCGACGAGCAGGCCGTTCACGGGGGCGGCGGACTGGAGGCGCGCCGCGGTGTTGACGACGTCGCCCGCGACCATGCCCTCGCCATCGGCCGGGACCGCGTCGAGGGTCACCAGCGCCTCGCCGGTCGTGATTGCGATGCGCACCTGCAGTTGGCCGTCCTCCACGATCGCGTCTCGGATCGCGAGGCCCGCACGTACGGCGCGCTCGGGGTCGTCCTCGTGCGCCACCGGTGCTCCGAAGACCGCCATCACCGCGTCGCCGATGAACTTCTCGACGGTGCCGCCGCGTCGTTCGAGCTCGTGGCGCAGCCGCGCGTAGTACGGCGAAAGCGTGGCGCGCACGTCCTCGGGATCGAGCTTCTCGGCGCGTGAGGTGAAGCCGACGAGATCGGCGAAGAGCACCGAGACGACCTTGCGCTCCTCGCGGCCACCCGTCGCCCCGGCGTCCTCGAGCGTGGCGCCGCAGTAGGAGCAGAAGCGCGCGTCCCCGAGGTTCTCCCGGCCGCACTGCGCGCAGGTCAGCATGGCTACCGCAGCCGCTCGACCGTGTAACCGAGGCTGCGCAGGGTCTCGAGCAGCACGGCGCAGTGATGCTCGTCGCGCATCGCCAGCGTCAGCTCGATCTCGCTCTCCGAGACGGGCACGTCCATGCCCTCGCGGTGGTGGTCGACCGAAACGACGTTCGCCCGCTCGCGCGCCACCAGCGAGAGCAGCTTCAGCAGCTCGCCGGGCCGGTCGTGGACCCGGGTCCGCACGACGAGGTAGCGCCCGGCCGTGGTCAGCCCGTGGCGCATCACGGAGATCAGCACCGTCGGGTCGATGTTGCCGCCGGAGAGCAGCGCCACCGCCGGCCCCTCCCCACCCGCCTTGCCGGTCAGGATCGCGGCGACGGCGACGGCTCCGGCACCCTCGACCACGAGCTTCGAGCGCTCCAGCAGCAGCACGATCGCCTCGCAGATCTCGTCGTCGGTGACGCTCACGAGGTCGTCGAGCACGTCCTCGAGGATGCGCCCGGTCCGCTCGCCGACCTGCTTGACCGCGATCCCGTCGGCGATCGTCGGCCCTTCGAGCCCGGCCTGGACGCCGACGATCCGCAGCTCCGGCTTGACCGCGCGCAGCGCGAGCGCGATTCCCGACGCGAGGCCGCCGCCGCCGACCGGGATCACGACCGTCTGCGCCTGCGGCACCTGCTCGGCAAGCTCGAGGCCGATCGTGCCCTGGCCGGCGATCACCCGCTCGTCCTCGTAGGGGTGGACGAAGGTGGCGCCGGTCTTCTGAGCATGCGCGAGCGCGGCGGCGAGCGCGTCCTCGAACGACGCGCCGACGAGCTCCGCCTTCGCGCCGTAGGTCTTCGTCGGCTCGACCTTCGCCATCGGCGCGTCCTGCGGCATGAAGACGGTCGCCTTCACGCCCGCCTCGCGCGCTGCCCACGCGACGGCCTGGCCGTGGTTGCCGGCGCTCGCGGCGACGACGCCGGCGCGCCGCTCCCGGCCGGTGAGCGTCGCGATCTTGTTGACCGCGCCGCGAACCTTGAACGAGCCGGTGCGCTGGAGGTTCTCCGCCTTCAGCGTCAGCTCGCGGCCGGTGCGCTCGGAGAGCGTCTCCGTGCCGTAGACGGGCGTGACGCGCGCCACGCCCGCGAGGCGCGCTCGCGCCTCCTCGATGTCACTCAGACCCGGGACTGTCTCCGTCGCCAACCTTGAACACCTTCCCAAGTATCTCCCTCACCGCAGTCAGCGGGTCGAGCCGGCGGCTCTGGACCTCGTCCAGCAGCCGCCGCAGCTCCGGGTCGTCGGCCACCGCGCGTTCGAGATGGGCCTTCGCACGCGCCGAGGCGACGGCGAAGACCTCGCCCGCCAGGTTCTTGCGCCGCTGCTGCTCGAGCAGCCCCTCCGACTCGAGGAACGCGCGGTGCTCCTCGACCTTCTCCCACAGCTCCGGCACGTTCTCGCCGCGCGTCGCCTCGGTGAGCACGATCGGCGGTTTCCAGCCGCGCTCGGTGTCGAGCGAGAGCACCGAGCGAACCTCGTTCAGCATCGTCTTCGCGGCCGGGTGGTCGAGCTTGTTGATCGCGATCACGTCGGGGATCTCCATGATCCCGGCCTTCAGCGCCTGGATCGAGTCGCCGGAGCCGGGCATCAGCACGAGCACGACGGTGTCGGCGATTCCGATCACCTCGACCTCGCCCTGCCCGGTACCTACGGTCTCGAGGAAGAGCAGCTCCTTGCCGGCGGCGTCGAGCACGAGCATCGCCTGCAGCGTCGCCTCCGCGAGCCCGCCGAGGTGGCCGCGGCTGCCCATCGAGCGGATGAAGACCTCGGGATCGAGGAAGTGGTCGGCGAGGCGGATCCGGTCCCCGAGGAGCGCGCCCTGCGTGAACGGGCTCGACGGGTCGACGGAGATGACGCCGACCGAGCGCTCCTGCTCGCGCACGTGGCGGACGAGCTGGCTGATCAGGCTCGACTTCCCCACTCCCGGCGGGCCGGTGACGCCGACCGCGTATGCCTTGCCGGTCTCGGGATAGAGGTCGCGCACGACCTCGTAGGCGAGCGGCTCCGAGTTCTCGACGAGCGTGATCGCGCGCGCTAGTGCGCGCCGGTCGCCGGCACGCACGCCGGCGGCGAGCGACTCGCGCGTGAAGTCGCGGCGTGCTGCCACGACGGGGATGCTAAAGCGAGGGGCCTGCTACCCGGAGTCGGCCGTGTGGGCCGCCACGGTGAGTGCTTCGGCCTGGGCCCGCGCTGCCGGGCCGGCCGAACGCGCGAGCGCGAAGCCGATGATCCCCGAGACCGCGGCCGCGAGCGCCGCCGCACCCCAGACCCAGCGCGGTCCGACCACGTCGGTGAAGTGGCCGGCGACGATCATCCCCAGGGTGAGCATCGCCACGTTCGCGCTCATCAGCACTGCGAACGCGCGGCCGCGCAGCTCGTCGGGCGCGCCGCGCTGGACCAGCAGCACGTTGCAGACCACAGCGGCCCCGTTGCCCGCTCCCGAGATGATCTGGCAGGCGGCGGCGACCCAGACATTCGGCGAGACGGCTGCGAGCCCGATCCCGATCGCCATCAGCCCGAGCGAGGCGCCGTAGACGTTCGCCAGCCCGCGGCGCTCGATCCACTGACCGGCGGCATAGGCCCCGATCGCCAAGCCGATCCCGGCGCAGCCCATCATCAACCCGAGGCCGAACTGGCTTGCGTTGAAGGCGTCGAAGACGAGCTGCGGCTCGGCGACATTGACGGCCGCGTTGGAAAACATCGCCACGTTCCACGCGATCAGCACGGTCAGCAGCGCCCTCGAGCGCAGGACGACGGAGAAGCCGTCCTTCAGGTCGGCCCAGTGGCCGCGGCTCGCGGCCATGCTCGCCTGCAGCAGACGCTGCGGAATCCCCCAGAGGAAGGTGGCCGAGATCAGGAACGTGCAGGCGTTGATCCAGTAGGCGGCGTCCACGCCCGAGGCCGCGACCAGCGCGCCTCCCAGGAGCGAGCCGAGCGCCCACGTCAGGTTGTCGATCGTCTGCAGCAGCGCGTTCGCGCTCGAGAGGTCCTCGTCCTTGACGAGGTTCGGCACCCCGGCGTAAGCGGCAGGCCGGAAGAAGCCGGTCGCAATCCCGGTGACCCCGGCCAGGACGACCACCTGCGTGGCGCTCGTCGTGAACGGCAGCGCCGCGAACACGCCGAAGCGGACGAGGTCTGCGGCGATCATCAGCCGCCTGCGTGAGAGCCGGTCGATCAGCGGTCCCACGAGCAGCCCGATCGCGAAGGTCGGAATCATGTCCGCGATCAAAAGCCCGGCGATCCAGGCCGACGACTCCGTCCGCACCCAGACGTCCACCTCGAGCGCGACTAGGGCCAGCCAGGTGCCCATCCCGGAGCCGAGCGTGGCTAGAAACAGGCGGCGGAAGCTCGGCTCGCGGCCCAGGAGCGCGAGCTGGCTGCCGACTACGCGAGGGCGGCCCATCGCCCTCGAACGGTAACACCGCAGTCGGCACTCGAACGAGGGTTTTTTCGGCCTGGTCCCCTGGAGTCAGGCCGTAGCGAGCACGCGCGTCAACGCCTCGGCGAGGAGCTCGTGCTCCTCATGTGTGCCGACGGTGACGCGCACCGCACCGGGGGCGCCGAAGCCGTGGGTCGGCCGCACGATCACGCCCTCGCGCAGGAGCTGCTCGAAGAACGGCCGCGAGTCCTCGGCGATCTCGACGAAGAGGAAGTTCGCGACCGCCGGGCCGACCGGGTCGAGCCCGCGCTCCCGCAGGATCGCCTCGAGCTCCGCCCTCCCGGCGGCGTTCTCCCTGCGCCGGCGTTCGAGCTCGCCTGGCGAGTCGAGGCTGGCGAGCGCGGCCTCCTGCGCGGGCGTGGTGATGTCGAACGCACGGCGCACCTTGCCGATCGCAGTGACCAGGGGCGCGGGCGCGAGCGCGTAGCCGACCCGCAAGCCTGCGAGCCCGTAGATCTTCGAGAACGTGCGCAGCACCACCGTGCGGCGGCCCTGCTTCAGGTAGCCCTCGACGCCGTCGGGGTAGTCGGGGTCGTCGATGTACTCCGCGTAGGCCTGGTCGAGCACGGTGACGACGTGGTCGGGCACGCGGTCGAACCACTCGTCGAGCTCGGCCCGCGTGTTCGTCGTCCCGGTCGGGTTGTTCGGCAGGCAGAGGTAGGCGATCTTCGTGCGCGGGCCGATCGCCTCCAGCAGCGCGTCGAGGTCGTATCGGCCCTCGCGTAGCGGCACCGTCTTCGGCACCGCGCCGACCTTGCGCGCGTCGATCACGTAGCTCGGGAAAGAGGGCCAGCCGCAGACGATCTCGTCGCCCGGATCGAGCGCGGCCTGGCAGAGGCAGTCGACGAGCCCGTCCGAGCCGGCGCCGACGGCGACTTCCTCGAAGCGGAGGTCGAAGCGCTCGGCGAGCGCGGCCCGGAGGCGGTACGCGCCCCCGTCCGGGTAGCGGTTCAGCTCGCCGATCGAGCGCTCGATCGCCTCGCGTGCCTCGGGGAAGGGGCCGAACGGTCCCTCGTTCGAGGCGAGCTTGACCACGCGCTCGAGCCCGAGCTCGCGCTGCACCTCCTCGACCGGCTTGCCCGGCTCGTAGGGCACGAGGTCGTTGACCGCTGGCTTGAAGAAGCTCTCGGCGATCTCGGCAAGGGGCCCTGGCACGGCGCCGAACTCTATCGGGGCGCCTCGGGGAGCCAACCTTCGCCGTACCGGCAGCGAACGGAGCTCGGGTAGCTCGCGTAGGCCACCTGCGGCTTGGTGGTCTCGTCCTCGACGCCGGCGCCATGAGCGAGCGCGAGGGCTTCGGCCAGGTACACGAGGTCCTTGCGGCCGCCGCGCGCCCCGACGGCGAGGACGACCGACGGCCCGCTCCCGGCGCCGACGATCATGTGCGCGGTTCCGCCCGGGCAGTGGAAGAAGTCCCACGTGCGGAGGGGCCGCTCCTCACCCTCGACGAGCAGGAGGCATTCGCCGGACAGCACGAAGAAGTCTTCTTGCGCCCGCTCGCGGTGGTAGAGCCCGATCGGCTGCCCGGGCTCGAGGACGTTCAGGTTGAGACCCAGCTGGCGGAAACGGCGCTTGCCCTCGAAGTCGCAGTAGTGGCCGAAGTGCCCGGTGTCGCGCCACCGGCTCTCGCGGGCGTTGAGCACGAACCAGCCGTCGCCGTCGGCGACGAGCCCGTGCTTCGTCTCGCGCAACGGCACCTCGGGCACGGTCATCTCCTCGAGAATACGCGGACGGGCGCCGGCTCTCCGGGGGGCTCCTCCGCCGCACGCAATAGCATGCGCGGCGAATGAGGATCGGGGTTCCGAGAGAGACGGCCGCCGGTGAGCAGCGCGTGGCTCTTGTCCCCGAAATCGTCGGCAAGCTCGTCTCAGCGGGGTTCGAGGTGCTGGTAGAGCGAGGCGCCGGTGAGGCCGCCTCATTCCCGGATGCGGGCTATGAAGAGGCCGGCGCACGGCTGGTCGGCGACCCGTGGTCGGAGCCGGAGGCGGTCGTGAAGGTGCAGAAGCCGAGCGCCGACGAGGCCGGGCGGCTGCGCGAGGGCCAGGTGCTGGTGGGGTTCCTCCAGCCGCTCACCGATGGCGAGGGGATCCAGCGGCTCTCGACTCGCGGCGTGGTCGCCTTCGCGATGGAGTCGATCCCGCGGATCACGCGCGCCCAGTCGATGGACGCCCTCTCGTCGCAGGCGACGGTCTCCGGCTACAAGGCGACGCTGCTCGCGGCCGAGCGGCTGCCGAGGTTCTTCCCGATGCTGATGACGGCCGCAGGCACGGTCGCACCGGCGAAGGTGCTCGTCGTGGGCGCGGGCGTCGCCGGGTTGCAGGCGGTGGCGACGGCCCGCCGACTCGGCGCGGTCGTGACCGGATTCGACGTCCGGCCTGTGGTGCGGGAGCAGATCGAGAGCCTCGGCGCAAACTGGCTCGATCTCGGCGTGGTCGGCGAGGAGACCGAAGGTGGCTACGCGCAGGAGCTCTCTGAGGAGCAGCAGCGGCGCCAGCAGGAGGAGCTCGAGGCGCGGCTGCCCGAGTTCGACGTCGTGATCACCACGGCCTTGATCCCGGGCAGGCCGGCGCCGCAGCTGATCCCGGCGAGCGCGGTGCGGGCGATGAGGCCCGGGTCGGTGATCGTCGACCTCGCAGCCGAGGCGGGCGGCAACTGCGAGCTGACCGAGCCCGGCGAGATCGCCGTGCGCGAGGGCGTGACGCTGGTCGGGCTGACGAACCTGCCGAGCACGATGCCGTTCCACGCGAGCCAGCTGTACGCGCGCAACGTGGCCGCGCTGCTGCAGCACCTCGCACCCGGGGGCGAGCTGGCACTCGACTTCGAGGACGAGATCACTGCCGGCGCCTGCGTGACCCGCAAGCAGGAGGTACCTGCATGAGGAATTGGCGCGAAATCGGCGCAGTCGCTTCACACACGCGTGCGCCCCGGCCCGGTAGCGTCAGCCGCGAGGGCGGCGGGACGACAAGCCCCACCCTGGGTGGGGGATCGGGGTTCTCGCGTGGACCAGGACCGCGCCCCTTGGCTTGCCCGGCGGTGGCTGAATGAGTCACGGGCAGCTCCTCGTCTTCGAGGTCACGATTCTCGTGCTCGCGATCTTCCTCGGGTTCGAGGTGATCTCGAAGGTGCCGAGCATGCTGCACACGCCGCTGATGTCGGGCACCAACGCGATCCACGGGATCGTGATCGTCGGCGCCATGCTCGTGATGGGCCTGGACCACAAGGACACGCTGACCACGGTGATCGGCTTCGTCGCGGTCGTTCTCGCCTCTGCGAACGTCGTCGGCGGCTTCGTCGTGACCGACCGCATGCTCGAGATGTTCAAGCGCCGCAAGCCCGAACGGGCTCCCGCTGCCGACGACGGCAAGCCGCCGCCGCAGCAGTGAGCCAGACGACCACCAACCTCCTCTACCTGGTCACGATCGTGACCTTCATCCTCGCGCTCCGCTTCCTCTCGCGGCCGGACACGGCTCGCATAGGCAACTGGATCGGAGCCGCCGGAATGCTGCTCGCAATCGCGGTCACGTTCGCGCAGAGCGAGGTCGTCAGCTACTGGCAGATCGGCCTCGGGATGGTGATCGGCGGCGGCTTCGGCGCCGTCGCAGCTCGCCGCGTGAAGATGACGGCGATGCCGCAGATGGTGGCGCTGTTCAACGGCGTCGGCGGCGGCGCGGCCGCGCTCGTCTCGTGGGCCGAGTTCCACAACCGGGCGCCCGCCCCCGGGAACCTGAAGGTCGACATCGGCGTCGCGATCATGCTCTCGGCGCTGATCGGCGCGATCTCGTTCTCAGGCTCGATGGTCGCCTTCGCCAAGCTGCAGGAGCTGATCCAGGGACGCCCCATCACCTACCCGGGCCAGCAGGTCGTCAACGCGCTCGTGCTCGGCGGCGCGCTCGCGGCCGGGATCGCGATCGCGGTCGGAGGCGAGGAGCAGTGGCTGATGTGGGTGCTGCTCGCCTGCGCCTCGGTCTTCGGCGTGCTGTTCGTGCTGCCGATCGGCGGCGCCGACATGCCCGTCGTGATCTCGCTGCTGAACGCCTTCACCGGGCTCGCCGCCGCCGCGACCGGCTTCGAGCTCGAGAACAACGTCCTGATCGTGAGCGGCATGCTCGTCGGCGCCTCCGGAACGCTGCTCACGCTGATGATGAGCCGCGCCATGAACCGCTCGATCGGGAACGTCCTCTTCGGCGCCTTCGGCCAGGTCTCCGCGGGAGCTGAGGCAGCGGCGGGCACCGACGGCGGCACCGTCCGCTCGGCCGGCGCCGAGGACGTCGCAGTGATGCTGGCCTACGCCCACAAGGTCGTCTTCGTCCCCGGCTACGGCTTGGCCGTCGCCCAGGCTCAGCACGACGTGCGCCAGCTCGCCGACCTGCTCGAGGAGAAGGGCGTCGAGGTTTCGTACGCGATCCACCCGGTCGCCGGCCGCATGCCCGGCCACATGAACGTCCTGCTCGCGGAGGCAAACGTGCCATATCCGCAGCTGAAGGAGATGGACGAGGCCAATCCCGAGTTCGGCCGCACCGACGTCGCGCTCGTCGTCGGCGCGAACGACGTCGTGAACCCGGACGCTCGCAACAACGAGGGCAGCCCGATCTACGGGATGCCGATCCTGAACGTCGACCAGGCGGAAACCGTCGTCGTGCTCAAGCGGAGCATGAACCCCGGGTTCGCCGGGATCGAGAACCCGCTCTTCTACAACCCGAAGACCGTGATGCTGTTCGGCGACGCGAAGGAGTCGATCACGAAGCTGATCGAGGACGTGAAGGGTCTCTAGGCTTCGCGGCCGGATGGTTCCGGTCTTCGCAGCCAGGCACGTCGAAGCCGCGGTCCCGCCGGAGCGGGCGCTCGAGGCGGTGCGGGAGGCGTTCATTGCATTCGCCCGAGGCGAGTGGTCGATGCCGCCGAAGGTCTACGTCCCGGCCTACCCGGCGGGCGACTTCCGCGCGATGCCGTCGCTCGGCGCGGGTCACGCGGCATTGAAGTGGGTGACGTCGTTCCCGGGCAACCCCGCGCGCGGCCTCCCAACGGTGACGGGCTTGGTGTTGCTCTCCGACGCGTCGGATGGCTCGCTGGTCGCGGTGCTCGACGCGGGCGCGGTCACCGCGCTGCGCACCGGTGCCGCCGCCGTCCTCGCGGCGGAGACGCTCGGCCACGCGGATGCGCGGGCCGCGGTCGTCGGCGCGGGAGTGAACGGGCGCGCCGCCGCGCGCACCTTCGTGGCGCGCGGCCACGACGTGATGCTCTGGGACGTCGACGAGGGACGCGCCCGGGAGGCTGCCGAGCAGCTCGGCGCCGGCGTGGCGGGCTCGCGAGCCGAGGCCCTGGGCGCGGACGTCGTCGTCACGGTAACGCCGGGCCACGAGGTGCTGTTCCCAGCGGGCTCGCTCCGAGAGGGCCAGCACGTGAGCCTGATGGGGGCAGACGGCCCGGGCAAGGCCGAGATCGCGGTGGAAGAGATCGTCCGCACCCACGTCTTCTGCGACGACTGGGAGAAGCCAGGATCGGAGATAACTGTAAGCCCCGAGGCTGGCGCTGGGAACCCCGCGGCCCGAGTCCGGCTGTTCGCCGACGACTGGGAACAGGCCAGCCACAACGGCGACCTCGCCAAGGCGGTCGAGGCCGAAAAGCTCACGCGCGAGGACGTGACGCAGCTCGGCGACGTGCTCGCAGGCACGGCGCCCGGCCGTCAGTCACCCGACGACATCACGCTCTTCGACAGCACCGGCTTGGCAATCCAAGACCTGGCCATCGCGCTCGCCGCGATGGGGTGCGCCGACGAGCTAGACCTCCCCACGCTCGACCTCTAGGCGGCCCTCGGCGCGAGCCGCGGCCACTCAGTCGAAGCCGCTGGCCTCCTCGTGACGCTGGCGTCGAAGAACTTTGCCGAACCGGCCTTTTCGTCGCCCTTGATATGGAACGCGACGTATCTCGCGAACATCCTCGTCAGCCGCTTTTGGTCTACTGCCCGCACGTCCGAATCCTTCTCACGCCGGATCGGTCTCTTGCACTTGGCCCCTCTGCTTGGGGAGGTCGAGAGCAATCGAAGCCTGCTTGAGCACGCGACACGCCTGGCCGCAGGGGCGGGAGCGGAGTGGATCGTCTCCGGAGAGCTGATCGTGCCCGGGTATCGCTTCGATGCGCGCATCGGCACGGACTGGATCGAGCCGCAGCCCGACGCGTGGATGCGAGGTCTCGCACAGCTCAGCGCTTCACTCGGCGTAGTCAGCTTCGTCGACCATCCGGAGCGCGACGAAACTACCAGCACGCTGTACAACACCCTCTTCGTGGTCGGACGGGACGGCCAGATCCTAGGACGCCACCGCAAGCTGAACCCCACACCGCAGTCAGAGGAGTGGTCGAGCCCCGGCGAGCTCCGAGACCCTGTTGTCGTCGACGGCGTTCCGGTCGGGCTGCTGGTCTGCGCTGACGCCTATCCCGCGGGTCCGGCGCTCCGTCTACGTGAACTCGGAGCCGAACTGTTCATCTCCGCTGCGGCCTGGTGGCCCGGGGAATGGGGTCCAAAGGGCGAGTGGGAAGAACGATCGCGCGAAACAGGCGTCCCGATGGTCGTCTGCAATCGGACGGGTCTCGACGGCGAGACGGAGCTGTTTGACGCCGAGAGCGTCGTTGTGGATCGGGGCCGGAAGCTTGTGAGCTTGCGCTCGCGGGACTCGTGCGTATTTGTCGTCGACTGCCGAATGAGCGCCGACGGCTTGACTGTGTCGAGCGTCACAGAGACGCCACTCTGAGCCGTCCCCGGGCCCGGATGCCTACGACGCACGCGCAATGTCGGCTTTGATAAGGAAGGCGACGAGGGAAAGCGACAACGCGCAGCGGCTAGTGCTTGCCGGTGGAAACCCGCAGGTCAACTTACTACCCTGCGCGACCCTGGTTCCGCGGTCAGGGGATTGCTTGGAAACGAACCCTCGCCGGATCGTTTCGCCGGGTCGGTTCGGCATCGTCGTGGGTATCGCCCTGCTGCTCTCCGGCCTCGGCTTCGGGATCCTCGCCGCCGGTGGTGCGCTGAGAGGCGCCGACGCCGGTTTCCACTTCTTCGGCAAAAGC
>Ga0307316_10000117_pt1 | contig 20841 bp, 18 predicted proteins | sample ER_DNA_356_FD_194504 | JGI IMG/M metagenome (GOLD analysis project Ga0307316, IMG submission 194504) | Bulk soil microbial communities from the East River watershed near Crested Butte, Colorado, United States - ER_DNA_356 | ecosystem: Environmental > Terrestrial > Soil > Floodplain | place... | reverse complement strand
ATACCGTCGCCGCCTGGCAGCCGCAGCGCCTCGCCCTCACCCACTTCGGCGCCGTCGAGGACGACGTCCCTGGCCACCTCGAAAAGGTGCGGGCGAAACTGCGGAAAGAGGCGGAGCTGGCGCGGCAGATGTCGAAGGAGGCGTACGACGCCGACAACGAAGGTCGAATTCGTCACGAGCTCGCGGCCGAAGGCATCGAAGGCGACACGGTCGACGAGCTCCTGCAGGCGGTCCCGACCGCCTATCAGTGGAGCGGCTTCGACCGCTACTGGCGCAAGAAGGCGGAGCGCGAAGCCGTCTAGCATGGAAGTCTCGGATAACGCCGTTGTCCTGCTCGGTGCAGGCGCCTCGGCCGAGGCGGGAATTCCGACCACGCGGAAGATGACGAACCAGTTGGTTTCGCGGATTGCTGAGGAGAGTTACGCCAGAGACAAGACCGTTTCCGCACTGCATTTTGTCTGCGGATCCCTGATCGCATACGACGCCGCCCAGGGCTTGAGTCCGTTTGAAGGCCTCGATGTCGAGCGCGTGTTTGCAGCCGTGGAACTCCTCGCCGAACGAAGGACCCTCGAGGTGACTCCATTCGTCTCTGCATGGCACCCCGCCGTCGACGCATGGGACGAGATGAGTCGTTCGGCGCCCATGTCCTTGGGGCGGGACTTCAAAAAAGCGCTGTCCTCCCCCTTCGACCAAGAGCTTGTACAGGTCATCACGCGATTGATCGACTCCAGAGTCACCGCTAATGCAGGTGGGGAGACTTATGCCGCTCTGGCGCGAAGGATGGTCGGGGAGCTGCGTCGCTTGGTTGCGGTTAGCCCGAAGGACGTTGGCTATCTGACTCCGCTCGCACAGCGAGGGCGCCGAGCAGGCGGTCTGACTGTCGCAACCCTGAACTACGACCTCGGTGTCGAGCAGGCAGCGGCTCAAGCCGGGGTTCCGCTGAGCACCGGCATCGGTTCTTGGCTAGAGAACGGCCGCTGGGGTTGGCCCCCTAACGGCATCCGCCTGCTCAAGCTGCACGGCTCTATCGATTGGGTTTGGGATCGCCATCCATATGAGGACGGCGAGTTGCTTCGCGACGTCGTCAGGGTTATCGATGATCCCGAGGAGGAACACGAAGCGCCGGCGCTGGTTTTCGGCAACCGCGGGAAGCTGCAGGCGAAAGGCCCTTTCCTCGGGTTACTGGCGGAGTTCGAAGATCAGTTGACCGCCTCGGATCAGCTAATCGTCATTGGGTATTCCTTTCGGGACGACCACGTCAACGAGGTGATTCGGCAGTGGACGAGTGAAAGTAAAGACAACGATCTCCTGGTTGTTGACCCCTATTGGCCCGAGGCCTACGACGAAGCGGCCACTCCCTTTCAGCGAGAATTGGAGTCGCATCTGACCGATTGGCGGGACCCACCCACTTTCAGCCCCCGCTTGGAAGTGCGGCGCACGACCTGCTCTGAAGCGCTCTCAACGTTCCCGCCGACGTAACGGCAGGGGTTATGTCCCCTCCTCCCGGGTACTTGCATCTCGAGGCAGGGACCCAGGGACAAGGAGGACGAGAATGGCCAGGATCTCGCTGCTGCGACGCACCGTCGTGGCGCTATCCGCACTTCTAATCAGCTTCGCGTTGCTCGCCGGACCGGCGCAGGCGACGAAGGTGCCGCGTGTGATGGCGGCGCTCGGCGACTCGATAACCCGCGGCTTCAACACCAGCGGCCCGGGCTGCCCGACCGGACCGTCGCTCGACTGCCCGCAGAACTCCTGGGCTACCGGGACGAATCCGGCAGTGGACAGCGTCCGCGAACGGCTCGATGCGATCTCCCCTCAGCCGCTGACCGCCTACAACGACGCGGTCTCTGGCGCACGGGTTAAAAACCTGGTCGAACAGGCCACTGTGGCCGCCGCTCAGGACCCCGACTTCGTCCTGATCGAGATCGGCGCCAACGACGCCTGCGCGACGAACCCTGGCCCGACTCCCACCGCGACTTTTCGCGCACAGGTCCGGGAAGCCCTGCAGGTGCTGGTCTCGACCAATAAGCAGGTCTACATCCAGCTGATGAGCATCCCCGACATCAACAATCTGCGGACGATCTTCACCGAACCGCCGGACCCGAACGCGCTGGCCCGCTGGGAAGCCTTCCAGGTCTGCCAGGGCCTGCTCGCGAAACCGCTCTCAACCGATCCGGCGGACGAAGCGCGGCGCGAAGCCTTCCGGGCCCAGGTGATCGCCTACAACGAATCCCTCGAGGAGGTCTGCGCCGAATTCAAGCGCTGCATCTGGGACGAATACACCGTCTTCAACGAGGGATTCACCACCGCCGACGTGGCGACGGTCGCCAACACCCCGACCGCCGACTACTTCCACCCGTCGGTCTCCGGCCAGGCGAAGCTCGCTGAAGCGGCTTGGAGCACGACGTTCAACGACTGGCAGCACCGCCGAGGCGCCCTGGCGCACGCGGGGAGGTAGCGGCTTCAGGCCAAGTGCTCGCGCATGCGCTCGACGGCCTCTTCGATGCGGTCGTCGGGCGCGGTCAGCGCGATGCGGAAGAAGCCCTCGCCGCTCGGCCCGTACATCGAGCCGGGCGAGATGACGACGGCGGCCTCCTCGAGCACGAGCTCGCAGAAGGAGGTCGAGGTGTGGCCCTCGGGGACGGGGGCCCAGACGTAGATCGTGCCCTTCGGCGAGGGGACGTCGACGCCGATCTCGCGCAGGGCGGAGACGACGAGGTCGCGGCGGCGGGTGTAGATCGCGTTCATCCGCTCCATCGGCTCGGCCGGTCCCTCCAGGGCGGCGACCCCGGCCATCTGGATCGCCTCGAAGAGGCCTGAGTCGACGTTGGTCTTCAGCCGCCAGTAGGTCTGGATCGCCTCGGCGTTGCCGAGGATCGCGGCGCAGCGCCAGCCGGTCATGTTGTAGCCCTTGGAAAGCGAGAAGACCTCGACGCCGACCTCCTTAGCGCCTGGCGTGGCGAGGAAGCTCGGAGCGACGTAGCCGTCGTAGGTGGTCTCCGAGTAGGCGTTGTCGTGGACGACGAGGATCTCGTGCTCGCGGGCGAAGGAGACGACGGCGTCGAAGAAGCCCTCGGGGGCGACGGCGCCGGTGGGGTTGTTCGGGTAGTTGACGAACATCAGCCGGGCGCGGCCGGCGATGTCGGGCGGGATCGCGGTCAGGTCGGGTGCAAAGCCCAGCTCGGGCACCAGTGGCAGCAGCTCGGCTTTGGCGCCGGCGAGGATCGGCCCGCCGGTGTAGACGGGGTAGCCAGGATCGGAGGCGAGCGCCACGTCCTCGGGGTCGAGGAAGGCAAAGCAGAGGTTGTAGATGCACTCCTTGGCGCCGATGGCCGGGATCACCTCGGACTTCGGGTCGATCTCGACGCCGAAGCGGCGGCCGTAGAAGTCGCTGAGGCCCTGCCGGAACTCGTCGCGGCCCCGGTTGCTCGGGTACTGGTGATAGGCGGAGTTCGCCACCGCCTCCTGCATCGCCTCGACGATGTGGGGATAGGTCGGTTCGTCGGGATCGCCGATTCCGAGGCTGATCACGTCGATGCCGGCGGCGCGCTTCTCGGCGATCTGCTGCTCGAGTTCCTGGAACTTGTACGGCGGAATCGCCTCGAGGCGGCGTGAGGGGTCGGCGATGCTCATCGGCGCGGAAATCTATCCATCCAGTTGGGCGAGCGCCTCCAGCAGCTCCGGCGAGAGCTCACCCGTGAAGACCGGCTCGGCCCAGCCGTCTAGCCGCACCTCGAGATCCTCGGAGATCTCCACCTGCAGCTCGCCGCCTTCGAGCTCGACCACCAGCGGGCTCTCGGCCCCGCGGAGAAAGGCGGTGACGGCGGCGCCGCTGGCGCCGGTGCCGGAGGAGAGCGTCTCCCCAACCCCGCGCTCGAAGATGCGGGCTCGCACGCGGCTGCCCTCGATCGCCAGGAAGGAGACGTTGGTGCGGTTGGGGAAGAGCTCGTGCCCTTCGATCCCCGGCCCGATCTCACCGAGGTCGAGCTCGTCGAGCTCCTCGCCGACGACGATCGCGCACTGCGGGTTGCCGATCGAGACGTGCTGGAACTCCCAGCTGCGCCCGCCGGTCTTCAGGGTGCCGCGGCCGTCCTCGCCACCGGAGGGGAAGTCCTTCGACGTGGTCGAGGCGCGGCCCATGTCGACCGAGCACGTCAGCTCGCCGGTGATCGTCGGTCGGATCGGCCCGGCGACGGTGCCGACTGCGAACTCGTCGGCGTCGGTCCAGCCGTTGCGGCGCAGGTAGAGGATCGCCTCGCGGGCGCCGTTGCCGGAGAGCTCGGCCTCGGAACCGTCGGGGTTGAAGATCCGCAGATCGGCGACGAACTGCGGGTCGTCGCTGCGCGAGAGCAGCAGCACCCCGTCGGAGCCGACCCCGAAGTGCTGATCGCAGAGCCACTCGATCCGCGTCGCCGTCAGCTCCCAGGGCAACCTGTCCGCCTCGAAGATCAGGTAGTCGTTGCCCAGCGCCTGCCACTTCTCGAATTTCACGCGCGGGACCCTATTTGGGAGGCCACTTCGACGTCGGTGAGTCCCGTGCGGTCGATCGGGGCCAGGTTCGGGATTTTCCGCATCCAGGTGAGCTGGCGGCGGGCGTAGTTGCGCGAGCGGCGCTTCATCGTCTCCAGGTCGCCGGCCAGGACCTCATCGAAGCCGAGCGCTTTGCGAGCGGTGCGGCCGGGACCGAGGACGTCGGCCCGCCGGGCCTCCTCGGCGGCGTCGGCGGCGACGATCGCCTCCGTGCGGCCGTCAATCTGCTCGTAGAGCTGCGCCCGCTCCATGTCGAGGCCGAAGATCGTCGTCGGGTGGCGGGTCTGCGGCGACCACAGCTCCGAGCCCTCCGATTCCGGCGGCACCTTTTGCAGCGACAGCTCGGCCAGCGCCGCCCGCAGGTAGAGCCCCGTTCCTCCAACCACGATCGGCCGCCGCCCCGCCGCCAGCGCCCGGTCGATCTCGGCGTGCGCAAGCGGCATGTAGTCGCCGATCGAGAAATCCGAGCAGACCGGGACGAAGCCGAGCAGCCGGTGCTCCAGCCGCTCCTGCTCCTCTGGGGTCGCCGCCCCCGTCAGCGTTTCTAGTCCCTCATAAACCTGCAGGGCATCGCAGTTGATCGCTACCGGATCCTCCCCCCGCGCCCGCAGCAGCTCGGCGAGCGCGATGGCGACGCCGGTCTTACCCACTCCGGTGGGACCGAAGATGGCGATTACGTTCAAAGAAGGTGCGAGAGGGGCTGCGCCGCGACTCCGCTCAGGGTCTGGGAGGTGGCGGCCTGGATCTCGACCGGCACGAACTGCCCCGGAGGCGCTTCGCCTTCGAAGTTGACGGCCTTGCCGTGCCGGGTCCGCCCGCGCAGCCTCGTCTCGTCGGTGCGGCTGGTCCCTTCGACCAGCACGTCGAGCGTCCGGCCGACGAATCGCTGGGCTCGCTCTGCCGCGCGCCGCTGCACCGCCTCGACCAGCCGTTCCATCCGCTCGACCTTGACCGGATGCGGCAGCTGTCCCTCCATCGTTGCCGCCTCGGTTTCGCGGCGCGGCGAGAAGATGAAGGTGAAGGCGCCGTCGTAGCCGACCTCCTCCACCACTTCCAGCGTCTCGGCGAAGTCGGCCTCGGTCTCGCCGGGGAAGCCGACGATGATGTCGGTGGTGATCGCGCAGTCGGGGACGTGCTCGCGGATCAGCGCCACCCGGTCCATGTAGCGCTGGCGGTTGTAGGTGCGGCGCATCCGTTTGAGGACCGTGCTCGAGCCCGATTGCAGCGGCAGGTGGATCTGCTCGCAGAGCGCCGCCAGCTCGGCGTGGGTGCGGATCACGTCCTCTTTCATGTCCTTGGGGTGCGGGCTGGTGTAACGGATCCGCTCGATCCCTTCGATTGCGTCGACCCGGCGCAGCAGGTCGGAGAAGCCGATCCGATTCTCGCCCGCCAGGTCGCGGCCGTAGCTGTTGACGTTCTGCCCCAGCAGCGTCACCTCGACGACGCCGTCGGCCGCCAGCCGCTCCGCCTCGGCGATCAGCTCGTCGGGATCGCGGCTGACCTCACGGCCCCGGGTCGAGGGGACGATGCAGTAGGAGCAGACGCAGTTGCAGCCCTGGGAGATCTGCAGCCAGCCCTGGAACTCACGCTCACGGCGGGCCGGCAGGTGGCCGGAGAAGTCCTCGAACTCGAAGTAGCCCTGGGCCGTCAGCGAGTCGGAGTTGAGGAACTCGGCGAGCTTGTGGATCTGGCCGGGACCGAAGGCGACGTCGACGAACGGGAAGCGCTCGAAGACCTCCTCCTTGACCGACTGCGCCCAGCAGCCGCCGACGCCGACGATCCGCTCCGGATCCTCGCTCTTCAGCCGTTTCGCCTGCCCGAGGTGGGCGATGAAGCGGCTGTCAGCCGACTCCCGGATCGAGCAGGTGTTGAAGAGGATCAGGTCGGCCTCCTCGCGGCTCGGAGCCTCCTCATAGCCGAGCGAGCCCAGCATCCCCCGCATCCGCTCGGAGTCGTGCACGTTCATCTGGCACCCGAAGGTGGTGACGTGGAACTTCTTCGCCATCGGACGCAGGGTAGCGTCGCGGCGCCTACTGGACCGTGAGAGTCCCTTCCATGCCTGCTGGCCGATGGCCGGGGACAGAGCAGAAGAAGGTGTAGGTGCCGGGTTTCAGTTCGGCGGTCAGCGATTCTTCCCCTTCGGTGATCGGTTCGAAGCCCGCCAGTTCCTTGCCGTCCTGTTCGATCACCACGTTGTGTTCGAGCGGGGCGGGGTTGTCGAAGTCGATCATGACTTTGCCGGCTTTGGCCGTGAGGCTTTCTTTGTCGAAGGCCAGGGCGGCGGGATCGGCAGCCAGCTTCAGCGTCGTCGCGGAGGCCGAGGCCTTGCCGGAGCCCTGCTGATCTTCGTCGCCAGGCGGTGCCGGCGTCTGGCCGCCCTTGCCTTCCTGCGAGCCTTCGGTCGGGCCGATCGCTTCGTCGCCTTCGACCGAGCCTTCAGCACCTTTTTCGGCTTCCTCTTCGCTCTTCTCCGTTTCGCCGCCGAGGGCGCCGCCTTCGTTCCCGTAGGGCCCGCTCTTGCCTTTCTCGACTTCTTCTTCGAAGAACTCGGCGTACTCGGCCGCCTTCGCTTCGTGCTCTTCCCCGGAGTAGCGGGTGGCGAAGGTCGTCGCCGCGACGACGAAGACGGCAAACCAGAGGACGACCACCGGCAGAGCCTTGCCGGGGAAGTCCTTCATTTTCAGGCCGGCGAAGCTGACTACCAGCGCCGAGACGGCAAGGACGATGCCGCAGGCGTAAAAGAGGGTCTCGTTATCCATAGGCGGCGGCCATCCTATAGAGGTAGATACCCGGCTCGCCGTGAAGGCGAAAGCGACCTAAGCCGCCCTCGCCTCAGTCGCCGGCGCGGCACCCTCTGCCGCCGGCGCCACGCTCTCGGCCTCGGCGGTCGGAGCGGCCTCGCCGTCGATCCCGAGCCCGGTCCGGATCTTCGTTTCGAGCTCCAGAGCCAGCTCCGGGTTGTCAACCAGGAACTGCTTGGCGTTGTTGCGCCCCTGGCCGAGCCGGGTCTCGCCGTAGGAGAAGAAGGAGCCTGATTTCTGGACCAGGTCCTGCTCCATCCCGAAGTCGAGCAGACCGCCCTCGCGGGAGATCCCGACCCCGTACTCGATGTCGAATTCAGCCTGGCGGAACGGCGAGGCGACCTTGTTCTTGACGACTTTGACCCGGACCCGGTTGCCGACCGCCTCGGTCCCTTCCTTCAGGGTCTCGATCCGGCGGATGTCGAGCCGCTGAGAGGCGTAGAACTTCAGCGCCCGGCCGCCCGGCTGGGTCTCCGGCGAACCGAACTGGACGCCGACTTTTTCGCGGATCTGGTTGGTGAAGATGCAGACGGTGTTGGTCCGGTTGAGGTTTCCGGCCAGTTTCCGCATCGCCTGCGACATCAGCCGCGCCTGCAGGCCGACGGTGGTGTCGCCGATCTGGCCGTCGAGCTCCGCTTTCGGCGTCAGCGCCGCGACCGAGTCGATCGCCACCACGTCGACCGCCGCGGAGGCGATCAGCCGGTCGGCGATCTGCAGCGCCTGCTCGCCGTAGTCGGGCTGGGAGACGAGCAGCTCGTCGGTATCGACCCCGATCGCCCGCGAGTAGACCGGGTCGATCGCGTGCTCGGTGTCGATAAAGGCGCAGATGCCGCCCATCGCCTGGGCCTCGGCGATGATGTGGTTTACAAGCGTCGTCTTACCCGAAGACTCAGGGCCGAAGATCTCGACGATCCGCCCGCGGGGGACGCCGCCGATGCCGAGGGCCAGATCGAGCGACAAGGCCCCGGTGGGGATCGACTCCACCTTGACCGTGCCCTTGTCGCCGAGGCGCATCAGGGAGCCCTCGCCGAACTCCCTTTTGATCCCGGTGACCGCGCTCTCCAGCGCCGCGTCTTTCGCTTTGGCCTCTTTGGCCGATGCCTCTCTCAAGTTCGCTTTCGCCATCTAGATCACCTCACTGCTGCCCCCGCCGGGCAGCTCGACTTGGGCCAACGGCACATAGCGCGCACCGGTCGGCTGGAGTTCAGAACGATAAAGAGCCATCCGGACAGCAATCCGGGGCTCCGCCAGCTCCTCCGGGATCGGTCCAGGAGGCTCCGAGACGACCGCCGGCCGCCTCGATCCCCGTGCCTCGGGACGAACCCGAGCCACGGTCACATGCGGCCAGAACGGCCGCTTCTCGGGCCCGTAGAAGCCCCCATCGACAAGTCTTTGCGCGAGGCCCGCCTGCAGCGCCTCTGCTCCTGGCGAGATCGCCGGCAGCGCGTAGAGACGGGCGCGCCCCGGGGACGGCCGCTGCTCGGGGTCGCGCAGCTCCACCCAGGGCGCCGGGGCGGCGCTCTCCTCCACCGCCGCGGCGATCGCCTCGATCTCCTCCTCGGGCCGGCTGCCGAGGAACGCGAGGGTGATGTGCAGCGACTCCGGCGCAACCGGCCGCAGCCCCGGGTCTCCAAGCTCCTCCTGACCCCAGGCGACGAGCTCCGCGCGGGTCTCCTCGGGCAGGTCGAGCGCGACGAACAGGCGAGCGCGAGGGCTTTTCGGTTGCTCCTTGGCCACGGATCGCCACGCTACGGGGCGACGACGCACGAAACAACGCCCTAAAGCAACTTTTGCCTCACGACTTCGTGCCGATTCGCTCACCGAGGAGCTGGCGCAGCAGGTGCATCCCGACCAGGGCCGAGCGTTCGCGGATGTCGAGGCGCCCGCCGGGGATCACCGGGTCGCGGGCGATGCCGCTCCCGTCGGCGAGACGGGCGTTGAAGCAGACGTAGCCGACAGGTTTCTCCTCCGAGCCGCCCCCAGGGCCGGCGATGCCGGTGATCGAGACCGCGACGTCGGCGTCGAAGCGCTCCAGCGCCCCGATTGCCATCGCCTCGGCGATCTCCGGCGAGACCGCGCCCTTCTCCTCGATCAGCCCCGGATCGACCCCCAGCAGCTCGGCCTTCGCCTCGTTCGAGTAGGCGACGACGCCGCCGGCGAAGTACTCCGAGGCGCCCGCAAGGTCGGTGATCCGGGCTGCCATCAGGCCGCCGCTGCAGGACTCCGCCAAAGCGAGGCGGCGGCTGAGCAGCAGCGTCGCCACCTGGGCGTCGATCGTCTCGCCGTCGAGGCTGAAGGTCTCGCGCGGATGGCGCCGCACCAGCCCCTCGCGCACCGCCTCGGCGATCGGGCTCGCCTCGTCGCGGTAGCGGACGTCGATCTCGATCTCGCCTTTGCGCAGGCAGGTCGTGATCTCGACCGCGTCCAGCTTGGTCCCCTCGGACTCCATCTCTCGCAGGCTCTTGGCGATTTCGGACTCCGGAACCCCGAACATCCGCATCGTGTAGACGCGCAGCGGCGTCGCCTGGCCGAGGACCTCCTGCACCGGCTCGGTCTCGACCGCCGCCCCCCACATCGGCTGCAGCTCGCGCGGTGGCCCCGGGAGGACGATTACGACCCGGTCCCCGGCCGGCACCACGAGTCCGGGCGCCGTGCCGACCGGGTCCAATGGCACCGCCCCCTCCGGCACCGTCGCCTGCTTGCGGTTCGCCTCCCGCATCGCCGCTTCATCGAGCCGGAAGCGCTGCGCAAAGCCCTTGAGGATCTCGGCGATCTTCGCCTCCATCGCTTCGTCGAGCACCATCTCGCGCTTCGCAAAACGGCCGACAACCTCGGCGGTCAGGTCGTCCGCGGTCGGCCCGAGGCCGCCGCTGGTCACGATCAGATCCATCTCCTCTGCAGCCAGGAAGCGCAGCGCCGCCTCGAGATCATCGGGGCGGTCGGCGACCACCATGATGTGGGCGACCTCCACCCCCCGCTCGGCCAGCCGCTCGGACAGCCAAGGGCCGTTCGCGTCGGCGATGCGGCCGGTCAGGACCTCCGTCCCGGTGACGACGATGCCGGCTCGGATCACGGCAGACGCAGGCGGCTGGAGCGCGAGGAGTTCGGCATCGCCGCTGACGCTACCGGACGGGCACCGCCTGGCCGACGCGGGGTTGCGGCTGCGCGCGGTGCGTCTGCGCCTTGTCCCCGCTGGTGCTGCCGTCGGAGCCGCCGCCGTCAGTCAAGAGGCCAATCGCCAGCAGCGCCGCCACCACAAGCGCGATCACGGCGGCGGCCACCACCCGGGGCGAGATCCCGCGGCGCCGGCGCTTACGTTGCCGGACCACAGGCCGAGGCCGGGGATCGACCCGGGGCAACCTCTCCCCCGGTCTTGCCGCACCGCGGCTGCGGCGTTGCTCCTCCGCCAGGCGATCGCCGTCGAGGCCAAGGAAGCGGCCGTAGGTGCGGATGAAGGCCCGGACATAGGTGTCCTCGGGCAACTGGTCCCAATCCTCCTTCTCCAGCGCCTGCAGGTAGCGGCTGCGGATCTTGGTCTTGGCCTCAACTTCCGCCAGGCTCAGCTTGCGGCGCGTTCGCGCCTCCCGCAGCTGCTTACCAACCGATTCGTCCACGCCCCTATTCTGCGCTCCTCGGGTCAAGGACGCAAAGTGCGGCTTTTTCTAAGGCTCGGGATCCGCGTCGACGGTAACCGGCTCCGGCGCGGCGTCGCCGCCGCTGAGGACGCGTGGTAGATCAGCCTGAGTGATCAACACCTGACGCGGTTTGGAGCCCTCGTACCCCGAAATGACGCCGCGCCGCTCGAGCATGTCGATCAGCCGCCCGGCGCGGGTGTAGCCGACCCGCAGCCGCCGTTGGACCATCGAGACCGAGGCCGTCTCGGTCTGCACGACAAGGCGGATCGCCTCGTCGAGCAGGTCGTCGCTATCGGGGTCGAAGTCATCGTCGCGCCCCTCCTCCGCGGCCTCCTGGGGCGTCTCGAGTAGCTCGTCCTCGAACTCCGGTTCACCCTGCTTGGCCCAGTGGCCGGTGATCCGGGCGATCTCGTCCTCGGTGACGAAGGCGCCCTGCACGCGCGACAGCTTCGAGGTGCCGGCGCCGCGGAAGAGCATGTCTCCCTGGCCGAGCAGGGTCTCGGCGCCGCCCTGGTCGAGGATCACCCGCGAGTCGGTCTGGGAAGAGACGGCGAAGGCGATCCGGGAGGGGATGTTGACCTTGATCGTGCCGGTGATGATGTCGGTCGAGGGACGCTGGGTCGCCAACACCAGGTGGATCCCGGTCGCCCGGCTCTTCTGGGCGAGGCGGATGATCGAGTCCTCGACTTCGGCCGGGGCGACCATCATCAGGTCCGCGAGCTCGTCGATCACGCAGAGGATGTGGGGCAGCGGCGATTCGCCCTTCTTCCGCCGGGCTTTGTTCAGCTCGTCGAGGTTGCGGGCGCGGGCCGTGCTCATGATCCCGTAGCGGCTCTCCATCTCGACGATCAGGTTGGAGAGGACGTTGGCCGCCAGGCGCGGCGAGGTCACCACCGGCGTCAGCAGATGCGGCACGTTCTCGTAGTGGTTGAGCTCGACCTGCTTCGGGTCGACCAGGACCAGGCGGACCTCGTTCGGCGAGGCCTGCATCAGGATCGAGGAGAGGATCGCGTTGACGCAGCCGCTCTTGCCCGAGCCGGTGGTGCCGGCGACGAGGACGTGCGGCATCTTCGCGATGTCGGTCCAGACCGGGTTGCCGTCGATCCCCTTACCGAGCCAGGCGACCAGCGGCGAGGTCTTCTCCGGACGTCCGGCGTAGATGTCGCCGAGGCGGACCATCCTGCGGGTCCGGTTGGGGACCTCGACCCCGACGGCCTGCTTGCCCGGGATCGGCGCAAGGATGCGGATGTCGGTCGAGGCGAGCGCGTAGGCGATGTCGTTGGCGAGCTCGGTGACTTTCTTGACTTTGGTGCCGGGCGCGAGGCGCAGCTCGAAGCGGGAGACGTGCGGGCCGCTGACGATGCCCACGATCTTCGCCTCGACCCCGAAGTGGCCAAGGGTCTCGACCAGCTTGCGGCCGACCGCTTCGTGGTCGCGAGGATCGGGGCCTTTGTCGCCTTTGCCGCGCTCGAGCAGCTTCGCCGGGGGCGGCCGGTAGTCGATCTCCTCGGACATCGTCACCCCGCGTTTGTTGCCCATCGGGGTGAGGCCGGCGTGGGCGCGGTCGCCGTCGTCGACCACGGCGACGGCGTCGGCGGAGTCGTAGTTCTGCAGTTCGGCTTTCGGGGGCGGCTCCTCGGCGTCGTCCTCGGCGGGCAGGACGTGCGTCTGCGTGTCGGCCTCGGCCTCGGCGTTGAAGAGCTGGGAGTCGAAGTCGTCCTCCTCGGCCAGGGCGACGGTCGGTTCGAAGTCGTCGTCTTCCTCCGGATAGGAGCTCATCACGTCGGTGGACCCGGCGAGGGTCGCCGCCTCGGCCCGAGCCTCGCGGTGCTCGCGCCAGTCGGCGTGGGTCCTGGCGACGGTGCGGGCGGCCGCGTCACCGCCGGCGAAGATGCCGCGGAAGATGCCCCGCAGGCCGCGGCCGATGCCGCGCGACAGGGCGGAGACCGAGGTCCCCGTAAGGAGCATCCCCCCCACCATCAGCAACAGCACGGTGAATATCCGCGCGCCGATCGTGCCGAAAAGGTAGACGAGGCCGGTTTCGACTCCGTAGCCGACCTTGCCCCCTTCCCAGCCGAAGAAGAGGACGAAGACGAGGTAGACGCCGAAGGCGACGAGGAAGAGGGCGATCAGGTCGAGGTGGCGCTGCTCGAGCCCGGCCGGCAGGTGCAGTCCGCCTTTTGAGATCTTGCCTTTCGGCGTCCGTTTCGACGCAGCTTTGCTTTTGCGGGCCGATCCGCCCCGCTTCTTACGCACGAACATGATCTCCCGTTCGACGCCAAGGCCGTCACCCCTGCGAGCCTTTAAATTCGCCCTAAAAGTCGGGAGGAGCGGCAATTTCCGCCGCTACCATCGTTTTGTGCTCTCTGAAGTCGAACAGGTCGGAGGCCGTGTCCTCGTCGTCGAGGACGACGTCGACATCGCCGACGTCCTTCGCCGCTCGCTCCGCAACGAGGGCTACGAGGTCCGTACCTCCGCCGACGGCACCGAGGCACTCGACGTCGCCGCGGGTTTCATCCCCGACCTCGTCGTCCTCGACCTCGGGCTGCCGGGACTCGACGGAATCGAGGTCTGCCGCCGCCTGCGCAGCGACGGCGACGTGCCGATCCTGATGTTGACCGCCCGCGCCGAGACCGAGGACCGGGTCACCGGCCTCGACAGCGGCGCCGACGACTACCTGGTGAAGCCGTTCGAGCGCCAGGAGCTGCTGGCCCGGATCCGGGCGCTGCTGCGCCGCCGCCCCCCCCGCGGCGCCGCCTCGATGGAAGTGGGCGACCTCGCCCTCAACCCCGACACCCGCGAGGTGCGTCGCGGCGAGCGCGAGATCGAGCTGACCAACCGCGAGTTCGAGCTGCTCGAATTCCTCATGCGCAACGAGCGCCTGGTCGTCTCCCGCGAGCGCCTGCTCGACGAGGTCTGGGGATACGACCCGATGGCGGCGACGAACACGATCGACGTCTTCATCTCCAACCTGCGGCGCAAGCTCGAGGCCGGCGACGAGTCGCGCCTCCTGCACACCAAACGCGGTGCCGGCTACGTCCTCAAGGCATAGGCGGATGCGAGGGGTCGCACACGGTCTCAGCCGCCTCGGAGGTCGCCTCCTGCGCCCGCGCTCCTGGCCGGTCCGCTGGCGCTTGGCGACGGTCTCGGCGGGACTGACCCTGGTGATCCTGATGCTGTTCGGCGGCGCGATCGGGCAGATCGCGACCCAGCGGATCAAGGACGACTTCAACAACGAGGTCAACAGCGCCGTCCAGATCCTCGCCAGCGAAACGAAGATCGAATACGGCCTCTTCGGCCCCGGTCACATCACCCGCGCCCCGCAGCTCGACACCTTCGCCCTTCCCGACGACGCCTCGGTGCGTGTCTACGACGTCCACGGCAACCTGATCGGCGAAAACGAAGGGTCCGATCCGATGGGGGCGGCCAGCCTGGGCGTCAAGGACTACCGCGGCATGCGCGTCGCCACCGAAGAGATCAAGGGCGAAGAAGGCGAACCGGTGGGCACGGTCCAGTACGGCCGCAGCCTCGCCCACGTCGAGTCGACGATCGACCGCGTCTGGCTGCTGATCGCGGCCGGCATCTTCGGCGGCACCCTGCTCGCGATCTTCGCCGGGGTCGCCATCGCCGGCCGGGCGATGCGGCCGATCGCCTCGCTCACTGCGACCGCCCGGCAGATCGCCACGACCCGAGACCCCTCGGTCCAGATGCCGGCGCCGGCGAACGACGACGAGGTCGGCGAACTGGCGCGGACCCTGGAGCAGATGCTCCGATCGCTCGACGCGGCGCGGGCCGAACGCGAGGGCGTGATGCAGAAACAGCGCGAGTTCGTCGCCGACGCCTCACACGAGCTGCGCACGCCGCTGACCAGCGTGCTCGCCAACCTCGAGCTGCTGCAGGCCTCGCTGCGCAGCGACGACCAGGCCGAGGACCGCGAGATCGTCGACTCCGCCCTGCGTTCCTCCAAGCGCATGGGCCGGCTGATCGCCGACCTGCTGCTGCTCGCCCGTGCCGATGCGGGGCGGCTGCCGGCGCACCGCCGCGTCGACCTCGCCGAAATCGCCGGCGAGGCCGCCGCCGAGGTCGCGCCGCTGATGGGCGACCGCGAGCTGATCCTCGACAACGAGAGGCCGCTGCGGGTCGAAGGCAGCCGCGACGAGCTGCACCGGATGGTCCTCAACCTGCTCGACAACGCGATCCGCCATACCCCGCGGGGCGCTTGCGTGGAACTGAGCCTCTGCGAGGCCGGCGGCGACGCGGTGGTCGAAGTCGGCGACGACGGGCCCGGGATCCCGGAGGCGATGCGAACCCAAGTCTTCGCCCGCTTCGTCCGCGGCACCGGCCCCGCCGACACCGCCCGCGGCACCGGCACCGGCCTCGGCCTGGCCATAGTCAGCGCCGTCGCCGAGTCCCACGGCGGCAGCGTCGACGCCAAAGAATCGAACTCAGGCGGCGCCCTCTTCGTCGCCCGAATCCCCCTCGCCGAGCAGGCAAAACCGGCGGCCAAACCTTTAGAGGCGCTTTAGAGCCCACCCCTAGATTTCTCCGCGGACGAGACACACTAGCCCGTCGAGGTTTCTCCCCAGAAATTTGCCTCGGCGGGCTTTTTCTTTGCTCGAAGTCAGCTTGGGACGGAGGTTCTCTTGTAGGGAGGGGTGTCCCCTGGCCGACCGGCGTCCTGTTGCTGGCACAGATCACTCGGCGAGAGAAGCCGAGTCAAAGGCCAGCAACCCAGGGAGGTCAGGGGGCACCCCTCCCTCCCTACGAGTGCGGCCTCGAACGACTAAACCTCGATCACGACCGGCAAGACCATCGGCCGCCGGCGCAGGCGCTGCCAGACGAGCTTGCCGATTGCATCGTGGAGATCCTCCTCGACCAGGTGGGGCTCGCGGTGGCCGGCTTTGGCGGCCTCGTCGAGCTGGTCTTCGACCAGGTCCTTGAGGTCTTCGACCAGGGTGTCGGCCTCGTCGAGGAAGGCGACGCCGCGGAAGATCACCTCGGGGTCGGCGACGATGCTCCCGTCGTCGTTGGAGATCGTCGCGACGACGATGAAAATGCCATCGGCTGAGATCGCCCGGCGGTCGCGCAGGGCGGCGTCGTCGGGCTCGCCGATGTTGACGCCGTCGACGTAGATGACGCCGGCGTGGATGTCCTCGCCGAAGGCCGCGCCGTCACCGTCGACCTCCAGCGGCAGGCCGTTACGGCCCTGGAAGATGCGCTCGCCCTCGATCCCGACCGCTTCGGCCAGTTCGGCGTGCAGGCGCAGACGCTTGTAGTCGCCGTGGACCGGCATCACGTAGCGCGGTTTGGTCAGGTTCAGCATCAGCTTCAGCTCCTCCTGCCAGCCGTGGCCGGAGGCGTGGATCGGCGCGTCCTTGGCGGTGATCACGGTGGCGCCGATCTCGTAGATGCGGTCGATCGTCTCGTTGACCGCGCGCTCGTTGCCCGGCACCGGCGTCGCCGAGAAGACGACGGTGTCGCCGGAGTGCAGCTGCACGTCGCGGTGGTCGTTGTTGGCCATCCGCCGCAGCGCCGAGAGCGGCTCGCCCTGGCTGCCGGTGGAGATGATGACCACCTTCTCGTCCGGGAAGTCCTCGATCTCGCGGGGCTGGATAAAAATCCCCTGCGGCGCATTGGCGATGCCGAGGTTGGAGGCGATGTTGAAGTTCTTGCGCATCGAGCGGCCGACCAGCGCCACTTTGCGGTCGAGCCGGGCAGCGGCGTCGATCACCTGCTGGACCCGGTGGATGTTGGAGGCAAACGAGGTGACGATGATCCGGCCCTTGCAGCGGGAGAACTGCTGCAGCAACGCCGGCCCCACCGACGACTCCGAAGGAGCCACGCCCGGGCGATCGGCGTTGGTCGAATCGCCGCAAAGCAGCAGTAGGCCTTCCTTGCCGAGCTCGGCAAGGCGCGAGACGTCAGCGGGGCGCCCGTCGACCGGGGTCTGGTCGAACTTGTAGTCGCCGGTCATCAGGACCGAGCCGGCCTCGGTCTTCAGCAGCACCGCCCGCATGTCGGGGATCGAGTGCGCGAGGTGGATCAGCTCGAGCTCGAAGGGCCCGCAGCGCACCTTCTCCCCCGGCGGCAGCTCCTGCAGCGGGGCGCTCTCGGCGAGCTTGTGCTCGTCGAGCTTGGAGCGGACCATGCCGATGGTCAGCAGGCCGCCGTAGATCTTCGGCGGCATGCCGATCTCTTTGAGCACGTAAGGCAGCGCCCCGACATGGTCCTCGTGGCCGTGGGTGAGGACAAATGCCTCGATGTCATCCGCGCGCTCGCGCAGGTAGGAGAAGTCTGGAAGCACGAGGTCGATCCCGTGCATCTCGGCGGTCGGGAACATCAGCCCCGTGTCGACGACGACGATACGGCCGTCGTACTCGATCACGGTCATGTTCTTGCCGATCTCGCCGAGGCCGCCCAAAGGCAGCACTCGCAGTTTGGTTGGCACTAGGTGTTACTCACTCTCTTTGTAGGAAGTTCTAATGGGGTACCGCGACGCCGGCAGCATCGAGACCGGCCTTGATGGCGGCTCGCTGCTCCTCGTCGGCGGATACCAGAGGAAGTCGTAGCCGGTCCTCGCAGAGGCCCAGCATCGCCAGGGCCGCCTTCAGCGGGATCGGGTTGGTGGTGACGGAAGTAGCCTCGTATACCGGGGTAATTTCGGCGTCGATCTGGCGCGCGCGCTCGATTTCGCCGGCCTGAGCCGCGTCCCACATCTCGCGCATCTGGTCGCCGACGATGTGGGAAGCGACGCAGATGCCGCCCCCGCCGCCGAATTCGAGCACGCGGAGAAAAACGTTGTCGTTGCCGCCGAGCACGGTCAGCCCCTCGATCGGGTCCAGCTCGTCATCGTTGGCCTGCTTGACGGCGACGATGTTGTCGATCTGCCCCAATTCCCGAAGCAGCTCGGGGCTGGCGTTGATGACCACCCGCGAGGGGATGTTGTACATCACCATCGGCAGCTCGGGGACGGCCGCGGCGACGGCCTCGAAGTGGGCCTTGATTCCGGCCGGGTTTGGCTTGTTGTAGTACGGGACGACGACCAGCGAAGCGTCGGCGCCAGCCTCGGCGGCCATCTTCGTCAGCTCGCAGGAGTGACGGGTGTCGTTGGTGCCGGTGCCGCAGATCAGCAGCGTCTCGTCCCCTACCTCGGCTCGGACCGACCGCAGCAGCTCGATCTCCTCCTCGTCGGTCAGGGTCGGGCACTCGCCGGTCGACCCGGCGATCACCAGCCCGTGCGAGCCGTGCTCGAGCAGATGCGCCGCCAACCGGCGTGCAGCCTCGTGATCGACCCCCCCGCTCTCGCCGAACGGGGTCGCGATTGCGGTCAGCAGTCCCTTGATCTCCTTCAACAGTGCTCCTTCATCGGTCCCAGGGTATCCCGTCGTGCAGCGGCTCGGAACCCCAGGCGATCTACAACAGCTTCTCCAGCCCGACCGTAAAACGGTCGGGCAGCTCCCCCACCTTGCGACAGGCGAGGACGACGCCGGGCATGAAGGAGCGGCGGTCGATTGAGTCGTGGCGGATCGAGAGGGTCTGGCCGACGCTGCCGAAGATCACTTCCTGGTGGGCGACGAGGCCGGGCAGGCGGACCGAGTGGATCGGCTGGTGGACGTTGCCGCCGGCGGCGTCGATCAGCTCCTCGGTGCGCTTGGCGGTCCCCGAGGGGGCGTCGAGCTTGCGGTCGTGGTGCAGCTCGACAATCTCGCACTCGGGCATGTGCTTGGCAATCGTCTGTGAGACCTCCATCAGCAGCACCGCCCCGATCGCGAAATTGGGAGCGACGAAACAATTGGCCTGTGAGGTCTCGGCGGCGGCGCGTGCGGCGTTGAGATCGAAGCCCGTGGTGCCGACGACCGTGTGAACGCCTGCCTCCAAGCACGCCTTCACGTTCGCGAGAGCGGTGTCGGGAACGGTGAAATCAACGACGACCTCGGCCTCCCCCAGCACCTCGCTGAGCTCGGTTCCAAGCGCCGGGTCAGCCCGACCGCTCAGTTCAAGCCCGTCGGCCTCTTCAACCGCTTCGCAGACGGTCGCCCCCATTTTCCCGGCCGCCCCGGCGACCCCGACCCGCGTCATGCGGCTACCAGGGCCTCGCTGACGGGCGCCAGCGCCTTGCGGAAGCGGTCTTCGTCGGTGCCGACGCAGGCGGCGGAGAGGCGATCGGCTGCGTAGAGCTCTGAGGCCAGCTCGGTCAGATCGTCGACCGCAATCGCGTCCACCTTGGCCAGCATTTCGTCGAGGTCTTCGATCGGCAGGCCGAAGAGGGTCGCCCGGGAGATCCGGGTCATCCGCGCCGCGGTCGACTCCGAGGACAGGACCAGCCGCCCCTTGACGCTCTCCTTCGCCCGCACCAGCTCCTCGCTGGAGACCGGCTCTGAGCGCAGCCGCGCCATCTCGCGGCCGATGATCTCGCAGGCCTCCTCGACGTTGTCCTCGCGGGTGCCGACGTAGGTGGCGATCAGGCCCTGGTCAGTGAACTGCTCGTTGTAGGAGCCGACCGAGTAGGCGAGGCCGCGCTTCTCGCGCACCTCGCGGAAGAGGCGCGAGGAGGTGCTGCCGCCGAAGATCGCGTCGAGCACTGCCAACGGGAAGCGCCGCTGGTCGTCGCGGCGCAGCCCTGGAGCGCCGAAGCAGATGTGGTACTGCTCGGTCTCCTTGGCGAGGAAGCAGAGGCGGGAGTGGTCCTCCAGCGTCGCCTCGCTGTGGGCGCCCTCGCCCTCCACCGGCGGCTGCACCAGCCGCTGCGCCAGCTCGACGATGCGCTCGTGATTGAGGTGTCCGGCGGCGCCGACGACGATCTGAGGGGCCGTGTAGTGGGCGCGCCGGTAGGCCTCGATATCGGGAACGGGGACCGAGGCGATGACCTCGGCCTCCCCCAGAACCCGCCGGCCCAGCGGGTGCTCGCCGAAAACCGCCTCCGCGAGCACGTCATGGACGCGGTCCTGCGGCTCGTCGTCGTACATCGCGATCTCCTCGATCACGACCTGGCGCTCGGAATCGATTTCGGGATAGGTCGGCGCCAGCAGCATTTCCGCCAGCAGGTCGAAGACCTCGTCGCTGTGCTCGTCGAGGAAGCGCGCGTGCAGGTGCGTCGTCTCCTTGCCGGTGGCGGCGTTGATCGAGGCCCCGAGGCCGTCGAAGCGCTCGGAGATCTCGATCGCCGAGTAGCGCGCGGTCCCCTTGAACAGCAGGTGCTCGAGGAAGTGCGAGACCCCGGCCTGCGCCGGAGTCTCGTTCCTGGAGCCGGTACGGACCCAAAGCCCGAGCGCCACGGACCGGACCGAGGGAACCTCCTCGGTCACGACCCGGACGCCCGAGTCCAGGGTGGTGAGCTTCGCGCTCAACTAGCCGCGATGCTCGCGTTCACGTCCGCGGCCGCCGCGATCGCGATCCCGGCCGCCGCGACCACCGCGGTCGCCGCCGTTGCGTCGGCCGCCATCGCCGGAGCCGACCGAAGCCAGTTCCTCGGGCGATTTACCCGCGACCGAGGGGTCGTCGGTGAGGCGCAGCCCGATCCGGCCGCGCTCCTTGTCGACCTCGACCACGGTGACATCGATCTCTTCACCCGCTTTGAGGACGTCGTCGACCGAATCGACCCGCTCGCCCGGCTTCACGTTGGAGATGTGAAGCAGGCCGTCGGTGCCTTTGACCAGCTCGACGAAGGCGCCGAAGGTGGTCGTCTTCACGACCTTGGCGCTGTTGTAGCGGTCGCCGATCTCGGCCTCCTTGGTCATCGAGTTGATCCGCGCGACGCAACCGGAGACCAGTTCCCCGGTCGGCGCATAGATCCGCACGGTGCCATCATCCTCGACGTCGATCTCGGCCTCGAACTCCTCGCAGAGGGCGCGGATCGTTTCGCCGCCTTTGCCGAT
>Ga0307316_10000116_pt1 | contig 20914 bp, 21 predicted proteins | sample ER_DNA_356_FD_194504 | JGI IMG/M metagenome (GOLD analysis project Ga0307316, IMG submission 194504) | Bulk soil microbial communities from the East River watershed near Crested Butte, Colorado, United States - ER_DNA_356 | ecosystem: Environmental > Terrestrial > Soil > Floodplain | place... | reverse complement strand
CGAAACCTCCTAGGTTCAAGCCGGCGCCTCTGTAACCCGATAGAGGGAGCGTGGCCGCGGACGCTCGCACCGACCTCGCTCCTGCCCGGGCGCATTCATTCGCTGCCGTCCGCGTAACGCCCACCCAGGCGCTCGTGCTCGTCATCGCCGCGAGCGTGATCGGCCGGACACTGGCCGGGTGGCTCCGGGCCACCCCGATCTACTTCCCGGACGAGTACATCTATTCAGAGGTCGGCCGCTCGATCGCCGACCACGGAAGGCCGCTCGTCCGCGGCGCCTCGGCGCATTTCCCCGCCTTGCTGCAGCCGCTCCTGACCGCCCCGGCCTGGCTCTTCGACGACGTGGCGACGTCGTTCCGGACGGTTCAACTCATCAACGCGGTCGTGATGTCGCTGGGCGCCGTCGCGGTCTTCTGGCTCGCGCGGAGACTCGGTCTCTCGCCGTGGGTGTCGGTGGCCGCGGCCACCTTCACGTTGGCGATCCCGGACATGTTCTATTCGGCCTGGATCCTCGCCGACCCATTCGCCTTCCCGCTCGTCCTCGCCGCGGTCGCGGCGGCGACCGCCGCTCTCGACCGGCCGACGAAACGCGCCCAGTTCGCGTTCGTCGCGTTCGCGAGCCTCGCCACCTTCGCGCGGGTCCAGTTCATCGTCCTGCCCGTCTGCTTTCTCGCCGCGCTCGTCGCCCTCGGCCTCCGCGAGCGGCGGCTCAAGGACGCGCTCCGCGAGCAGAAAGTGGTGCTCGGCCTCCTCGCTCTCGGGCTCGTCCCCGTCCTCGTCGCCGGGCCGAGAAGCGTCCTCGGCTACTACGACAGCGTCACGGGCCTCGGCCTCTCGCCACTGCCGATCCTCCGGTGGATGGGATCGGACGGGATGCTCTTGCTCTACTCCTCAGGGTGGGTGCTCGTGCCAGGCGCGCTCATCGGCCTGGCCCTCGCGGTGTGGAAGCCGCGCTCGCGCGCCGAGTTCGGCTTCGCCGTCTTCAGCGGCCTGCTCGCGCTCGCGGTTGTCTTCGAAGCGGCGCTCTACGCGGCGAACGGCGCCGGCCGGATCCAGGAGCGCTACTTCTTCGCCGTCCTTCCGCTCGTCGCGCTCCTCTTCGCGCTCTTTGCGCGCAGGGGCTTTCCGCACCGCGTGCCGCACGCCCTTATCGCCGGGGTGGCGCTCGCCGTGTCCGCTCGCATGCCGCTCTCGGGCTTCGCGGCTGCGGACGGGAAGAGCAACTCGCCCCTCCTACTCGCGGTCGGGTCGCTGGAGCAGAAGGTCGGCGATGTCGGGCTGGCTTCGCTCCTCATCGCTGCCACCGTCGCCGTTCTCTCGTTCGTCGCCGCAGGGCTCGCGTTCCGGCCGCGCGTGGCCACCGCAGCACTCCTCGCCATCGCCATAGCGGGCGTCACGGTCGCCTCGACCGGCGCGGTCTCATACGGCAACAAGGTCGCCGAGAGCGTCTACAACGGAACCCTCTGGCCCGACCCTTCCTACGTCGACCACTCCGGTCTGGGGAAGGTGGCGCTTCTGGAGACCCCGTGGAACAGCCGCGGGCTCGCCACGGAACAGCTCTTCTGGAACCGGTCGCTCGACCGCCTTCTCCTCCTGCCGGACGCTGCTCCGCCGGACACGTTCGCGGCCGAGCAGACGGAGCTCGGGGACGACGGCAGCATCCTTGTCGGCGGCGAGCCCTTCACAGGCCCGCTGCTCGTCGACGCCTACAGCGCGACGACCGAGTTTCGCGGAGCGACGCAGGTGGCCCGCACCAGGATCTACCGGCTGTTCCGGCCGACCGGCACGCCGCGCCTCTCTCTCTACGTCACGGTTCGCTTCTACGACGGCTGGCTCGGGCCCACGGGGAAGATCCAGCTCTGGCCGGAGGAAGGGAAGGCTCTCGCCGGCCGCATGTCGGTGACCTTCAGCCTTCCGTCCGACCTGATGCTGACGACGGTGCAGCTCGATTCCCCCACCGGCTCGAGAACGGTGGACGTGCGCCCCGGCGAGGCCGTCACCGTCACCATGCCGGTCTGCGCCGCCGGCTCCTGGAGGGCCGTCTTCGATGCCCCCGTGAGCACGAACATCGGCGACCGGCTGGTCACGGTGCAGGCGACGAAGCCCGCCTACACCCCCGACCCGTCAGCCTGCTGAGCGGTCTGGACGGCGGCCGCTCTCGCCGCGCCAAGCGCGGCTTCGCCTCCGCCTGCCATCGCTGGCCGCAGGCCAGCGCCGGCCCAGAACGCTCAGCTAGACGCAGTCTTTGAGGCCCTGTGCTTCCGGCAGGGACTCGAGCTTCTTGAGCGTGTTGTTCTCGATCTGGCGGATGCGCTCGCGCGTGACGCCGAAGGCGCGACCGACCTCCTCGAGCGTGCGGGGGCTTTCCCCACCGAGGCCGAAGCGGAGCTCGATCACCTTGCGCTCGCGCTCGGGAAGGGAGTCGAGCGCGCGGTCGATGTCCTCGCGGCGCAGATTCAGGGAAGCCGAGTCGAACGGTGACTCCGCCTGGTCGTCCTGGACGAAATCGCCGAGCTCGGACTCTTCCTCTTCGCCGATCGGCTTCTCGAGGGAGACCGGGAGCTGGGACATGCGGAGGATCTCCCGCACCTCGGCGGTCGTCATCTCGAGCTCGGCCGCGATCTCGTCGGGCCGCGGCTCGCGGCCGAGGCGCTGGACGAGCTGGCGCTCGATGTGGACGACCTTGTTCAGCTTCTCGACCATGTGCACCGGGATGCGGATGGTGCGCGCCTTGTCGGCGATGGCCCGGGTGACCGCCTGGCGGATCCACCACGTCGCGTAGGTGGAGAACTTGTAGCCCTTGCGGTAGTCGAACTTCTCCACGGCCCGGATGAGCCCGAGCGAGCCCTCCTGGATGAGGTCGAGGAACGAGAGGCCGCGCCCGAGGTAAGCCTTGGCGATCGAGACGACGAGGCGGAGGTTCGCCTCGGTCATCTGCGTCTTCGCGCTCATGTCGCCGCGCTCGATGCGCTTGGCGAGATAGACCTCCTGATCGGCCGTCAGGAGCGGCACCTTGCCGATCTCTCGCAGGTAGAGCCTGAGCGAGTCGAGCGAGGGCTCGACTGTCAGGTCGAGCTTCGGGCCGGCCTTCTCCTCTTCGGCGAGGGCGGGAGCCTCGTGCGGGGGCGCCTTGTGCTCGACGCCTTCGACCAGCTCGATGCCGTGGTCGATGAGGTACGTGTAGAAGTCCTCGACCTGCTCCTTGGTGAGGTCGACTTCCTCCAGCCCGGCGACGATCTCGTCGTAGGAGAGGAACCCCTTCTCCTGGCCCTCCGTGACGAGCTTGTGAAGCTCTTCGATGTCGGGCAGAGAGATGTCGACCGTGAGCATTGATCTCGCCTTTCTTCTCGTTACCTCTGCTACATGACGCCTTCGGAACGAAAAGAGCCGGAGAGATCCCGCATCCCCCGGCTCACAGGCACATCCGCGCGGCATTCTACAACGGTTTGCGAAAAGCGGAAGGGCGATTTCAGGATTCGGCCTCTATCGCCCCCACCGCTTCCCCGCGGCTGTTGCGAATCGTGCTCACCCTGAGATCGGCAAGGTCGAGCATTGCCGCCGCGGCGGCAAGGGCTGCGCGGCTCGAGCCGTCCTCCACCTTGAGGCCGAGCGCGGAGCCGTCCTCGAGGCCGACGCAGAGGACTCCCTCGGCGCCTCCCTTCGCAACCGCGCCCGGGATCGCCTGCATCAACTCGGTCGCCGCCCAGCCGGGCCCCTCGACGAGCGCGGGGTGAGCCCCCATCGCGGAAACGACCCGCTCGGCACCGTCAAGCTCGTTGCGGACGAGGCGCCCAAAGGAGGCAGCCATCTGCTCGAGCGAGAGCCCGAAGGTGGGGACGCCGCACCCGTCGACGGCGACCGGGATCAGACCGCCGTCGAGCCGCGCAGCCTCGTCGACCGCCGCCAGGACCTCCCGCTGCAACGGGTGCTCGCGTAGGCGGTAGCCCTCGAAGGGCCAGCCCTGCGCGGCGCAGACGCAGAGGAAGCCCGCATGTTTGCCCGAGCAGTTGTGCTTGAGGCGGCTGCCGTCCACCGGCCCGCACTCGAGGTCCTCTTCGCTCGCGCCGGCCCGCGAGAGAAGCTCGCGGACGGCCGCGAGCTGCTCGGCGCGGGCTCCGTGCGAGGCCGAGGCGATGGCGATGTCCTCCGGGGCGAGGTCGTCGTAGGAGCGGACGAGGAGGAGCGCCTGGATCGGCTTGGCCGCAGAGCGCATGAAGGTGACAAGGCCGGGATCTCCGTGCGCCTCGACCACGGCTCCTTCCGGGTCGAGCCGGACGACATGAACCCGGTGGCGCGACTCGACCATCCCTCCCCGCCTGACGGCTACTGTGAGCGGGTCCATGGTCGAGGAGCGTAGGCGAAGCGAGCTCGAGGCGAGGGTCGGCGCCTTCAGGGCCGCCGCGCCTGAGGAACGGGCTGCGATGAACGCCGCACTCACCCGCGAGGATGCCGCCCTGCTCGACGGCATGGCTCAGGAAGCTGCCGAGACCGCCGTGCAAGAGGAGGATCCCGAGCGGATCCGCTTCGGCCTCGCCGCGCTCGCGCTCGAGGGCGGCTGGCCCGACTGGCGCGACACGCTCGTCCTCCTCACACTCCTCCATGTGAGCGCGAGGAAGCTCGGGCTCGATGCGGACAAGGTCTTCGACGCGGAGGCCGCCGCGCTTCGCTACCAGCCGGTCAAGGAGCGCGACTACTTCTCGAACGCGGGCGCAAGAATCATCCGCTCCTACGCAGGCCGCCCCGCGCGCCTGAAGGAGCTCGACGTGATGGGGCGCGAGGAGTACATCGGGCCGAAGGGGTTCGGCTACCGGGGGGTCGACGATGCCTGAGTTCCCCGAAGTAGAGGCACTGCGGAGGGCGCTCGACGAGCCCGTGCGCGCCTTTCCAGTCGCCAAGGCCGGGCCCGCGCACATCGCGACGCTGAAGACCTACGATCCGCCGCTCGCCGCGCTGGAGGGGCGCCGCTTCGCCAGCGCTGAGCGCCGGGCGAAGAACCTCCTCTTCCCGACCGAGGACGGCGAGCTCGTCCTCCACGTCCACCTGATGAGCGCGGGGCGGCTCCGCTACCTGCGCCACGGCGAGAAGCAGCCCAAGACGCCAGCCTTCAGGCTCAGCTTCGAGGACGGCGGCTCGCTGCTCCTCACCGAAGCCGGAGCGAAGAAGCGCGCGAAGGTCGGCCTCTACACGCCCGCGGCCATCGAGGAGGAGCTTGCCCACCTCGGCCCGGAGGCCTACGGCCTGGCGCCCGAGCAGCTCCCTGAGATCCTCGCTTCCGACTCGCGGCGCCTCCACGCCTTCCTCCGCGACCAGCGCCTCATCGCCGGAATCGGCCGCGCCTGGGCGAACGAGATCCTCAACCACGCCCAGCTCTCCCCCTACGCGCTCACGACCGAGCTCTCCGACGAGGAGGTCGGCCGCCTCAGCGACGCGATCCAGGAAGAGCTCGCCCGGGGCCTCGACCTGCGGGAGCGCGGGGCCGCGGACAAGAAGGCCTACCGGATTCACAACCGCCTCGGCGAGCCGTGCCCCCGCTGCGGAACGCCGATCGCGCGCGTCGACTTCGAGGAGCACACGATCTACTACTGCCCGACGTGCCAGACCGAGGGGCGCATCCTCAAGGACCGGCGCCTGTCTCGGCTGTTGCGCTAGCCCTGAACGGCTTCGGCCAGCGCCGTGACGACGCGCGGGTCGAACTGGGTCCCCGAGTTCCGCTCCACCTCGGCGAGGGCGTCGCTCGCCGGAAGGGCGGCGCGGTAGGGCCGGTCGGTGGTCATCGCGTTGTAGGCATCGCAGCAGCAGACGATGCGCGCCACGATGGGAATGGCCTCGCCGGCCAGCCCGTCGGGATAGCCGCCGCCGTCCCACCGTTCATGGCAGGAGCGGACGAGACGCCCGACCTCGCCGAGGAGACCACCCACGCGGTCGAGCATGCGCTCCCCCTCGATCGTGTGCGTGTTGATCACTGCCCGCTCCTCGTCCGTTAGCGCGCCGGGCTTGCTGATGATCTCGGCGGGGATGCGGATCTTGCCGACGTCGTGCAGGAGGGCGGTGAGCTCCGCGAGGCGGCGCTGCCTCGCGGAGACCCCGAGCCTGTCCACAACGGTCAGGGTCAGCTCGACAACGTCCCGAGAGTGGTTCCCCGTGTACTCGTCGTCCGCCTCGATGACGTCTCCGAGCAGAAAAGCCGTCCCTCGATAGGCATGTCCGAGCTCGAGCGCGTGGTCGATCCTTCGCCGGCGCTCCTGCGCCAGAAAGGCGAGAAGCGCAAGAAGCGGAAGCACAACGAGGAGCGCGAGCGGCTCGTCACTCGCCACCAACGCAGTGAGCAACGCCACGGGTGTGAGCGCGAGGTCCACTCTGTAGACCCAGGCCATGAGCCGAACGTGCGCCGTCGGAGAGATGCGGAAGGCGAACCAGGCGCGAGTCACCGAGCCCGCGAAGTCGAAGACGAACTGGGCGAAGACGGCGGCGAGAAGGACGGGCCAGACCGACCATGCAGGTTCGGGCTCGCCGGCGAGCGCGATGACCAGCGCTGCGCCGACGGCGTGCCACGAGCTCGCGACGATGACCAGCGCTCGTTCGGGATGTTCCCGGCCCCGCAGATAGTCCGCCGCGCTACCAAGCAGAAGGCCCACCGCGACCGAGAGCGGGACCATCGCAGGCGGCAGAAGGAAGAGCATCGGCACGAACACGAGCTGCGTTGGAATCGCGGAGCCGATTCCAACCTCGAACTCGACCTTCGAGGCGACGGCGTAAGCAAGGACGAGGAAGGCCAGGAGCCAGATCGACGGATCGCGCTCGCTCGGGAAGGCCACCTGGAGACCAGCGCACGCGACGAGGAACGCCAAGGCGCTGCAAGCGGTGACGATCGAGTCGAGGCGCGCGAGCGGCGTTCTTGCGCGTGCTCGACGCTCCTCGACGAGGGCGTCGCTCTCGTCCTCTGTGTCGAGGCCGGCCGTGGGCGCAGCGATCCGTGCCGGTTGGGTGCTCACCCGAGTGCGTATCGGCTCACCGCGACCCCGCCTTGACGAGCACGGAGGCAATCCCCCCAGTGGGGGATGGAGCAACGTTCCGCGTCCGCCCACGATGCGGAAACAGCGGCTACGGAGGAGTTTGCGGCGTGAAGAGGTTTGGAGCGGTTCTTGCGGTCCTTTCGGTCCTGACGGGGTTGGCCACGGCAATGGCGGCGCCCGCAAGCGCGGGCGCGCTCGGGAGCTGTCCGGACCGCCCGATGAGCCGTCCATTCCTCCGCTGGCTCGATCCGCTCTCGTACACGCTCGCCCCGAACGGTGGGCTCGAGAACGGCTCGACCGGCTGGCAGCTTCGCAACGGCGCAAAGGTCGTCGCCGGCAACGAGTCCTTCAACCTGAGCGGCACCGGTAGGTCGTCGCTGTATCTCCCCACCGGAAGCTCGGCGACGAGCCCGGCAACGTGCGTGCAGACTCTCGACGTCTTCGCGCGCTTCGTCGCCAAGAATCGCGGCATCGTCCTGCTCTCGACCCTGAAGGTCGACGCTATCGTCCAAGACTCCGGCGGGCACACCTTCGTCCTGCCGGCGGGCGTGAACACTGGCGGGTCGTCCTGGGCGCCTTCGCTGCCAGGAGTCGCGCTGCTCAACCTTCTCGGGGCGCTGAACGACGGCCGAGTGACTGTTGCTTTCCGCTTCACCCCGATTGGCTTGGGCGCCGCCTGGCAGATCGACGACCTCTACGTCGATCCGCTCAAGATGGGCTAGCCCGCGAAGCGGATCAACAGGCGTTCGTCCTCGGCCGTGAGGGTCACGCCGAGTGCGAGCAGGTGCTCGACCGCCGCGACCGCGCCGAGCTCTCTGAGCTCTTCCCCCGTGACAACAGCGGCGGCGCTCCGCTGGAGCGGCGAGATCTCGAGCTCCCGGCCGCGGACGAGCAGAGAGACCGAGTCGATGCCGCCGTGGCGCGACGCCGCCTTGGCCAGACGGGAAAGCGCGCGGCCGGTCGCTTCGGGATCGATCTTCACGCTCGCCCCTTCGCCGCTCACCTCGACCCGCTCGGGGAGCTCGGCGGCGACCTCGCGCGCCAGGTCCAGCGTGTCCGCGTCGGCGAGAACCGGGTCGTAGCGGCCTGACTCGATCCGTGCGACGAGGGCCAGCTCCTCGATGAGCTCCCGGAGCTCCACGGACGCCGCTTCGATCATCCCCACGTAGCGGGCGGTGGGCTCCTCCAGCTCGGTGCGCGTGAGCGTGCGGGCGAACCCGTATACCGTTGCGAGCGGCGTCTTCAGATCGTGGGCGGCGATCGCGACGATCTGGGCGAAGCGCTCTTCTTCGGCCATTTCCCCCCTTGGTACGGTTGGTCCGTGCAACAGGAGAGACTAACCTCGGCATCCGACCTACAGGCATCCCCGCCCGAGGTCCGAATCGGCCTCTCGCGGGCCGGCGTGACCGGCGTCCAGAAGGCCGTGCGCATGCAGCACGGCGGCCGCGATGCGCTCGTCTCCGCCGAGATCGACTGCTTCGTCGACCTCGACCCGGCCCAGAAGGGCGTGCACATGTCGCGCTTCCCCGAGGTCTTCGAGGAGGCCATCGACGAGGTCGTGATCGACGAGAAGCTCCTCGTCGAGAACCTCGCGGAGCACATCGCGCGCCACATCGTCGGGCGCCAGCAGGCCCTCCGCGCGGAGGTGAAGATCGCCGCACGCTATCCCATCGAGCGCCTCACGCCGGTGACCGCCCTCCGCACGCAGGAGCTCGTGACGCTGATCGGGATCTCGGCCGCTTCCCGGGCGGCCTCGAGACGCGTGGTCGGGGTCGAGGCGACAGGGATCAACGCCTGCCCGTGCGCGCAGGGTCTCGTCCGAGCCGAGGCCGCCGAGCGGCTCGCCGAGGCCGGCTTCCAGGAGGGCGACGTCGAGCGCATCCTCGAACTCGTCCCGCTCGCGACGCACAACCAGCGCGGCCGGGGCACGCTCTACCTCGGCACCGAGGTCCGCCTCGACGCCGAGGACCTTGTGGACATCGTCGAGCGCTCGATGAGCTCCCCGATCTACGAGCTCCTGAAGCGGCCGGACGAGCTCTTCGTCGTCGAGCATGCTCACCTGACTCCGCGGTTCGTCGAGGACTCCGTCCGGCTCATGGTCAAGAGCGCGCTCGAGAGCTACGGCGGGCTGGCGGACGACGACTTCGTCCTGGCGCGCCAGGTGAACTTCGAGACCATCCACAACCACGACGTCCTCGCGGAGCGCTTCGGCAAGGTCGGGGAGCTGCGCGGCGAGCTCGCGAGCGGCGAGCACTCGCTCGCGCACACAGAGCTCAGGGACTGGCTGCGCGAGGTGGCGTAGGGCCGGCAGGTCGCCGGAGCTTCATCTTGCTCTCCTGACCGTGGACGAGGCGGGCGATGTTTCCGCGGTGGAGGACGACGATCGCGAGCGCCCCGCCGGCTGTGAACGCGACGACGGGCCACGAGGCGTCGAAGAGGAGCGCGAAGAGCGGGAGCGTGACCGCCGCGATCATCGACGCGAGCGACGCGTAGCGCGTGACGAAAAAGACCGCGAGCCAGACTACGGCGGCGCCGAGGGTGGCGAGCGGGGCGACGGCGAGCCCGACGCCGCCCGTCGTGGCGACGATCTTCCCGCCGCGGGCGAAGCCCATGAAGAGTGGGCGCCAGTGCCCCGCCATCGCGGCGCAGCCTGCGAGCACCGCGATGAGGTCGTTCCCGAGCCACCGGCCCAGCAGCGCCGCCACGGCGCCCTTGGCGATGTCGAGGATCGCGACGCCGAGCCCGAGCTTGAACCCGAGCGTGCGCCAGACGTTCGTCGCACCCGTGTTCCCGCTCCCGAGCGTGCGGATGTCGACTCCCGCGAAGATGCGCGGCAGCCAGTAGCCCCACGGCATGCTCCCGAGGACGTAGCCCAGCGGTACTAGTGCCCAATCCAGCAATAGTCAGTGCGCCTCTGACGGCGCCCGGAACCGCCGGGCGCTGTCCTCAGTCGCGCCAATATGGCTCATATTGTCGCTCCCTGCGTCCTTGCCCGGCGGCCCCGTGCACTCGCCCGAAACGCGAGACCATCACTGGAATGGGCACCGAGAAGATCGCTCAGGTCTGGATCTGGTACTTCGACACCCAGTTGGAGATGACGTCCCAGTCGAGGTTCCCGAAGAACGCCTCGATATAGGACGCACGGTCGGTCTGGTAGTCGAGGAAATAGGCGTGCTCGTACACGTCGAGCGCGACGAGCGGAGTGGCGTTCCAGACCGGGAACGTGTTCTGGGCGTCCCCGATGTAGTTGAAGAGGCGCTGCTCGTCCCAGTCATAGGCGGTCCAGGCCCAGCCGCGGCCGCCCATCCCGGTCGCCTTGAGGTCGTCCCTCCAGGCGCCGACCGAGCCGAAGTCGCGCTCGATGAGGGACGCGATCGAGCCGGTCGGGTCGCCACCGCCGCCGCCGAGGTGCTCGAAGTAGATCTCGTGATTCTTGACGCCCCCGATGGCGAAGGTGAGATCGATCTTCAAGGCCCGCACGTCGGAATAGACCTGGTTCGCGGCGGAGAGGTCGACCTCGGCGAGCTTCCCGAGAATCTCGTTCCGCTTGGCGACGTAGCCCTGGTAGAGCTTGTAGTGCGCTTCGACCGACGCCCGGGAGATGCCGTCCATCTCGAGCAGCTCTGGCTTGAGCTCCCGGGCCGCGATCTCCTCGTGGTTGAAAGCCAGTGTCGCCATCGGTCTCCCTTCGCGTCTTCCTTCGGGCGTGTCGGACGAGAGCTTATCTTTCCCCATGTGACGGAAAACGCGCGTGCAGCGCTGGTGACGGGGGGAACCGGACGAGTCGGGAGCGTTATCGCCGCGCGCCTGGAGGCGGAGGGATTCGCGGTCCTCGCCGCCGGAAGCGACGACGGCGACGTGTCCAGGCCCGAAGAGGCGCGCACGCTCGTCGAGCGGGCGGCAGCCGAGCTCGGCGGGCTCGACATCGTCGTCAACGCAGCCTCCGCGGGCTTCGAGCCGCGCCGCATCGAAGAGGTGACGGAGAGCGACTGGGACGCGGCGCTCGACTCGACCGCCAAGGGGAGCTTCTTCGTCACGCAGGCCGCGGTCCCGCACCTTCGAGCCTCGAGCCTGGGCCTCGTCGTCATGATCGAGGACGTCGCCGCCTACAGGCCGTGGCCCGCGTTCGCACCGCATTGCGCGGCGAAGGCCGCCCAGGCGATGCTCACCCGCGTCCTCGCGCGCGCGCTCGCGCCCGATATCCGCGTCTGCGGCATCGCGCCCGGCCCCGTCGCAGTCGAGCCGGGCCAGGAAGAGCGGCGCGCCGCGGAGACGCTGCTCGAGCGCATCGGGTCTCCGGAGGACATCGCCGATGCCGTGCTCTTTCTCGTCTCGGCCGAATTCGTGACCGGGTCGACGATCTTCGTCGACGGCGGCCTCATGCTGAATCCGTAGTCCCTTGAGTTCCGTATGACGTACCGGTATGCCTCCGGCAATGGCAACGGCTGAAAGTGACAGCCGCCTCATCGAGCGCGTCGGTCATGGCGACCGCGAGGCCTTCGAGCAGCTCTACCAGCGCTTTGCGCGGCCCGTGTTCGCGATGGCACTCCGGCAGCTCGGCGACAACGGCCGCGCCGAAGACGCCGCGCAGGAGACCTTCGCCGCGGTGTGGCGCTCGGCGAGGAGCTACAAGGCGGAGCGCGGGACCGCTTCGGCCTGGCTCTACGCCGTGGCGCGACACGCGATCATCGACCGGGCGCGCCAGCGCCGCGAGAACGCCGTGGAGGTCCCGGAGGAGGCCGACACCCGCGCCGGTCCCCCCGAGCGCGCGGAGGAATCCTGGCTCACCTGGCGGGTCCACTCCGCGCTCGAGCTCCTGCCCGAACGGGAGCGCGTGGTGATCGAGCTCGCCTACTGGAGCGGGCTCTCCCAGACGGAGATCGCAAGCTATTTGGATGTGCCCCTCGGGACCGTGAAGACGCGCACGCGTACCGGGCTCGCCCGGCTCTCCGGCCTGCTCGACGAGGTGAGGGAATGAGCGACACGCCCGATTTCCGCGACCTCGTCGGCGACGACCTCACGCCGGAGGAGGAGCTCGAGCTCGCCCGCGTCGACCACCTCCTGCGCTCGGTTCCCGGCCCGGCCACCGAGGTGCCCGGCACGCTGACGAGCGCGGTCGAGCGCATCGGCACGGAGACGTCGCTCTGGACGCGCCGGCGCGTCGTCCTCGTAGCGGCCCTCGCCGCCACGGTCGCGGCGCTCTTCTTCGGCGTCGGCCGCTGGGCCGACAGCGGCTTCGACACCCGCGCCAGCGTGCAGATGTCCCCTGCCAAGAGCGCGCCGAACGCCTCCGCGAAGATCGAGCTCGGCGCGCGCGACGATGCCACAGGCAACTGGAAGCTCAGGCTTATCGTGGACGGCCTCCCGCACCTCGGCGGGAGCAACTACTACGTGCTCTGGCTCGCCAAGGACGGCAAGTACGCCGGCACGTGCGGAACCTTCGACGTCAATGGCCGCACGACTGTCGATATGACCGCGAGCTACGACCTCGGCGAGTACGACGCGTGGGTCATCTCCGAGGCCAAGCCCGACTCGCCCTGGCTCCTGACAGCTGAGACGTAAGCGGGCTAGGGCGCGGTGCGACCGGCTGCGACGAAGGCCTCGTACGTGACAGGCATCCGCTCGGCGAAGAGCTGCTCGACGGCGTCGGCGTAGTGCCGGATCTCGCGCTGGGCCGTCTCGGCGGCGCGGAGCGAGACGAAGTTCATGAGTGCTCGCGCGTTGGCCGTCCAGTAGAACTCGGTGTAAGCGCCGACCGGCATGACTGCGCGCGCGAGCTCGCGGGCGACGCCCATCTCGACCAACCGCTCATACGCCGCGAAGGCGGCCGCGTAGACCGCGGCGAGCTCGTCGCGTGTCGTCTGAGCGACCTCGTCCGTGACCGGCTCGAAGGAGTACGCCCCCGGCTTGCCGACCTGGGTCCGCACGTCCTCCCGGGCGGGGACGTAGAACTCGTCGGTCGCCATCGCGTAGCGCATGCTGAACTCGTTGAAGGACCCGATCCGGTGGCGGAACCACTCGCGCGCGACGAAGATCGGAGCGCGGATGTGGAAACGGAACGCGTTGTGCTCGAAGGGCGTCCCGTGCCGCTCGCGCATGAGGAAGCGGATGAGGCCGGCGTCGGCGTCCTCCATCTCCTCCTTGCGCCTGGCGAAGCTGACTCGCGCCGCGTTCACGACCGAGAGGTCGCTCGCCATCGCATCGTCCAGCCGCACGAACCCGTGATCGAGGACCTGAATCGTGTCTTCGGACGCTTTTTGCTCCACTGCGCTCACGTCGAGCGAGTGTAACGAGCGCGCAGGAAGACGCCGATGGTACGGGTAGAGTCCGCCCCGGGCGGCCGACGGCAGCCCGGGGTCACGATCACCATGCGCATCGCCAAGCTTGCTCTCTTCCTCCTGCTCGCCACCTGCGCGTGGTCTCTCGCAGCGCCTGCGACCGCCGCGCCGGGCGCGCTCCCGCCGCTCACGCCGTCGAAGCACGATGCGCTCTTCCGTGCGCTCGCCGAAGGCCGGTTGACCGAGCCCCAGTACGCTCTCGAGCGCGCCCGCTCGCTCTTCAAGCTCGACAGGGTCAGGGACGACTACGGGCGGGTCGCACGCGCGAACCCGCACGCAGCAACCTTCATCCTTCGCGATCTCGTCTTGAGGGCGCGGTTCCTCGCCGGACCCGAACGCGCGGAGGCACGGGCGATTCTCGCCCGCCCGGACGGAGTGCCGACGTTCTTCGGCGAGCCCGCCTGGGACTTCGACGCCGATCCGACTGCCGTGTGCGAGGGCGGACGACCGCTCTGCTTCCACTGGGACGATAACGCCAGCAACGGCGACTCCCCTCCGCCTGCCGACGTCGACTTGAACGACGTCCCCGACCAGATCGACGACACGATGGCCGTCCTCGACGAGGTCTGGGACACCGAGATCACGGGCATGGGCTACCGCCAGCCGCTCGACGACAGCGCGACCACCGTCAACGACGGCGGCGGGCCCGAGCTGGACATCTACATCGCCGACATCGGCTCCCTCGGGCTCTTCGGCTACTGCACGAGCGACGACCCGCACGCCTTCGCCTTCTCCGCCCCCTGGGACGTCTCCGCCTACTGCGTCCTCGACGACGACTACACACAGAGCCAGTACGGCTTCGGCCAGTCGCCGCTCGAGTTCCTGGAGGTGACGGCCGCGCATGAGTTCTTCCACGCCATTCAGTTCACCTACGACTGGTTCGAGGACCTCGCGCTCATGGAGGGCACCGCGATGTGGATGGAGGGCGAGGTCTATCCGGACGTGATCGACCGGATCACGTATCTGGACCACAGCGCGCTCTCGAGGCCCGGCGTGCCCCTCGACACGGGAGCGGGCGGCTTCGAGTACGGCGCCTGGCTCTTCTGGCGCTTCGTCAGCGAGAAGGTGTTCGGGAACGACCCCACGATCATCCGCGACATCTGGGAGCGCGCCGACGGAAGCGCCGGCGCGGCCTTCGGCGACGAATACTCGTTCCAGGCGGCCAAGAGGGCTCTCGCAGCGCGCGGGGCGCCCTTCCGCGGGACCTTCGCCCGCTTCGGCTGGACGAACGACCTACGCGCCTACGCGGAGGCCGACTTCGGCTACCCGGTCGCCCCGATCGCGGACACCATCCAGCTCGGAGGCAATCGCAGCTCGACCGGGCCGCAGGTCGCCCGGATCCGTCACCTGGCCACGAGCTTCTACCGCTTCCGCCCCGTAAGAAGCGTCCCCCAGCAGGCCAAGCTCCATGTGCGGGTCGACCTACCCCAGCTCGGAGGCAATCCCGCGGCAACGGCCGTCGTCTACCACAAGGGCGGCCCGCGGGAGGTGCGCTCGTTCACGGTGGGAGCGGACGGCGTCGGCCAGCTCGCGCTCCAGTTCGGACGCGGCCAGGTCTGGAAGGTCGACCTCGTCCTGTCGAACGGCAGCCTCCGCTTCGACTGTCCTCCGAAGGACGATCCCGAGTCCGTCTATTCGTGCGGCGGCTTCTCGCGCGATGACCTGCGGGCCTACCGGTTCCGCGCGCGGGTCGGCTAGGCGGCGGGGCCGCTAGGTCTCATCGCTGACGAGCGCGAGGAGGCTCTCGTGCTCCTCCCGGCACGCCGGGCAGCCTTCGAGATGCGACCGCAGGCCGGGAATCGGCGCGACGGTGAAGCCGATCCGGAGCAAGGTAAAGACCTGATATGCGAGTCGTTGCGGCGAGTTTCAGTCAAGGATGAAATCGTCATTTCGCCACCTCCTTGACCGTCTTAGTGCCGGGTGGCGGCGAAGTCTTACGACACCGCGCTTTTTCGGCGGAGCAGTGGGTAGAGAGGGTCTGTACCCTCGAATGGCGAATGTGACGTCAGGGTCGCTCGGACCCGCACGACCAATGGACACGAACACGCTCAGAGAAAACCTTCCCGCGAACGCTCGCGAAGCCCTCGAGCCGAGCCCGAGAGGTGCGCAGCTCCGGCGGCGCGCAGTCGCCTTTGCTGGCTTCGGGCTCCTCGTCCTCGGATTCCTGTACGCCGTCGGCCTCGGCCGGCTCGTCGTGTTCTTCCTTCTCGCCGCTGCGGCCGGCGCAATCGCGCTCGTCGTGAAGGCATCCATCGGGAGACGAAAGCGCCGGGTCGCTCGAGGGGAGCAGACGGCTCGGAGCGCGAAGAGCGCAGACAACGTGCTCAAGGGGGTCGGGGTAGCCGCACGCCGCCCTCTCGAAGGCATTCGCAAGCGGCGTGAGGTCGCGGGGGAGCGCGCTTCGGCCAAGCGCCAGCTCGAGCAGGCCGGCCGCTTGAACGGTCGAGGCATCGAGTTGCGGCGCCAGGGCGATCCGGCGGCCGCCGCCGAAGCACACCGGGCGGCGCTCGGCATCGTTCGAAGTGTCGGCGACCGCGGCACCGAGGCCATGACGCTGAACAACCTCGGGCTCGCTCTCGGGCACGCGGGAGACGAGCAAGCCGCGATCGATCAGTTCGACGAGGCCGCGACGATCCTTCGCGAGATCGACGACGAGCACCACGAGGGCCAAGTCCTCGCAAACCTCGGGCTGCTCCATGGCCGGAGCGGCAGGCACGAGCAGGCGGTGTACTGCCTGGAGGAGGCGCTCGGAAAGCTCAACCGCGACTCACGCGCCTTCCAGCACGTCGAAGAGCAACTGCGCCGCGCCTCCTGATCCAGACGCCGGCGCGAGCGCCCTCGGTGGTTCGCTTCCGCCCTCTATGAGGTGCAGACCATCCTGTCCGTTTCGAGCTGAACAGTCGTCTCGCCGTTGGCGTTCACGGTGAAGTGTGCATGGAACTTGGCAAACGCCCTCGACCCATCAGATCCGTGCAATACGGCTCGATTGAGGTCCGTATCGACCTCCACGAGCACGTCGCCGTGCCTAACGGACCTGATGTTCTCCGAATCGCTAGACCTAAAGCTCCCCATGTAGCTAGGACCGGTCCCGTCGAGCGGAACTGCTACGACCCGGCCGTGAGCGAAGTCGTGGAAGTGCAACGCCCCGGTGTCCTCGAAGAAGGTGAAATGCAGCACGGCGTGGCCGTTCACGGTCGTGGTGTAGAGCTCGTCTTGGCACAAGGTCGACTCATCGGAGAAGCTCTCCGAGAACGTGGACACCTCTGTGCCGGTAATCGGTGGCTGGGCCCAGGCGGTCCCGGCCAGGGCGAGCATCGCCATGGATGCTGAACCGAGGCAGGCAACGTGGCGTGCAAGGGGGATGTGCGCCATCTGTACTCCCGTCACTAGGTGAGTAGCCGCAGGGATGTCGCGGAAGCGGAGTCTCCTTCTCGATGGAGGGCAAGTCAAACCTTCGGGTTACGACGTCGAATCCGCAGGTAGCGCGTGATCGCGCACGATGACAGGTAGTTTGGGCGGGAGCGGGCACCGAGAGCGGCGACTAGGGTGCGAGGATCCTCGCAGAAGCCCGGCTATCGCTGAGAAGCCGACGCCCGGACTCGAACCGGGGACCCCTTCATTACGAGTGAAGTGCTCTACCAGCTGAGCTACGTCGGCGGGGCGCCCCCGTGGGGGCGCCCCTAGTGTAGCGGCGGTCTTTCTTAGGAAGGCCGCGTTCCGAGCGTCACCTGGATGGTGTGCTCGCTGCCCTGGCGGGAGTAGGTGATGGAGGCCGTGTCGCCCGGCTTCATCGCGCCGATCACGCTCTGGAGCTCTTCCGAGGTCGCGACCTTCTTCCCGTCGACGGCGGTGATGACGTCGCCGCCGGTGGGGAACTCCTGGCCGGCCACGACGGTCGTCGCGTCGGCCGCCTTGAGGTCCGCGTCGGCGGCGGGGCCGCCGGCGGTCACCTGGGTCACTTCCACGCCGGCCGGCAGGCCGAGCTGGGAGGCCAGGGCGTCGGTGATGGTCGCGATGCCGACGCCGAGGTAGGCGTGCTCGACCTTGCCGGTGGCGAGGATCTGGGAGACGACCGACTTGACGGTGTTCGACGGGACGGCGAAGCCGATGCCGTCGTTGCCGCCCGAGTCGCTCTCGATCTGCGAGTTGATGCCGATGACCTGTCCCTCGAGATCGAGGAGCGGACCGCCGGAGTTGCCGTGGTTGATGGCGGCGTCGGTCTGGATCGCGTCGTTGATGGAGAAGTTGTTCGGCGAAGTGATCGTGCGGTGGAGGGCGCTCACGATCCCGCTCGTGACGGTCTCGTTGAGGCCGAGCGGGCTGCCGATCGCGACGACGCCGTCGCCGACCTGGATCGCACTCGAATCGCCGAGCTGGAGCGGGGTCAGCTGCGAGCTTGGGGCGTTGATCTTGATCACGGCGACGTCGGTGGACGGGTCCGCGCCGACGAGTTGGGCGTCGTACGTCGCGCCGTCGGAGAATTCGACCGAGATCGAGGACGCACCGTCGACGACGTGGTCGTTCGTGACGATGTGGCCGGAGCTGTCGATCACGAAGCCGGAGCCGAGAGCCTGGCCCTCCGGCGTCGTCACCTTGATTGTGACCACGCCAGCGTGGACGCGGTCGTAGAGAGCGCTCACGCTGAGCGCCGAGTCGGCCGCGGCCGGTTCCGAGTTCGTCACCGTGACCTGGCGGACGACTGTCTGGGTCGCGGTCTCGGAGGCGACCGAGTAGGCAGCCGCGCCGCCGCCCGCGCCGAGCGCAACGGCTGCGACTGAGGCGGCGGCGATCTTCAGGCTGCGGGAGGAGGGATGCTTCATCTCTGTCCTTTCGGTAAGCGTCGCCCTCCATGCGATCAGCAGTCCCTAAGACCAGCCTGAGACGAAGCTAAGAAGTGACTAAGAGTCGCGCTCTTAGCCAGTTCTCAGACTCGATGCGCACAATGGAGCCGTGAAGATCCTGGTCGTCGACGACGAAAGGGCGGTGCGCGAGTCGCTGCGCCGCGCCCTCGAGCTCGAGGGCTATGAGATCGAGCTCGCCGACGACGGGCTGCAGGCCCTCGCCGCGCTCGAGGACGGCGGCGAGCCCGACGCCATGATCCTCGACGTCCTCATGCCGGGTATGGACGGCCTGGAGGTCTGCCGGCGCGTGCGGCGCGAGGGCAGCCGCATGCCCGTCCTCATGCTGACCGCGCGTGTGGAGGTCGAGAACCGCGTCGCGGGCCTGGACGCGGGCGCCGACGACTACGTGACGAAGCCGTTCGCGCTCGAGGAGCTTCTCGCGCGCGTGCGCGCGCTCCTGCGCAGGACCCAAGACGACGGGGCGGAGAAGCTCGCCTTCAGCGACCTCGAGCTCGATCCCGGCACCCGCGAGGTGCAGCGCGGCGGCGAGCCGATCGAGCTCACGCGGACGGAGTTCTCGCTCCTCGAGCTCTTCCTGCGAAACCCGCGCCAGGTGCTCACGCGGTCGGTCATCTTCGAGCGCGTGTGGGGCTACGACTTCGGTTTCGGGTCGAACTCGCTCGACGTCTACATCGGGTACCTGCGTCGCAAGACGGAGGCGGGCGGCAGGCCGCGGCTCATCCAGACGGTTCGCGGAGTCGGTTACGCCTTGCGAGAACAGTGAGCTTCCGCACCCGGCTGGCCATCGCCACGGCCACGGCGGTCGCGCTCGCCGTCGTCCTCGCCTCGGCGACCGTCTACCTCGTGGTGCGAAACGAGCTGCGCGACACCCTCGATGCCGCGCTGCGAGACCGGGCCGCCCAAGTCCAGCACGAGCCGCTCCGCGCCTTCCAGGCCGGCGACCAGGCCTTCCTCGAGCCCGGGCCCCAGCTGGGCGGCGCGCCCGGCTACTTCCAGGTCGTGAGCGCGGACGGCCGAACGATCCGCCTCCCGAACGAGACGGTCGAGCTCCCCGTCACCGACGCAGTCCGCGAGGTGGCGAGCGGCCAGCGGAGCGGCTTCCTCTCCGACAGCGACGTGGCGGGAGTGCATGTTCGCGTCATCACCGTCCCCTACGGACAGGGCGGCCTCGCTATTCAGATCGCGCGCCCGCTCACGGAGGTCGACCACTCCCTCTCACGCATCCGCACCTACCTCCTCCTGATCGCAGCAGCCGGGATCGCCCTCGCCGCGGCGCTCGGGCTCGCCGTTGCGCGCACCGCGCTCGCGCCTGTCCGCCAACTCACCGGCGCGACGGAGAAGGTCACGGAGACGGGCGATCTCTCGGAGCGGATCGACGCCCGCGGGAGCGACGAGCTCAGCCGCCTGGCCGCGAGCTTCAACACGATGCTGAGCGCGCTCGAGAAGTCGACGCGGGCCCAGCAGCAGCTCGTCGGGGACGCCTCCCATGAGCTCCGCACCCCGCTTACGAGCCTGCGAACGAACGTCGAGGTGCTGGCCGGAGGCCGCGAGCTTCCCGCCGACGAGCGCAACCGCCTGCTCAAGGACGTCGTCGAGCAGCTCGACGAGATGACGACTCTCGTCGGCGAGCTCAGCGAGCTGGCCCGCGGCGAGCTCGAGCCCGGCGAGGCCGAGGAGGTCAGGCTCGACCTGCTCGCTGCCGACGCAGTCGAGCGCGCCAAGCGGAACCGGCCGGGCGTCGTCTTCAGGACCGACCTCCATGAGTCGCTCGTCCACGGCGTCCCTGCGAGCATCGAGCGGGCAATCGCCAATCTGCTCGACAACGCGGCCAAGTGGAGCCCCGCCGACGGCGAGGTCGAGGTCGGCGTCGAGGGCGGCGAGGTGACGGTGCGCGACCACGGGCCCGGAATCGACGAGGCCGACCTTCCCTACGTCTTCGACCGCTTCTACCGTGCGAGCTCGGCGCGGGGAATGCCCGGCTCGGGACTTGGGCTCGCAATCGTGCGCCAGGTGGCGGAATCGCACGGCGGCTCCGTCGTCGCCGAGCCGGCTGAGGGCGGCGGGACGCGCATGAGCCTCCGCCTCGACGGCCGTCCCGTTTCTTAGCGAGTTCTTAGACCGCTCTTAGGGCGATCTCACGCGCCGCTGTTTCGATCAGCCGACCACCGGCGACTCGAAGGAGCAGACATGGAGAAGACCTTGAAGCGCAAGATGGCCGCAGGAGCCGCAGCACTTCTCGCCGTCGCGGGCGGAGGCGCCGCCATCGCGGCCACCGAGCTCTCGCCGAAGCAGGAGAGCCAGACGATCTTGAACGACGCAGCCAGCGAGCTCGGCGTCTCGCCCAGCGAGCTCTCCGCAGCGCTCAAGAGCGCGCTCGAAAAGCGCGTCGACGCCGCCGTTGCCGCCGGGCTGATCTCGAAGACCCAGGGCGACGAGATGAAGCAGCGGGTCGAGTCGGGCGACTTCCCGCTGTTCGGATTCGGCCCCGGTCCGGGACCGGGAGGCTTCGAGCACCACGAGATGTTCAGAGGCCTCGACGCGGCTGCCGCCTATCTCGGCATCTCGGACGACGAGCTCCAGACCCAGCTCGAGGACGGCAAGTCGCTGGCGGACGTGGCCAAGGCGAACGGCAAGTCCGTGGACGGCCTCGTCGATGTCCTCGTTGCCGACGCGAAGAAGCATCTCGACGAGGCGGTCGCAGA
>Ga0307316_10000112_pt1 | contig 21121 bp, 16 predicted proteins | sample ER_DNA_356_FD_194504 | JGI IMG/M metagenome (GOLD analysis project Ga0307316, IMG submission 194504) | Bulk soil microbial communities from the East River watershed near Crested Butte, Colorado, United States - ER_DNA_356 | ecosystem: Environmental > Terrestrial > Soil > Floodplain | place... | reverse complement strand
GACCTCAATACCTCGATCACCGCCGGTGGGGCGCCCGTCACCGTCACGACCACCGTCCCCGGCCAGAACGCCAAGCTCACCTTCGCGGGGACGGCCGGACGGCGCATCAGCCTCAGTGTCGGGCCCACCTGCTGCAGCCTCAAGGTCTCCATCACGAAGCCCGACGGAACCGTCTTCGTGGCCGCCACGTCCATGGGCACGACCGGCGGCTTCATCGACGTCAAGTCGCTCCCGACCACGGGGACGTACACGATCCTCGTCGACCCGCAGAGCTCGCCCATAGGCGCGGTGACTGTGCGCCTCTATGACGTGCCCGCCGACCTCAATACCTCGATCACCGCCGGTGGGGCGCCCGTCACCGTCACGACCACCGTCCCCGGCCAGAACGCCAAGCTCACCTTCGCCGGAACCTCAGGCCAGCGCATCAGCCTTAAGGTGACCGGCGTCACGATCGGGACGTCGACGACGGGAAGCCTGAAGGTCTCGATCACGAAGCCCGACGGAACCGTCTTCGTGGCCGCCACGTCCATGGGCACGACCGGCGGCTTCATCGACGTCAAGTCGCTCCCGACCACGGGGACGTACACGATCCTCGTCGACCCGCAGCTCTCAGCGATCGGCTCCGCCACCCTGCAGCTCTACGACGTGCCCGCCGACCTCAATACCTCGCTCACCGCCGGTGGGGCGCCCGTCACCGTCACGACCACCGTCCCCGGCCAGAACGCCAAGCTCACCTTCGCGGGGACGGCCGGGCGGGGAGTCGTGTTGAAGTTGAGCGGCGTGACCATCGGGCCGTCCACGACCTCGAGCCTGAAGCTTTCGATCACGAAGCCGGACGGGACCTCGTTCATGGCGCCGGCGCTCTACGGCACCAACGGCACGTTCATCGACACGATCAAGCTGCCCGCCACGGGTACCTATTCGATTCTGATCGACCCGTTGGCCGCCTCCATCGGCTCGGCCACCGTTCAGCTCTACGACGTCGATCCCGAGGCTTCTGCTGCGATCACGCCGGGTGGGGCGCCCGTCTCGGTCAGCCTCGGTCTCTACCAGAACGGCCGTGTGACTTTTGCGGGCACGGCAGGCGAGCGAGTGAGCCTCAGGGTCGCATTCGTCCCAAGCGCGTGTTGCACCGTCAACGTCTCGATCCTGAATCCCGACGGATCCCGTCTTGTGAATCCCATCGCCGTTGCGTCCGGCGAGATTCTGGTCGACGCCAAGACGCTACCGACGACGGGCGTCTACACGATCGTCCTCGACCCGTACCAGACCGCGACCGGCGCGGTGACCTTGACGCTCTATGACCTACCCTCGGACGTCACCGCGACCGCCACGCCCGGCGGGCCGGCGGTGACACTCACGACGGTCGCGGCCGGTCAGAACGCGAGGGCACTCTTCACGGGTGCGGCCGGCGACGGCGTCATCGTGCGAGTCGGGCCCGGGAGCTGCTGCAGCACATCTGTCTCGATCTTGAAGCCCGATGGGACCACGTTGGTCGCACCGATCCCCTTCACGACGGCGGGAGGCTTCATTTACACGAAGCTGACCGTCGCTGGGACGTACACGGTCCTTGTCGATTATCAGGGAGCCTCGCTCGGGAGCGTGAGCGTGTCCGTCGCCCTCGACAACACGCCCCCGCCCCCGCCGACTTTGACGCTGAGCGAGACGATCGCGGATGCTTTCGTCCAGGGAACGACGCTCTTCTACCGTCCTGCCGCGGCAACCGGAATGTTCAGCGTGACGGCGAGCGTCACAGACGCAGGTTCGGGCATCCAGAAGGTCACGTTCCCCGGGTTGAGCGGAGGCTTCACGCCGACCACGGCCTTTACGGACTCGATCGCGCCGTATCTCCTGAACTACTCGTGGACGGCCGGGGCCACGCTCTCCAGCTCGACGAACACGGTGACTGCCTACGACAAGGTCGGAAATACCTCGACAACGACCTTCGCCGTCCGCCCCGACTCGGCGGCACCGACGACGACGGACAACACGGCATCGATCGGCAACGCCTGGAAGAACACGAACCAGACGGTCATGCTGACCCCGACCGACGGAACAGGCTCCGGTACGGCCGCCACCTACTACACCACGAACGGGTCGACACCGACGACCACCTCACCGACTGGAACGGCTGTGAGCCTGAACAGCGACGGTGTCTACACGATCAAGTACTTCTCGGTCGACAACGTCACCAACGCCGAAGCTGTCAAGACCGCGTCCACGCAGATTCGCATCGATAAGACAGCGCCGACCGCGACCATGACCGCGCTGCCGGCAACCGTTCGCAACGGGCAGGCGCTGACGGCGACCGCCTCCGATGCTTTGTCGGGGATCGCCTCGATCACGTATCTCTACTGCGCGGGTACCGCATGCACTCCTAACACACCGATTGGGGCGAGCACGACGGGGCCGACCTACTCGATCACGTGGTCGGGTCAGCCTGTCGACGGCTCCTACCAGCTTCTCGCGCGGGCGACCGATGTCGCCGGAAACATCACCGACTCGGCCAAGCGGAGCGTCACGATCGACAATACGGCTCCGCTCGCGCCGAACCCGACATCCACGCCGGCGAACCCCACGAACTCCACCGCGGCGTCCTTCTCCTTCACGGGCGAGGCAGGGGCGACCTTCCAGTGCGCCCTCGACGGCGCCGCATTCGCCGCCTGCACGAGCCCGCGGGCGTATAGCGGCCTCGCGCCGGGGAGCCACACGTTCCAGGCACGGCAGACCGACACGGCCGGAAACACCGGGCCGGCGGCGAGCTTCACCTGGACGATCGACGTGACGGCTCCGGTGGCCCCGACCATCACGGCCGGTCCATCAGGGTTGACGAATCAGACCGCAGCGTCCTTCTCCTTCACCGGCGAGGCAGGGGCCACCTTCCAGTGCGCCCTCGACGGCGCCGCCTTTGCTGTTTGCACGAGCCCGAAGGCCTATAGCGGCCTGGCCGACGGCGCCCACACCTTCCAGGTGCGTCAGACCGACACTGCCGGAAACGCCGGGCCAGCGGCGAGCCGGAGCTGGACCGTCGATGCCTCAGCGCCCGCGACACCCTCGATCACCGCGGGCCCGACTGGCCTGACGAACCAGACCTCCGCCTCCTTCTCCTTCACCGGTGAGGCAGGGGCGAGCTTCGAATGCTCTCTCGACGGCGCCGCCTTTGCTGCTTGCACGAGCCCGAAGGCCCACAGCGGCCTTGCCGACGGCGCCCACACCTTCCAGGTGCGCCAGACCGACACGGCCGGAAGCACCGGGCCAGCGGCGAGCCGCTCATGGACGGTGGACAGCACTCCACCGGACACGACCATCGACACGTCTCCAGGAGACCCGAGCGCGGCGGACGTCACTTTCGCATTTAACAGTCCCGACGGCGGAGTCGCTTTCCAGTGTCAGTTGGACGGCGGAGGCTTCGGTTCCTGTACTAGCCCAGTGTCATACACGGGTCTCGCAGCCGGCTCACACACATTCGACGTCGAAGCCGGCGATGCCGCGGGCAACGTCGACCCAAGCCCTGCTTCGTTCAGCTGGACGGTGAACTAGCGCGTCGAAGTTTCAGTGTCGGGATGGTCGGATCGATGAACCCGACGTAGAGCAGGACGACCGCTGCGGCGATGAAGAGCGCCGTCGAGGCGGCGCCGAGACCGGCGAGGGCGCTTCCGGCCGCGGCGACCGCGACTCCGGCCAGGATGAAGCCGTTGCCGAGCGGCCGGCGGCGGAGCGTGGAGAGCGCGATCGCAACCACGGCCAGAGTGCCGAGCGAGTTCCCGAGCACGGCCAGGAGCCTGGCCGGCCAGAAGTCGAGGTGAGCCTGTGCCTCCGGGATTGCCGACCCGCTCACCGGGGAGGTTAGAGGCACGGCCACCGCGATCCCGACGGCGAGCCCGCTGTAGAGGAAGCCGGTCGCAGCAGCCCAGCGGCGCCCGGAGAGGAGGAGCGAGCCGACGCCGAGAAGCGGAGCGGTCAGGAGTCCGCCGCAGAGGTAATAGATCCGGAACCCGCGGTCGTCCCAGCCCGAGGCCGCGCCCCACGCGAGAGCCGCCGACGCGACGGCATAGGCCAGGAGGGAGGCCGACCAGGCCGCGAACTGAGGAGCGCGGCGCGCCCGGTAGCGCCCGAGGAGATCGCCCGCGAGGCGAAGGGCGAGCAGGGCCGCTGCGAATGCGAGCAGTGCCTCCATGCCGTCAGTTAACCTCAGCGCGGGATGCCGGAGAAACGCTATCTCGTTACGCCGGGCCCGACGCCGGTGCCCCCGGAGGTGCGTGCGGCGACGGCGGCGCCCATGATCCACCACCGTTCGCCCGACTTTCGCGGGACGCTGGAGAGGGTCACGGAGCGGCTGCAGCAGGTCTTCCGCACCGAGAACGAGATCGTCCACCTCACGTCCGCGGGCACGGGAGCGATGGAGTCCGTGTTCCAGAATCTCTGCTCGCCCGGAGACCCGGTGCTCGTCGTCTCGCACGGCTTCTTCGGCGAGCGCTTCGCGGCTCAGGCTGAGGTGTACGGCTGCAAGCTGACCCACCTGCGCTACGGCTGGGGGGAGACCCCGAGTCCCGACGAGGTCGGAGCGCAGCTCGACGAGATGGGTGACGCGAAGATCGTCTTCCTTACCCAGTCCGACACGTCCACGGGGGTCGTGGCCGACATCCAGTCGACCGCCGAGCGGATCTCAGGCTCGGACACCCTCGTCGTCGTGGATGCGATCTCGAGCCTTGCGGCGGTGCCGCTCGAAACCGACGCCTGGGGCCTCGACGTCGTCATCACGAGCTCGCACAAGGCCCTCATGAGCCCGCCCGGGCTCGCATTCGTCTCGGTCTCGGAAGCCGCGTTCGAGGCATCGCGTTCGGCGACCTCGCCGCGCTACTACTTCGACTGGGAGCGGGCGCGCACGGCGCAGGAAAAGGGGGAGAACCCGTTCTCGCCGGCGATCTCGCTCGTCCTCGGCGTCGATGTGGCGCTCGGCATGATCCTGGAGGAGGGCCTCGAGTCCGCCTTCGAGCGCCATGTGCGGCTCGGCCGCGCGGCCCGGGCCGGGGTGAAGGCCATGGGGCTCGAGCTCTTCTCGCCCGACGACGACCGCTCCGCGGTGGTGACCGCGATCAAGATGCCCGAGGGGATCGACGGCAGCGCCGTCGTCCTCTCCATGCGCGAGCGCTCGCGCGTGACGATCATCGGCGGGCAGGGCGAGGTGCGGGGCAAGATCGTCCGCATTGGGCACATCGGCTACATCGACGTCTTCGACGTGACGGCCGCCCTCTCGGCGCTCGAGCTCGCGCTGTCGGCGATCGGTGCCGACATCGAGCGCTCCGCGGCTGTGACGGCTGCGCTCGAGGCGTACGCTGAACCCGTCCATGCATGAGCGCTCCCCACGATCCTCGGACGCCGCTGGCAAGAGAGACAAGCGAGCGGCGGCGAGACAGTACGGATGGGTACGGCGAGCCGACGCGAGCGCAGTATCCCGCCGCCAGCGGCGTCAGCCCGCGGCGGAGCCTGGCTCCGCCAGGCAGTAGTCGAGGGCGGCGAGGTTCGTGAGGGTCTTGGTTCGCGAGCCGATCGCCGAAGCGGGGATCGACCTCCTGCGCGAGCGCTTCGACGTCGACGTCGACGTCGACACCGACGGCGACCTCGCCGCGACGATCGCGGACTACGACGCGATCATCATCCGCAGCGGTACGCACCTGAGCGCCGAGCTGATCGAGAAAGCCGAGCGGCTCAAGGTGATTGGGCGCGCCGGCGTCGGCATCGACAACGTCGACCTCGAGGCAGCCTCCCGCAGGGGGATCGTCGTGGCGAACGCGCCGGAGTCGACGATCGTCTCCGCCGCCGAGCACACGCTCGGGCTCCTGCTTGCCCTCTCGCGCTCGATCCCGCAGGCGCACGCGGCGCTCAAGGAGGGGCGCTGGGAGCGGTCGCGGTTCGCCGGCCACGAGCTCGCCGGTAAGACGCTGGGCCTCGTCGGCTTCGGCCGGATCGGCCGCCAGGTCGCCCGCCTCGCCCGCGGGCTGGAGATGCGCGTGCTCGGGTTCGACCCGTACGTTGGCGCCGAGCGCTTCAACGAGCTCGGCGTCGAACGGGTGGAGACTCTTCCCGAGCTCCTGGCCGAATCGGACTTCGCCTCGCTCCACCTCACCCTGACCGACGACACCCATGGCCTAATCGGACGGGAAGAGCTCGCCTTTGCGAAGGAAGGGATCAAGCTTGTGAACGCCGCCCGCGGAGAGCTCGTCGACGAGGAAGCTCTCATGGAGGCGCTTCGCTCCGGGAAGGTGGCCGGGGCGGCGCTCGACGTCTTCGCCGAGGAGCCTTATTCCGGCCCGCTGCTCGAGCTCGAGAACGTCGTCGTCACGCCGCATCTCGCTGCCTCCACGGAGGAGGCTCAGGACCGGGCGGGCCTCATCGTCGCCGAGCAGGTCGCGGCTGCGCTCGAGGGCCGCGTGGTCACGAACGCGGTCAACGTCCCGGCCGTCGCCGCCGACGAGGTTGGCTTCCTCGGTCCGTTCCTCCCGCTCGCCGCCAAGCTCGGCGCGCTCGCCGTCGAGCTCACGGACGGCAACCCGGCGAGGCTCGACTTCGCCTATCTCGGCGAGCTGGCCGAGCACGACACGAGGCTTCTCACGGTCGCCGCCCTGAACGGCGCTTTCCAGGGGCGGGTCGAGCAGGCGGTCAACTACGTGAATGCGCCTCTCCTCGCCGCCGAGCGCGGCATCGAGGTGACGGAGGAGCGGCGCCGCGCTTCGCGCGACTTCACGAGCCTCGTCCGCGTGACAGCCGTCGCGGGCGAGAACGAGGTGGTCGTCGCCGGCACGACGCTGGGGCGGGAGGCGGAGCCGCGGCTCGTGCGCGCGCTCGGCTACGAGATCGAGATCGACCTCGCGCCGTTCATGCTCTTCGCGGTCAACGACGACCGGCCGGGCAGGATCGGCCGGCTCGGCACCCTCCTCGGCGAGGCCCAGGTGAACATCGCCAACATGGCCGTCTCCAGGCGCTCGCAAAGCGCCGAGGGCGCGCTCATGGCGCTCACGCTCGACAGCGTTCCCGCGGCGGAGGTGCTCCAGGGAATCGAAGCCGAGCCCGGCTTCACCGACGTTAGATTCATCGACCTCAGCAAGGCGTGATGCTCATGCGCCTGGCCGCCGTCTCCTCTCGCCGGGCGAAGCCCGGCTTCGCCGACGGCTCTCCCCGCTGGCGGCGGGATGCTGCGCTCGCGGCGCTTGGCCTTGCTCCACTGCACTGTCCCGCGCGCCGCTCGCTTGCCTCCCTTCTCAGCGACAAGCCAGGCACATGAGCGGCTGGCCGGAGCCGGTCGAGCGGGTGGCGGACTTCCTCCGGGCGGCCACCGTTGAGTCGCGGATCGAGGAGTTCCACGCCGGGACGTTGACGGCCGAGGATGCGGCTTCGGCCGTCGGCTGCGACCTCGCCCAGATCGTGAAGTCGCTCGTCTTCGAATGCGACGGGAAGCCCGTGCTCGTGATGATCGGAGGGGACCGGCGCGCCGACTCCTCGAAGGTCGCCGCCGCCGTCCCCTGCGAGAAGGCCAAGATCGCCGGCCCTGATGCCGTGCGAAAGGCGACAGGGTTCGAGCCCGGAGCCGTCGCGCCGTTCCCGCTGCCAGGGATCGAGATCGTTCTCGTCGACGAGGAGCTGCTACTCCACGAGGTCGTCTGGGCGGGAGCGGGCTCGCACAACCATGTGGTGGCCTTGGCGCCATCGGATCTCCTCCGGCTCACGCGCGGGCGTTCCATCGACGCCGTCGCAGAGAACCCGTAACCTTTGTGAAGAGGCATGCGCGAGACCGAAAAGATCTGGATGAACGGTGAGCTCGTCGACTGGGCCGACGCGAAGGTGCACGTCGGCGCACACGGGCTGCACTACGGCTCAGGGGTCTTCGAGGGGATTCGCTGCTACGAGACCGACGACGGGCCGGCCGTCTTTCGCCTCACCGACCACCTGAAGCGGCTCGACAACTCGGCGCGGCTCCTCCACATGGAGCTGCCGTACTCCGTCGAGGACCTGCGCGCCGCGACGCTCGAGCTCGTCGGTGCGAACGGCCTCGCGGAGTGCTACATCCGCCCGATCGCGTTCTACGGCTACGGCGAGCTGGGCGTCCATCCGCGGGAGAACCCCATCGACGTCGTGATCATGAGCTGGCCCTGGGGCGCCTATCTCGGCGAGGAGGCGCTCACGCAGGGGATCAGCGCCAAGGTCTCGTCGTGGAAGCGCGTGGGGCCCAACACGATCCCGCACGTCTCCAAGGCGACCGGCATCTACCTCAACTCGATGCTCGCCGTGATCGAGGCTACGAACGCGGGCTATGCCGAGGCCATCCTCCTCACGGAGGAGGGCACCGTCGCCGACGGCTCGGGCGAGAACATCTTCATCGTCAACGACGAGATCATCTCCACCCCCGACCTGTCAGCCTCGATCCTCCCCGGGATCACACGGCAGAGCGTGATCGAGATCGCGCAGGCGCACGGGTACGCGGTGCACGAGCGCCCGCTGATCCGCTCCGACCTCTACATCGCAGACGAGGTATTCATGACGGGGACCGCCGCGGAGGTCACGCCTGTGCGCGCGGTCGACGACCACGAGATCGGTCCGCCCGGCCCGGTGACGAAGGCGATCCAGTCGACCTTCTTCGACGTCGTGCGCGGCCGCGACGAGCGCTGGACACGCTGGCTGGAATACGCGGCCAAGGCCCCGACGGGCTCCTGACCAGCGAGATCGGGCTCTCCGCTCCCTGGCTCGAGGAGAGGGAGGAGGAGCTCGTCCTCGAGACGCTGCGCTCGGGCAGGCTCTCGCTCGGGCCGATGACCGACCGCTTCGAGCGGGCGCTCGCCGAGCAGGTCGGCGCTCCCTACGTCTCGGTGGTCTCGAGCGGGACGGCCGGGCTCCACCTCGCGGTCCGGCTGGCCGGGCTGGGGGAGGGGGACGAGGTCGTCACGACGCCGTTCTCCTTCGTCGCGTCCGCGAACTGCATCCTCTACGAGGGCGCGACACCGGTCTTCGCCGAGATCGACCCGCAGACGCTCAACCTCGACCCGGCCGCCGTCGAGGCGTCGATCACGCCGCGGACGAAGGCGATCCTCGCGGTTGACATCTTCGGCTACCCGGCCGAGTACGCACAGCTCGAGGCGATCGCGGAGCGCCACGGCGTCACGATCATCGAAGACGCGTGTGAGGCGCTCGGAGCCGAGTACCAGGGCCAGCCCGTCGGATCGCGTGGCGCCCCAGCCGTCTTCGCCTTCTATCCGAACAAACAGATGACGACCGGGGAGGGCGGCGCGGTCGCGGTCTCCTCGGAGGAGGACTGGGAGATTCTCAAGAGCCTCTCGAATCAGGGGCGAAGCGACTCGGGCGAGTGGCTCACGCATTCGCGGCTCGGGTTCAACTATCGCCTGGACGAGCTCTCGGCCGCGCTCGGGCTCGCTCAGGTCGAGAAGCTCCACCGGATCCTCGCGCTCCGCGCCGAGGTCGCGGCGCACTACGGCGAGCTCCTCGGCGGGCTCGACGGCGTCGAGCTCCCGCTCGCCGACGACGCCCACCACAAGCGCTCATGGTTCGTCTACGTCGTCCGGCTCGCGGAGGGGATCGACCGGAACGGCATCATGACGCGGCTCGCGGAGCAGGGGATCGCCTCGAAGCCGTACCTGCCTTCGATCCACCTGCAGCCCTACTGGCGCGCGCGGTTCGGAACGGGCGAGGGGATGTTCCCGGTCTCGGAGGACGCGAGCCGCCGCTCGCTTGCCCTTCCGTTCCATACGCGGCTCGACGCAGCCGACCAGGAGCGTGTTGTCGAAGCGCTCGCTTCGTCCCTGCGATAATCCGTTCATGGTCGACGGGGCTTCGAAGATGGTCTTCCTCGGATTCGGGAAGTTCGCGCGCGCCGACAAGATCTACGCGCTCGAGCCGCTGTCCGGCGGCGACCGCGGCGACGGGCGGCGGACCCGCGTGTGGGTGGAGGGGATTTCCGAGCCGATCGTGGCCTCGCGCACCGAGCGCTCCATCCTTGCGGAGATGGGGGTCCGCGACGCCGGCCGCGTCCAGATCCTCGACGACGCGGTCAAGCTGGCCGAGCGGATCGTCGAGGATGCCGGCAAGGGCCGCGTCGATCTCGCCGATCTCGACCGCCGGGCGCGGAAGCTGCTCGAGGCAACCGCGAAGCCCGCGGACGGCGACCAGCTCTTCTAGGCGTGCAGCTCGGCCGCGAGTTCTTCGCGCGGAGCGTGCATGACGTCGCTCCCGATCTGGTCGGCTGCACTCTCCTCGTGGACGGCGTCGGCGGCCCGATCGTCGAACTGGAAGCCTATGACCAGGAGGATCCGGCCAGTCACGGCTTCCGCGGCGAGACGGCGCGGAACCGCTCCATGTTCGGCCCGCCTGGGCACGCCTACGTTTACCGCTCCTACGGCGTCCACTGGTGCCTCAACCTCGTCTGCGAGGAGGTGGGCGTCGCTGCAGCCGTGCTGGTTCGCGCGCTCGAACCGGCGCGGAACATCGCCGAGATGAGGCAACGCCGCGGGCTCGAGTCCGAGCGGCTCCTCTGCTCGGGCCCCGGGAAGCTCTGTCAGGCGCTCGGCGTCACGCGCGACCACGACGGGCTCGCGCTCGACCAACCGCCGTTCCAGCTGCTCGCCTCTGAAGACGAGCACGAGATCGTGACGGGCCCGCGCATCGGCATCAGCCGCGCGGCTGACCTTCCCTGGCGCTACGGCCTGGCCGGGTCGCCGTATCTCTCGCGCGCCTTCGGCGCTACTGCCCGACGACCAGCTTGATTGTCATGTTCTCGACTGAGGCGAGGCCGGCGCTCGGGAACTGCTGTAGCACGCGCCCCGGCTTCCCTTCCGCATAGGACTGCACGAGGCCGGCAAGGTGGTGGCGGGCGAGCTTCGCCTTGGCCTTCAGGAGCGGTAGACCGGTGACGTCCGGTACGCGGCCGTTCTCGGCGACCGGGACGACGATGCGGACGGTGTCGAAGGAGGAGAGCGTGCCTCTCGCCGGGTACTGCGCCACCACGCGACCGAGCCGCTCGCCGCCCTTGGCCGGGCGCGTGATCACCTCGACGGTCAAGGGCATGCCCTGGAGCCGGATCTTCGCGTCCGAGAGCTTGGCGCCCACGACCGGCGGCACGTCGACCTCGTTCGGCTCGCACGAGGCCTGCTTCGTGGGCTCGGCGCCGGCGACGTACGTGACGAGGTGCACGTCGTGGCAGTTGCCGTTGTCGAGCAGCCATTGCTTGTCGCGGTAGACCACCTCGCGCGCAACGGTCGACTCGTACGAGGGCGAGGGGAACGACTCGGCCGGCTCCTGCTCGTAGGCGAGCGCCTTCTCGGCGAAGCTCTTCCAGATGAGCGCCGGGAAGGTGCCGCCGGCGACGGCCGTGCCCTCGAACTCGGTCAGCATGGGCACGAGCTTGTTCGGGTACCCGACCCAGACCGCGACCGCGAGTTGCGGCGTGTAGCCGACGAACCACGCGTCGCCGTAGTTCTCCGTCGTTCCCGTCTTCCCCGCGACCGGGCGATCAGTGAGCGCGGCCCGCTTTCCGGTGCCCTGGACGACGACGTTCTGGAGGATGGAGTTGAGGGTCGCCGCGTCGTTCGAGTCCATGACCTGCCGGTCGACGGGGACGTTCTTGTCCACGCGGTTCCCGTCCACGACCTTCGTGACGGCGCGCGGCACGTCCCCGAGGATCGAGCCGTCCACGCGCACGCCGTCGTGCGCGAAGGTTGAGAACGCCCGCGCCATCTCGAGCGGGTTCACGGCCTCAGCGCCGAGCCCGATGGCGAAGTAGTCGTTGAGCGGGCTATGGATGCCGAGGCGCCTCGCCATCGAAGCCACGTTCCCCGGGCCGACCTGCGCGGTGAGCTGGGCGTAGACGGAGTTGTCGGAGTAGGTCGTCGCGTCGGTGAGGTCGATCGTGCCCAGATAGGAGTTCTCGTAGTTGTGCACCGACCAGAGCTTGTCCCCGATATTGATGACCGTCGGCTGGGACGTGAACTGGGTCTGTGGCGAGATCCCCTCGTCGAGGGCGGTCGCGAGCACGAACGGCTTGAAGGATGAGCCAGGTTGGCGCTCGCCCTGCACCGCGAGGTTGAACTGGCTCTTGCGGTAGCTCCGGCCGCCCACCATCGCAAGGACGCGGCCGTCGCGCGGGTCGATCGCCACGAGCGACGCGGCCGGGCCGTGCGTGTCGGGCAGCCACTCGTTGATCGCCTCGGAGGCGAGGTGCTGGAGGTTCAGGTCAATGGACGTGTAGACCTTGAGCCCGCCGCCGAAGACCTTGCCGGAGCCGTAGTAGGGGACGAGCTGCTGCTTGACGTACTCGGCGAAGTAGCCTTGGTGGCCGGCCGAGACCGGCAGCTGGATCTTGTCGGGATCCGGAAGGCGCTTGGCGTCGGCCGCGAGCTCTTCCTGGATCGTGATGAGCCCCTGCTGGAGCATGAGCTGGAGCACCGTGCGCCTGCGCTGCTCGGCGGCCTTCGGATTGGAGGCCGGGTCATACGCTCCCGGGCTGGCCGGCAACCCCGCGAGGAGCGCCGCCTGCGCCAGCGTCAGGTCGCGCGCGTGCTCGTGGAAGTAGACGCGCGCGGCCATCTCGATCCCGTAGGCGCCGTTTCCGAAGTAGATCGTGTTCAGGTAGGCGGTGAGGATCCGATCCTTTGACCACCGGCGCTCGAGCTGCCAGGCGAGCGCGGCCTCCTTCAGCTTGCGGCTGATCGTTCGCTCCTGATGGGTGTAGGCGTTCTTGACGAACTGCTGCGTGATCGTCGAGCCGCCCTCGACGATCTCCTTGTGGCGGATGTCGGCCCAGACCGCGCGGACGATGCCCCGGTAGTCGATGCCGCGGTGCTCCCAAAAGCGGCGGTCCTCCACGGCGACGATCGCCTGCTTCATGATCGGCGAGATGTCGTCGCTCCCGACGACGATCCTGCTCTCGTCCCCGCGGAGCGTGGCGAGGACCGTCTTGCCGTCGGACGCGTAGATGTAGCCGAGCTGCTGCGGGCGCTTGCTCGTCGAGGGCTCGAGGGCCGCGACGTCGCTGGCGATCGCGCTCACCAGCCCGTACGCGAAGGAGACGAGCGCGACGAATCCGAGGACGGAAACGAGCGCCAGAAATCTCAGCTTGCGGATCCTGCGCCGCTTCGGCGTTTGGCTGCGTCGGCGGAACAGCACGCAGCGGTCGATTCTAGCTTCGCGCTACGCCCCGGCGGCGCTGAACTGGACGTCGCCCGTCGGCGCGTCGGTTCCGCCCGCCGGCTCGATGGTCACCGCGACCGTCGCGCCGTCGGGAATCGTGCGTGTGAGGGCGAAGGACGTCTGCTCGCCGCCGCCGGCGAAGACGCCTGCGGGCTTCGGGGTCCCGCCCTCGATCACCCAGGCCTCGTAGGTCTTGCCGGCTGGCGCGGGTGCGAGGTCCTTGACGATCAGCGCACCGTTCCCCTCCTGTGTGACTACGAGCTGCCCCTCGGCGCCCGTCAAGCTGAACGCCTGCGGCCGCTCGCCCAGCTGGTTGTGCAGCGTGGTGGCCCAGATCCCAAAGGCGATCGCCGCCACGGCCGCGACCGCCGCGACCGCACTGGTCGCCCGGAACGCCCAGCGGGGGCGGAGGGGCACGACGTTCTGACGCTCGCCGCGGGCTTCGTCGAGGATCCGCTCACGAAGCGCCGGCGGCGGCTGCTTCGCCTCGACTCCATGGGCGAGCGCGGCCGCGGTGTCGTGGAACGCGGCCACCGTCTCGCGGCACTCGTTGCAGTGGGCGAGATGCTCCTCGAACTCCTGCCGCTCGTCCGCGCTGAGCGCGTCGAGCGCGTAGGCGGCGCTCAGCTCGTGAATTCCGGTGCGTTCCATCGTTCCTCTTCGTGTCCCGGCTCCTCGAGTAGCTCCCGGAGCCGGCTCAGGCCCGTGAACATTCTGCTCTTTACGGTGCCGAGGGGCTCGCCGAGGCGGTCGGCGAGCTCGGACTGGGTGAAGCCGCCGTAGTAGGCGAGCTCGATCGCCTCGCGTTGCTGGTCGGGCAGCCGCTTGAGCGCCTCCTGCACGCGTGCGCGCTCGAGGCGGAGCCAGGCCTCCTCGTCCGCGGTGCGTCCCGGCGCCTCGGGCTGCTCCTTCAGCGGCTCCGTCCTGCGCGACTGCTCGCGGCGGACGAGATCGACGGCGCGGCGGTGCACCAGGGTCAGGATCCACGTGCGAGCCTTCGCGCGCTCGGCGACGAAGCGCGAGGCCGTCCGCCAGACGGTGAGGAAGGCCTCCTGCACCGCGTCCTCTGCGAGCGTCGCGTCCCGGACAATGCGGATCGCCAGACCGTATGCGACAGCCCCGAAGCGGTCGTAAAGCTCGGCGAGGGCTCCGTCGTCGCCGCGGGCGAGAAGGGCGACCAGCGCCTCGTCCGAGAGGTGCGCAAGGTCTCGCTCTGGTCCGGTGCGTTTGCGCACGGGGGATCGATTCAACGCTAACAGCGCCATCGTGCTCATTCGGCCCGGCCGCCGGTCCGGTTTACCGAACCGATTTCGGACGGCCGGCGAATACGCGGCGCAATCCCCCAAGGAGGAGAGGAATGAGAAGGATCGCTCTTGCGCTCCTGGTGGTTCTCGCGGTCGCCGCCGCCGTGGCCGTCGCGCTCGTGCGCGGCCCTGCGCCGGAGGCGAGCCGCGCTTCCAGCCATCGTGAAGCGCCACTCATCTCGAACGATCCGGCGGCGGACAACACGGACCTCTACGCGTTCGTGAGCCCCGACGCCCCCAACACCGTCACGATCATCGCGAACTACATCCCGCTCGAGCAGCCTGCTGGCGGGCCCAACTTCGCGAGCTTCGGTGACGACGTCCGCTACGAGATCAAGGTGGACAACAACGGTGACGGCGAGGAAGACGTCACCTACCGGTTCCGTTTCCACACGACGACCGGCAACCCGAACACCTTCCTCTACAACACCGGGCCGATTAACACGTTGAGCGACGCGGACTGGAACGTCCGCCAGACCTATTCGGTCACGCGCATCAGCAAGAACGGCTCGGAGGTGCTCGGGACGAACATCCCGGTACCGCCCGTCAACATCGGGCCGCGCTCGACGCCGGGCTACGACGCCCTCGCCGCGGCGGCGATCGCCTCCCTTCCGGGAGGTACGAAGGTCTTCGCCGGGCAGCGCGACGATCCCTTCTACGTCGATCTCGGGTCGATCTTCGACCTGGCCGGCCTCCGGCCGTTCAACTCCCTGCACGCGATTCCGCTTCCCGATGGGGCGGGAGTGGACGGCGTCGGTGGCTACAACACACACTCCATCGTCCTGCAGGTGCCGATCAAGCGCCTGACCAGGGATCACGAGCTTCACGCCGCTGACAATCCGAAGGCTGTCATCGGCGTATACGCGACGGCGAGCCGTCAGAAGGTTCGGGTCCTCAAGGACGACGGTGGCGTGCGCAACGAATCGGACTGGGTGCAGATCTCGCGACTCGGTGAGCCTCTGATCAACGAGGTAGTCATTCCCCGCGGGAAGAAGGATCTCTGGAACACGAAGGATCCTTCCGACGACGCTCAGTTCCTCCGTTTCTACCGCTCGCCCGAGGTGACGAAGCTCGAAAACGGGCTCTACTCCGCTCTCGACAACGCGAGCGAGAGCGGACGTGACGACCTCGTTGCCATCCTGCTCACCGGGGTGCCGGGCCTGAATTTCACAGGCTCGACTAAGGCCGACCTGCTTCGCTTGAACACGGGCATCGCGCCAACCGCGGCCGTTGGCCACGGCAACCGGCTGGGCGTCCTCTCCGGCGACCTCGCGGGGTTCCCGAACGGGCGACGACTCGAGGACGACGTCGTCGACATCGACCTGCGCGCGTTCGCCGAGGGGTACGGCAGCTTCCTGCACGGGCTGCTCGGGCTGCCGAACCGGAGCCCGAACAACCTGCTCGGCGATGGAGTCGACGCGAACGACCGCATGTTTCGCGCTGACTTCCCGTACATCGCGACGCCCTTCTCGGGCTACGAAGCGGTTCCGCCCACGCCAATGGGCGGTCCCTAGAACGACGAGCGGAAGGGGCCTGCCCGTTGGAGGCGGGCCCCTTCCTCACTGGAGAGGGGAGCGATGAGGAAGAAGACTTCGTTGGTTCTCGCAGCGCTCGGCGTCGCCGCAGCCGCCGCTCTCTTCGGCGGCGTGCTCGGTGGGAATCGCGCCGAGGGCACCACCGAGAGCCCACGACCGGCGGCGGCCGAACAGCTGCTCGGTGGGTTCGCCCCTCCGGGCGACACGGCGGCCTACGTCGCCGAGCTGGAGCAGCGGGTGTCGGGACACGCCGACTCCCAGGCCTTCACGCTCCTCGGCCTCGCCTACCAGCAGCGCGCCCGCGAGACCGGCGACCCGAGCTACTACCCCCGCTCGGAGGAGGCGCTGCGCCGCTCGCTCGCGATAGCTCCGAGGAGCTACCTGACCGTGACCGGCCTCGCTGCGCTGGCCGCGTCGCGCCACCGCTTCGAGGATGCCCGGGGGCTCGCCGAGCAGGCGATCCGTCTCAATCCGCGGAGCGCCGAGGCCTACGGCGTTCTCGGCGATGCCCTCGTCGAGCTCGGCCGCTACCGCCAGGCCTTTGCGGGCTTCGACCGCATGGCGGCGCTCAGGCCTGCGCTTGCCTCCTATTCGCGGGTCTCCTACGCCCGCGAGCTGCTCGGCCGGCCGGCCGACGCGATCGCGGCCATGAGGCTCGCCGTCAAGGCCGGGGCCGGGACCGGAGAGCCCGCTGCCTGGTCGCTGGTCCAGCTCGGGAACCTCTACTTCGATACCGGCCGCCTCGCGCCGGCCGAGCGCAGTTACCGACAGGCGCTCGCTCGCTTCCCGGGCTACGTCCACGCCCAGGCTGCCCTCGGCAGGGTGGCCGCCGCGCGTGGACGGTACGACACCGCAGCCCGTCTCTACAAGCGGGCGGTCGCGAAGCTCCCGCTGCCGCAATACGAAGCTGCGCTCGGCGATGTGCTTCGGATCGCGGGCCGTCCGGCCGACGGCGAGCGCGCGTATGCCGTGGTTGAGGCGACTGAGCGACTCCTCCGCGCCAACGGCGTGCGTACCGAGCTCGAGACTGCGCTCTTCGACCTCGACCACGGACGGGATGTTGCAGCCGCTCTCTCGCGCGCGCGAGATGCATACCGCGAGCGGAAGAGCATCGAGGGCGACGACGTCCTCGCCTGGGCGCTCTATAAGAACGGCCGCTGTGGCGCGGCTCTCGTGCACTCCCGCCGCGCCCTCAGGCTCGGTACCCGCGACGCTCTGAAGATCTTTCACCGCGGCATAATCGAGCTCTGCCTCGGTCGCGAAGCCGCGGGCCGCGCCTCGCTCCGGCGGGCGTTCGGGATCAACCCGCACTTCTCGCTTCTCTACGTTCCCGTGGCGAAGGACGCGCTCCGATGAAGATCCTCCTCGCCGCGCTCCTGGCCGTTGCGGCGCTCCTTGCGCCCGCCTCGGCCTCGGCACACCCACTCGGCAACTTCACGGTCAACCGGTTCGCGGCCGTCGAGCTCTCCGGACGCGACGTCTTCGTCCACTACGTCCTCGACCTCGCCGAGATCCCAACGGTGCAGGAGGGAGGCCGCGTGCGTGCCGCCGGCTTCGACTCGGTGGTCGCGGCGCGGCTCGACCTCGAGCTCGACGGACGCCGGGTGCAACTCGTGCCGGTAGAACACAAGGTCTCAGAGCGGCCCGGGGCGGGGGGCCTGCCGACGCTTCGCTTCGAAGCCGTCTACCGCGTTCTCGACCCGGGCGCGCCAACCAGCCTTGTGTTCCACGATACGAACTTCGCCGAGCGGATCGGCTGGCGTGAGATCGTGGTCCGCGCGACCACCGGCGCACGCATCGTCGCCTCGGACGTCCCTGCCGAGAGCACGAGCGACGAGCTTCGGGCCTATCCGCAGGATCTCCTGCGCTCGCCGCTCGACATCAGCTCGGCGACGGCGCGGTTCGAGCTCGGGGCCGGACCGGGCAGTCCGCCGGGCCTGGGCGACTCGACCGCACCCGAGCACTCGTCGGGCTCGTTCGAGTCGCTGATCGCACGCGGCGACGTCGGTGTCGGCGTCGTCCTGCTCTCCCTCTTGATCGCCGCCTTCTGGGGCGCGGCGCACGCCCTCAGCCCCGGGCACGGGAAGGCGATGGTGGCGGCGTACCTCGTCGGCACGCGCGGCACTCCGAGGCATGCCCTTCTCCTCGGCCTGATCGTGACGGTCACGCACACCGCCGGGGTCTTCGCGCTCGGGCTTGTCACGCTCGCGCTCTCGGAGTTCATCGTCCCCGAGCAGCTGTATCCGTGGCTCAACCTCGCCTCGGCGCTGCTCGTCGTCGGCGTCGGCGTCAGCGTCCTGAGGGCGCGCCTTCGCCGGCGGCACGCGCACGATCACCATCACCACCACGATCACGGGGAGCGGAGCCTCCGCGACCTGGTCGCCGTTGGAATCTCGGGCGGGCTCCTTCCCTGCCCGACGGCTCTCGTCGTCCTGCTCGCGGCCATCTCGCTGCACCGCGTGGGCTACGGGCTCGTCCTGATCCTCGCGTTCAGTGCCGGGCTCGCGGGCGCGATGACCGCCGTCGGGCTGGTGGCCGTCAGCGCCAGGCGCTTCATGCGCCGGGCCACCTTCGACGGGTGGATCGTCCGGGCCCTCCCGGCCGCGAGCGCGTTGCTGATTCTCGGGCTCGGGATCGCCATGACGAGCCGCGCGCTGCCGGGGGTCCTGTGATGCTGGACGGCTGGATCGCTGGCCTCTCCGACGGGACGTCGCTCGGCCTGGTGGTGCTCGTCGCCGTGCTCCTCGGACTTCGCCACGCGACCGACCCCGACCACCTCGCCGCAGTGACGACGCTCGTGGCAGGCAGCAGAGAGCGGGTAGCGAGGCGCTCGGGCGAGCTCGGCCTCGCGTGGGGAGCGGGCCATGCGACAACGCTGTTCGGGTTCGGACTCCCGATCCTGCTCCTCAACCGCTACCTCCCGCAGCGCGTGGAGCAAGCCGCCGAGACCGCGATCGGGGTCGTGATCGCCTACCTGGCCGTGCGCTTGATCGTCCGCTGGCGCCGCGGGGCGTTCCATCCTCACGGGGACGACACGCACGTGCACGTCCCCGCGCGCACTCGCCTCGGCGCCTTCGGGATCGGTCTCGTGCACGGGATGGGCGGGAGCGGAGGCGTCGCCGTGCTCGTGCTCGCCTCGGTGCGCTCGAGCGCCCTCGCCGTGGTCGCGCTCGCACTGCTGGCGGTCTTTACCGCAGTCTCGATGTGCCTCGTCTCGACCGGGTTCGGCTGGGCTCTCGTGTCCCGCCCCGTCAACGCCGCCTTCGGCATTGTGGCGCCCGCCCTCGGTGCGCTGAGCCTGGCTTTCGCGATCTGGTACGCGACGGCGGCGTGGAGCCTCGTCCCGTACGCCTTCTGAGGCTGCGTAGAATCGCCGCCCATGGCGGCCCGAATCGACGAGCTGACCCGGAACGCGGTCGACGTCCTTCCCGAGGGCGAGCTCGAACGCAAGCTCGCGCTCGGGCGCCCGCTCCGCGTGAAGCTCGGGATCGACCCGACCGCGCCCGACATCCACGTCGGCCACGCAATCCCGCTGCAGCGCATGGCCGCCTTCCAGCGCGCTGGCCACACCGGAGTGCTGATCGTCGGCGACTACACAGGGCGGATCGGAGATCCGTCGGGCCGTTCGACGGAGAGGCCGGTGCTCTCGGACGAGGAGATCGATTCGAACGCGAAGCGCTACTTCGAGCAGGCCTCGCACATCATCGATCCCGAGAAGACCGAGGTCCGGTTCAACGGCGAATGGCTCTCGAAGCTCGACTTCGCGGAGGTCGTCCGCCTGACGCGCACGATCACGGTCGCCCGCCTCCTCGAGCGCGACGACTTCGAGCAGCGCTTCGCCGCGAAGACGCCGATCTCGGTCTCCGAGCTCCTCTATCCATTCATGCAGGCCTACGACTCGGTCGCGATCGAGGCCGATGTCGAGCTCGGCGGCACCGATCAGCTCTACAACCTGCTCGCCGGCCGCGACGTCATGCAGGCCTACGGGCTCGAGCCGCAGGTCGCGCTCACGACGCCGCTCCTCAGGGGGACCGACGGGCGCAAGATGAGCGCGTCGCTCGGGAACTACATCGGGCTCGCCGAGCCGCCCGAGGAGCAGTTCGGGAAGACGATGCGGATCTCCGACGAGGCGCTGCCCGAGTACTACCGGCTCGTCATGGAGTCGCCGGTGGACCCCTCGGAGCTCGATCCGCTGGAGGCGAAGCTCGCGCTCGCGCGCTTCATCGTCGGGCGTTCGCACGGGGAGGAGGCGGCCGCCGCGGCCGAGGCCCACTTCACGCGCGTCGTGCGCGAAGGGCAGGCGCCGGACGAGGTGCGCGAGGCGGCGATTCCCGACGGAGACCCCATCCATCTCCCTGCTCTGCTCGTCGAGCTTCTCGACATTCAGTCGACGAGCGAAGCGCGTCGTCTCATCGCCCAGGGCGGGGTGAAGGTGAACGGCGAGCCGGCAACGAACCTGGACGTACCCAGGGATGCTCTCGACGGGGCGCTTCTGCAGGCGGGGAAGCGGCAATTCATTAGGCTTCGGGCTTCTTGACGCTGGGTCGATCGTTGCTATCATGCGTCGGCTGCCGGAAACGGCTGCGCACGTAAGAGTCCACCCGCGAGACAACTGGAGAAGCCTTCGAGCGAAGCTGATACGGTGGTATCGACTTCTGGAGGCCTCCGCGCGGGAGGCCTTTTTCGTGGGTAGCCCCGGGGCGCGGTCTTTGAAAACTCAACAGCGTGATACGTCGAGACCCTCGGCAGCGCTTCGGCGTGGTCGAGGTCTAAATGAACCCGTCTCCTCTCTACGAGGGGACTTTGAGCTCAAGCTCATCCACAAGGTCAGCAACCAGTCTTCGGACTGAATGCAACGATCTTTCACGGAGAGTTTGATCCTGGCTCAGGACGAACGCTGGCGGCGCGCTTAACACATGCAAGTCGAGCGAGAACCAGTCCTTCGGGGCTGGGGACAGCGGCGAACGGGTGAGTAACACGTGGGTAATCTGCCCTCGGCACCGGGATAGCCCGGGGAAACCCGGATTAATACCGGATGGCCTTGCCGGCTTTCGGGCTGGCAAGAAAAGGTAGCTTCGGCCTCTGGCCGAG
>Ga0307316_10000109_pt1 | contig 21196 bp, 20 predicted proteins | sample ER_DNA_356_FD_194504 | JGI IMG/M metagenome (GOLD analysis project Ga0307316, IMG submission 194504) | Bulk soil microbial communities from the East River watershed near Crested Butte, Colorado, United States - ER_DNA_356 | ecosystem: Environmental > Terrestrial > Soil > Floodplain | place... | reverse complement strand
CCCGCCAGGCGTCAAGATCGAGATGCCGCTCCAGGCCTACTTCCGCATCAACGCGGAGAACATGGGCCAGTTCGAGCGCACGCTGATCATCGTCGACGAGGACGCCTACGTGCACTACGTCGAGGGCTGCACCGCCCCGATCTACACGACCGACTCGCTCCACTCGGCCGTGGTCGAAATCGTCGTCAAGCGCGGCGGGCGCTGCCGCTACACGACGATCCAGAACTGGTCGCAGAACGTCTACAACCTCGTCACGAAGCGCGCGGTCGCGTACGAGAACGCGACGATGGAATGGGTGGACGGGAACCTCGGCTCGAAGCTGACGATGAAGTACCCGTCCATCTGGCTGATGGGCGAGGGCGCCCACGGCGAGGTGCTCTCGATCGCCTTCGCGGGCGAGGGCCAGCACCAGGACGCGGGCGGCAAGTGCGTGCATGTTGCGCCGAACACCACCTCTGTGATCACGTCCAAGTCGATCTCGAAGGACGGCGGGCGCGCGAGCTACCGCGGGCTCCTCGAGGTGGCGAAGGGCGCGCACGGCGCGAAGTCGAAGGTCGTCTGCGACGCGCTCATCCTCGACGAGGACTCGCGCTCCGACACCTATCCGTACATCCGCATCGACGAGAACAAGGTCGACATCGGCCACGAGGCGACGGTCTCGAAGATCGGCGAGGAGCAGCTCTTCTACCTGATGAGCCGCGGGATTCCCGAGCACGAGGCAGCTGCGATGATCGTGTCCGGCTTCGTCGAGCCGATCACGAAGGAGCTCCCGCTCGAGTACGCGGTCGAAATGAACCGGCTGATCCAGCTGCAGATGGAAGGCTCGGTTGGCTGAGCTCCGCGTGGAGCGTGCCGACTTCGTCGCCCTTCCCGTTCAAGACCTGAAGCGCGCAGACGAGTTCTACGGCAAGACCCTCGGCCTGCGGCGAAGCCCGCATTCGGGCGAGCGCTGGGTCGAGTACGAGCTCGGCAACGTCACGCTGGCGCTTGTCTCTCCAGAGGCCATGGGGACGGAGTTCCAGGCAAGGGGCCACCAGATGCCGATCGCGCTGCGGGTGCCGGACGTCGACGAGGCGCGCGCGAAGCTCGAGGCTGAGGGCGTCGAGTTCCTGCACGGCACGATCGACTCGGGCGTCTGCCATCTGGCTACCTTCCAGGATCCCGACGGGAACGCTATCCAGCTCCACCGGCGATACGCGCCCTTCGAGGACGGGTCGCAGCCGTGAGCGGGATCAAGCGCCTCGACTTCATCGGCATCCCCTCACAGGACGCCGAGCGGTCGCGTGCCTTCTACGTCGAGACCCTGGGCCTGCGGCCCGACGACAAGGCGCGGTTCGAGGTCTGGGCCGGCGAGACCTGCTTCGGGATCTGGGAGCCCGAGAAGATGGGTATGCCGTTCGCGCCGCAGAAGAACGCGCACCCCGCCCTCCACGTCGAGGACGTCGAGGCCGCAAGGCGCTCCCTCGAGGAGAAGGGCGTCGAGTTCGACGGCGAGATCTTCGACAGCGGCGTCTGCCACATGGCCTTCTTCACCGATCCTGATGGGAACGACCTGATGCTCCACCGGAGGTACGCGCCGTGAGGGCAAGTGCACTCGAGCGCTACCAGGCGATTCCGCTCCCTTCGACGACCGACGAGCACTGGCGCTTCACCGACCTGCGCGGCTTCGACCCCGAGTCTTTCACGGCGAACGGGGCGACGAGCGTGGAGCGGGCGAGCGGCATGCTCGACGTCGATGCCGCCGCGATCGCGCACGTGAGCGAAGGCGGGATCGAGATCGAGCGCGCCCCCGACGGCCTCGTCTTCGAGCGGCTCGAGGACGATCCCCGGCTCGGCACGCTTGTCGGCGCCGACGAGAAGTTCGCAGCGCACAACGCCGCCCAGTGGACGAACGGGCTTCTCGTGCGCGTCCCGCGCGGAGTCGAGCTCGACAAGCCTCTCTACGTGCGGATCGTCAACTCGGTCGCAGGGGGCGCGCTCTTCTGGCGCCTGCTCGTCGTCGCCGAGGAAGGAAGCCGCTTCAGCTTCATCGAGGAGTACGCCTCCGAGTCACCCCAGCTCGCCTCCTACTCGAACGCGGTGACTGAGCTCTTCGTCGAGCAGGGCGCCAAGCTCGAATACGTTTCGATCCAGAACCTGTCCCAGGAGACGTGGCACTTCGCCTCGCATCGGGCGCGGGTCGAGCGGGATGCGGAGCTCGACTGGGTCGCCGGGGGCTTCGGCTCGAAGAAGGGGAAGGTGCGGATCGAGAACGACCTCGCCGGCCAGGGCGCGACGTCGCGCGTCACGGGCGCGTACTTCGCCGACGGCGACCAGCACCTCGACTACGACACGCTCCAGGAGCATCTCGCTCCGAACACGACCTCCGACTTCGCCTTCAAGGGAGCGCTCCGCGACCACGCGACCGCCGTCTGGCGCGGGATGATCCGCGTCGCCGAGGACGCCCAGAAGACGAACGCCTACCAGGAGAACCGCAACCTGCTCTTGTCCGACCAGGCGCACGCGGACTCGATCCCGGGGCTCGAGATCCAGGCAAACGACGTCCGCTGCACGCACGGGGCGACGATCAGCCAGGTCGACCGTGACGAGCTCTTCTACTGCATGGCCCGCGGCCTCTCCCGCGGCGAGGCCGAGCGCCTGATCGTGCGCGGCTTCTACCAGGAGATCTTCGACCGCATCGAGTTCGCGCCCGTCCGGGACGCGCTCCAGACCGCTCTCGAAGCCCGCATCCCCGAATAGGTCGCAAAGGGCCGCCGGTACCATGAGGGTGTGGCTGTAACCACCACACCGAAGCTCGACGCGCGCAAGCTTCGCGAGGACTTTCCGATCTTCGAGCAGGTCGTCCACGACCACCCGCTCGCCTACCTCGACACTGCCGCCTCGGCGCAGAAGCCGCGGGCCGTGCTCAACGCGATGACGAGGTTCTACGAGACCTCGTACGCGAACATCCATCGCGGCGTCTACGACCTCGGCGAGCGCGCGACAGAGGCGTACGAAGGCGCGCGCGAGAAGGCGCGAGCGTTCGTGAACGCGGGCTCGACCCGCGAGGTCGTCTTCACCCACAACGTCACTGCGGCGCTCAACCTGGTCGCCTACGGCTGGGGGCTCGACAACCTCGGCCCGGGTGACGTGGTCGTCGTCACCGAGATGGAGCACCACTCGAACTTCGTCCCGTGGCAGTACATCGCAGGCCGCACCGGTGCCGAGTTCGCCGTCGTTCCGGTGGACGAGAACGGCGAGCTCCAGCTCGACGAGCTCGAGACGATCGCGGTGCGCGGCAACATCAAGGTCGTTGCGTGCGTCCACGTCTCCAACTCGCTCGGGACCGTCAATCCGGTCGAGCGCCTGATCGCATGGGGACACGAGCAGGGCGCAATCGTCGTCGTGGACGGTGCGCAGGCAGTTCCCCATCGCGCGGTCGACGTGCAGGCGCTCGGAGCCGACTTCTACGCCTTCACCGGGCACAAGATGTGCGCGCCGACCGGCATCGGCGTCCTCTGGGGCCGCGCCGACCACCTCGAGTCGATGTCGCCCTTCGAGCTCGGCGGGCACATGATCCGGAAGGTGACCGTCGAGCGGACGACCTGGAACGAGCTTCCGCACAAGTTCGAGGCCGGCACCGCCCCGATCGCCGAGGCGGTCGGCTTGGGAGCCGCGATCGACTACCTCGACGCCATCGGCCTGGACGCGATCGAGCAGCACGAGCGCGACCTTCTCGACTATGCGCTGCCGCGGCTCGAGGGGATCGACGGGTTGCGGATCTTCGGGCCTCCCGCCGACCGGCGCGCGGGAATCGTCTCCTTCGAGGTCGAGGGCGCCCATCCGCACGACGTCGCGCAGATTCTCGACTGGGAGGGCGTGGCCGTTCGCGCGGGCCACCACTGCAACCAGCCGCTGATGGCGAAGCTCGGTGTTCCCGCCACGTCGCGGGCGAGCTTCTACCTCTACACGGTTACCGAGGAGATAGACAGGCTCGTTGCGGGTATCGAGAAGGCGCGTAAAGTCTTCTCATGAGCAGCGAGTTCGACAGCCTTTACCGAGAAGTCATTCTCGATCACTACAAGAACCCGCGCGGGCACGGGGTGATCGAGGGCGCCGATGTCGAGGCCGAGGGGCAGAACCCGCTCTGCGGGGACGAGGTCTCGATCTTCGTCAGCTTCGACGGCGACCTGATCGAGGACGTCAAGTTCCGCGGCCGCGGGTGCGCGATCAGCCAGGCGTCGACGTCGATGCTCATGGAGATGGTCAAGGGCCGGACGGCGGAGGAGGTCGCCGCCATGTCCCGCGACGAGCTCCTCGACGAGGTCGGAATCCCGCTCACCCCCGTTCGCCTCAAGTGCGCGCTCCTCGGCCTCGGGGTGTTGAAGCTCGCGCTGCACAAAGGTAAGGGCACGCCTCTCCCTGAGGAGTGGGCCGGCCTCGCCCAAGACCTCGAGCTCAAGTAGGCACGTGCCCGCGCTGACCGTCGGCCCGGTCGAGGAGCTGCCGCCCGGGGAAGTGAAGATCGTCCGCGCCGGCGAGCTCGCGATCGGCGTCTACAACCTGAACGGCGAGTACTACGCGATCGAGGACCGGTGCTCGCACGACGACGGCCCCCTTGCCGAGGGCGACTTCGATGTCGAGACGGGCGTCGCCATCTGCCCGCGGCACGGCTCCGAGTTCGACGTACGCACCGGTCGCCCGCTCAGCCTTCCGGCCTACCAGCCCGTCGAGACGTTCGAGGTGTTCGTAGAGGACGGACTCATCAAGGTCAAGGTGTAGCGGCCTTCGTTCGTCCTGAGCGGGTCGCTATGATCGGGCTACCACGGAAAGGAGGTGGTCCGATCTTGAGCAACGATTCTTCGGGCAGTGGAGGTAGTCGCAGGTAGGGGCGTGTCCCCAGGACCTACGGGGAATCGCCTAGCCAGCGTGGGGGACCCAAAGAAGCACCCAGCGCCCCTACCACTCCAGGCGATCTACTGTCTTCCAGGGCGGCCACACGGCCGCCCTGGTTGGTTAATCCGGGGTCGCAACCGTCGTCGAGCAGAAAGCGGGCCTACGCCCGCGCCGTGGCGCGGCGCAACATATCCTCGAGCCCTATCGGCTTGACGCCGAGCGCTTCGACGGCCGGCCCGATGTCCGTCACGTTGTCCTCGAACTCGAGCATGGCGACGCCGTCGCGGGCTCCGCGGAGCGGCGGGAGAACTGAGCCGGCGGCCGCGCCCGCCTTCAGTAGTCCCGGCGGCATCTGGAAGGCGAGCCGGTGCTTCCCGAGCACGCGCCGAATGCGCCCGTTCAGCTCGGCGAAGGTGACGACATCGGGGCCGGCGAGCTCGAAGGTCTGGTTGGCCGCGGCCTTGGTCGAGAGCGCCTTCGCGAAGTAGGCGGCGACGTCCTCGACCCAGATCGGCTGGAGCTTCTTCGTCCCGACCACGGGGGTCACCGGCGACCAGCGGACCAGCGAGATCAGGCCGGGCAGCATGCCTCCGTCGCGGCCGAAGATGAAGCTCGGCCGGAAGATCGTGTGATCGATTCCCGAGCCTGCGACCTCGTGCTCCTCCTCCCACTTGGCGTGGTAGTAGGGCGCGAGATCCTTGCTGCGGTCGCTCGTGCCGAGCGCGCTCATGAGCACGAACCGCTTGACGCCGGCGGCCTTCGCCGCCGCGACGAGGTCGCCTGTTCCCTGCTCCATGACCCTCTGAATCGCCTTCGGGTTCGCGAAAGGTGGAAGCGCGACCAGGTGGACGACGGTCTCGGCGCCCTCGGCGGCCCGCCGCAGGCTCTCGGCGTCCGTCATGTCGCCCTGGACGACTTCGCAGCCCCAAGCTCGGAAGCGCTCCTGCTTCTCGGGCCTGCGTGCCAGGATCCGGACGGGATGCTCTTCGGCGCGGAGCGCGTGGGTGATGTGCCCGCCCACGAACCCAGTCCCGCCGACGACGAGGACGGTCATTCGAAATTCTTCCAGTAGCGGCTCGCCGTGGGCCCTGCCTGGCCCTGGTACTTGGAGCCGAGCAGCGCGGCGCCGTACGGGTTCTCCGCCGGCTCGGTCAGCTGCACGAAGGAGATCTGGCCGATCTTCATCCCGACGTAGATCGTGATCGGGAGGTTGGCCACGTTGGACAGCTCGAGCGTCACGTGGCCGTCCCAGCCGGGGTCGATGAAGCCCGCCGTCGAATGGATGAGGAGCCCGAGCCGCCCAAGCGAGCTCTTGCCTTCGAGGCGCGCGACGAGATCGTCCGGCAACGTGATCCGCTCGAGCGTCGAGCCGAGGACGAACTCGCCGGGGTGGAGGATGAACGGCTGGTCCTCGTCCGCCACCTCGACGAGCTCGGTGAGGTCCTCCATCGGTTCCTTGACGTCGATGTAGGGGTAGCGCGAGTTGCGAAAGACGCGGAAGAGGCGGTCGACCCGTACGTCGACGCTCGAAGGCTGCAGGAGCTCCTCTGCGTAGGGATCGATGCCGATGCGGCCCTCTTCGAGCAGGCGGCGGATGGTGCGATCGGAAAGGACCATGAGCTCGCGCTGCAATGTATAAGCTCACGATCCATGGCCACGACACGAGCAATCCAGCTGAAGACGGAGATCCCGGGCCCGCGCAGCCAGGAGATCCTCGAGCGCAAGGCGCGCGTCATCGCGGAGCCCCTCTCCATCTACCTGCCGATCGTGATCGAGGAGGCGCAGGGCGCCACGATCACGGACGTGGACGGGAACACCTTCGTCGACTTCACGGGCGGCGTCGGCTGCCTCAACGTCGGCCACTCGAACCCCAGGGTGGTCGAGGCAGCGAAGGAGCAGGTCGAGCGCTTCACCCACACCGACTTCACGATCGTTCCCTACGAGAACTACATCTCGCTCGCCGAGCGCCTCCTCGAGCTCGTTCCCATCGGAGGCGACCTCAAGGCAGCCTTCTTCAACTCGGGCGCCGAGGCCGTCGAGAACGCCGTCAAGTTCGCGCGCTCCTATACGCGCCGGCCGGCTGTGATCGCCTTCGACGGCGGCTTCCACGGGCGCACGCTGCTCGCGCTCAGCCTCACCTCGAAGACGCACCCCTACAAGGCCGGCCTGGGGCCGTTCGCCCCTGAGGTCTACCGCGTCCCCTTCGACGACCTCGACGAGCTGAACAGGGCGTTCAAGACGCGCGTGGCAGCCGAGGAGGTGGCGGCGATCGTGTTCGAGCCCGTGCAGGGCGAGAGCGGCTTCATCGTCCCCTCGCAAGAGTTCGTCCGGGGTCTCCGCGAAATCTGCGACGCGAACGGGATCGTCATGGTCGCCGACGAAGTGCAGACCGGCTTCTGCCGCACGGGCAAGGTCTTCGCCATGGAGCACTTCGGCGTCGAGCCCGACCTGATGACGATCGCCAAGTCGATCGCCGCCGGAATCCCGCTCTCAGGAGTGGTGGGGCGGGCCCACATCATGGATGCGCCGGGCGACAGCGCCGTCGGCGGCACCTACGTGGGGAACCCGGTCGCCATTGCCGCAGCACACGCGGTGCTCGACACGATCGCCGAGGATCGCCTGGCCGAGCGGGCAGAGCAGGTCGGCGACACGATCCGCTCGCGCATGGAGTTCTGGCGCGAGCACTTCGACTCCGTGGCCGAGGTGCGTGGCCTCGGCGCCATGCTCGCCATCGAGCTGCGGCGAGACGGCGATCCTGCGCCCGACCTCGCGACCGCGGTCGTCGAGGCGGCAGCACGGCACGGCCTCCTCATCCTCAAGGCGGGAATCAACGGCAACTGCATCCGCGTCCTCGTTCCGCTCGTCATCGGCGATTCCGAGCTGGACGAGGCGCTCGGCGCCTGGGAAGAGGCGCTCGAAGAAGCCTCCGCATAAGGGCCCGTGCGAGCGGGCATCATCCCGCAACGATGATCGGCCAGCTGCTAGCGGGTCGCTACCAGCTCCAGGATCTCGCCGGCCGCGGTGGGATGTCGAGCGTCTACCGAGCGCGCGACAGCGTGCTCGAGCGCACGGTCGCAATCAAGATCCTGCACGAGCACTTCTCGGACGACCCTGAGTACGTCGAGCGCTTCAAGCGTGAGGCGAGAGCGCTCGCGCAGCTGAATCACCCGAACATCGTCACCGTGATCGACCGGGGCGAGTTCGAGGGCCGGCAGTTCATCGTCTTCGAGCACGTCGACGGAGAGACCCTGAAGGCGCTCAGCGAACGGGAGGGCCCCCTGCCGGTCGACCAGGCCATCGCCCTCGTGCACCAGGTCGCGCGAGGCCTCGCATTCGCCCACGAGCACGGCGTCGTCCATCGCGACGTGAAGCCGCACAACGTCCTCATCGACGAGGACGGTGTCGTCAAGGTGACGGATTTCGGCATCGCTCGCTCCATCGATCCCGCCGACGGCCTCACCGAGACCGGAACGCTTCTCGGCACGAGCGAGTACATCGCTCCCGAGCAGGCGAGCGGGCAGCGTGTGGACGAGCGCTCCGACCAGTACTCGCTGGCGACCGTCCTCTACGAGCTTCTGGTCGGCGAGCCGCCCTACACCGGCGAGAACTTCGTGGCCGTCGCCATGAAGCACGTGCGCGAGCCGGTGCCGAGCGTGCGCGAGAGGAGGCCGGACGTCTCGCCGCGCCTGGACGCGATCGTGGCGCGCGCGATGGCCAAGCGCCCCGAGGACCGCTTCCCCTCTACCGAGGCGATGATGGCCGCGCTCGAGGCGGCACAGGCCAACTCTCCCGCACCGGGCCCGACGCGTGACGGTGCGACGGAGAGCATCCAGTTGCCCGCTGCCTCACCGCTTCCGGCTCGCTCCGATGAGAGGCCGCGGCGTCGGTATCCGCTGCCGATCCTCCTCGGGCTCATCGCCGTAGGCGTTGCCGCGCTCATTCTCGTCCTCGTGATCGCGGTCGGTGGACCGGACGCTCTGACCCGAGACGGTGGAAACGGCGGAGCGGGAAGCGGGCGCGTCAGGCTCGCCGCGATCGCCGACTACGACCCGGACGGCGACTCGGTCGAGCACCCGGAGGCCGTCGTGCGGGCGACCGACGGCGACACGGCCACCTACTGGACGACGGAGACGTACTCGAGCTTCTCCAAGCCGGGTGTCGGAATCGTGCTCGACGCGAAGAGCCCGGTCGAGGTGTCCGGGCTCACCGTCACGAGCGACACACCGGGCTACACGGCCGTGATCCGTGCCTCCGACAGCCCCGACGGCGGCTTCAAGACCGTCTCGGATAGCCAGACGGTGGAGACGGAGACCACCTTCGACCTTCAGGGCGGGAGCTATCGCTACTACCTCGTCTGGATCACGAGCCTGACCGGCCGGGCTCACATCAACGAGGTCAGCGCACGGCCTAGCGCCTAGCTAGTAGCGAAGGCGGGCGCGGCGGGCGTGGCGCTCGAGCGCGAGCTCGACGAGGCGGTCGAGGAGCTCGGCGTACGGAATGCCTGACGCCTCGAAGAGCTTCGCGTAGACGCTCGTCGCCGTGAAGCCGGGAATCGTGTTCAGCTCGTTCACGACGACCTCTCCGTTCTCGCGGACGAAGAAGTCCACCCTGGCCATGCCCTCGCAGTCGCTCGCGACGAAGGCGGCCACCGCGAGCTCCTGCACCCGGGCGATCGTCCGCTCGTGCAGGCGCGGAGGGATGACGAGCTCCATGCCGCCCTCGTCGTACTTGGCGGCGAAGTCGTACCAGTCGGAGACAAGCGGGACGATCTCGCCAGGGATCGAGGCGATGGGCTCTTCGTTCCCGAGCACGCTGCACTCGACCTCGACTCCGGAGACGAACTCCTCGATCAGGATCTTCTCGTCGTGCTCGAGCGCGAGCTCGATCGCAGCCGCGAGATCCTCCGGCTCCCGCACGATCGAGATGCCGACGCTCGACCCGAGGCGGGCCGGCTTGACGACGACCGGAAATCCGAACGGGTTCTCGACCCGGTCGCGGTGGCGGTCGAGAACGGTGACGCTGTCGACGACGGGCACGCCCTTGTCGCGCATCACGGCCTTGAACAGGTCCTTGTCCATGCAGAGGGCCGAGGCGGTGACGCCCGCGCCGACGTAGGCGACGTCTGCCAGCTCGAGGAACCCCTGCACCGTGCCGTCTTCTCCAAAGGGCCCGTGGAGGACTGGGAAGACGACGTCGACGCCCTCGAACGGCGAGGGGGAGTTGTCCGCCGGGACGGGAAGGTTCTCGCCCTTCGCCTCTGCGAGCCGTGCCTGCTCGGCAGGGGCCTCGAGCTGCCAGAGGCCGTCCTGGCCGATCTCGACCGCGCGCACCTCGTAGTGCTCAGGGTCGAGCGCCTCGACGACGGAGCGCGCGGACGCGACCGAGATGTCGTGCTCGCTCGAGCGTCCGCCCATGATCACCGCTACGCGGACCCGACCGGTCACGACGGTCGCCCTAGGCGAATTTCCCGACGAAGATCGTGACCGTGCTGCCCGGCTGGGCCTGGCCTCCCCCTGACGGGTCCTGATCCTGGACGATGTTCTCCTGGCCCGGGTCGGACACGGCGACGTTGACGATCTTCACCTTGAAGCCGTTGGCCTTCAGATCGTCTGTCGCGACCTGCTTCTCCTGGCCGACCTCGTCCGGAACGGTCGTCGTGCTCGGCCCGCTCGAGACGGTGATGGTGACGGTCGAGCCCTTCGGCGCCTCGGTGCCGCCGTCTGGGCTCTGGTCGGAGACCACGCCCTCCGGAGCGGAGTCGGACGGGGCGCTCGTCGACGAGACCTCGAAGCCGGCCTGCTCGAGGGTCGACCTCGCTTCGGCCTCCGACACCCCGACGACGCTCGGGACGGTGACGTTCTTGGCGCCCTTCGAGACGTCGAGCACGACCTCGGTTCCCTCCACGACCTGCTGGCCGGCCGGCGGATCCTGGGCGACGACCTGTCCTGCCGGCTTCTGCGAGAAGATCTCGTGCTTTTTCGCGTTCAGGTTGACGTCGTCGAGCGCCTGGACAGCGTCGGCGTAGTCCCGTCCGACCACGTCCGGGACCGATGTCTTGGGTGGCCCCGTGGAGACGAGGAGCGTGACGCGGTCGCCCTTTTGGATGCGGGTGCCCGCAGCGGGGTTCTGGCTCATCACCCGCCCCTTCTCAAAATCCGGGTTCGCCGAGCGCTCGACAACCGGCTCGAAGCCCTTCTCCTTGATCAGCGCGACGGCCGCCTCCACCGTGAGGCCGACGACGCTGGGGACGGCGACCGGCTCGTTCGCGGCCAGCTGATCTTGGATCTGCGAGAAGACGTACCAGCCGGCGAACCCGGCCGCGGCCAGGAGCAGGGCGACGAGGAGCCACGGCGCCCACCGCCTCCGCTTCCGTGGCGGCTCCTCGTAGTAGCCGGGCCCGTAGGGAGGAGGCGGCCTCCGCGGTGCTTGCGGCGGAACTCACTGCGGGCGTGTGACGGCCGTGCCGGAAAGCATCTCGGTCGAGCCGCCGTCTCGGGCGAGCGGCACGGCCATGCCCGTAAGGAGGGCGGTCGCGGCCTCGGCCGTCTCGGGGGCGAGCGGAAGCCCGGCCTCGACCCGATGCAGGTCCTCCGAGAACTCCTCCGCGGTCTGGTAGCGGTCTTCCGGAGCCTTGGCGAGCGCGCGCAGGACGACCTGGTCGAGGTCGTCCGGGATCTCCGGCCGAATCTTCGAAGGCGGCTTCGGCACGTCGTTGAGGTGTTTCATCGCGATCTCGATCGCCGAGTCGCCCGTGAACGGGACCTTGCCGGTCAGCATCTCGTAGAGGACGATCCCGACCGAGTACAGGTCGGACGACGCCGTCACCGGCGCTCCGCGCGCCTGCTCTGGAGAGAGGTATTGCGCGGTGCCCATGATCGAGCCCGCCTCCGTCATTTGCGAGGCCCCGGCGCGCGCGATGCCGAAGTCGGTCACCTTGAGGCGCTCGCCGATCAGGATGTTGTGCGGCTTGATGTCGCGGTGGATGATCCCGTGGCGGTGCGCGAAACGGAGCGCCTCGAGGATCTCGTGCGTGTAGGCGAGCGCCTGGGCGATCGGGAGCGGCCCGCGGGTCATGATCAGCTCCTTGAGGCTGCGCCCCTCAATCACCTCCATCGCGATGTAGTAGGTGCCCTCGGCCTCGCCACGGTCGTAAACCGAGACGATGTTCGGGTGCGAGAGCGCCGCTGCCGACTTGGCCTCGCGCCGGAAGCGCTCGATGAAGAGGTCGTCGTTCGCGTAGCGCTCGTTCAGGATCTTGATCGCGACCCGGCGGCCAAGGTCCTCGTCCTCGGCCAGGTAGACGTTGGCCATCCCGCCCGAGCCGAGCTTCCGCACGATGCGGTAGCGGCCGTCGAAGAGTGTGTTGATGAGCGTGTCTGACACCGGCATCAGTGGATTAGCCTAGGCACTTCAGCCCAGGAGCGCCTCGATTATCTCCTTGGCGATCGGGGCGGCAGTCGCTCCTCCCGTCCCGCTCTGGTTCGAGAGCGCGACGGCGACCGCCACCTGGGGGTTGTTTGCGGGCGCGAATGCGATGAACCACGTGTCGTTCTCGCCGGGACGGCCGGTCTCCGCGGTCCCCGTCTTGCCGGCGACCTGGACACCGGGGATCTGGGCCGCGGTTCCGGTCCCGCCCTCCACCACCGCGGTCATCATGGCGGTTAGCTCGGCTGCCGTCTGGGGCGTTATGGCCTCCTTCCAGGTGTCCGGCTGCGTGCGCTTGATGACCTTGCCCTCGGGCGAGACGATCCGGTCGACGAGCGACGGGCGCATGACGATGCCGTCGTTGGCGACCCCGGCGGCCACGAGCGCCATCTGCAGCGGCGTCACCTGCAGCCGCTCCTGGCCGAAGGCGAGGCGGCCCGGGTCGACCGCGTTCGGGTCGCTCGGGTCGTAGAGGCGTCCGTTCCGGTACAGCCCGCTGGCCGAGATCTCGTCCGAAGGCAGCTCGACCGGCGGCTTCTCGTAGAAACCGAACTTCTTCGCCTGGTCGAGGACGGCGCGGGCGCCGAGCTCCTTGCCGACATCGCAGAAGACCGCGTTGATGGAGTTCTCGAGCGCTTCCGCGAACGTGACCGTTCCGAAGACCTCGGGCCCGCTCTGGTCGGCGAAGTTGAACACCTTCTTCCCGTACTCGATGCAGTATCCGGGGTCGTTGAAGGTCGTCGACGGCGTCACGTGCCCCGAGTCGAGGGCTGCGGCGGCGGTCACGACCTTGAACGTGGAGCCGGGGATGAAGAGCCCCTGGGAAACGCGGTCGAGGAGCGGAGCAGCGGGCTCGCAAGGCGCGCTCACGTTCGCGATCTGGCCGAAGTGGCCCTCGACGAGGTTCGGGTTGTAGGTGGGCTGGGAGGCCCACACGAGCACCTTGCCGGTCTTCGGATCGAGAGCGACGGCTGCGCCGCACTGCCCCGCGAGCGCGCTCTGCGCCGTGCGCTGGGCCTGGGCGTCGATCGTCGTGACGACGTCGTTCCCACGCTGGGTGATCCCCTTCAGCTTGTCGATCGTGTTGTTGACGATCGTGTCGAGGTTCGCGTTCGACCCGGTCAGGTAGTCGTTGAGGGACTCTTCGAGCCCCGTGCGCGAGCGCTCGATCGTCGAATAGCCGACCGGCCGGGCGGCCAGCTCGCCCGTCGGGTACGTGCGGACGTACCAGGTGCGGCCGATGGCCTTCTTCCGCACCTGGCGGTTTCGGGCGAAGACCGTCTTCCCGTCGGCGGCGTAGATCGTCCCGCGGTCGATGGTCAGCTGCTGGACGATCACCTGCGGGTTCCCCTGGCGAGCCTCGAGGTCGGGCGCCTTCCAGAGCCAGTAGGTCGTCATGAGGACGAGCGCGACGAAGAGCCCGACGAGGACGAAGAAGAGCCTGCGAACCTGGGCGTTCACGAGCCTTCCCGGTTCACCCGGTCGGAGACCATGAGCAAGAGGCCGAGCACCAGGAAGTTGGCGACGATGCTCGATCCGCCGTACGAGACGAACGGGAGCGTGATTCCGGTCAGAGGGATGAGGCCGCTGACCCCGGCCATGATGATGAACGCCTGGATCCCGAGCGCGGCCGTCAGGCCGACCGCGAGCAGCTTCGAGAAGCCGTCACTGGCCTGCAGGGCAATCTTGAAGCCGCGGTAACAGAAGACGATGTAGAGGAGGACGACGCCTGCAGCTCCGGCCAGCCCGAGCTCTTGGGCGATGGCGGCGAAGATGAAGTCGGTCTCGAGGTACGGGATGTAGGTGTGGCCTTCGGGCGTGAGAAGGACGCCGCGCCCGAGCCCCTGGCCGAAGAACCCTCCGCCCGAGATCGCGTAGATGGACTGGGCGAGCTGGTAGCCCTCGTCGAAGACGGGGCAGGCCTTCGAGAAGGTCCAGCTGCAGTCGAGCCAGATGGAGACGCGCTCCCGCACGTGCGGCGTGACGTGGTACAGGGCGAACGCGCCGGCGGCGAACAACCCGAGCCCGACGGCCACGTAGGGCCAGCGCGCCGTTGCCACCCAGAGCATGGCGAGGAAGATCGAGAAGTACAGGAGCCCGCCGCCGAGGTCGTTGGTCTGGAAGAGGACGAGCATCGCTCCGCCCCAGATGACGAACAGCGGGCCGAAGTGCTTCAACGAGGGGATGCCGAAGCGGCCGCTCCCGCGCGAGAGCACTTCGCGGTTGTCGCGCAGGTAGCCCGCGAGGAAGACGACGAGAAGCACCTTGGCGAACTCGCCTGGCTGGAAGACCAGGCCGCCGATCCCCACCCAGAGGTTCGCGCCGTTGATCGTGCGCCCGAGGTGCGGCACGGCCGGCAGCGCCAGCAGGAGGATCGCCGTCAGGCCGAGGATGTACTTGTAGCGGTCGAGCGTGCGGTAGTTCCGCAGAAAGACGACGAGCAGCGCGAACGCCGCGAGCCCGACGACGACCCAGAGCCCTTGCCGGAGCGCGAGGTTCGGGTCGATTCGGTAGATCATCGTCAGCCCGACCGCGGTCAGGAGGCCGCCGAGCGGGAGGAGGAACGGGTCGGCGTTCGGAAGCGCGAAGCGGACGACCACGTGCGCCGCGACGAAGAGGGCGATGAAGAACGCCGCGTAGGAGAGCGACTCGGCGGAGACGACGTCCTGGCGGGCGATGTAGACGGCCGCGAAGCCGGCCGCCGTCAGGAGCCCGACTAGCATCAGGTTGACGAGCTCGCGGTTTCTGAGGGTCAGTGTCTTCTCCGGTGATCGGGCTCCGCGTCTGGCGAGCGAAAGGCCCGTCGATCAAGGACGCGGATCGTCGCGGTCTTGCAGCCGCCAGACGTGATCGCCCCGATTGCCGGGGGAGGCACTAAGGCGACGCCTCCTGCTCGTACGGAGCGAGCCGGTCGCGGGCCGAGTCGTACGACGTGAGCCGATGGTCGAAGAGCGACTCGCGCTCGGCCGGGGAGAGCTGCACCGCCTGCAGCTGGCTCACGTAGCGGGGCCGGTAGAGGTGGATTCCTGCGCCGAGATCCCAGGGCACGCCCTGATAGACAGCGACCTTCCCATCCTCGTCCACGCCGATGAAGTTCGCCCGCGAAAGCGCCCAGAAGGCCGCGGCGATGATCAGTGCCGCGAAGGTCAGCGCGAGCGCGGCGAGAATCGCGCGGCGGCCCCAGCGCGGCTGGGCGGCCGGCATCGCCGCCGGGCGAACGGGCTCCTCCATCGCAGGCCCCCATTCGCGCTCCCGTTCGAGCACCGCGGTCGAGGTAGGCGCGGCCATCGTCGGCGCCTCGAGCCCCGTGAGGGTGTCCTCGAGGTCGTCGTCCTGCGCGCGCCCGTTTCCGGAGACGACCGCCGTCTCCTCGAGCTCGCCTCCGCCCTCGGCCACGCGGACGAGGACGACGGTGACGTTGTCCTCGCCCCCGGCCTTGTTGGCCGCCTTCACGAGGCTCTTGCCGGCCTGCTGGAGATCGCTCGCGCCCGAGACGAGGTCGCGGATCTCATCGTCGGCCACCATCGTGGTGAGTCCGTCCGAGCAGAGGAGGAAGAGGTCGCCCGCCTCCGCGGCGACCGTGAAGGTGTCGACGTCGACCTCGGGATCCGTGCCGAGCGCGCGCGTGATCACCGATCGCTGCGGGTGCGTGTCGGCTTCCTCCGGGGAGAGGCGGCCGCTCCGCACGAGATCGGCCACGAGGGAATGGTCGTCGGTGAGCTGCTCGAAGCGCCCGCCGCGCAGGCGGTAGGCCCGCGAGTCGCCCACGTGGCCGATGACGAGCCCGTCCTCGACCACGAGCGCGGCGGTGATCGTCGTCCCCATGCCCGAGACCTGGGCGTCGCCCGCGGCCCGTTCGAAGATGCGCCGGTTCGCCTCCTGGATGATCGCCGCGAGACGCGGCTCAGGATCGAGGTCGTCAGCGTCGTGGAACTCGCGAAAGGCCGCGGCGGCGAGCCTGGAAGCGACCTCTCCGGCCTGCGCGCCGCCCATCCCGTCGGCGACCGCGAAGAGAGGCGGCTCGATGACGAAGGAGTCCTCGTTCCGTCGCCGCTTCCGGCCCGGATCGGTGAACCCCGCGCTGTCGGCGACCCTCATCGCTCGAACCTGAGCTCCGTGTCGCCGATCTGCACGAGGTCGCCGCGATGCAGCTGCCGGCGCCCGTCCACACGCTCTCCGTTCACGAATGTGCCGTTGGTCGACGCCAGATCCAGGATCCATACCCCATCGCGCTGCGATTCGATGCGCGCGTGGTGGCCGGAGGCGAAGTCGTCGCCGTCGAGTGGGATGGTGTTCTCGCCGGAGCGGCCGATCGTGACCGGCACCGGCCCTGCGTCGAAGGTCTTTCCCGCGGCGAGCGCCTTGCTCCGCTCGACGACGAGCCGGCCCGGGTCGGAGGCCGGGTGCTCCGCCGCCAGTTGCGACGGCGCGAGGATGAAGCTCTCCTGCGGCGCCACCTGCATGTCGCGCCCCGCCGAGCGGACAACGCGCCAGATGAAGACGTACAGCAGGACGAGGAAGGCCGCCTGCAGGGCCAGGAGGATGGGCTCGACGCTCATGGGCCGCCCGGCCCATCAGCGGGTGGAGCGAGCCGAAGGCGAGCAACGCTCATGCCCGCTCGAAGGTGACTTCGGTGCGCCCGAGCAGAATGTGGTCATCGTGCTCGAGCTGGGCGCGGTCCGTGCGCTTGCCGTTGACCTCGATCCCGTTCGTGGAACCGAGGTCGACGATCCACCAGTTGCCGTTTTCCCGCCGCACCTCCGCGTGCCTGCGCGAGACGTTCGCGTCGTCCAGCGTGATGTCGCATTCGCGCGAGCGGCCCAGGACGACGACATCCCGGGAGAGCTCGTACGGCTTGCCGGCCACGTTCAGACGGGCGTGCGGCTCGTGCGCCAGGCCGAGCTCCTCCGCCTCCTCCGCCGAGACCGCGGCGGTCATGGCGGGAGCGGGCTTGAAGACCTTCGTGGCTCCGGGGGCGACATCGGGCACGACGTCCGGCTCGGCCTGGGGCGCCTCTTGCTGCGGCTGCACAAGTCGCGTGGCGATGCCGAACTCGCCCATCTCGAGGTCGGCGTCCTCCTCGAGGAGCACCTTGGGCGTGGCGAGGAGCGAATACCCCTCCCGCCGGGCGTGCTCGGAGAGGTAGTCTGCGAGCTCGGTCAGAAGCGAGGCTTCGTACGTCGCGAACTGCTTGCGGTCGTTGGGCGAGAGGTAGAGCACGTACTCGTTCGGCACGTAGACGCGCGAGATCGAGACCGTCTTGTGCTCGTCCATCTCCTTCGCGAGCTTGCGTGCGAGCTCGACCGGCTGCACGTGCGACCTGAAGGCACGGCCGAACACGCCCTCGACGAGGGATTCGATTCGATGCTCGATGCTGCGTAGAACGCTCACGGGCAGCCCAACGGGCATTTTGCCCTGATGGGCGACTCTAACGCTCGCGCAAGAGAGGCAGCGCCAGCACGGCCGCAGCGATCCACACCCAGAAGACGAGCGGGAACGCGCTTACTGCGCCGTCTGGCGCCAGGAGCGCGGCGGCGAGGAAGGCAGCGCCCCACACCACGATTCCCCAGAGGCCCCGGCTCCGGGCGAGCGGTGCGGCCACCGCCGCGCCCACGAGGACGACGGCCGTGATCCAGATCTCGGGCCGCGCACCGAGATAGTTGACGAGGGCGCCGAGCGCTTCGGACGGCGACCCCGTCGCGTGCAGGTGAAGGCTCTCGTCGGAGCGCATCCCGGCCACGGCGGCCGCCGAGAGGCCCGCCGCGGCGCTGAGCACGGCCCGGCGTACCGGGCCGCGCGCGCCGAGAACGCAGATCGGAACCAGGGCGAGCGCCTGCAGCGGCGCGAGCGCGGGCCCTGTGAGGAAGAGGAGGCTCGACCGCGGGTCGCGCCAGAAGAGCGCGAGCCACATGACGGCGAACGCCGAGTAGACGAGAGCGAGGCCGAGCGAGGCGTTGCCGATCGGAAGCACGGGGGTGGCCAGAGCGAGAACCAGGCCCGCAGTCGGGCTGGCGAGCGCGGCGAGCGCGACGAGCACGCCGATCAGGAAGGGCCAGCCGGCGGGGAAGAAGGGCACGAACCAGGCGGCGAGGCCGGCGAAGAGCGCCGCGAGGCCGGCGTGCCCGGCCCGTTCGGCGAGGGTCGTCCTGGAGGTGATCGCCCGCGGACGCTCGCCAAGCTCGCTCCAGGCGATACGCAGGCGCGCGGCCGCATCCTTGGGCGCCGGCCGCCGCGACGGGTCGGAATCGAGCATGCGGTCGACGGTCGCGGTCAGCGCCCGGGGAAGGTCGGGCCTGAGCGAGGCCAGCGCCGGGGCTCCTTCCTGCACGCGGCGGGCCGTCTCGAGCGGCGAGAAAGAGGAGAAGGGATGGCGACCGGCGAGGGCCTCCCAGAGGAGGACGCCCACGGACCAGACGTCGGCGGCGCCGTTCGCCTCTCGGCCGGCAAGCCGTTCAGGGGCGATATAGGCCAGCGTCCCGGGGACGTCGCCTGCGGCGGTCAGCGTCTCGGCCTCCTCGAGCTGGGCGAGGCCGAAGTCGAGCAGGCGGACCGAGAGAGGCTCGCCGTCCTCGACCATCACGTTTCCGGGCTTGACGTCCCGGTGGAGGACCTTCTTGCCGTGAGCGTGCGCGAGCGCGTCGAGGACCTGCGCCCCCACCTCGACCGAGGCAGCGTCGTCGAGCTCGCCGCTTCGCAGGCACTGCCGGAGCGTCTTCCCCGGCACGTACTCGTAGGCGACGTACACGTGATGGTCGTCCCGCTCGAGGGCGAGTGCGCGCAAGCAGCGCGGGTGGCGAAGCCGGGCCGCGGCCTCCACCTCCCGCTCAGCCCGCGACCCGGCCTTGCCTTCTCGAGGGACGACCTTGAGCGCGACGTCGCGTGCGGACCGTTCGTCCCGTACGAGCCAGACCGAGCCCGAACCTCCGCTGCCGAGCGGCCGCAGGGGCCGGAAACGCCCGAGGACGAGATGATCGTGATGGAGAGCGACGGCGTGCTCCACGGCCCCGGTTTCTTGGCTTTTCGGCTGCAAACTCCTGCAATCTCCGGGCACGGTGCTAGACTCCGGCGTTCCTCGGCCCCCATTTCGCGGTCAATGTTCGAGCGCGAGCGCCCCGATCCCCAACCCGATATCGAGTTCGACTTCTTCGATGAGTCTCCAACCGTCGAGGGGGGCGAACGCGAGGGTGCGCCCCCGCGCAAGCGGCCGAGGATGCCGACGCGGCCGCCGGGTGGGCCGACTCCGTCCTTCATGCGGCTCGGGCTCCTCATCGCGGGCGCGATCCTGCTCGCGGTCGTGCTTGTCTTCTGGGTCAACAACTGTCGCGGGAACCAGAAGAAGGACAAGTACCAGAGCTACATGGAGGCCGTAGCCGGACCGGCCTCCGAGTCCCAGCAGGTCGGGAAGGAGCTGAACACGCTCTTGACCCAGCCGGGCATCAAGCTCACTGAGCTTCGCGCCCAGCTCGAGGGGCTCCGGCAGCAGCAGGCTCAGATCGTCACCAACGCGAGCAAGCTCGACGTTCCCGGCCCGCTCCGCGACGAGCAGGAGAGCCTCGTCGAGGCCATGCAGTTCCGGGTCAACGGGCTCGCGGGCCTCGCGACCGCCTTCGGCGGGGTACAGGGGACGCCGAGCACCGCCGTCTCCGGTGAGCGCCTCGCCAAGCAGGCCCAGCGCCTGATCACGAGTGACGTCGTTTACCAGGACCTCTTCCAGCAGGGGTCGGCGACCGTGATGGCCAACGAGGGCGTCACGGGCGTGCCTGTGCCCGACTCCCTGTTCGTCACCAACCCGGACTTCGGCAGCCCGACGTTCTGGAAGCAGACCGTCGACCGGCTGACTCAGAGCCCGCAGGCGGGGGGCCTGCACGGGAACCAGATCGTCTCCGTCTTCGTCCAGCCCGGGAACCAGCGCCTCTCGACGACCGAGGACAACACCGTGCAGGCCTCCGATCGCCTGTCCTTCCAGGTCAACGTCAAGAACTCCGGCGACAGCCAGGAGACCCAGGTCGTGGTCACGCTGACGATCAAGCAGAACCCGGTGCAGCGCAAGCAGGAGACGATCGACATCATCAACCCGGGCGAGACGAAGACCCTTACGTTCTCCGATCTCGGCCCGCCGAACTTCGAGTCGCGCGTGATCGTTCAGGTGAACGTCGAGCCGGTGTCCGGCGAGTCGAACACCTCGAACAACACCGCTGAATACCCGGTCGTCTTTACTCTGGGATAGACATGCTGGACCTTTCCGCCGCCGCCTGGATCGCGATCGGCGCGGCCGTCCTCTCGGCCGTCGCCCTTCTCCTCGCGATCGCCTTGTTCGTCCAGCTCCGCGGCGTGCGCCGCGCCCAGAAGGTGATGATCGGCGGCGGCACCGACGACTTCGTCGATTTCGCCGTCTCCCTGCAGGCCCGGATCGACGATCTCCACCGGGCCGTGGACGAGGTCGCGGCAGGCCTGTCGCGGATCGACAAACGGGTGGACGGCTGCCTTTCGCACACGTCGATCGTCCGCTACGACGCCTACGAGGACGCGGGCGGCCACCAATCCGCCTCGCTCGCCTTCCTCGACGCCGCGCGCTCGGGGGTCGTCGTCAGCGCGATCCAGGGTCGCGACTACGCGCGCATCTACGTGAAGGAGCTCGACCGCGGCCGCGCCTCGGTCGCCCTTTCGCCGGAGGAGCAGCAGGCCGTCGACCGGGCGATGACCTACTAGCGAGGAGCGCCATGACCTACCGCAAGGCTGAGATCCGACCGTTCCGCGAAGAGGACGAGCCGCTTCTCTTCGGCCTCGCGAGCCTCGACCGCGGCGCCGATCGCCGGACGCTCTCCGTCCTCGAGCGCGAGACCGTCTTCGTCGCCGAGCTCGAGAGCTCTCCGGCCGGCTACGTCGCGCTCGACCG
>Ga0307316_10000103_pt1 | contig 21806 bp, 23 predicted proteins | sample ER_DNA_356_FD_194504 | JGI IMG/M metagenome (GOLD analysis project Ga0307316, IMG submission 194504) | Bulk soil microbial communities from the East River watershed near Crested Butte, Colorado, United States - ER_DNA_356 | ecosystem: Environmental > Terrestrial > Soil > Floodplain | place... | reverse complement strand
AGGCCCTGCCCCTCCTCCTGGCGCCCCCCGTAGTTCCTAGCCGTATCTGGCAGCCAGATCCCCCTCCTACAAGCCTGTGCGAGGGGGATCTGGGTGCCCCGGGCGGCTGGAACTACCTACGAGTACGTGTCCCATTCCTGCAGATACGGAAGCGGGTCGGAGGGGGAGCCGCCCTCGTACCAGCCCGGGGCGCTCCACATCTCGAAGTGGAGGTGGCAGCCGACTGCGTCGCCGGTTTCGCCAACGATCCCGATCGGCTGACCGGTGCGGACGGTTTCGCCGGTGTGCAGGGGGGAGGGTTCGGCGAGGTGGGCGTACATGAAGTCGGTGGAGGTGCCGCGGCCGTCGATGACGACGTAGTTGCCGGCGGCGCTCTGGTAGCCCGCGTACTGGACGGTGCCGCCGCGGGCGGCGACGAGTGGCGTGCCGCAGGCCGCCATCACGTCCTGGCCCTCGTGGGTGTGACCGGAGCGAGCGGCGCCGAAACGACCGGCGCTCATCCCGTATTCGTGTGCACCGAGGATCGGGAAAGCGTAGCCGTAGAAGGCGAAGCCGAGGCTGAGGGTGGTCGAGGCGGTCGCCTTGCGCGCAGCCGGCACGGCGGCGGTCGAAGACTGGGGGCTGATGCGGAAGCTGTAGCGGCCGTTGCGGGCTGGGCGGCCTCCGTTCGTGGTCCCGTCCCAGCGGACAATGCTCGGCAGGTTCGGCGCCGCGTTTTCCCGGTAGAAGGTCTTGACGACATCGCCGGCGGTGTTGACGACGTCGATCTGCAGGTCGTTTTCCGGTTGGCTGCTGCCGATCGTGAAGGTCAGCTTGGGATAGCGGTAGCCGAAGTAGAACGACTTGCGCGGGGTCGTTTCGGCGCTGACGAGGGAGAGGGTGCCGGCGCTCGGGGCGCTCGTCGGTGCTCCGGACGGGCTGCCTATCGCGGTCGGTGCGGCGCCCGGCATGGCGGCCCCGCCGGTGGTTGCGGCGGGGGACACAGCGGTCAACGTCAGCATGGCCATCAACGCCATACCAACGATCGCTATTCCGATCTTGCCGGCCGTTGCAGGCCGGACGAACCCAGTGCTGCTCAAACCGCTAGCCCTCTCTTTCCTTCGCCTGCGGAGTTAGCTGACGGGCTCGCGCTGAAAGAGTCGCGCTACGGACGCGTTTCGTCCGATTCGCCCCTGGGACCTGCAAGGTCCCTTCGGTTCCTCCGCTCCCGCACAATGGCCTGCACGGAATTCGGCTATTGCTCGCGCCGCAATATACAGCGCGAGATGGCTATCATCCCCCGGCCGCGTCGGTGAATCCGCGCGGTTTTTGCGCGATGAAGACCTTTGTAGCCACTCCAGCCAACCGCCAGCGCGACTGGTACGTCGTCGATGCCGAGGGCAAGACTCTCGGCCGTCTCGCGACCCAGATCGCGGACACGCTTCGCGGGAAGCGCAAGCCGGAGTACACGCCGCACATCGACACCGGCGACTTCGTCGTCGTCGTCAACGCTGAGAAAATCCGCGTCACCGGCGACAAGCTGGCGCAGAAGACCTACTACCGCCACAGCGGCTACCCCGGCGGGATCAAGTCGCGGACGCTCGGCGAGATGCTCGAGCGCAAGCCCGAGGAAGTGATCCGCAAGGCCGTGAAGGGGATGCTGCCGCGCAATCGCCTCGCTCGCCAGCAGCTGACCAAGCTGAAGGTGTACGCAGGCCCCGACCATCCGCACGCGGCGCAGCAGCCGAAAACTTTGGAGACCGACTGAACTTGATGGACGACGAGCAGCGCAAAGACGAAGAGACTCAGGACGAGGGCGACGGGGCCGCGGGTCCTGTCTCCGATACGACCTCGTCGCCGACCGGCGACGATCCCGCATCGTCGCCACCCGCGGCAGATGCGTCTGAGGAGGCGCCGTCCGAGGAGGTTGCGGATGAGCAGCCGTCCGAGGAGGGTGGAGATGGTGGGCCGTCCGAGGAGGTCACGGAGGATCCTGTAGCTGAGGAGGTCACCTCTTCTGAGGCAGACCAGGAGGTCGAGGAGACCGAGGAGCCTGCGGCCGAGGAGGCTCCGCGCGAGGAGCCGCAGGCTGAGGAGAAGAAAAAAGATGTGATTCCGGGTGCCGACCTGGAGCCGATCCTGGTTGAGCCGGACAAACCGGAGCTGAGCGCGGAGGAGAAAGCGCGCCTCGAAGCCGAGGAAGAAGAGAAAGCCCGCCGCGAAGCCGAACTCACGGCCACCGCTGACACCGACACCGCGGCCGCCAGCCGTGCCCCGGCGAAAATGGAGAAAGGCTCCCGCTTCCTCGCCACCGGCAAACGCAAGAGCTCGATCGCCCGCGTCACCCTGCTGCCGGGCAACGGCAAGATCACGATCAACAAGCGCGACCTCGAGGAGTTCTTCCCGCGGCCGCTGCACCAGACGATGGCCAAGCAGCCGCTCGTCGTCTCCGGCTACGAGGGTAACGTCGATGTCCGCGTCCGCGTCCACGGCGGCGGCATCAGCGGCCAGGCCGGGGCGGTACGCCACGGCATCGCCCGCGCCTTGACCGAGATCGACTCCGAGCTCCGCGGCGATCTCAAGCGCCGCGGCTTCCTCACCCGCGACGCCCGGGTCAAGGAGCGGCGCAAGGCCGGCCTGAAGAAGGCCCGTAAGCGCCCGCAGTTCAGCAAGCGCTGATTTGGACGGGGTGAAGACCGCGCGCAAGCTCTTCGGAACCGACGGGGTCCGAGGGGCGGCCGGCACCTTCCTCACTGCCGAGCTGGCCACTGCCCTCGGCCGTGCCACCACCTGGTCGCTGGAGGCCGAGCGGCCGCAGGTCCTGATCGTCCGCGACACCCGCGAGTCGGGCCCGATGCTCGAGGCCGCGCTGGCGGCCGGGGTGGCTGCCGCGGGCGGCGACGCGCTGCTCGCCGGCGTCTTGCCGACTCCGGCCGCGGCGATCCTCGTCAGGCGCCTTGGGCTCGACCTCGCCGCCGTCGTCTCCGCCTCCCACAACCCCTACGGGGACAACGGGATCAAGTTCTTCGACGGCAGGGGCGTCAAGCTGCCTGACGACGTCGAGGCGGCGATCGAGGGGCGAATCGACGAGGCGCCAGCGGCAGAGAAGCCGGGGCACGTGCGCGAGCTGAACGGCGGGCTCGCCGATTACCTGCGCGAGCTGCAATCTGCCTTCCCGCTCGACCTCTCCGGCCGCCGCGTCGTTCTCGACTGCGCCAACGGCGCTACCTTCGAGGCGGCGCCGGCGATTTTCGAGCGGCTTGGTGCCGAGGTCGAGACGCTCGGGATCGAGCCCGACGGCCGCAACATCAACGCCGGCTGCGGCTCGACCCACATCGAGGCCCTAACCGAACGGGTGGCCGCCTCTGACGCCGAAATCGGTTTCGCCTTCGATGGCGATGGAGACCGTGTCCTCGCCGTCGATGGCTCCGGCCGCGTCCATGACGGCGACGAGCTGATCGCCTTGGCGGCGCGCGGGATGGCGAAGCGCGGCGAGCTCGATGGCGGAGTCGTCGTCACCGTGATGAGCAACTACGGCTTCCACCAGGCGATGGAGGGGGAGGGGATCGAGGTCGCGGTGACCCAGGTCGGCGACCGCTACGTGATCGACGAGATGCAGCGGCGCGGCTGGAAGCTCGGCGGCGAGCAGTCCGGTCACATCATCTGCAGCGATTTCGTCTCCACCGGCGACGGCATCGCCGCGGCCCTGACGACGATGCGCGAGCTCGACGGGGATTCGCTCGCCGAGGCAGTGCCGATGAGCAAGCTGCCGCAGGTCTTGGTCAACGTCAAGGTCGCCGACCGCGAGGCGGTGCAGGGGGCCGCCGCGGTTTGGGAGGCGGTCGAGCAGGAGACCCAGGGCCTAGAGGGCCGCGGCCGCGTCCTCCTGCGTCCGTCGGGCACCGAGCCGCTGGTGCGCGTCATGGCCGAGGCGCCGACGCGCGAAGAGGCCGAGAACGTCTGCGAGCGCCTGGTCGGGGTCGTGCGGCGCGAGCTCGCCTGAGCGGCCCCCGGCGACCTTCCAGCTAGCCTTACTCGCCTCTTGTGCGGCATCGTTGGATATGTGGGCGCCAGGCCCTGCGAGGAGCTGCTGCTCTCGGGCCTGGAAAAGCTCGAATACCGAGGCTATGACTCGGCCGGACTCTCGGTGCTCGCCGACGGCGAGGTCGAGAGCGTGCACGCGGTCGGGAATCTCGGCAACCTGCGCGCCGCGGTCGAGGAGCGGGCGAACAACGGCGCCGGGCCGCTGCCGCCGGCCGAGACCGGCATCGCCCACACCCGCTGGGCCACCCACGGCCGCGTCACCGAGGCCAACGCCCACCCCCACGACGACAGCTCCGGCCGCGTCCACATCGTCCTCAACGGGATCGTCGAGAACCACACCGAGCTGCGCCGCCGCCTGCAGGAGGATGGGCAGGTCTTCAGCTCCGAAACCGACGCGGAGGTGGTCGCCCACCTGATCGCCTCCCACTACGACGGCGACCTCGCCGCCGCCGTGCGCGCTGCATATGCCGAGCTTCGCGGTCACTACGCCTTCGTTGCCATGCATGCCGACGAGCCGCAGCGCCTGATCGGCGCCCGCAAGGAGTGCCCGCTGGTCGCCGGCGTCGGCGAGGGGGAGACCTTTCTCGCCTCCGCGATCCCCGCCTTCCTCGCCGATACGCGGACGGCGATGCCGATCGAAAACGGCGAGATCGTCGAAATCGAAGCTGGCGCGGTTCGGCTCACCGATGCCGAAGGCAACCCGGTGCAGCGCGGCACCGAAGAGGTGACCTGGGACGCCGACGCGGCCGAGAAGGCCGGCTACGAGACCTTCATGCTGAAGGAGATCCACGAACAGGCCGACGCGGTCGCCGAGACGATCACCGATCGCCTGCCGGGCAACGACGGGGTAGACCTCTCCGACGTCGAGCTCTCCGACGAGCTCCTCCGCGATGTCGGCCGGATCGTCATCGTCGCCTGCGGGACCAGCTACCACGCCGGCCTCGTCGGCCGCTACGCGATCGAGGAGTGGGCGCGGGTGCCGGTGGAAATGGACATCGCCTCCGAGTACCGCTACCGCAACCCGGTGGTCGGACCGGGGGACTTGGTGGTGGGGATAACCCAGTCCGGCGAGACCGCCGACACGCTGGCGGCGATGCGGCTGGCCCGTGAGGCCGGGGCGACGGTGCTGGCGGTAACCAACATCATGGGCAGCCAGGCGACCCGCGACGCCGACGCGGTCCTCTATACGCGAGCCGGCTTGGAGATCGGCGTCGCCGCGACCAAGACCTTCGTCGCCCAGGTGGCGGCGATGTACCTGCTGGGCCTGCGGCTGGCCGAGCTGCGGGGGACGCTGCCGCCCGAGCGGCTGGCCGAGCTGGTGGCGGAGATGAAGGCGCTGCCCTCGAAGATGGAAGCGACGCTGGCGGGGACCGAAGCGGCGGTGCGGGCGATCGCGACCGCGCACGGCAAGGAGAACTTCTTCCTCTACCTCGGCCGGCACATCGGCCTGCCGATCTGCCTCGAGGGGGCGCTGAAGCTGAAGGAGATCAGCTACATCCCGACCGACGCCTACGCCGCCGGCGAGATGAAGCACGGGCCGATCGCCCTGCTCGACGAGTCGACCCCGGTGGTCTGCATCGCCACCGAGAGCCCCGTGCTGGACAAGGTGCTCTCCAACATCGAGGAGGTCCGCGCCCGCGGCGCCCAGACGATTGCCATCGCTACCGCCGGCGACGAGCGGGTTGCCGAAGTCGCTGACGAGACGGTCGAGGTGGCGGCCAGCGACTGGATCCTGCAGCCGATCCTCGCCGTCCTGCCGCTGCAGTTGCTCGCCTACGACATCGCCCGTGGCCGCGGGCTCAATGTCGATCAGCCCCGTAATTTGGCCAAGACCGTCACGGTTGAGTGAAGTTGTCCAAACGGGCCGTTAGGATGCCGCGCCGTGAAGCTCCGCCTCGTCCTTCCAGTCCTTCTCGCGGCCCTTGTCGCTCTGCTCGTTAGCGGCTGCGGTGGCAGTAGCGACAGCAGCAGCGGTAGCGATCCGGCTTCGGTGGCGCCGCCGAGCGCCCCGATCTTCATCAACTTCACCGTCCACCCGGAAGGGGCGACGAAGACGAACATCGAGGAATTGGCGAAGAAGCTTGCCGGGGTCGACAACCTCGGCGATTTGATCGTCACCGAACTCGAAAGCTCCGCCTCCGATGAAGGCGAAGAACTCGACTTCGAAAAGGAAGTCGAACCCTGGCTCGGCGAAGAAGGCGGCCTTTTCCTGCAGGAATACGAAGGCGAAGACTTCGAAGGCTACGGCGCCGCGATCCAAACCGAAGACGAAGGCGAAGCACAGGCGTTCGTCGACAAGCAGGCCGAGCAGTCCGACGAACCAGTGAAGGACGGCTCCTATGAAGGCGTCGACTTCAAGGTCCAGGAAGACGAAACCGCGATCGGCATCTTCGACGGCTTCGTCGTCTTCGCCGAAAACGAAGCGATCTTCAAGTCGATGGTTGACGCCTCCGAAGGCGAAAGCCTCGCCGGCGCAAAGGCGTTCACCGACGCGATGGGCGACGTCCCCGACGAAAGCGCGGCGGATGTGTTCGTCGACATCGGTGGCCTGATCGAAGAAGCCGGCCACGAAATCGACGCCAACACGCAGACCTTCCTCGACAGCCTCGGCATCGAACCGAAAGAAGCGACGGCCGTGGCCAGTCTGGTGCCGAACTCCGACAACGTCGAGCTCGACGTCAGCAGCAACGTCAGCGGCGAAAACCCGCCCTCCGGCGATGCCTCGCAGCTCCTCGGCTCGCTGCCGGGGACTTCGGTGGGGGCCTTTGCTTCAGCCGAATTCGGCAAGCGCTTCAACGAAGGCATCGACAAGATCGACGAGGAAGGGATCCCGGGCGAGGTGCCGCCGCACCAGCTGAAGAAGTCGCTGAAGCAGGCCGGGGTGGACCTTGAAGCGATCGCCGGCTCGATCGGCGACGTCGGTGCCTACGTCACCGGCAACAGCGAAAAGACGCTTGCCGGCGCCCTGGTGATGGAAGCCGAAGACGAGACGCAGGCGGCCAACACGGTCTCCAACATCGGCCTCTTCCTGCGCAAAGCGCAGGTGCCGGGCGTGACCAAGATCAGCGAAGGCGCGACCGGGTTCTCGATCCGCAGCCCGGAACTGGGTCGCCAGCCGGTCGTCGTCGCCGCCAAGGGCAGCCGCATCGTGATCGGCTACGGCCTCGCCTCGGCCCTCTCAGCCTTCGGCGAATCCGGCAAGACCCTCGCCGACAATCCTGCCTTTAAGGAAGCCGAAAGCGCTCTCGGCGGCACCCCGATCGCCGCCTTCGTCGACGGTCACTCGGCCTTGACGCTTGCCTCGGCGATGGTCCCGCCGGGGGAAGATGGGTTCCGCGAAGCGAAGAAGTACCTCTCGAAGATCGACTATGTCGCGATTGGCTCGGAAGCTTCGGGCGATCTTGCTACGGCGAAGTTGATCGTCGGGGTCGGCAAGTAGTTCGCGCCGCGCTTGTAGGGAGGGAGGGGTGTCCCCTGGCCTCCCTGGGTTGCTGGCCTCTAACTAGGCGTCTCTCGCCGAGTGGTCTGTGCCAGCAACAGGACGCCGGTCGGCCAGGGGACACCCCTCCCTCCTGGCGACAGAGCTCTGGTTGACGGCTTAGGCTGAGCCGCATGGAGGACTGGTTGAAGCCGCTCTACGACGCTGAGGGGATGCGGGCTGTGGATCGGTGGGCGATTGAGGAGCGGGGGGTTCCTTCTTTGGAGTTGATGGAGGCTGCGGGGAGGGCGGTGGCTGAGGTTGTGGCGGGGTTGGCGCCGGTGGGGCCGGTGCGGGTTGTTTGTGGGAAGGGGAACAACGGCGGGGATGGGTTTGTGGCGGCGCGGTTGCTGCGGGGGATGGGGTTTGAGGTGGAGGTGGTGATGCTTTGGCCGGGGGAGGAGTTGCAGGGGGATGCGGCTGTGAACTTCGAGCGGTGCGGTGGGGAGCTTGTTGACGGGGATTTCGCTGGGCCGCTTGCGGGGTCGGGGGCTGTCGTCGATGCGATCTTCGGGACCGGTTTCGAAGGGGTGCCGCGGGGGCCGGCGGCGAGTGCGATTGCGGCGGTCAATGCTTGCGCGGCTCCTGTGGTGGCCTGCGACATCGCCTCCGGCGTCGATGCCTCGAACGGCGAGGTGGCGGGCGAGGCGGTCGAAGCCGACGTCACCGTCACCTTTCACGGCGCCAAGCTCGGGCAGCGGATTGCGCCGGGGAAGTGGCACAGCGGTGAGCTGCGGGTGGCGCCAATCGGGATTCCGCCCGGGGCGCCAGGGGACGCGGCCGCTGGCGAGATCGAGCCTGCCGTTTTGGGGCTTCTGCCACACCGCGGGCCGCAGTCGACCAAGTTCAGCTCCGGCCAGGTGGCGATCGCCGGTGGCTCGCGCGGTCTGACCGGGGCGGTGCGGATGACCTCGCTGGCGGCGCTGCGCGCCGGGGCGGGATACGCCACCGTGGCTGTGCCCGCCGATCTCAACCTGGTCTTCGAGATCGCCCAGCCGGAGGTGATGTCGGTCGCCTGCCCGGGCGGCGACGGTTGCCTGGTGCCGGCTGCGGAGAAGGCGGTGCTGCGGGTCTTCGAGCGCGCCGCGGCCGGTTTGCTCGGTCCGGGCCTCGGTCGGGATCCCGGTTCGTTCGAGTTGGCGCGAAGCCTCGTCGGCAAGATCGAGGCGCCGTTGGTGATCGACGCCGACGGGCTCAACGCGTTCGCCGGCCGCCTCGGCGACTTAGCGGGTCGCGGAGGGCCAACCGTCCTCACCCCTCACGCCGGCGAGCTCGGGCGCCTACTCGAGCGGGAGTCGAGCGAGATCGACGCTCATCGGCTCGCGAGCGCCAAAGAAGCCGCCCAAGCGGCCGGAGCGATCCTGCTGCTGAAGGGAGACGACACGATCGTCACCGACGGCAATCGGGTCGCGGTCAACTCGCTCGCCGCTCCCGCCCTGGCCACCGCGGGCAGCGGCGACGTCCTCTCGGGGATGACGGCGGCCATGCTCGCGCGTGGCCTCGAGCCCTTCGCCGCCGCCTGCGCGGCGGTGATCGCCCACGCCCGCGCCGGCCAGGAGGCGGCGCGACGGCTGGGGGCAGCGGAGTCGGTCATCGCCGGCGATCTGATCGAGGCGATTCCGTGGGCGCTGCGTCCCGACAGCTCGGTCGAATAACCTCGCGACGATGAAGAACGCCGGCGAGATCATGGACCGCGAGGTCCCCACGCTCAGCCCGGAGGACGACGCCCGCGCCGCGATCGACCTGCTGGCGAAGACCGACCTCGGCGCCATCCCGGTCATCGATGGCGAGCGCAAGGTCGTCGGCATCGTCAGCGAGTCCGACCTGATCCTCAGTGAGGAGGAGTCCGACCTCCACCTGCCCCACTACCTGAACATCATGGGCGGGATCGTCTTCGTCGGCTCGATGAAGGGCTTCGAGGAGCGGCTCGAGAAAGCCTTCGCCACCAAAGTCTCGGAGCTGATGACCGCGGACCCGATCGTCGCCCACGACTATGACGCGGCCGAGCGAGTGGCGAAGAAGATCGCCGAGAACCATCACAACCACTTGCCGGTGGTGGACGGCGACGGGCGCCTCGCCGGCATGGTCACCAGGGCCGACGCCCTCGCCGCTCTGGTCGCCGATCCGGACTAGGCCATGGAGCGGGCAACCGCCCGAATCGACCACGACGCCATCCGCGCCAACTGCGCGCGCCTGAAGGCGGAGCTGGGGGAGGCCGAGCTCTGTGCGGTGGTCAAGGCCGATGGCTACGGCCACGGAGCCGACGCCTGCGCGAACGCCGCGCTGGCCGGGGGAGCTACGCGCCTCGCCGTGGCGACCGCCGGCGAGGCCGTGGAGATCGGCCGCCGCCTCCAGCACGTGCCCCTGCTGACCATGGGCGCGCTGACCGCGGAGGAGGTCGACGCCGTGATCTCGGCTGGGTCGGAGCTGGCGCTCTGGCGCGAGGAGTCGCGGCAGCTGATCGCCGAACGGGCTCGTGCGCATGGCCACCGCGCCCGGGTCCACGTCAAGTACGACAGCGGCATGGGCCGGCTCGGCAACCGCGACGGCGACGAGGTGCTGGCGCTGGTCGCGGCCTGTGCCGCGGATCCCGACCTCGAGCTGGCCGGCTTCTGGACCCACTTTGCCACCGCCGACGAACGAGATTCCGACTTCTTCGGCGAACAGCTGGGGCGCTTCGAGGTTCTCGCCGCCGCTGTCAAGGAACGTCACCCCGGCGTCCTCGTCCACGCCGCCAACAGCGCCGCCGTGCTCCGCGACCGGCGCTCGCACTTCGAGATGGCCCGCTGCGGCGTCGCGATCTACGGCCTCGACCCGTTCCAGCGCGATCCCGCCGAGCAGGGGCTGCGCCCGGCGCTGACCCTGCGCTCCCACGTCGCCGACGTCAAGCGCTTCCCGGCCGGCGCCAGCGCCGGCTACGGGCGCAGGTGGAAGGCTCCCGTCGACACCTGGGTCGGGGTGGTCCCGCTCGGCTACGGCGACGGCGTCCGCCGCGCCCTCACCAACAACGCCGAGGTCCTCGTCGAGGGCCGTCGCCACCCCCTCGTCGGGACCGTCTCGATGGACAACATCACGATCGATCTCGGACCCGAGACCGAGGTGCGCCCCGGCGACGAGGCGGTTCTGATCGGTCGCCAAGGGGAGGAGCAGATCCTCGCCGAGGAGGTCGCGCGGCGGCTGCAGACGATCAACTACGAGGTGACCTGCGCGATCTCGTCGCGGGTACCGCGCCGGCCGGCCTAGACGGGTAGACAGATGGGCGTGGAGGAGCACCGCCAAGACCACATCCATCGGCTGCGCCGCAGTCCTTTCGTCGAGTCCGTGCGACGGGCGCTGGGCGACAGTGAGGGCATCTGGATCGTCGGCGGCGCCGTCCGCGATGCGGCTCTCGGCGAGGAGGTGCGCGACCTCGACCTCGCCGTGGCCGGGGACCCGAAGCCGATCGCCCGCGCGATCGCCGCCGAGCTGGGCGACCATGCCTTCGAGCTCTCGGCTGAGTTCCGGACCTGGCGGGTGGTCTCCCGGCGCCACGGCTGGCAGGTAGACCTGACTGCGCTGCGGGACGGGAGCATCGAGGCCGACCTGGTCGAGCGCGACTTCACGATCGGGGCGATCGCGGTGCCCCTGGGCGAGGGTGAGGCGATTGATCCCTACGGGGGTCTGCGTGACCTCGACGCGCGGGTGCTGCGGGCGGTTAGCGACCACAGCTTCGTCGGCGACCCCCTACGGCTGCTGCGAGCGCCGCGGCTCGCCGTCCAGCTCAACCTCGAGATCGAGCCGCGGACGGTGGCGCTGGCTCACGCTGCCGCGTCCCGTGCCGGCGAGCCCGCCGGCGAGCGCCAGCTGGCCGAGTTGCGGCAGCTGATGGGCGGCCCGGATCCGCTGCGCGGGCTGCGCCTGCTGGACGAGCTGGAGCTGACGCCGGTGGTTCTCCCGGAGGTCGCCGCGCTGCGCGGGGTCGAGCAGGGGCCGAACCACCACCTCGACGTCTACGACCACACGATCGCGGTGCTCGAGCACACGCTCGAGGTCGAGGCGGACCTGGAGCGTTTCGCGGGCGAGCGGGCGCCGGAGGTCGAGGCGCTGCTCGACGAGCCCCTCGCCGACGAGATGACCCGCCGGGTCGCCCTCCGCTTCGGCGCCCTCTTCCACGACATCGCCAAGCCGCAGACGCGAGCCGAGCGCGACGGCTTCGTCGGCTTCCGCGGCCACGACCAGCTCGGCACCGAGGTGATCGCGGGCATCTGCAAGCGGCTGCGGGCCAGCCGCCGCCTCACCCAGTACCTGCAGGCATTGACCCTGCACCACCTGCGGCTCGGCTTCCTGATCCCGGAGATGCCGCTGCCGCCGCGGCGCGTCCACGCCTACCTGCGCGCCACCGAACCGGTCGCGGTCGACGTCACCCTGCTCACCGTCGCCGACCGCCTCTCGGCCCGGGGCAACGGGCCGATCGCCCGCCCGGAGATGGTTGCCGCCCACCTCCAGCTGGCGCGCGAAATGGTCGCCGCCGCGCTTGACTGGCGGCGCGAAGGCCCGCCCCAGCCGCTGCTGCGCGGGGATGAGGTGGCGACGGAGTTGGGGATGGAGCCCGGCCCCGAGCTCGGCGCGGCGCTGGCCGAGCTGGAGGCTGCGCAGTATGCAGGAGAAATAACTGACCGTGAGGGTGCGCTCCAACACCTGCGCCGTTAGGTACGCTCCCCGCCGCATGGCTAAAGAGGAAAAGATCGAAATGGAGGGGGAGATCACCGAGGCTCTCCCCAACACGATGTTCAGGGTCAAACTGGACAACGGGCACGATGTGCTCGGCCATATCTCGGGAAAGATGCGCCGCCACTACATCCGCATCCTCCCGGGCGACCGCGTGAAGATCGAGCTCTCGCCATACGACCTCGATCGCGGCAGAATCACCTACCGCTACAAATAGCCCGCTGGCGGCGTCCTCAGTCGCTCGCGTGCAGAGCACGCCACGCTCCCTGCGTCCTTGCCAGGCGAACTATTTGAAGCGGTAGGGCGGATCGGGGTCGGCTAGCTCAGCCACTAGGGCTGACCAGGTGAAGTCCTTGGCGCCCATGCCGGTGCCGTAGCGAGGGTCGTAGTACTCGCGCAGGCCTTCGCGGGCGACCGCGACGATGACGCCGTCGGCGAGCTGCTGCGCCTCCTCGTCGTAGCCGAGGCGGCGCAGGCCGAGCCAAACCATCCAGGCGGAGTTGATCCAAGTCGGGCCGCGCCAGTAGCGGCGGATCAGACCGTGGCCGCCGCCCGGTTCGTAGCCGCGCTCGTTCACAGCCACGGACGGCGGCGCCACCGGCGTCCAGAACTCGCGCTTCGAGAGCAGATGCTCCTCGACCAGCCGTCGGCCGATCTCCTCCGGCAGGTCGGGCAGCGCCAACGGCGCCAGCGAGGCCCAGGTGTTTACCGCGATCCGACCGCCAGGCTTCGCCTCGTCGAAGAAGAGACCGCGCCGCTGGTCCCAAAGCCGCTCGACCATGGCCGGCGTCGCCGATGGCCGCCCCAGCGCCTGCAGCGAAAGCGACCAGAGCGTGTTGACGAGGACCTCGCAGAGAACCGGCTCACCCGCATCGCGCAGGCGCCGCGCGTTCCAGTCGTGGCGGCGGTTGCGGTGTACGAGCAGCGGAAAGCCGATCCGCCCGTTCGCCCGCCGCCCCCAGACGGGTTCGAACTTCGGCGAGGCGTCGAGACCCGACTCGTCGGGCTGGACGATCCAGAGCAGCCCGTCCCCCTCGAGGTCTCTGTTCGCCGCCAGCCAGTCGACCTGCTTGCCGATCCGCGGCTCCTCGTTCGGGTCGCCGACGGCGATCTGCCAGGCCCAGGCAAGCAGCGGCGGCTGGATCGACTCGGTCTGGAACGAGCGGCGTGAGTCGACGTTGTAGAAGAGCAGCCGGGCCCCGGTGACGTGACCGCGCCAGAAGATCGTGTGGCCGATGAAGCCGCCAGGTCGCTGAGCGGACAGCAGGCTTTCAAGCTCGGCCCGCGCCCGCCGCGGTTCGAAGCGCCGCCAGACGATCGCCGCGAAGCAGGAGTCCCAGTACCACTGCCAGGGGTAGCGACCCGGGCTCGGCTCGGTGTATTCGAAGCGCGTCCCCTCGCGCTCGCCGCTGACCCAGTTCTGCCGCAGCACCCGCTCGGTCTCGGCGAGGACCGCCTCTCGCGCCCGCTTCTCAGACATTGGTGCGGCGCATCTCGCGCAGCGCCAGCGCTCCCAGCACGGTTAGCAGGCCGGCGACCGCGAGCAGCCCCGGCCAGGTGTCGCCCCAGGTGACGCTGCCGATGAATCCCTGCCGCGCCGCTTCGATCACATTGGTGACGGGGTTGATGTTCGCGACCTTCTCCAGCCAGGGCTGCAGCAGTTCCAGCGGCGCGTAGGCCGGCGTCAGCAGGACCAGCGCCATCGTCCCCGCCTGCATCAACGGCGCCGCCGACTGGCTCTTGTAGTGGAGCGCCAGCATCGATCCCCAGCAGGCGGCCACGGCGGCCATCGCCGCGACCATCAGGTAGCAGACCACCAGCCCGTCGATCCCCGGCCACTGGACGCCGATCAGGAAGCCGATCGCCAGCACGAAGGTGGCGGGGACGAAGGCGCGGGCGCTGGCGGCGAGGACGTTGCCGCCGAGCAGTACCCAGCGCGGGGCGGGGGAGACGAGCAGGCGGTCGACCCAGCCCTGCTCGTAGTCGCGGGCGAGGTTGACCCCGGCGGCGGCGCCGGTGAAGCCCGCCCCCTGCAGCATGCTGACCGGGACGATGAAGCTCTCGTAGGAGCTGATTTCGAAGCCGCCCAGGTGGATCAGGGAGCCGAAGACGCCGTTGAGGCCGAGGAAGAAGATCGTCGGCGCCAGCACCCCCGGGATCGCCGCCCCCGGCACCCGCAGCAGCTCGTTCTTCGCCCGTGCCACCAGCGCCGCGATCGTGGCCAGGTTCGTCCGCCATTCCGACGGGGCCTGGGTCTGGACGGTGGCCGCCTCCATCAGCCCGTCCGCAGCCGGTGTCGCAGGGCGCGGGCGCTCAAGCCCAATCCGAGCAGGATGATGCCGACGATCGCGGCCACCGCCTCAAGCGTCTGCTTCGCCTCGATCCCGGAGATGATCGGCTCCCGCACCCCTTCGACGATGAAGCTGAACGGGTTGTATTCGGCGATCGTCTTCGCCGGCTCGATCATCAGCTCCTGCGGGAAGAAGGCCGAGGAGAGGAAGAGGACGACGAGGACCAGCGGGAAGAGACCCTGGACGACGCTGGCGCTGCCGGTACGCAGCGCGATCGCCGCGCCGATCCCGCCGACGGCCAGGGCGGAGGCGGTGATCAGGGAGATCGCCAGCAGCGCCCCCGGGATCCCGCCCTCGATGTGGGCGCCGAAGATCAACCCGATCGCCAGAAACCACAGCGAGGCGAGGAGGCCGAGCGCAGCCGTTCCGGCCAGGCGGCCGAGGACGATCGCGAAGCGGGGGATGGGGGAGGCGAAAAGGCGGTCGGTGAAGCCCATCTCGATGTCGACGGCGAAGGCGATGCCGCCGCTGTTGCCGGCCAGCATCATCGCCTGCATCATCGAGCCGGCCAGCATGAACTGGAGGAAGCTCTGGACCGGGGGGAAGCCGGGAAGTTCGATCCCGGCGCCGGCGCCGCCGGTCTGGATCGCCAGCAGCAGGGTCGGGAAGACGATGATCGGCGACATCAGCTGCGGCCGCCGGAAGGTCTGGCGGATCGAGCGCGCGCCGAGCGCCCCCACCACCCGCGCGCCGGTCGCGAGGTCGCTCATGCCGGCGACGCCTCGGCCTCCGGCTCGTCAGCGCCCTCCGCGTCGCCGCCGCCTTCCTCGCCTTCCAGGTGGTGCCCGGTCTTCTCCACGAAAACGTCATCCAGGGTCGGCCGCACCAGCTCCAGCGACTCGACGCCGATCCCCGCCTCGTCCAGCGCCCGCACCACCCGCGGGATGTCGGCGGCCCCGCCCTCGACCTCGAGCAGAACCCTGCCCTCGCCCTTCCGTGGTCGCAGCTTCCCGAGCTCGGCCACCGCGCGTTCGGCCTCCGGCACTGCCCCTTCGCCGACGACCAGCTCGATATGAGGGCTGCCGACCTCGCCCTTCAGCTCCTCCGGCGTTCCCTCGGCGACGATGCGGCCACGGTCGATGATCCCGACATTGTCGGCGAGCTGGTCGGCCTCCTCGAGGTACTGGGTGGTGAGAAAGACCGTGGTGCCGTCGTCGTTCAACGCCTGCACCTCTTCCCAGATCGTCTTGCGGCTGACCGGGTCGAGCCCGGTCGTCGGCTCGTCGAGGAAGAGGACGCGCGGTTCGTGCACGAGCGCGGCGGCGAGGTCGAGCCGGCGCTTCATCCCGCCCGAGTAGCCGCCGACGCGGCGGTCGGCGGCGGCGGCGAGGTCAACGCGCTCGAGCAGCGCGTCGGCGCGCTTGCGCCCCTCCCCGGTCGGCAGGCCCTGCAGCGTCGCCTGCAGGCGGATCAGCTCCCGGCCGGTCATCAGTGGATCGAGTGCTGCTTCCTGCAGCGCGACCCCGATCGTCGCCCGCACCTGCCGCGCCTCGGCAACGACGTCGAAGCCGGCGACGCCGGCGCGGCCGCCGGTGGGCAGCAGCAGCGTCGTCAGCATCCGCACCGTCGTCGTCTTGCCGGCGCCGTTGGGGCCGAGGAAGCCGTAGATCTCGCCTTCGTCCACCTGCAGGTCGATTCCCTGCACGGCGAGGACGTCGCCGAAGCTGCGCTCGAGTCCCTCGACGACGATCGCCGGCATGGGAGGCCTAGGCCCCGGCCTGCTCGGTTGAGGCCAGAGGCGGTACCGCCTCGACCCAGCGTCGCTGGCTCGCGCGCTCCAGCGCCTCGGCCGCGTCGAGCAGCAGCTCGTCCTGGCCCCAGGCCGCCTGCAGCTGCAGTCCCACGGGCAGCCCTTCCGAGAAGCCGACCGGGACGCTGATCGCCGGGATGCCGGTGAGGTTGGCGAGGGCGCCGCCGCGAACGTTGGCGGCGTCGGCGGTGAGGGTGCCGGAGGGCAGCTCGACCAGCGGCGCTTCCAGCGGCGGCGCCACCGCCGGGACCGTCGGCCAGGCGATCACGTCGACTTCGTCGAAGACCGTGGAGAGCTGCTGGCGCGCCATCGTCCGCACCTGGTGGGACTTCACGGTCGCCACCGCCGGCAGCATCAGCCGGTACTTGAGCAGGCCCCGCCCAAGCGGGCTCAGCTCGGGATTCAGGTTGTTGAGCCGCTGCGGGGTGACGCTGCCGAGGCTCTCGCTGTTGGCGATCAGGACGGTCGCCAGCGTCGCCGCCGGCAGTTCCGGCAGCTCGACCGTCCGCAGCTCGCCGCCCGTCGCCTGGCGCAGCTCCTCGATTGCCCCCTCGCAGGCCTCGCGCACCGCCGGGGAGACGTCTTCGGATACCTCGTTCTCGATCACGCCGATCCGCAGGCCGCGCGGCTCCCTCGCTTGCAGCTCCTCGCTGAAGAGAACCGAGCCGAGGAGGCGACAGTCGCCGGCGTCGGCGCAGAGCGGCCCGGAGACGATCGTGGTCGAGACGCCGGCCATGTGGTGCCCCTCCATCGCCGAGCGGCCGTAGGTCGGCTTCAGGCCCGTGAGCCCGCAGTAGGTGGCCGGGTAGCGGATCGATCCAACCCCGTCGGCGCCGATCGCGCCGGCGACGAGGCGGGCGGCGACGGCGGCTGCCGGCCCGCTCGAGGAGCCGCCGGGGCAGCGCTCCACATTCCAGGGATTGCGCGCTGGCCCGTAAACCGAGACGTTGCCGGTGCTGCCCGATCCAAGCTCGTGCATGTTGCCGACGCCGACGACCACCGCGCCGGCGTCGCGCAGGGCCCGGTAGGGGCCGGACTCGCCCGGCGCGGTCTTCGCCAGCATGTCGGCGGCGCCGAATCGCTGGGCCCGCCAGGGCAGCGGCCACTCGTCCTTGATCACGACCGGCACGCCTCGCAGCGGCCCGTCGGGCGCGGCGGCGAGCATTTCCCGAGAGCGCTCGGGGAAGGTCTCGACCACAGCGTTGATCGCCGGGTTGCGGGCCTCGATCCGCTCCAGCGCCGCCTCCAGCAGCTCGCCCGCGTCGAGCTCGCCGGCGGCAACCGCCGTGGCCTGCTCGCGCAGGGGGAGGTCGAGCGGCTCGCTCATCGGCGCGGCGGTAGCTGGGAGAGGTCGGGAGCCGGTTCCGGAGCGACGCCGCCGGTGTCCAGCGCGAGCAGCTCGAGGATCGGCGGCCAGAAGACCTCGTGGGCGGCGTGCATCACCGCCAGCTCGATCTCGTCGGCCTCGACGCCGAAGGCGGCAAGCGCCGCCGGGATGAAGTCGTCTGGGCTTTTCGAGGCCTCCATCTGGCGCGGCAACCCTAGATGATCGACCATGCCGCCTTGGCCGGGATCGTGCAGACGCGCCACGGGCGCCGCATCTGGGCGCGCCGGACGGCAAGATTGGCGCCGCAACTGGGCCTAACCCCTCGTGTTTGCCACAACGATGCGATTCGCCGAAACGAAAGCCACCACCCGCCGCGCCTGGGCTCTGCTTGTCGGCGCCGTCTGCCTCTTCGCCGCCCTCGTCGCCGTCGCGGCGCCGGGCGACGCGGACTCGGCGCCGCTGCGGGTGGTCGTCCTCGGCCAGACCTCGGAAACGCCGCCCGCTTCTTGTCCGGGCAAAATCGTCAACAACGTCGAGATCACGCCCTGCCGAGTCGAGGGCCACGTGAGCGGGTTCCAGTCGATCGCCGACGGCGTGCCGCGCCCCTTTGAGGCACCCTTCGAAGGCAAGATCGTCGCCTGGTCGATCACCCTCGCCAAGCCCTCGACGGCGGAAACCAAAACCACCACCGACGAGGTGAGCTTCTTCAACGACTTCCTCGGAACTCCCTCGGAGGCCCGGATCGGCATCCTGCGCCCGATCGAAGACACGAAGCCGCCGCAGTACAAACTGGTGCGGCAGAGCCCGATCGAGGTCCTCAACCCCTACTTCGGCAGCACCCCGGTCTTCGCCCTCGACCACCCGCTCACCGTCCTTCAGGGCCAGGTAGTCGCGCTCACGGTCCCCACTTGGGCGCCGATGTTCGCCCTCAACCTCTCGCCGGAAAACAGCTGGCGCGGCAGCCGCCTGCCCGAACACTGCATCTCGCGGGAAGACATCCAGGGCGGCCACCCCCAGCAGGGTGTCGGCAAGACCAAGACCTACGGCTGCTACTACAGCGAAGCGCGGTTGCTCTACACCGCGACCTTGGTCAAAAAACCGTAGCCAACCTGGCACACAATTCTTAGCTTCTGCGCGCCATACGTGCGCTCGCGAGCTTCAGCATCGACGCGATGTTCGTGCTCGCACTCCTTGCCGGCCAAGCCCTCGGCCTTCCGGAAGTGGAAGATCCGATCCCCGCCAAGGTCGGTGTCAATTTCCTCCTCAGCTTCGCCGGCGCGGGCGGCATGTTCGGCGGCTTCCTCAGCCTCATCTGGCCAGGGAGGCGAGATCTGCTCATCAGCCTGGGAACGCTGGCCGGGTTCTGCCTCAGTTCCGTCGTCTATGTCCTATTGCTGTGGATTCAGCTACTATCGACTCTATGAAAGTTTTTGTCCGAGAGCATGGCTTCACGATCATCGGCATGGCGGTGGCCACGCTGGCGATTACCTCATTGGCGGGAGGTAGCGTTACCGTTCTTTATCTGGCCGGCTATGCGAGCCTGGCCGCTGGGTTGCTGTGGGAAGCCCTGAAGGGAAAGAGCTAAAGCGCTTCCTGGCGGAGGCCGCAGTATGGGCAGTCGCTGACGTCAAGTCCGAGAAGCTGGTCGCAGCGGCGGCAGGCGCGGAGGTTCTCCGGGCTGCGCGGCAGGGACGAGACGGAGGGGGCGAGGGGCAGGACCATGCCGACCGGCTCCATCTCCTCGCCGGTCTCGCGGTCGACGTAGACCGAGCCCGGTTCGGCGGGGGCGATTGCCTCGCGACCTGAGGCGGCGGAGCGCATGCGGTAGAGCTGCTTCTCGTTCATCGCCGGAAAGACTATTAGCTTGGGCGGCTCCGATGCGCATTCTCGTCTTCCACGGCTACATGCTGCGCGGCACCGGCAGCAACATCTACAACGTCAACCTGGCCCGGGCGCTGGCCCGGCTCGGCCACGAGGTGCACCTGCTTTGCCAGGACCGCGAGGCGCGGATCGAGGGGGTGCAGATCCACAACCCCGATATCGGCGGCCTCCTGCCGGTCTACGTCAAGGACCCATACGAGGGGTTCGAGGTGAAGACGTTCCCGGAGCTGAGCGAGGCCGAGCTCGACCGCTACCTGGAGGCCAACGTCGCCGCGGTGCGCGAGGTTGCCGCACATGCCGGCGGCATCGACCTCGCCCTCGCCAACCACCTGGTGATGGGGCCGGCGATTCTCGCCCGGGCCGGCGTCGCCCCGTTCGCGGTCAAGATCCACGGCTCCGCGCTCGAGTACACGGTCAAGCCGCACCCGCGCTTCCTCCCCTACGCCCGCGAGGGATTGGAAGCGGCCACAGGTGTCCTCACCGGCTCCGGGCACACCGCCGCGTCGCTGTGGGCGGCGCTCTCCGACCTCGCCGATCTACGCGAGAAGACGCGCCTCGGCCCGCCCGGAGTCGACGTCGAGGAGTTCCGGGCGCAGGGTGAGCGCGAGCCGCTCGTCGCCTTCGTCGGCAAGCTGATCGTCTCCAAGGGCGTCGATCTCCTGCTCGCAGCCTGGCCGCTCGTCCGCGCCGCCAACCCCCAGGTCCGGCTCGAGGTCGCCGGGTTCGGCGCTTACGAGGAGGGCCTGCGGAGGCTGCAGGCGGTGTTCGACCGCGGCGACCTCGAGGACGCACGTGAGGTTGCCCACCGTGGCTGGGAGCTCGAGGGCGGGGAGGAGCGGCCACTGCCGATCCTCAGCAAGTTCCTCGCCGATCCGCCGCAGGGGTACGCTGAAAGCGCCCGCGCCGCCGCCGGCTCGGTCGAGTTCGTCGGCCGCCTCGAGCACCACGAGGTGGCCTCGATGTTCCCCCGGGCTGAGGCGATGGTGATGCCCAGCACCTTTCCCGAGGCCTTCGGCATGGTCGCGGTCGAGGCCGCGGCCTGCGGCACCCTCCCCGTCTCCGCCGGCCACTCGGGGATGCTCGAGGTCTCGCGGCAGCTGTCGGCGGCTCTGGCCGAGCCAGCCGATCGGCTCGTCTCCTTCCCGGTCGAGCAGGGGGCGGTGGAGGCGATCGCCGAGCGCCTCAACCGCTGGCTCGCCCTTCCAGAAAACCAGCGGGACCCGGCGCGGCGCGCTCTGGTGGAGACGGTGCGTCGGCTCTGGAGCTGGGAGGGAGTCGCCCGCGGGGTGCTGGCCGCCGCGGCCGGCGAACTCGACGATCTACCGCGCCCCGGCGCCTAGTGGCAACAGTCACCTGGAGACCGCAAAGCCTCCCGCCGCCGCTTCAATAGAATGCCCGCCGCCCCAATGTACGGCCGCCTGCCCATAGTGAAGATGTTGCTGGCGACGATCGCGCTGACGGTCGTCATCTCGGCAGTGATGATCTCGATCAACTGGAACGGCCAGGAGGCCTCCACCGCCGCGCCGAAGATCGACGATCTCCTCAACGTGATGATCGCCCTCTCCTCGTTCGTCTTCTCGCTGGTGATGGTGATGCTCTTCTACGCCCTCTACAAATTCAGGGCGAAGCCCGGTGACGAGTCAGACGGCGAGCCGATCCACGGCAACACCCGGCTCGAGATCGCCTGGACCCTGATCCCGACGATCATCGTCCTCTTCGGCGCCGGCTACAGCTGGAAGGTCCTCGCCGACATCGAAAACAAGAAGTCCGACCACGTCACGGTCGATGTCTTCTCGCAGCAGTACGCCTGGAGCTTCGCTTACCCGGGCAAAGGCTACGTCTGGAAAGAAGGGGAATTCCACGTTCCGGTCAACCGCCAGATCCAGTTCAAGATGCACGCTCAGGACGTGATCCACTCCTTCTGGGTGCCCGAGTGGCGGATCAAGAAAGACAACGTCCCCGGGATCACCACGACCGCGCTTGTGACGCCGGACAAGGTCGGGACCTACCAGCTTGTCTGCACCGAGCTCTGCGGCTTCGGCCACGCCACGATGCGCGCCAAGGTGGTCGTTGAGTCAGAGGCGAAATGGGAAAAGTGGGTCGACGGCCTCAAGCAGAAAACTCCGGAACCGTTGATGGAATCGGTCAAGCAGGATTCGCAGGTCAATCCGCCCGGCTTGGACGCCGGAGGGGCATAGGCATAATGGGGGAGAGCTGATGGCTGCTGCGATCAAGAGACCCGGCTGGACGCGGGCGATCCTGGGCGCGATCGCCTTCGGGGCCTTCGGA
>Ga0307316_10000102_pt1 | contig 21862 bp, 17 predicted proteins | sample ER_DNA_356_FD_194504 | JGI IMG/M metagenome (GOLD analysis project Ga0307316, IMG submission 194504) | Bulk soil microbial communities from the East River watershed near Crested Butte, Colorado, United States - ER_DNA_356 | ecosystem: Environmental > Terrestrial > Soil > Floodplain | place... | reverse complement strand
GGGCACTGGAGCGTCTCACGGGCGGCCGTTCCGGTTGCGAGCACGGAGCCGCGATGGCGGCAGACGTTCAGGAAGGCGCGCAGCTGCGCTTCGCGGTCTCGCGTGACGACGATCGGGATGTCGCCCACGCGTGCCGCGAGATACCCAGCACCGTCGCCCAGCTCGCCGAGATGGCCGACGTACTGCCAGGCTCGCGCGAAGATTCGCTCGCGTTCACGCGCGGTCAGCTCGGGATCGGAATAGGCCGACCAGGCGAGCGCCTTGGGCATGCCGACAGCTTATGCCGCGACCTGGCGCGCGCCCGGACCCAGCGTTTTACACCTCGAAAGTCAAAAACCCCTCGACCGAGGGGCAGAGGCATGGGCCTACACGCCGATCCAGTCCGCAACGCGCACAGAAAGGAGTTCTGGCGCCCGGCGGCCGGCGTCACCCGCCCATGGCCGCAAAACTCAGCATCCTCTCGGCAGTAGCCGCCACAGTCCTCGCAGTCGCCGCCGCTCCCGCGCCGGCAGTCCCCAACACTCCTCCCGCAACACCGACTCCGCTCTCCCCGGCTGCCGGGGCATCGGTCGACTCTGTGCCACCTTTCGCGTGGTCGCCCGTTGCCGCCGCGGATCATTACGAGTTCCAACTTGCCGCCGATGCCGGTTTCAACTCGCCCGTGCTCGGCAGCGGCTCCGACGATTTCACGACACAGAACACGCGCGCGACCGTGCTGAAGACGATCCCGAACGGGACGTACTACTGGCGTGTGCGCGCGATCGCGGCAGGCGGCTCGGTCTCGGCCTGGACAGCCGGCCGGTCGTTCCGCAAGGCGTGGACCGGGGCGGCGGCACTCCAGTCGCCCGCCGGCGGCGCCAATCTCTCCTTCGGAACCGACCCGCTCAAGCTCGGTTGGTCGGCGGTGCCGGGAGCCTCGAACTACCTGGTGTCGCTTGCGAGCGACCCGTCCCTCGGCTCGCTTGCCTTTCATCTTGCAGGCGACCCAACCGGAATCCCCAAGGTGCAGGCGAACTCACTCGCAGTCTCGATCGCGCTCGCCACTGGGACGTATTACTGGAACGTGATTCCGATCGACGCCGAGGGGAACCGGGGCGTTCCCTCGCCGACCGCATCGTTCGCCTGGACGTGGCCGTCGACGACCACCCTCCAAGTGAACGACCTGAACGCAGCCGCCGAGGTCTATGACCCGCAATTCTCCTGGGCGCCAGTGGCCGGCGCCGCCCGCTACGAGGTCGAGATCAACTCCTCGTCGGACTTCGCGCCCGGCTCGAAGGTTTGTTGCACGTCGCCGACCATTGCGACTTCGCTCTCGCCGACGACGGTCTTCAAGGACAACACGTATTACTGGCGAGTCCGGGCTATCGATCCGGACGGGAACGCCGGCGTCTGGAACCTCGGCCCGTCGTTCACGAAGACGTTCGACAAGGTTCCGGTCGTGACGGCGCCGGCAATCAAGAACCTGCACCTGCGCGACAACCTCACAGACCCCGGGACCGACACCGATGTTCTCACGGCCGGGTATCAGACCAGTGTCCCGATGCTGACCTGGGACTGGGTACCCGGCGCCTCGAGCTACGAGGTCGACGTGACCAAGTACAACGGCACGCTCTGCGACTGGGGTTCGATCTCGAATCATTGGCGCGTGAACACGGCCGTGAATGCGTGGACGCCGCTCGGCTCGGGCCTGACGGCGACGCCGCCCTACTCCGACCCGATGAGCGTCGCCAGGGACATCCCGGTGCTCGCGGTCGGGAAGTACTGCGCCCGCGTGCGAGCGCGGAGCGACCGTGCAGGCCTCGATGACGTCTACGGCGACTACACCTACCTCGACCCGGCGAGCACGGGCTGGGCGTTCGAGTACACCGGCCCCCCCACCGGCGGACTCTGCTCGCCCTCGTGCACGCCGAACTATCTGGGTTCGGGCGACTACGTGACCACCGTGACCGGGACGACGACCGGGCGCGTCCCCTACTTCACCTGGAAGCCGCTGGCCGGCAAGGCGAGCTACTTCGTGCTCGTCGCAAAGGACCCGTCCTTCTCGAACCTCGTCGATTACGCCTTCACGCAGATCCCGGCGTACGCGCCGCGAACAGGCTCCGCGCCGCGCACCTATCCCGACGAGACGACGCTCTACTACTGGGCAGTGCTCCCGGCGACGAACGCGAACGGAACCGGCGCCGTGGGCGATCCACTGTCCGCCGCCGCCCAGAGCTTCCAGAAGCAGTCGGCACCTCCGACGCGCCTGGGCCCGGCCGACGGCACGCAGTTCTTCGACCAGCCGACCTTCCGCTGGACGCCGACGGAGGGCGCGCGGCGCTACCGGATCCAGGTCGCGCAGGATCCGAGCTTCGGCACGCCGATCGACGATCTGACGACCGACTCGACCTCGTACACGAGCAACACGACCTACCCCGCGGACACGGTGCTGTACTGGCGGGTCCGCGCCGACGACGAGAACAGCGTCGGGCTGACCTGGTCGACGACCGGCACGTTCCAAAGGAAGCTCGCAACGCCGGTTCCGAGCGCGACGAACTCAACCGCCGGCGAATACCTCCCCGTGTGGTCGTGGAACCCGGTCAACGGCGCGGTTTCCTATGACCTCTCGATCGACCAGCCCGACGGCCAAAACAAGACCTTCACCGATTTCCGGATGCCGGCCACTTCATTCCAGAAGCTGACCGGAACGGGAGTCTTCCACTGGCGCGTCCGCGCGGAGTTCCCGCAGCAGGGTTCCGGCCAGACGCCGGGGCCTTGGTCGGCGTCGAGTCCGTTCACGCGGACAATCGGCGAGCCAGGCGGCCTCAAGACCGACTCCGCACCCGATCGTGTGCTCCTCTCGTGGAACCCGAAGCTCGGCGTCAAGCAGTACAAATTGCAAGTCTCGGGCCGCCCAGACTTCTCGACGAGCATCGAGAACGTGATGACCGATAACACCGCCTACGCGCCGAAGCTCTCCAACGTCGCCTACCTGAGCGGGAACCAGCTCTACTGGCGCGTTGCCGGCGTCGACCCGGACGGCAACCTCGGCGACTACTCCCCGGCTCAGCCGCTGAGCTTGCTGCCGCGGATGAAGTTGACGGCCAAGGGCAGCCTGCGCAAGCGAGTCCGCGGGACTGTCACCGTCACGGTCAAGAACGCGGCTGGAAGATGGATCAAGGGTGCGAAGGTGCGCGTGACCGGCGCCGGAGCCAAGGCTCAGACACGGAGCACCAATGCGCTCGGCGTCGTGCGCTTCACGATCCGCCCGACCAAGCGAGGGCGGGTCCTCTTCACCGCGAAGAAGCCCGGCTTCCAGTCGGCCGGGATCACCATGCGCGTGCGCTAGACGGTGTTTGCGGGGGTTGCGGCCGGCGGCTGCAACCCCCCCCGCCGGTCGCGCGCCAGGCGACGAGGCCCGCGACCGCGGCAGCCGAACAGCCGTAGAGAACGTCGGCCCAGATGGCCACCCGATCGGTGCCCGCGAAGATCCCGTGGAGGAGCGCGAGCCCCCAGACGGCGAAGTTCAGGTAGTGCGCGCGGCGCCAAAACCGGTACGAGAGCCGTTTCCGGTACCGGTTGGTGATCGCCAGTGCGAGCAGCAGCTCGGCGGCGACGACGCCCAGCGCGGTCGAGAGCGGCCGGTAGCTCGACGTTCCCGGGACAGCCAGCTGCGTCAGCGAGAAAGGCACGTAGGAGTCGACGAACAGTGTCAGCACGTGCAGAGAGACGAAGGTGCCCGTCAGCAGGCCCGCGAAGCGGTGGACGTCCTCGACCGCGAAGCGCGGCCAGCTGGGCAGCTTCGCCCGGCCGGAGAGCGTCATGCCGAGCACCACCGCGATCGTCAGCAGCACGAACGCGACGATTCCGCTCGCGCGCGCGAGATACCACTCGAAGAGGGTCATGCAGCCTGGGCGGGCTCCTGCTCCAGGGCTCGACGCCAGGACTCGTTCGCGATCTCGCGGACTCCGGCGCGGAAACGACCGGGCAGCTCCCGCTCGTCGAGCCAGTCCGGCCCACGGTCCCCGAGCAGGAACGCGGCCTTGGCGGCGACGTCCGCCTCGAGGCAGCTGCCGGCGGCGACGGTGACCTCCGACCACGGCGACGTGGAAGGCCGGCCGGTACGCGGGTCGATCAGGTGGTGCTGGGTCTCGCCACCGCGGCGCCAGAGCCGGTGCGTCGTGCCGCTGGTCGCCATGCCACCGTCCCGGAGCTTGAGGGAACCGCCGCCGGGGAGGCCTACGACCGCAGTCCCACGGCCGGCGACGTCACCGCCCGCCGCGACGAAGCCGTCGCCGGCGAACTGCTGCAAGGCGGCGTCGACGGCGAGGCTCTTGACGACGCAGTTGAGATCGAGCTTCGTGCCCGGATAGCGGAAGACGAGCGGGCCTGCGACGCGAACGTGGCGCCAGCTTCCCGGGACGCCGCCGGCCGGCGGACGCTCGTCGTCCGTGACCTCGGCGAAGTCGCCGTCGTAGCCTGCGGCTTCGATCGCTGCGCCGAGGGTCGGGTCGACGAGGCCGTCTGTCCGCGACGCTGCGTCGAGCGCGAGCGCGAGTACGCGCACGAACATCGGTGAGGCGGCGACGAATTCGGCGGGCGCCCCGTTGACGCGATTGAGCTCGCTGTCGGGACGAAAGCGGCTGAAGGTCCGATCGAGCTTCTCGAACAGGAGCCCGATTGCTTCGAGCTCGGCTTCGGTCGCGCCCCCGACGAGGACGTCGACTCCCATGGCCTCGAAGCGGTCAGGAGACATTGGTCTGAACCTGCGGTTGGCTCGTGGAGGGTGCGATCGAGAAGTCGTCCGAGCTCGAGCTATCCGATCCCGAGCCCGAGCTATCCGATCCCGAGCTCGGCAGAGTCGACGACGAGCCGGTAGAGCCGCTCGACGTCGCGGCGTGACCGGGGTTCGTGGCGCGCGCCAGCACCCCCGCGACGACCAGGCCGGTCGCCGCCAGGACCGCGAGCCCACGCTTGACACCGCCGGCTCGTCGCCTCGCTGCATCGATTCGCGACACGGCTCTAGATCCCCGGCCCCGCAAAACCGGCGGCCGGCGGCGCTCCTTCGCGGAAGCCGTGGCGGAGGCCGAAGTGCGGTGCTGCACCGTTGACGAAGTCGGTCACGCGCGATTTCAGGTCTGCCACGATCGAGTCGGCCTGGCTCTGCGTCAGCCGGCCGGCGGTGACGGCGGCGTCGATCTTCTTCTTCGCCGCGTCGACGAGCGCCTGGACGAGACCGTTGACCGTCTTGCCCTGGGCCTTGGCGACGTCTGCAAGCGACTTGCCGCTCTCGAGCTGTGTCCGCAGCTGCGTTTCCGTCAGTCCGAGGTAGCTCGCTGCTGCATCCAACCCGCCGAACGGCCCCGCATGGTGGCCGAATCCGTGTCCGGGTCCTCCAAATAGCGGCACGTCGCCTGACTCGATCCGCTGCTTGAGCTCGTTGCCCTGGGCCTTCGTCAAGCGGCCCGCCGCCACGGCCTCGTCGACACGGTTCTCGAGTGCCTTCTTGAGGGCCGCGCTGAGCGCGCTCGGCTGGACGCCGAGCTGCTTGGCGGCGTCGTTCAGTACCGCCTGGTTCTCCTGCTGCGGCGAGCCGAGTTGCGTCGCCGCGTAGGCCGCGCCACCGCCCGCGACAGCGAGACCTGCGACGGTCCCGGCGATCACCTTGTGCTTGAGCCTGCTGCTCATCGGATGCTCCTTTCGTTGGATTTGCCAAGCACAACCGAATCACCCAGGGGTGAGAGCGTCCTGAGAGCGCACTAAGAGCGGCCTAAGAATCGCTCGCGGCCACGGCTCGGGAGAACCCCTCAACGCCGAGCCTCCAAATTGCGACATTTTTCTTTCGCGGACCTCTTGTGCCGGGACCCAAGGCCACCTAGATTCCCTCGCGCGCCGAGCACGGAGCGCAAGTAGGACGAAGCCGAGCCCGAGGGCCGTAGGCGGAAGCCGAAGGTCAACGAGAACGGTGGACGAAAGCGAGATCGACTCGGCGAACGAAACGGCGACCTTCGGGTCGCCGTTTCGTATTTAACGGCCTTCCGAGTGAATCGGGCGGCCTCTCAGGCGGCATCGCAAGCGACGCCTCGGCGGCGACCTTCTGGTCGCCGTTTCGCATTGGTCCCTTGTTTTGTACGGTCTGTTCGTGCCCGGCGACGCGCAGCAGCTCGGCTTGCCGAGCGGAATCCGCGCCTGCCTCTTCGATCTCGACGGCGTCCTGACCCAGACCGCCAAGGTGCACGCCGCCGCCTGGAAGGAGATGTTCGACGCGTACCTGCGGGAGCGCGCCGAGCGAACCGGCGAGGCGTTCGTCCCCTTCGACCCCGTCGCCGACTACGACCGGTACGTCGACGGCAAGCCGCGCTACGACGGCGTCCGCTCGTTCCTGGCCGCGCGCGGAATCGAGCTGCCCGAGGGCGATCCGGGCGACCCGCCGTCGGCCGAGACGGTCCAAGGTCTCGGGAACCGCAAGAACGAGCTCGTGCTGGCGCTCCTGAAGCGAGACGGCGTCGAGCCCTACGAGGGCTCGGTGCGGTACGTCCATGCGGTCCGCGAGGCGGGGCTCCAGACTGCGGTCGTGTCCGCCAGAGCGAACTGCAAGGAAGTTCTCGAGGCCGCCGGGATCGAGGACCTGTTCGAGGTGCGCATCGACGGGATCGTCGTCGAGCAGAGGCACCTGCGGGGAAAGCCCGCGCCCGACACGTTCCTCACTGCGGCCAAGGAGCTGGGTGTCGAACCGGCGGAAGCGGCCGTCCTCGAGGACGCACTGGCGGGAGTCGAGGCCGGCCGCGCGGGGAACTTCGGCTTCGTCATCGGAGTCGACCGCACCGGACAGCGGGATGCCCTGCTCGAGCACGGCGCCGACGTCGTCGTCTCCGACCTGGCCGAGCTGCTGGAGCAAAGGTGATCACCCACCCCGCCTTCGCCGTCGATCCCTGGAACGTCCGCGAGACGCAACTCGACCTGAACGTGCTCGCGCAGACGGAGTCCGTGTTCGCGCTCTCGAACGGGCACATCGGGCTGCGGGCCAACCTCGACGAGGGGGAGCCTTACGGGATCCCGGGGACCTACCTGAACTCGTTCTACGAGGTGCGGCCTCTCCCCTACGCCGAGGCCGGCTACGGCTTCCCCGAGTCCGGCCAAACGGTCTTGAACGTGACGAACGGCAAGATCATCCGCCTGCTCGTCGACGACGAGCCGTTCGATGTCCGCTACGGGCGCCTGCTCGTCCACGAGCGCGAGCTCGACCTCCGCGACGGCGTTCTGCGACGGCACGTCGAGTGGGAGTCGCCGGCGGGAAAGGTCGTCCGTATCGATTCGACGCGGCTCGTCTCGTTTACCCACCGCTCCGCGGCGGCGATCCTCTACGAGGTGCAGCCGGTCGATTCGGCCCAGCGCGTCGCAATTCAGTCGGAACTGATCGCCAACGAGCCGGCGCCACCGACCTCGAACGATCCACGGACGGCGGCGATGCTCGAGTCGCCTCTCATCTCGGAGGACTTCTCGGACCGCGACACGAGGGTCGTGCTCGTCCACTCGACGAAGCGGAGCAAGCTACTGATGGCCGCTGCGATGGACCACACCTTCGAGGGTCCCGATGGGACGTTCTCGTCGGCCGAGTGCGAGCCGGACATCGGCCGTGTGACGCTCGCCACCGACCTTGCCGTCGGCGAGCGGCTGACGATGGTCAAGTTCCTGTCCTACGGCTGGTCGAGCCAGCGTTCGCTGGCGGCGGTCCGCGACCAGGTGATCGCGGCGGTTGCAAAGGCCAAGTACGCGGGCTGGGACGGCCTGCTCGAAGGTCAGCGGGCGTACCTCGACGACTTCTGGGCCACCGCCGACGTCGAGCTCGAGGGGGACACGGAGCTCCAGCATGCCGTCCGCTTTGCCCTCTTTCACACGTTGCAGGCCGGCTCCCGTGCCGAGCAGCGCGCGATTCCGGCGAAAGGATTGACCGGGCCCGGCTACGACGGGCACACCTTCTGGGACACGGAGCGCTTCGTCCTCCCGGTGCTCACGTATACGGCTCCGGACGCGACCCGCGACGCGCTGCTCTGGCGCTACTCCACGCTCGACCTGGCCCGTGAGCGGGCACGCCAGCTCGGCTTGAAGGGCGCAGCGTTTCCCTGGCGGACGATCCGCGGACAGGAGTGCTCCGGCTACTGGCCGGCCGGGACGGCGGCTTTTCATATCAGCGCCAACGTCGCCGATGCGGTAGTTCGCTACCAGAATGCCGTGGACGACGAGGTGTTCGAGCGCGAGGCCGGGCTGGAGATGCTCGTCGAGACGGCGCGGCTCTGGCATTCCCTCGGCCACCACGACGCGGTGGGCCGTTTCCGCATCGATGGGGTCACGGGGCCGGACGAGTACAGCGCGCTCGCCGACAACAACGTCTTCACCAACCTGCTCGCGCAACGAAACCTGCTTGCCGCCGCCGAGGCGGTCACTCGCCACCCCGACGAAGCGGCCGAGTTCGACGCCGAGCTCGAGGAGGCAGCGTCCTGGCGGGACGCCGCCCGCGACATGGTCGTTCCCTGGGACGAGGCCCTCGGCGTCCACCCGCAATCCGAGGGCTTCACCGAGCACCAGGTCTGGGACTTCGCCAACACGAAGCCCGACCAGTACCCGCTGCTCCTGAACTTTCCCTACTTCGATCTCTACCGCAAGCAGGTCGTCAAGCAGGCCGATCTCGTGCTCGCGCTGCACTGGCGCGGCGACGCCTTCACCGACGAGGAGAAGGCGAGGGACTTCGCCTACTACGAACCGCTGACCGTGCGGGACTCATCGCTCTCAGCCTGCACCCAGGCGATCGTGGCCGCCGAGGTCGGGCACCTCGAGCTCGCCTACGACTACTTCGGAGAGGCCGCGCTCATGGACCTCCACGACCTCGAGCACAACACCCGCGACGGCGTCCATATCGCCTCGCTCGCCGGCTCCTGGCTCGCCGCGGTTGCGGGCTTCGGCGGCATGCGGGACCACGACGGTTTCCTCAGCTTCGCCCCGAAGCTTCCCGCCCGGCTCGAGCGGCTCGCCTTCGGCATCCGCTTCCGCGGCCGGCTGCTCAAGGTCGAGGCGAGGAAGGCCGAGGCGACGTACACGCTGACCGAGGGCGGCCCGCTCGAGATCTCGCACTACGGCGATCGCATCGAGGTCTCGAGGGAAAAGCCCGTCACCCGGCCGATCGTCCCGACCGTTTCCGACGAGCCGGCGCCGACTCAGCCGCCCGGACGCGAGCCGATGGCCAGGCAGCCGGCTGTGAAGAGGCGCCGTCGCCGCAGGGGAAGGGGCGAGACGAAGGCCGGCACCTGAGAAGGCACGCCTGGAGGGAAGGCGGGCGCGCCGCAGCCTGGCCTCGCGGGGCTCCGGTCGACCGAGGGGCGGGACGAAGCCCGCCCCTCGTTAAGTCAGCGCGCTAGCGCGAGACGGCGCAGCCGTCCAGGCCGGCGTCGAAGGCTTCGTTGCTCCAGGTGGGTTGCACGGCGAACTGGTGCCCGCCAAGAGCGATGTTCTGGGTGTGGTACCAGGCGCACTTGTCGGCGTTCTCGGAGGTCTGATCGTCGTTCCAGCCGTCCTGGACCGCGAAGAAGTTGTCCGGGTCGGTGACGGCCTCGGAGTACTCGTGGCCGACGACGATGCTCCAGCTGTCGAAGATCCCGTTGCCGAAGGAGTTGCTCGACGCATTGACGTTGTGCAAGCCACACGATTGCCCAAGTGCGGGCCAGTCCGTGTTCTGCCACGGAATGAACGAGTACTCGATCCGGTACGGATTGCCGAGACCGTTGATGCTCGTGGTCTGAGTGTGGTAGCCGCAGTAGACAGGCTGACCGGTCGCGATCGGTCGCGGCGGCGTCATGATGATGTAGGTCGCGTCCGGGTCGTACTGGAAGTGGGCGGAGGCGCGGATTGCCTCCTGCGCAAGCGGGTCGTTGACGAGATTCTCCGCCAGCCCGAGCGTGACGATGTCGTCGGGCACGGGGGTCGGATCGGTCCAGACGCCCTTGAGCTGATGCTTCGGATTGGTGATGTAGTCCGCTCCGGGGATCCCGGCACAGCTCGTCGTGCCCGCCGGGACGTTCCGGCAGTACTGCGTCTGCACCGAGGCCCACGGGCTGCCGCCCAGGTTGGCCATGAAGGTGTTCAGGTAGTTCTGAAGTGTCTTGCTCGAGTAGAGCCTGCCGTTCGTGTCAGCCGTCGTGAACCCGTTCGCCCACTCGGTGCCCCAGTAAATGAGGTACACGGCCGGAGTCTTCTGGATCCCGATCGCACCAGGGCCGGCGTTGCCGCCGTGGTAGATGATGTCGTTCGCGACCGAGGCGACCGTGCCGGTCGGATCCTGACCGGGCGCCCAGAAGAAGTGCTTCGCATTGATGCTGCCTGCCGCCGCGGCTCCCCCGCTGCCGACGACGACCGCCGCTGCGACCGCAACAAGAGCCAATGCCGTACGCACGGCTGCGGCCGAACGAGCTGCTCTCATGACTCGAACCTCCCCACTGTTGACGAACCGGACGAGTCCGCAATGGACGTTTCTCTATGTCCGCAACCCCAGGTTCAGAAACAGATTGACGAGTCAATCAACGGAGCTGTCGGCGCCGAGAAAAACGGCTAGCTCCGCAAGCACCTCGTCAAGCCGGGAGGTGTCCCCCCAGGCGCCGAGCAGCTCGAGCTTTCCCGTCTTGCGATCAAACCGCGGCTCGGCACGTCCGACGAGCCGGTCGCCGGCCAGGAGCGGCAGGACGTAGTAGCCGTACTCGCGCTTCGCCGGCGGGACGTACATCTCCAGCCGGTAGTGGAAGTCGAAGAGTGCCTCGGCGCGATCGCGGTCGTGCACGAGGCGGTCGAACGGCGACAGCAGCGTGGCCCGGTCGGGCACCGGCGCGTCGCTCGCGTCCGGGTGGGCGTGCCACTCCCCCTTCTCCAGGCGGACACCGAGGGCCCCGTGGCGCTGCTCGGCGAGGATCTTCTCGGCCTCGCGCAGCGGCACCGTTTCGGTCTCCGGATACCAGCGGCCGGCGAGGTCCCAGAGCCGCTGGCCGTTTCTGCGTCCCACGACCGCGAGCGCCCCGCGCCGGTGAAGTACCTCCAGCATCATCCCTACTTGGCGGCTTCCGAACCACCGGTGGTTGCGTCCCCGCCCACCGGTGCGGTCCTCCAGCTCGCGACCGAGCAGCGGCCCCCGGTGCTCGAGCTCAAGCAGCACGTAGCGGCGAAAGCCTGCGTTCCGCTCCAGGAAATCGCGCGTCCAGCGCTCCCTGGCCGTTGTGTTGGCGCGGCGGTGTCGCCGCATCCGCGCGCGGATCAGCGGCAGCGACTCGATCGGCCAGATGAAGGCGTTCCACTCGAAGAGCTTCCGCTCGACCCAGAGCAGCCGGTCGAGCTCGCCGGGGTCATAGCGACCGAGCCGGCTCCAGAGGACGAGCTGCTGAGCGGGCGCCACCGTGGCGATCGGGTCGAGCTGAAGGAAGCCGAGCCGCCGTACGGTCTCGAGCACCCCGCGGGCGGAGCCGTCCAGGAGCTGGGCCCGGACGGCGATCCGCCGCGCCTGCTCCAACGTGACTCTTCGAGTCCGGACGGGCACGCCGACATCATTTCCGATGGCGCTTGGGCCTTGACTCTCAGGTGCCGACGTGCGACAGTCTTTTTGCCAAGTCCCTGCGGGCCCTCGGGTTCGTAGGGACTAGGCATTTTCGGGGCCGTTTCTCGCCGAGGCGCTACGCCCTCGGCAGGACGAAGAAGGCAATTGCCGCGTACTGGCAGCCCACCGCTCCAAGGGTCAGTACGTGGAAGAGCTCGTGGTACCCGAACACCTGCGGGTAGGGATCGGGCCGCCGGTAGACGTAGACTGCCGCGCCCAGCGTGTAGAGGAATCCTCCTACCACGACCAGTGCGAGCCCGGGTGCCGGCACCTTGAGGAGTTGCGAGAACGCAGCCGCACTCACCCAGCCGAGCGCGACGCCGATCGCGGCCGAGAGCCATTTCGGCGCCCGAAACCAGAAGAGCTTCAACAGCGTTGCGCCGACTGCTCCCGTCCAGACGATCGTCATCACGGGCACCGCCCAGTCCTCGGACATCACGAGCAACGCGAACGGCGTGTACGTGCCCGCGATCAGGAGGAACACGCCGGCGTGGTCGAGACGCGCGAGCCATGCCCGGACCGGCGGCCTCCAAGTCGGACGGTGGTAGAGCGCGCTCGCGCCGAAACAGAACGCGACCGAGCCCGCGAAGACGGCCGCGGCGGTCCGCGCCCGCTCGCCGTCCGCGGTGACGACAAGCGCTGTTCCCAGCCCGAGAGCGGCGTAGAAGCCAAGCTCATGGAAGACGCCGCGAAGCCTCGGCTTCACGCGCCCAGCGGTCACCACCACGGCTTGTGAGTTTAAGCAGGATTTGACCTCGTCCGGGCCCTTACTGAGAGATGTCGATTCCTGCGCTAACGCTCACCGTCGCCGCGCTCGCCGGCGGCGCTCCCGCTGCAGCAGTCGGTCTGGCGGCCCCACAAACGCTCCGTGTGGACCATGGGAGGCCGGCGCTGACCTCGTCCTGGAGCGCACGCGGGATCGAGGTGACAAACCCCGGAACACGGGCCGCGCTGCTCTTCGTGAGCGGCTTGGGCGACACCCGCGCGCAGGTCCGTCTCCGCGACGCGCGCACGGGACGAATCGTCTACGAAGGCCGGCTGGCCGGCCTAGCCGACCTCCCCGCAGGGCGAATCGGTGGCGCCGAGTCGCGGCGCTTCGAGCTCCGTGCTAACCGGCCCGGTCGGTTCACGCTGCGCTGGACCGCGGCAGCCGCTTAGCGGTGTTGGAGGTTGACTCCGGCGGAAGCCGGCAACGGTAGACGGATCCATTTGTTGCGATCTTGTTCGACAGCTTGACCCGTACTTGCGCCTTTGAGAGGGTCGCCTTGCGTCGTCGCCACGTTCTCCTGACGCGCGATCTCGATGATCGAGGTCGGTTCATGCGACGACCAGAAACGGAGGTCGACAGGGCAACGATCGAGAGCACAACCGAGATCCCACCGCGTGACCAGAGGAGGTCGTCATGAGCACCACCGCCGATACCGCCACAGCCATCCTTCCCTTCCACCTCGAGATTTCGGATGACGAGCTCACCGAACTGCGCCGCCGCATCACCGCGACGCGGTGGCCCTCCACCGAGCTGGTCGCTGATCGGTCGCAGGGCGTGCAGTTGAGCCCGCTGCAGAAGCTCGCGCGCTTCTGGGTGACCGATTACGACTGGCGCAAGGCCGAGGCGAGGCTCAACGCGCTTCCGCAGTTCACGACCAAGATCGACGGCGTCGAGATCCACTTCATCCACGTCAAGTCGGCCCACGAGAACGCGTTGCCGCTGATCATGACCCACGGCTGGCCCGGCTCCGTCATCGAGTTCCTCGAGACCGTCGGCCCCCTCACCGACCCGACAGCGCACGGCGGAAACGCGGAGGACGCGTTCGACCTCGTGCTGCCGTCGATTCCGGGCTACGGCTTCTCCGGCGAGCCAACGGAGCTCGGCTGGGGCCCCGGCCGCGTAGCGCAGGCATGGGCGGAGCTGATGCAGCGCCTTGGCTATACCCACTACGTTGCCCAGGGCGGCGACGTTGGCGCGAGCGTTACCGACGCAATGGGCCGCCAGGCGCCAAGGGGTCTGGTCGGCATCCACACGAACTTGCTCGTGACGGGCCTGGGCGGCGGCGAGCACCCGTCGGACACCGACGAAGAAAAGGCGGCACTCGCCGCCCTCGCCACGTTCAGGGCGAGCGGCTTCGGCTACTTCCTCGAGCAGGCCACGCGGCCGCAGACGATCGGCTACGCCCTGCTGGACTCACCCCTCGCGCTGGCGGCCTGGCTGCTCGACCACGACACGGACAGCTACTACAAGATCTCCCACGCGTTTGTCGACGGCCAGCCTGCGGGCAATCTCACTAGGGATCACATTCTCGACAACATCACGCTGTACTGGCTGACGCGCACCGGCGCTTCTGCGGCCCGGTCTTACTGGGAGAGCGGACAGGCCCAAGCCGCAGGTCAAGCATCTGGCCAGGCTCCTCCGGACGTCTCCCTCCCGGTCGGCTTCACCCAGTTCCCGGACGAGATCTTCCGGGCCCCCCGCAGCTGGGTCGAGCAGAGCTACCCCAACGTCATCTACTTCAGCAAGGCCGACAAGGGCGGCCACTTTGCCGCCTGGGAGGAGCCGGAGCTCTTCTCCAAGGAGGTCAGAGCAGCCTTCGGATCGCTGCGATAGCCGGCAAACCCGATCAAAAAGGGAGGCTCAAGTGAGCTCCGTCGACACAGCTCTTCAACCGGCGGTCGCGCGCGACCAGGAGCGCGCGCTCTTCGGACAGACGATGGGCCTCGTGGCGGTCACCGCGGGGCTGTTCGCACTTGGTGCCTACCTCGGCCGGGACCTGTCCTACGGGTGGGGCTTCGCGGCGTTCATCGCGAGCTTCGGACTCCTGATCGGGCTCAACTTCGCCTCCAGGCGCTCCGAGCAGCTCGCGATTGGCCTGCTCTTCGGCTTCGGCGTCCTGATCGGGCTGGGAACCGCGCCGACGATCGCCCACTACGCCTCCACCAACCCGCAATCGGTCTGGCAGGCGGGAGGGGCGACCGCACTCTTCATCGCGGGCTTCGGCGCGGCTGGGTACGCCACGCGTCGCGACCTCTCGGGCCTCGCCCGAGCGTGCTTCTGGGCGCTCCTCGCCCTGATCGTCTTCGGGATCGTGACCATCTTCGTGCGAATCCCCAATGGCGCGCTGATCTACTCGATCGCCGGTCTGGTGATCTTCGCCGGGTTCACGGCGTTCGACTTCCAGCGCCTGAGGCGGACGCAGGACATTCGCGCCGCACCGCTGCTCGCGGCCTCGATCTTTCTCGACGTCCTCAACGTCTTCCTGCTCCTGCTCTCGCTCTTCAATCGGAACTAGCCGGTGCCTCCTCCCCCGACCGAGACGCAGCGCCTTCTCCGCCAGGTCGACGGTGGCGCCACGTGAACCGGCTCACCGGCTTCTTCGCCGCCGGGGCAGCTGCCCTCTCAGTCGAGGGCGAGGTGCCCCCGCTCAGCGGGGCGACCGGATGGCTCAATTCGCCACCGCTGACACCCGCCGAGCTACGCGGCAACGTCGTCGTGATCAACTTCTGCACCTATACCTGCATCAACTGGCTGCGCCAGCTTCCCTTCGTCCGCGCCTGGGCGGAGAGATACAAGGATCACGGCCTGGTGACGATCGGGGCCCACACGCCGGAGTTCTCCTTCGAGCACGACGTCGACAACGTCCGCCGGGCCGTGCAGGAGATGCATCTCGAGTACCCGATTGCCATCGACAGCGACTATGCGATCTGGCAGGCGTTCGACAACGCGTACTGGCCGGCCCTCTACTTCGTCGATGCCGAGGGTCATATCCGTCACCACCATTTCGGCGAGGGCGCATACGAGGAGTCGGAAATGGTCATTCAACGCCTGCTCACGGAGGCCGGCCAGAGCGGCGTCGGTCATGACCTCGTCTCGGTCAATGCCGGTGGAATCGAGGCCGCCGCCGATTGGGGCAGCCTCAAGTCGCCGGAAAACTACGTCGGCTACGAGCGCACGGAGAACTTCGCGTCTCCCGGTGGTGTGGTGCCGAACGAGCCCCAGGTCTACAGCGCTCCCGACCAGCTGAGACTCAATCAGTGGGCCCTGTCCGGTGACTGGACGGTGGGGAGAGAGGCGACGCGCCTGAACGAAGCCGACGGGTCGATCGTCTACCGCTTCCACGCACGTGATCTCAATCTCGTCATGGGACCTGCAGCGAAGGGAACCTCCGCGCGCTTTCGGGTGCTCGTCGACGGTCAGCCACCGGGAGTGGCGCAGGGAGGCGACGTCGACGAGCAAGGCAACGGCACGGTGAGCGAGCAACGGCTCTATCAACTGGTTCGGCAGCCCGGCCCAATCACCGACCGCACGTTCGAGATCGCCTTCCTGGGCGCCGGTGTCGAGGCCTACGCGTTCACCTTCGGCTAAGAGGTCAGTGCTGCCGGCAGAGCCGGTCGCGGTACGAGTCGAGAATTGCGTTCCCCGCCTGCTCGTAGGCGACGTCATCCGGGTTCTTCGGGTCGTAGGGGTGCAGCCCCGGGCCCTCCCAGCGGATGTCGGGCGTGACACCCGGGCCGGGCACGGTCAGCCGGTAGCGCTTTCCGACCCCGGGACCGCGCCGGTGGTGGCGTGGCCAGCTCGGCGGCGCGACGTAGCCGCCGCTGGTCGGGTCATGACGATAAAAGCCGTAGCAGAAGACCCCGGTGCCCTTGTGGGTGACGAACGAGTTCTCGCGCCGCCAGCCGCGCCCGTAGGCGGGCGGGTTCAAAGTGTCGAGGTAGAGGAGGCGGCCGAAGCGATCCGTCGGAGCTCCCAGTCGCGTCGTGCCGTAGCCGTACACCGGACGGCCGAGATAGGTGAGCCGCCCGAACACATGCTGGAAGCGGCCTCCGTAGATCCAGTCCGTGTGCACCTCCAGCTCCGCGACTGGGCCGCTCCAGTGCGAGAGCGTCAGCCAGGGCGTCTTCTGAGCCGGCAGCCAGGGAAGAAACCCGAGATCCGGCAGCGCGACCTGCCAGCTCTGCAGGGCCCAATAGCTTCCGTCGCCCGCCGTGCAGCTGGCGACGACGTTCGTGAGCATCGGTCCGTCGTAGCGCCGGCACGTATCGGGGAACGCTTGCCAGAGGCGCCGGTGGTATGTGCCCCAGCCGCCTGAGTAGTCGAGCCGAAACGCGACCTGCTTCCCTCCACTCGACGACGGCCGCGCGTTGATCGCGCCCCAGCCGAGGACGCGCCGGAGCCGGCCGCTCGCGCGGTAGGTGATCAGCGCCTGTCCCTTGACGTTGACCTGGAGGTGGACGTTGTGGGCGTTCCGGTCAACGAGCTGGGATGCCGCTGCCGGGCCGCCGAGCGCGAGTGCCGCGAGGGAGGAGACGGACAGGGCCAGCACGGCGAGGGGGATGTTCTTGGAGGGAACCGAGCGGGCCCTGCCCATGTCGTCGTCTCCTTAGCGTTGCAGCGTCGGGAGATAAGGAGCAGGAGCCACGAAAAACTTGCGGTCGTGCTAGGTGCCCGCCGCCGGATAGCTGATCGTCAGCGCAAACGCCAGAGGCCTGCGGCTGCTCGTGCTGACGACGAGTCGGTACGTACGCGCGCGGACCTGGGCGCGTAGGCTCGCGCGGCCGGCGCCGCGGGCGGAGGCCGAGACGCGTCCCGCCGCCACCAGTCGGAGCCGGATCGTAGGGCGGCCGGTGCGGGCCTTCCCCGTCGCTCTCAGCAGGCCCGCACCGGTCGCGAGCACGACGCTCGCGGTCCTGCCGCGCGCGATCCTGCCGATGACGACCTTCGTCCTTCGCGCCCCGACAGAAGTCCCAGTCCCAGTTGCGCCTCCCTGCGGCTGCGCCTGGCTCGGGGCCGAGGTCTCCGTGGGAGCCAGTCCGGGAGCAAGGGTGTGCAGAGTGGCGTAGGCGTCGACCCGCCCGCTCGCGACGCCGGGAATCGGGACGGCGCTCGCCTCGATCGCCTGCTCGACCTGCGCGGGCGTCGCTGACGGCACGAGCGAGAACGCGAGCGCGGCGATTCCGCTGACGACCGGAGCGGCCGAGGATGTACCGAGAAACGAGACGTAGGTGCCGCCGAGCCCGGTCGTCGAGTTCTCACCGGGCGCGGCGACCCGGGCGCCGGAGTTCGAGAACCCATAGAGCCGGTCGCTCTGGTCTGACGCCGAGACGCTCAGAACGTTGGGGAGAACGGCCGGGTAGTCGGGCGATGGGCTGCTCTCGTTGCCTGCTGCCGCGACGACAAGGACGCCGTGGAGCCACGCGTACTGCGCAGCGGCCGCGAGCGTCAGGTCATTGGCCGGCGAGCCCAGACTCGCGTTGATCACGCGGGCGCCGTGGTCGGTCGCCCAGACGATCCCCTGCGCGAGGCCGGACGCAAATCCCGTCCCGTCGGGGCCGAGCACCTTGACCGGCATCAGCCGGCAGGCCCAGCAGTAGCCGGCTACCCCGATCCCGTTGTCCGAGCTTGCGGCGACAACACCGGCGACGGCGGTCCCGTGGCCGTTGTCGTCACTCGGGTCCTGGTCGTTGTTGACATAGTCGTAGCCTGCGACGAGCTTGCCGCGCAGGTCGGGCTGCGAAGGATCGACGCCGGTGTCGAGAATCCCCACGACCACCTGCGAGGACCCGGTGCTCACGTCCCAGGCCTGTTCGGCGTGCGTCTTCGTGACCGACCACTGCGTCGGCAGGTACTCGTCGTTCGGAACCCGCGAGGCACGGACGACTCCGTCGAGCTCCGCGTACCGTACGCGTGGGTCGGCGCGCAGGAGCGCCAGCGCAGCATCCGGTGAACCGTCGAGCTGGAGGGCATCGGCCCGCAACGCTCCGATCCGCCCGATGACTTCGGCGCCGAGCTCCCGCTCGAGCGCCGGCGCGCTGCTGTAGCCCGCGGCCGTGTAGCCGACGACGATCCGCGTCCCCACGGGGGAGGCCGACCCTCCTCCCGGCGAAAACAGCAGAAGCAGCCCGGTGGCAAGCGCTGATCCAAGCGAACGCAACATCACAACGCGGGAGGGAGCCGCGAGCCGCCTTTCTTGCGGGCGGCCGCAATCTTTCTGGCGGTCGCGCCCCTACCCAGCGAGATCGCAACAAACCGAGGAGGTACTCGAAGCGATGTCGTTCAACCCAGTACGAAAAGCCCAGCTCGTAGTCGTGTTCGGGGCGCTCGCAATCGCGCTCGTGCTCGTGCCCGGCGCTCGATCCGGTTCGATCCCGCAGCTGCTCAATCTCGGTCCGATCACCGTCCTCAACGGAACCGCGATCGTCAGCGGCACCGTAGGCGGCGCCGGCGCCGGCTCGCAGCTGACGGTGAACGGTCACCCCCTCAGCCTGGACGCCGCAGGCAACTTCGCCGGCGTCGTCAGCCTTGACGGAGCAAGCACGCTCGACCTCAGCATCGGGAACTCCAGCGGCCAGCTGGTGGACTTCCACGTTCCCGTCGCCCTCGCAGGTCCCGGCGGGATCATTCCCAGCTCCGTTCTCGACGCCGTCAAGCAGGCAGGCGCAACGCTGCTCGAGCCTGCGGGCGGGTTCATCGGCGGCCAGCCACTGACGGTCGCGGGCAGCGTGGCCGACAAGGGCCAGCTCGCGGCTCTCGCTGTGAACAGGACCGACGTGATGCGACTACTCGGGCCCGACCAAACGTTCTCGGTCCCGCTGCCCGGCACGACGAAAGAGATCACGCTTAGCGCCACCGACAAGAGCGGAGTCACCGAGACGACGCATTACCAGGTGCTCGCCAGCTCAGGCGGGGTCGCGACCCCCCTCGGCCCGTATGTGACCGCGAGCAGCGCGGTCGGGCTCAAGATCGCGAAGGTCCGGTACGTCGCAACCGGCGTCGCCAAGACGAGGCGGCTACGGATGATCGTCACCGTCAAGGACAGCCGGGGCCTCCTGGTCAGCGGAGCGAAGATCAAGATTCGCTCGAAGGCGGCCGGCCGGTTGACTCGCCGCGCCCAGATCAAGGCGAGCAGCAAGACCGGGCAAGCGGCTTTCGTCCTGCGCGTCAAGCCGCGCATCCTCGGCAAGCGCCTGGTCATGGTCACCGTGGCGCGGACGCCGGTCGCGAAGGCGGCGAAGACGACCTCGATCCGCCTCGCGAAGGCACGCAGCACCAGGAAGCACTAGCCCCAGGTCCTCCTCGAACCGGCAAAGCGCGGATGCCGCACGGGCGGCATCCGCGGCCGGCCCCGCCGGCGCGCGCTCATGAGAGCGGCGCTCGCCGCCGACAACAAGAGCAAAGCCGCCGAAAGGTCGGGCGATGCTCGGAAGCTTCAGGCACAAACTCGCGGTCTATTTCCTGCTCCTGGCGGTCGCGCCGCTGACGGCCGCCTTCTGGGGCTTCGGCACGGTCACGAAGCGCGCCGAGGAGCGGCGGGCCGACGCGGGCCTCGAGGCCGAGCTGCGAGCCGTTTTCGCGTCCTACGAACGGCAGGCAAATCGCGTCGAGTCGCTCGCGCGGAAACTAGCCGGGCGCCGCGACGTCCAGCGGGGCTTGCGTCTTGGCAGCTTCGGGCGGCTCCCCCGCGACGTTGCGGTCCTCGGGCCGCACCGCCTCGTGGTCGGGCGCCGGGGGACGATCGAGTCGACCCAAACGGTCCGGGTCAAGGCGGGTGAGCGCGTGATCGGATCGATCCTCGCGGTGCTCCCGCTCGACCGCTCGCTCCTGCGCCACCTTCATTCGGAGAGCGGACTCGCGCGCGGCGACCGGATCGTCTTCGTTCCCCGCTCGAAGCCGGATCGGCCCGCGCCGCAGCCCGTGGCTTCCGGCCGGCCCCTGACGGTCTCTGTGGCCGGGACCCGTTATCGAGCGCTTGCGACCAGGCCGCTGGGCGAGCAGCCGGACGTCCAGATCGCGGTGCTCGCGCCGGCGGGGCCGATCGAAGCCGAGGGCGCGACGACGCGGCGGCACCTGCTCTACGTCCTGTTTGCGACCCTGCTCGTCCTGGCGGCGATCGCCGCGGCCGAGGCGAGGTCGGTCATGCGCTCGGTGCGTGAGCTTGCCAGCACGGCGGATGAGATCGGACGCGGCCGGCTCGATCGCCGCGTGCCCGTCCGCGGCCGGGACGAGTTCGCGGACCTCGCCGGCTCCTTCAACTCGATGGCCGACCAGCTGCGGACTCGGTTGATCGAGCTGGAGCTGCAGCGAACCCGGCTCCGAGAGTCACTCAGCCGAACCGGCGAACTGCTGACGGCGACGCACGACGTCGATCAGCTTCTGACGCTGATTGCCTCGGCCGCCGTCGAGGCGGCTGATGCCGAGGGAGCGGTTCTGCTGGGCGAGGACGGCGCGGTCGTCGAGGTCGGCACTCTCGCGGACGACGCGAAGACCTTCGAGCTCTCGATCGCAACCAGCGAGTCCCGTTTCGGGATCCTGATCCTGTACGGCGCCGAGCTCGACGACGACCACCTGCTCGCAACGCGGGCTCTGGTCGCGCAGGGTGCGAGTGCGCTCGAGAACGCGAAGCTGCACGAAGCGGTCGCAAGGCAAGCGACATCGGACGGGTTGACGGGGCTCGCGAACCGGCGGCACAGCGAAGAGCGCCTGCTGGCCGAGGTCGCCCGCAGCGAGCGTTACGAGACGCCGCTGGCGGTCGTCCTCAGCGACATCGACGAGTTCAAGGCGGCCAACGACACGTACGGTCATGCCTTCGGCGATCTCGTCTTGCAGCGGTTCGCGGATGTGCTGCGCGAGACGCTCCGCGACATCGACGTCAGCAGCCGCTGGGGCGGCGAGGAGTTCCTGATCGTCTTGCCCGGAACGACCCTGGAAGGAGCGGTCGAGGCGGCCGAGCGGATCAGGACGGCGTTCGCGGCGCTCGAGCTCGCGGCTGGAGACGCCACGGCCCGGATGACGGCGAGCTTCGGCGTTGCCAGCTTCGTCGCCGGAGTCGACGCGCTCGAGCTCGTTCGGTCCGCTGACGAGGCCCTCTACGAGGCGAAGCGCCGCGGTAAGAACCGCGTCAGGGCCGCTGCCGAAACCGTTGCAGCCGAGCGCTGAGCCCAGGTTCCCTCGGACGAGGGAGTGCCGGGTGACAAACAATTGCGGGGACTTCGGCGGGAGAAAGTATCCAAACCTGTTCGAAGGTTGTGAACAAGGCTTCCCCGGTCGGGTGATGCGAGCGGGCCTACGTTCGGGCTAGCTGCAACTACGTGATGACGACGCCGCGCGGCAGGCATGCCGCAGCAACCGCGACCGTTCCTCGCTCTGAGCTGCCGCAGGTCCGCCTGGTCCTGGGGACGGCAGCCGCTGCCGTCGGCCTCTTCGCCGCGCTCCACTGGATCGTTCTGCCGGGCAACCATCTCTGGCTGCATCAGAAGAACCGC
>Ga0307316_10000101_pt1 | contig 21879 bp, 27 predicted proteins | sample ER_DNA_356_FD_194504 | JGI IMG/M metagenome (GOLD analysis project Ga0307316, IMG submission 194504) | Bulk soil microbial communities from the East River watershed near Crested Butte, Colorado, United States - ER_DNA_356 | ecosystem: Environmental > Terrestrial > Soil > Floodplain | place... | reverse complement strand
CGGGACGTTCGCCTTCGCCTGCGGCAGCTTGACCATCGCCGCCGCCAGGTCGCGGAGGGGCGTCCCCGTTTCGCGAACCGCCCGGCAGACAAGGATCGCGCCAACCAGACCATCCCCGGAGGTGTGACCGTCGAGCCAGATTATGTGCCCGGATTGCTCGCCGCCAAGCCTCCCGCCCTCGCGCCGAAGGGCCTCGAGCACGTAGCGGTCGCCGACCGGCGTGGTCAGGACGCGGACTCCGCGCTCGGCCATCAGTCGGTGGAAGCCGAGATTCGTCATCTCGGTGACGGCGACCAGGTCGATGCCGAGATGGAGGGCGAGTACCGCGAGGATCTGGTCGCCGTCGAGCTCGGCGCCTTGCGCGTCGACCGCGAGGATTCGGTCACCGTCGCCGTCGAAAGCCACGCCGAGGTCGAACTCCCCGACCGCGACCGTCTCGCTCAGAAGCCGGAGATCGGTCGCCCCGCAGCCCACGTTGATGTTCGTGCCGTCCGGTGTGTTTCCTATCGTGACAACATCTGCTCCGAGCCGCTCGAACGCGCGAGGCCCGACCTCGTACATCGCGCCGTTGGCGCAGTCGACCGCGACCTTGAGCCCGTCCAACGGCGCGCCGAACCGCTCGCAGACGAGGTCGACGTACCGGTCTGGGAACGGTGCCGCCGCCGAGGGCGCCGGCGGTTCGGCTGCACCTTGAGACGCGGCCGCGTCCGGCGCGTCGAGGAGCTCTTCGATCTCCTCCTCGTGCTCGTCCTCGAGCTTCCAGCCGCCGCGAAAGAACTTCACGCCGTTGTACTCCGGCGGGTTGTGCGAGGCGGAGACGACAGCCCCCGACTCGTCCGCAAGAAGGGCGACGGCCGGCGTGGGCAGGATCCCGCCCGAGATCGCCACGGAGCCCGACGCAGCGAGGCCCGCGGTGAGGGCGCGCTCGAGGTCCGGGCCGGACCGTCGCGTGTCCCGCCCGATGAGCACCGATTGGCCTCCACTCCAGCGGCCGTACGCGGCTCCGAGCCGCTCCACGAGGTCGGCGGTCAGCTCGTCGCCCACGACTCCTCGGACCCCATCGGTCCCGAAGTATCGCCGGGTCAAGGTCTAGCGCTTGGAGAACTGCGGCGCCTTGCGCGCCTTGTGCAGGCCGGCCTTCTTGCGCTCGACGACACGAGCGTCGCGCGTCAGGAATCCCTCGCGCTTGAGGACGGCGCGAAGCTCGGGATCGGCTTCGACGAGAGCCCTGGCGATGCCGTGTCGAAGGGCACCGGCCTGACACGTCGGGCCACCGCCGTGCAGCCGCGCGCGCAGGTCGAACTTGCCCTCAACGCCGGCGACGCGAAGCGGCGCGGTCGCGAGCGCCTGCAGCACCTGCCGCGGGAAGTACTCCTCGATCGTGCGCCCGTTGATCCAGGTGGATCCGTCGCCGGGCCGCAGGATGACGCGGGCCACGGAGGTCTTCCGCTTCCCCGTTCCCTGGTATTGCGCGAGCTGGCTCATTGCTCGGGAAGGGGTCGTGGGTTCTGCGCCTCGTGGGGATGCTCGGGGCCGGCATACACCTTCAGCTTGGTGAGCTGCTGGCGAGCGAGTCGATTGCGCGGAAGCATGCCCTTCACCGCCGCCCGGATGACCTCGGTCGGCCGCCGGTCGAGCTGCTCGGCGAGCGTGCGACTCCGGAGCCCGCCCGGATAGCCCGAATGGCGGTAGTACAGCTTCGCCTGCATCTTGTTGCCCGTGACGGCGATCTTCTCCGCGTTGACGACGACCACGAAGTCACCGGTGTCGACATGCGCCGTGTACACGGCCTTGCGCTTGCCGCGCAGGGTGTCGGCGATGCGCGTGGCCAGCCGGCCCAGGGTCTGGCCCTCGGCGTCGACGACGTACCACTGTCGCTCGATCTCGCTCGTCTTGGCGCTATAGGTCTTCATCACACAGAAAAGCGGCGGACCGGGCGTCCGCCGAGGGCCGATTGTACCAGCCGTCAGTCGACCGCGGACGGCGCGAGCGAAGCTGCCCGAAGACGCAACGAATAGCGGACGATCCAGCCCGCGGGGGCCAGCGCGATCACCAGCCCGCCGAGCGCGAGAGCCGCCACCCCGACCGCGTCGAGCGCAAACCCGCCGATGAGGACGAGCGCCGCACCCGTCAAGCCGGAGAACAGGTCGTTGAGCCCGAGAACCTTGCCGCGCTCAACCGGGCTCGTGCAGTCCGCGAGCTGCGCGGTGGCGGCGACGAAGGAAAAGCTCCAACCGAGCCCGAGGGCGAAGAGCGAGAATGCGATCGCGGCGACGCTCGTGAACCAGATCAGGCTCAGCGCCGAGATGGCCATGAGCGTGAGCCCGCCGACGAGCGCCCTCGTCCGTCCAATCCTGTCGATGAGATCGCCGACGACAATCACGAGCGCGTACATCCCGACGACGTGGGCGCCGATGATCGGGAAGACTACGTCCGCCGGGTGCCCGCGGTCGACGACCACGACCCCCGTGAGGGTCATGATCCCGACCATCGCCGCGAAGCTCGCCATGGCCGCGACCATCGACGGCACGACGCCTGGGCGCCTGAGGATGACAGAGAGATCCGCGGGCTTTTCGACCGGGGCGGAGAGTTCGTCCGGGCCGGCCAGCATGCGTGCGATCCGGCTCGGATCCGGGCGCACCGACGCGACCAGGACGAGCCCGACCAGCATGAACGCGGAAGCGGCGAGCCACGGGAGGACAAGCGCGTGCGCGTCAAGGTCGCGCCCGGCCAGAAGGGGGCTGAAGACCGTCGGCCCCAGAATCGCCCCGAAGACCGCGCCGAAGAGGACGAAAGAGATGCCCCGCGCTCGACGGCTCGGCGGGTACATGTCTCCCGCAGCCGCGCGAGCGAGGAGAGCAGTCGCGCTGGCAGCGCCAACGAAGACGAGCCCGACGAGCACGGCGGCCGCGATGTCGAACTCCGAGCCGATCGCCGCGAGGATTCCACCCGCGACGCCGAGCGCGAAGCCGATGACGAGCACGGGCACGCGCCCGAAGCGATCCATCGCGCGACCGGCGGGTAGCGACGAGAGGGCGCCGGTACCGAGCACGATCGCGGGGCCGAGCCCGACGAGGCTTCGTACGCCGACCACGAGGACCACGGTGAGCGTGGCCACCGCCGCGGACAGCTGCAGCATCGCCGAGTTCGCAGCCAGCGATGCGGAGAGAAGTAGCGTGTTTCGGCGAACGGGCGGGTTAGTCATCCAGGAGTTGCATTAAACCCGTCCGGCGTAGCCTACGGCCGTGCGACGGAGGGTCGTGATCAGCGGACGGGTTCAAGGCGTCTTCTTCCGGGACTCGCTCCGGCGGCTGGCGGAAGAGCGCGGCGTCGCCGGCTGGGCCCGAAACACTCCGGAGGGGACCGTGGAAGCGGTCTTCGAGGGCGACCCGGACGATGTCGAGCGGCTCGTGTCGTTCGCAAGGCGCGGCCCGCGCGACGCCCGGGTCGACGACGTGCGCGTGCTCGAGGAGGCGGCGGAGGGCCTGGCCGGCTTCTCGATCAGGTAGACGCGACCGCGTCCCGGCGCTCGCGCCGTTCGGCCCAGGCGCGGAAGAGCCGGGTAACGGCCCAGTAGGCGATGAGCGTGTAGACCCAGCCGAGAAGGATGTCGACGAGGTAGTGCTCCGCCGTGTAGACGAGCGCGAAGGCCATGGCGACCGGGTAGAGCGCAAGGACCACCCGCGCCCAGCGCGGCTTGACAAGCGGCCAGAGGATCAACGTGACGAGCAGCGTGTAAGCCGCGTGGAGGGAGGGAACCGCCGCCACTTGATTCGAGTAGTTGGCGCCCTTCTCATAGAGATTGTCGAAGTTCCCGATCGGGATGTGGCTCCAGATGATCCCGATCGAGCGCGTCGTCGGCGCGAGCTCGCCGAGCTCGCTCGCCATCCACGGCGGCGCCGCCGGGAAGAGGGCGTAGGTGGCGAAGCCCATCATCGCCACAACGGACACCATGACGACGTAGCGGCGAAAGCGGTCGCGAGCAACGAACCAGAGGATGGCCGCGACGACGTACGTGGCGAGGAAGTAGCTCACGTAGACGAGCCAGACGAAGTAGTCGTACCAGTGGATGTCGAAGGGCCCGTCCCAGAGCCAGTCCTGCAGGCGCACCGTCGGGGCGACGCCGGCCCCGAGAATCTCGTCCGCCCGGAGCTGTGGAAGGATGTGGGCCTGGAAGAGAAGGCCGTCCGCTTGGCCGCGCAGAAGGTCGTAGGCCCAGAGGATCAACGCGAACGGGAGCCACTCGAGGACGACGCTCTGCACCCAGCCGCGGACGTTCGTGAGCGAGAACGCGAGCAGCCCGAGCAGGATCCACATGAGCAGCCGGTCGCGCGAGAGCGGCAGCCCGTCCTCGGCCCAGACGATCACGAGCGCGATCGCCCAGATGACCGGCCCGCCCCAGCGGAGCACCCGCTGTGTCGCCGGCGAGGCCAGGCGCGAGCGGATCGTCTCGGTGGTGTCGGTCGCGTTCACGGAGGAGAGGCTAGCGGGTGGACGTTTGCTCTCGGGGCGGTCGTGGCAAGAATCGCATCATGCCGTTCGAGCAATATCACGAGCCCCCCGACGAGCTTCCCGAAGAGGTGCGCACCTTCGCGCGCGTCTGCGTCTCTCTCATCGAGGAGGCCGAGGCGATCGACTGGTACGAGCAGCGCCTCGCCCTCGAGAAGGACGCCGAGGCGCGTGCGATCATGCAGAACGCGCAGCAGGAGGAGTTCAAGCACTTCGCCATGAACCTCGAGTTCCTCTCGCGCAGAAACGAGAAGTGGCGCACGGTGCTGCAGGACATCCTCTTCAAGGAAGGCGACATCGTCGAGCACGGCGAAGCCGCCGAAGCCGAGCTCGACTAGCGCTCAGATCGAGAGCTGTCGCATGACGGCGATGCCGGCGACCGGCATTGCTGCCGCGAGCCCGTAGGCGAGCGACCACGACCCCGCCTCGACGACGGCGGCGAAGGCCGGCGGCGCAGTCGCGCTCGTGATCGCAAGAGCCGTCTGCTGGAAGCCCAGCGCGGCCCCGGCGCGAGCCCTCCCGGCCAGCTCCGCAGCCGCGGTGAACGAGAGGCCGTTCCAGCTCAGCGACAGCGCTCCCGCCGCGACGAAGACCGGGATAAGAACGAAGAGCGGGGCCGAGAGAAGCGCCGCGGCCGCGGCAAGGGTCGCGGTCAGGCCGAGCGCGAGCTTCCGGAGTGGAGCGATGCGCGCGTGAATCCGGTCGGACCAGCGCCCCGAGACGATGCGGAGCACCGCGCCGAGCGCCTGGATGAGGGCAAAAACTCCCGCGGCCGCGGCCGTGCTCAGGCCGCGCTCTTGATGGAGGAAGAGGATGAGGAAGCTGAGGATGCTGATCTGCGCGGCCAGGATGAGCCCGCTGCCGATCGAGAGTCTCCACATGCGGGAGTCGCGCATAGGATGGCCGATGTCCGCGAGCTCGCCGTCCTCGTACGGCGCCTCACGCAAGCCACTCGCGCCTGCCACCGCCGCGACGAGGCAGCCCGCGGCGAGCGCCACGAGGCCGGCGCGCACGCCCCCGGCCGCCTCGATCGGCGGCAGCGCGAGCGCGGCGAGGAGACCGCCGATCGGCAACGCCGTCTGGCGGATCCCGAGCGCGAAGCCTCGCTCGTCCCGCGCGAACCAGCCCATGACTGCGCGGCCGCTCGCAGCATTCACGCTCGCGCCCGAGGCGCCCCCCAGCGTGAGCGCGAGCACGAGGACGCCGAAGGAAGGAGCGAAGGCGGCGACCAGCAGGCCGGCGGCGCAGCCGGCAAGGCCGGTCGCCAGCACGGCTCGCTCGCCGACCCGGTCGGCCAGGACGCCCCAGGCGAGCAGCGTGAAGACCGACCCTCCGTTCGCCGCAGCGATGGCGAGGCCGAGCTGCGTCAGGGTCAGGTCGTATTCCTGCTGGAGCGCCGGGGCCAGCACCGGAATGCCGAGAAAGACCGCTGAGTAGGCGGTCTGCGCGCCTGTCCCGAGCGCGAGGATCGTCCAGCGGTAGCTCGCCAACCGGCTGTGAGCGTATCCTCAGCGCATGTTCGACAGTCTCAAACGGATATTTCGCCGCACCCCGCGGTACGAGGCGCAGCTGCGCGAGGAAGAAGAGGCGCGGGTGCGCGGCCGGGAGGAGTCGCGGGCGGCCGAGATGCGGAAGTCAGACGATCAGCGGGGCACCGAGGGCTTCGGCCAGCGGTACCTCGGGCCGCACTAGCTACTCCCACTCGATCGTCGCGGGCGGCTTCGAGGAGAGGTCGAGTGCGACGCGGTTCACGCCCGGTATCTCGTTGATGACGCGGCTCGAGATCGTCTCGAGCAGGTCATAGGGCAGGCGAGCCCAGTCGGCTGTCATCGCGTCCTCCGAGGTGACCGCGCGGACGACGATCGGGTATGCGTAGGTGCGCCCGTCGCCCTGCACGCCCACCGAGCGGACGGCCGGAAGGACGGCGAAGCATTGCCAGAGCTCCCGGTAGAGGCCGGCGCGGCGCACCTCCTCGAGGAGGATCGCGTCCGCGTCCCGCACGATCTGCAGCCGCTCCTCGGTAACCGCGCCGATGATTCTGATGGCAAGACCCGGGCCGGGGAACGGATGGCGCCACACCATCTCCTCGGGGAGGCCGAGCTCCTCGCCTACACGCCGCACCTCGTCCTTGAAGAGCATGCGGAGCGGCTCGACGAGGTCGAGGTCCATGACCTCCGGGAGGCCGCCCACGTTGTGGTGCGACTTGATCGTCTCGGCCGCGCCGGCGTGGCCCCCGCCGGATTCGATCACGTCGGAGTAGAGCGTCCCCTGCACCAGCCAGCGAACGTCGCCGAGCTTCCGCGCCTCGTCCTCGAAGACCCGGATGAACTCCTCGCCGATGCGCTTGCGCTTCTCCTCGGGATCCGTCACGCCCTCGAGCCTGGCGAGGAAGCGCTCGGCCGCGTCGACGTGCACGAGCGGGACGTGGAAGTGGCGCCCGAACGTCTCGACGACCTGGGCGGCCTCGTCCTTCCTGAGCAGGCCGTGGTCGACGAAGACGCACGTGAGCAGGTCACCGACGGCCTTGTGGACGAGTAGCGCGGCAACCGCCGAGTCGACGCCTCCGGACAGCGCGCAGAGAACACGGTCGCGGCCGACCTGCTCGCGGATGCGCGCAGTCTCCTCCTCGATCACGGCAGCGGCCGTCCAGAGAGGCGGCGCGTCGGCGACCTTGTAGAGGAAGTTCTTCAGCAGGTCGGTTCCGTACGGCGTGTGCCCGACCTCGGGATGGAACTGGACGCCGTAGAGGCCGCGGCCGGAGTCCTCGAAAGCCGCGATCGGCGTGGAAGCCGAGCCGGCGACGACGCGTGAGCCCTCCGGCGGGGCGGTGACCGAGTCGCGATGGCTCATCCAGCACACCTGCTCGGCGGGGAGGCCGGCGAAGAGCTCGCCCTCCTCCGCCCGCACCTCGGTGCGCCCAAACTCGGAGACTCCGGTCGGCTCGACGCGTCCGCCCAGCTCCTGGGCCATCACCTGCATTCCGTAGCAGATGCCGAGCACGGGGACGCCGAGCTCGAAGAGGCCGGGATCGACGGATGGGGCCCCGTCGGCGTAGACCGACGAAGGCCCGCCGGAGAGGATGAGAGCGAGCGGCCGGCGGGCGGCCAGCTGGGCGGCGGGGGTGCGGTGCGAGACAAGCTCTGAATAGACACGGCACTCGCGAACGCGGCGGGCGATCAGTTGCGAATACTGGCCGCCGAGGTCGACGACGAGCACGGGCCGCTCCTCCGGAGGCGGCTCGGGCAGCTGGACGACGACGGCGTCAGCCATCAGGCGGTCTCCGGTCGTTCGATTCTCGGCGCAGAGCGGGCCCCATCGGCGCGCTTGCGACGGTTACGCTCGAAAGCGGGTGGAGGCGCGGGGTGGCCCCCGCGGGAGAGGGCATCTGCGCCCCGCCTCGTCATCCCATCCCGATCCGCTGTGCCTGCTGCAGCGCCTTCCCTTCCGTCTTGATCGACGGTGCGAGCATGATCTCGGCCCGCTGGAAGTCGTGGATGTTCTCGTACCCGCACGTGGCCATCGAGGTGCGAAGCGCACCCATCAGATTGAGCGTCCCGTCGTTTTCGCGCGCCGGACCGACGACGATCTCCTCCAGCGTCGCCCCTTGCTTGACCTCGACCCGCGCGCCGCGGGGCAGGGTGGGATGAAACGTCGCCATGCCCCAATGGAAGCCACGGCCAGGCGCTTCGTTGGCTCGCGCCAGCGGCGAGCCGATCATGACCGCGTCGGCGCCGCACGCGATCGCCTTCGCGATGTCGCCCCCGGTGCGCATGCCACCGTCGGCGATCACGTTGACGTACTTGCCGGTCGCGAGTAGATGCTCTGCACGCGCAGCGGCCGCGTCCGAGATCGCGGTTGCCTGGGGGACACCGACACCGAGAACGCCACGGGTCGTGCAGGCGGCACCGGGGCCGACGCCGACGAGCACGCCCTCGGCGCCCGTCCGCATCAGGTGCAAAGCGGTGTGGTAGCTGGCACAGCCTCCAACGATGACCGGGATCGGGATGCTGGAGATGAACTCCTTGAGGTTGAGCGCCGAGCCGTTCGAGGACACGTGCTCGGCCGAGACGACGGTGCCCTGGATGACGAGCAGGTCGAGCCCCGCTTCGAGCGCGAGCTCGTAGTGCTCCCGAACACGCTGCGGGGTCAGCGAGCCCGCCGCCAGCACTCCGCCCGCTTTGATCTCCTCGATGCGGCGCGCGATCAGCTTGGGCTCGACCGGACGCGCATAGATCTCCTGCATGCCGCTCGTGGCCTCCGCCGGCGACAGCGACGCAATGCGCTCGAGCTGCTTGTCCGCGTCTGCGTAGCGAGTGAAGATGCCCTCGAGGTTGAGCACGCCGAGGCCACCCATGCGGCCGAGCGCGATCGCAGTCTTCGGAGACACGACTCCGTCCATCGCCGAGGCGAGGAGCGGGAGCTCGAGCAGATGCTTGCCAAGAGTCCAGCCGATGTCGACGTCGTCGGGGTCGCGGGTGCGGCGACTCGGGACGATCGCGATGTCGTCGAACCCGTAAGCCTGCCGCGCCTTCTTCCCCAGCCCGATCTCGACGTCCATCGAGCGATCCTACCAACCGTGCCCGGACGGGCTCGACCGCGTCTCAGGCGTCCTGGCGGACCGGTTCCAGCTGGTCGACGGTGACGTGGGACGCGAGCCGGGCGGCCTCGCGCGCGTCGAAGCGACCGGGCCCGGCCTCGAGCACGGAAGCGGCGCTCGCCGCTACCGCGCTGCGCACCGCGTCCTCGTAGGAACGGTCTCCCATGCGCGCTGCGATGAACCCCGCCAGGAGCGTGTCGCCGGCGCCGACTGTGGAAATGGCCTCGAGTCGTGGACCGCGTGCCCGCAGGCGGATGTCCTCTTCGCGCTCGGGCCTGAAGAGCGCATAGCAGCCTGTGTCGAGCGTGATGACGACGTTGCGCGCCCCGAGCTCCGCGATCTCGTCGAGGGCGTTCGAGAGATCCTCCTCGTCCACGAACTCGTGCCCGACGAGAGCCTCGGCCTCACGCAGGTTGGGCGCCACGAGGTAGGGCTCCGCCTCCATCCCGAGCCGGAGCGCGTCGCCTTCGGAGTCGAGCACCGTCAGGAGCCCCCGGCGATTGCCTTCACGGACGAGCTCGGCGTAGATGTCCGGTTCGACGTCGCGCGGCAGCGAGCCGGCGAAGACGACGAAGTCTGCTCCCTGGGCGAGGTAGGCGAGCTTCTCGCGAAGGACGCCGAGCTCGTCGTCGGCCACCGCGGGCCCCCACTCGTTGATCTCCGTGTACACGTTCGAGGTCGGGTCGAGTACGGCCGTCGACGTGCGCGACTCGCCGCGGATGCGGACAAAATCGTTGAGGATCCCCTCGCTGGTCAGCTCCTCGACGAGGAGGGTCCCGTTCCGCCCGCCGGCGAGCCCCGTGCAGACGACCGGCACGCCGAGGTGCCGCGCGGCACGCGCGATGTTGATCCCCTTGCCGCCGGCAGTGGTCGAGCCGACGCTCGCACGGTGCCGCTGCCCGAGCTGGAAGTTCGGAACGAGTAGCGTTCGGTCGATCGCGGCGTTGAGAGTGACGGTGACGAGCATCAGAAGGGCGAGAGGCTCGAGAGCATGTCACCGGCCTCGTCGAGCGCCCGCCCAGCGTACCAGCGAGCGCGCCTGGGGAAGCTGGGCTCTGAAACGGACAACGCGGAGACCAGCGGACGGCGCGCAATTACCCTTTCGCCGTCATAGATCAGGACCTCCCCGACCGGGTCGCCCTGGCTCACCGGCAGGTCGAGAGTCTCCGGCGCCACGACACGCTCGATCAACGGTTGGTCGAGCCGCACCGTGGCCTTCGCTCCGCCCTCGGCGACGAGCGGCACCCCGCCATCCGAGAACGGCATGCCCACCCGCGCATAGACCCGTGTCCGCGAGATCAGCGTCACGCGCCCGTAGTGGCCGAAGCCCCAGTCGAGAAGCGAAGCGAGATCGCGGTTTCGCCGCGCGCGAGTCGGGCCGCCGAGGATGACTGCGTACATCCTCACTCCGTCGCGCTCCGCGGCGGCGATCTCGCTCCACCCGGCGAGGTCCGTGTGTCCGGTCTTGATTCCGATTGCTCCCGGATAGGTCTTCAGGAGATCGTTCCAGGCGTAGAGAGTACGGCCCCCCGCGATCTCCCCGCCCGTGCGCGCGACGATGCGGCGAAAGAGCGCGTGCCTCATGTCCTGGAGCGCGAGCGTGTAGGTGTCGCGCGCGGACGAGTAGTGGCCCGGCGTATCGAGGCCGTCAGGAACCACGTAGTGCGTGTGGTCGAGGCCGAGCTCGCTGGCGCGCGCATTCATCATCCGGACAAACTTGTGCACGCTGCCGCCAACGTAGGTGGCCAGAGCGTAGGCGGCGTCGTTCGCGCTCTGGATCAGCGCTGCCGAGAGCAGATCCCGCACTTTCAGGCGCTCCCCCTCGCGCAGGTTGATGGTCGATTCTCCGACCGACGGAGCCGGGCCAGCGATGCGAACGACGTCGTCCTTCTGAGCGTCCTCCATCGTCAGAAGCGCGGTCATGAGCTTCGTGAGGCTCGCCATCGGTAGCCTGCGGTCGGCGTTCTGCTCGAAGAGGACCTCACCGGTCTCGCCGTCGACGAGCAGAGCCGCCTTCGCCTGAACCTCAGGCGGAAGCGAAGCGGCGGCGGCCGTCGGTGCGGCGGCCAGCGCGACGAGCAGCCCGGCCAGGATGATGAAGCGCCGCAGCACGTACTCCAGCGTATAAATTCAATTCGGGATGGGACTGATCGAACGTCGCAACTCTCCTGTGCGCGTCCGCGGACGTGAACGCGGGTTCGAAGTCCAGCTCGGCGAGCTCGGCGGATTCGAGCTGCGGCCGACGCGACTCTTCCTCTGGCCCGGCGCCGACCGCGAGGGGCAGGCACGAGTGCTCTCGCTCGGACGCCCGCCGAGCAACCTACGCTTGCCGCGGAAGGAAAGCGAGTACCGCGCCGGCGCCGTGCACATGCGCTCCGTGGGCAATCCGCTGATGACCGTCGCGCTGGCGACCGTGCAGACCGTGAAAGCCGTCAGGCGACGCGGATCTTCTGCCCAGGGCTGAGCGCCAGCGGGTCGATCCCCGGGTTCAGCGAGAGGAGGTCGTCGACCGTCGTGTCGAACTTGGCCGCGATCGACTCGAGCGTGTCCCCGACCTTCGCGCGGTAGACCTGCTTCTTCTTGTTCGGTGTCGTCGTCGGCGTGCTCGGGACCTCCGTGCTGGTCGTGGGCAGGGTCGGCACGCTGGAGGTCGTCGAGTCGCTGCTCAGGCCCTTCTCGATTAGGATCACGAGGATCGTCGCCGCCAGGAAGAACGCGACTGGAGCGGCCAGGCGGTAGATCCACGTGCGGTATTTCGGGTCGCTGTTCACCAGCCCGACACCGCCCAGACCTCGCCGCGCAGACGCGCGGCCTCGGCTGCGGCAGCCTTGCGCCAGTCAGCTCCCTCGACGCGGAACGCGTAGATGACCGAGCGCGACACGGGGACGAGTGCGCTCGCCGGCCCGCTCGTGAATGCGCGGGCAACGTCTGCGGGCGTCGCTCCCTGGGCGCCGATCCCGGGGAGCAAGAGGATCGCCTGGGGCATGAGCCGCCGGGCCTCGGCGACGGCGCGTGGATAGGTCGCGCCGACGACCGCGCCCACGCTCGAAAGTCCGCGCTCGCCGACGAGCCCCGCGCCCCATTCGTTCACGAGCTCGGCCACCTGCTGCCAGACGCGCCGCCCATCGGAAAGCGCCAGGTCCTGGACGTCCGCGCTTCCCGCGTTCGACGTCTTCACCACGCAGAAGAGCCCCGAGCCCGAGCGGCGACAGGCTGCGAGGAAGGGCTCGATCGAGTCCCTGCCCAAGTACGGATTGACCGTCAGGGCATCGACGGTCACCCGCTCGTCCTCGCTGTTCTCGAGGTAGGCGTCCGCGTACGCGCGGGCGGTCGACCCGATGTCTCCCCGCTTGGCGTCGGCGACGACGAGGAGAGTCGCGGCGCGCGCGTAGTCGCGCACCTCCTCGTAGGCCCGAAGGCCATCGGAGCCGAGCGCTTCGAAGAATGCGAGCTGGAGCTTCACCCCGACGACGTACGGCGCGACGGCGTCGATCAGTCCGCGGCAGAAGCGCGCGCATGCATCGGCGGCGGCGCCCCGGCTCAGATACGTCTCCCCACGCAACTCGACCGGCAGGAGCTCGGGCCGCGGGTCGAGACCTACGAGCAGCTGGCTCCGCTTCCGATCGACCGCGTCGGCGAGCCTGTCGGCGAACGTCGAAGCCGCTGTGTCGACCCCGGCTTCGAGGTTCTGAGCCATGGTCTGAGCTTACAAGCGTTCTCCGCTGGCACCCGCGTCAGCCGCTAATGCTGCGGCGGCGGAACATTGGGCGAGCCGGGGGCGTCGATCCCGCGCGGATCGTCGGGCGAATCCGGTCGCTCGAGCGAACCGTCCTCGTCCCTTTCCGGGGCGGGCGGGCCCCCGGGGATCCCCGGATCCTGGGGGATGTCCTCATCGGGCGTCCGCGGCTGCGAGGGCTCCTCGTTCATCGCCCGGTGAGTACCCGCGCTCGAGATCTGTCAACCGCACGATCTGGAGCTCGGGAGCTGGGCGACGGAGAAACGACCCTATGAGGAGGAGCTCGTCGGCGTCCTCCGGCGCAAGCGACTCGGAGCATGCGGCCGCCTCGGCCAGGCCCGCTTCGAGCTCGATCCGGGAGGTGGGACCGCGCGGCAACGTCCGGACCGCGGCGACCCGGCCAGCCGAGACGAAGAACGCGCGCCGGAAGCCCTCCTCGACGGCCGGAGCGATGATGCAGAGCCGGGCCGCCCGCAGGCGGTCGAGCTCCGCGAGGTCCTGCACCACTTGCTCGAGAGCGGCGATCCGGTCTCGCAGGCGGGCGGCGTCCTCGTAGCGGAGGCACTCGGCCAGGCCGTGGAGCTTGGCGCGGAGACGCGGAAGGGGCCCGCCCGATGAGAGCAGCGCGAGCTCGCTCTCGCTCGCCCCTTGTAGTGCTCGAGCCGCGAGCTCGGCACGGCGGCGGCTGCGGATCGGGCCGAGCGGAGAGGGCGCGGACGTGACGACGATCCGCTCTCCCCTACGCGCGAAGTAGACATAGCGATCCGGCCGCGCCGAGCGCGCGTTCGCCGGCGGCCTCTCCTCGCGGATCAGGCGGAGCTCCTCGAGCGCCGACTCGAGCTCGGAGCCGAGCACGCGCCACTCGATGCGCTCGACGGCCGCCAGGGCCGCCTCGACTGCGGGGCGCTGCCGCTCGCCGCGGAAATAGGAGCGCAGGCGCTCGCGCAGGTTCCGCGCGCGCCCCACGTAGAGGATCTGCTCGCCCTTCCCGACGAAGAGGTAGACGCCCGGAGACGAAGGCGCGCCGAACGCGAGCGCCCGCTTGTCGTAGACGCGCCTCGCGCGCGGCGCGGCGAGCTGACCGAGGTCGGCGACAGTGCGCGCGCCCCGCTCCTGCGCGAGGCCGATGAGGCAGAGGAGGATCTCGGCCGTCGCCTCCGCATCGGGCAGCGCGCGATGGGATGGACGCACCGAGGTCCCGAAGAAGTGGGCGAGCGAGCCGAGGCTCGCACGCGCGACGCGGCCCGCGAGCAGTCTGCGGGCGAGACCGACAGTATCGATGACCGGCGCCGCGAGGCGACGCCCCTCGATGAGCTCGACCTCCCGGTCGAGGAAGCCGATGTCGAAGCGCGCGTTGTGCGCGACGAGAACCGCCCCGGAAGCGAAGTCGAGGAACCGCCGCACCGCCTCGAGCGGCGTAGGCGCACCTGTGAGATCGCGGTCTTCGATCCCGGTCAGCGAGATAACGATGGGCGGGAGCGGCACTCCCGGGTCGACGAGCGTCTGGAAGGTGCCCGTCTTCGTGAGCCCTTCGAGGCGCACCGCTCCGATCTCGCAGATCGAAGCGCGGCCGGGACGAAGCCCGGTCGTCTCGAGATCGACGACGACATAGCGCGCCGCCTCGAGCGGAAGCGTCCCAGCCGGATCGTCGGCGAGCCCGACCGCGGACCCGCGCCAGGCAAGACGCGCGTCCCCGCTCACGACATCGTCGAGGAGGCTGCGGGCGAGGCCCGCCGGCGCGGAGGCGAGCGCGAACAGCGCCCGCGCGGCCTCCCCGGCCGCCACCGGGCCACGGCGCTCCTCGACGAGATCGACCAGGCGGTCGGCGGCATCGAAGGTGAGCTGTGTCGCCTCCATACGAACATATGTTCGCACGGCGACCGGCTGACACGAAGACGGGGGCCGCAATGGGCCCCCGTCGGAGTTTCGCTGGAGGGGAGGGTGTTACTGCTTGAGCGCTTGCTTGAGCTGGCTGCCTGCCGAAAACTTGGGAACGCGAGCCGCGGGGATCGTCACCTTCTGGCCGGTGCGCGGGTTGACGCCCTGGCGCTCTTTCCGGTGCTGAGGCGAGAACTTGCCGAAGCCGGTGAACGACACCTGCTCGCCGCTCCGCAGGGCCTCGGTGATCGAATCGAGGAATGCGTCGACAGCCTTCGTCGCATCACGCTTCGAGAGTCCGCTCTTCGATGCGACCCTGTCGGTGAACTCGGCCTTTGTCACTGCCCTCTCCTTCCGTCAACGTTCATTGCCTTGGTGACCGCGCAGGACCCTAACAGCAACGCCTGATAGCACGCAACCATGCGGGTTTGCGGGCCTTTTCAGCCCGGAAGGATGTCGGAGGCGCGGAAAATCGGCACGAGTCGGACCGCCTTTCGCGCGAGAGCGTCGGCCCCGCCCTCCTCCCGATCGACCACGCAGACTGCCGTCCGGCACACGAGTCCGGCGTCTCGGAGGGCCTCGACGGCCTGCTCCGCGGCGCCCCCGCTTGTGACGACGTCTTCGACGAGGCACACCTCTTCGCCGGCCTCGAACTCGCCCTCGATTCGGTTCTCGGTGCCGTAGCCCTTCGCCTCCTTGCGGACGATCAGGAAGGGCAGGCTGCCGGCGAGCGAGGCGGACGCGGCCAGGGCGACCGCCCCGAGCTCCGGGCCGGCGAGGCGCCGCGCATCCGGCGCCGACTTCGCCACGCGCGCGGCGATCCGCTCGCCGAGCTCGCGGAGGAGGTCGGGCCTGGTCTCGAAGCGGTACTTGTCCAGGTAGTAGCTCGAGCGCCTTCCGGAGCGAAGGACGAAGTCACCCTCGAGGAGGGCGTGGTCACGGAGCAGGCCCGCGAGCTCAGCGTCAGTCATCCTCGCGCCGCCGCGAGAGCGCGGCGGGCGAGTGGGAGAAGCCGGTCGCCGTCCATGGATCCAGGCTCGAGCGAGACCATCGAGCCGTCGGCGAAGTACACGTCGACGTGCTCGCGCTCGACCGCGGATTTCGTCCGCACGAACACGATCGCGCCCGCGAGCGCGGCCCCGGCCGCGAGCAGCCCGACTGCGCTACGAGCTCTCAGCGTCGGCCTCCTCGGTCTTCTTCTTCGTGGTCGTGCGCCGGCTCGTCGCGGTCTTGGTCGCCGTTTCGGTCGCCTTCGCCGCCTTGGCCTCCTCTTCGCGCTCGAGCATGCGCAGGCAGGTCTTCAGGTCGTAGAAGACGAGGCCGACGGTCGGGCGCGGCTTGGTCACCGCGGCCACGAGGTGCCGCTCGTCCTTGGCGACAAAGACGGAGCCGTCGTGCGCCGCTCCCTCGACCTGCACGAGCGGCTCGGAGCCCGGCTCCCTGCGCACCTCGTCCGCGGCAGCGAGGAGCTGCGCGGCCGCTTCTGCGAACGACTTGGCGGCGGTCTCGTCGGCGAGCGTCGAGGCGACGACAGAGCCGTCGTGCTCCGCGAGGACCGCTGACTCGATCTGAGCGGAGATCTCGGTGAGATCGGCGAGTGCTTGCGCCGCGTCCATGCCGGGGGAAGCTACCACAGGCGTCATCAGAGGTCGGGTCGGGGTGGAGCCTCGTCGCCGGGTTGCGTCCAGCGAGGCCCGGCGGCTCAGGAGTTCACTCCGACCCGGCCTCTTAGACTCCTGGCGGCGTGCATCGCATCGTCTCCAAGTTCCTCGCCGACCGTGGAACGCATCTCGCGGCGATGATTGCCTACTTCGCGCTTCTCTCCTTCGTCCCGCTTCTCTTCCTCGCGCTCTCGCTCACGGCGCTCGCCGGCCAGCAAAACGAATCGAGCTATCTCGTCGAGGAGCTCCGGCGCGCGTTTCCGGCCAGTTCCGTCGACCGCCTCCTCTCGGTCGTCCGCTCAATCCAGGATCAGGCGACCTCGATCGGGATCATCGGCGGCATCGCGCTCCTCTGGGGCGCACTCGGGTTCTTCAGCGTGCTCGAGTCCGCGTTCAACATCGTCTACGGGCTGCCGAACCGCTCCTTCGTGCGCCAGAAGCTCCTCGTCCTCCTGCTCGTGGCGGGGTCGCTCGCGGTCCTCTTCGTCGCCCTCATCGTGGGCTCGCTCGGCGTCGACTTCGTCCGTCACGCGGGAGTGGCGAGCGGCGTCCTCTCCTACGTCTACGCACTCGCCGTCTCGACGTTCCTCATCTTCGGGCTCCTCTGGACCCTCTACAACCTGCTTACCAACGCCGCCCTCACCTGGAGGGAGACCTTCCCGGGCGCGCTCTTCGCGACCATCCTCCTGCAGGTGAGCTTCCAGGCCCTCCCGGCGTTCGTGCGCCTGACGAGCGGCGACCTCGTCACGCTGCAGGCCTTCGGCGGGCTCGTTCTTCTCCTCTTCTGGCTCTACCTGATGGCCAACGTGCTCGTGCTCGGAGCGGAGGTCAACTGGTGGTTCCGCTACGGGCGGCTGACGACTGAGGAGCTGGAGACCGCCGGGACTGCTTAGTCGTTGCCGTTCGCGCCGAGGCGGTCTTCGAGCGCGGCCATGACCTTCTCCTCGATCCCCGGCTGGCGCTCGAGCAGGCTGCGGAACGACTGCCGCGTGAGCACGAAGAAGCGAAGCGGCGTGACCGCCGTCACTGTCGCCGTGCGGCGCGCGTCCTCGTACACGAGCGCGATCTCGCCGAAGAAGTCGCCCGGCCCGAGGCGGCGGATCTCCTCGCCGTCCTTCGTGACCGAGACCTCGCCGTCGACGATGACGAAGAACTCGCGCCCGAGATCTCCCTGGCGTGTGAGGACCTTGCCCTCCTCGACCTCGAGATCCTCAGTCGCCTTGGCGAGCTCCCCGAGCTCGTGCTTGGACAGCTCGCGGAAGAGCGGAGCGTGCCCGAGGGCCTCCGCCTTCGTGTCATGGGGGAAGAGCACGCGCGGAATCTACATCTCTTCGGGCGCCTCGCCTACCCGTGCCAGGAGAGCGCGCGCCGCTTCGGCGCGGTGGCTGTGCGCGCGCTTCCACTCGTCGCCGAGCTCGGCGACCGTGCGGCTCTCGCCGTGGGGGACAAACACGGGGTCGTAGCCGAAGCCTTCGCTGCCACGCGCGGCCGTCCCGATCTCGCCCTCGAGCGTGCCGGTGCCGCGCAGCTCCGCACCCTCCTCGGTGAGGACGACGAGCTCGGAGACATAGCGGCCCCTTCTTCCCTCGCCCTCGGTTCCGGCGAGCGCCTGGAGGAGCTTGGCCACGTTCTCCTCGTCGCTCGCTCCCTCGCCCGCAAAGCGCGCCGAGCGGATCCCGGGGGCGTCCCCGAGACCGTCCACCTCCAGGCCCGAGTCCTCCCCGATCACCCAGAGCCCTGACTCCAGGCTGCGCCCGAAGCGCGCCTTCGCGACCGCGTTTTCATAGAAGGTCGCTCCAGTCTCCTCCGGCATCTCGACCTCGCCGAGCGGCTCGATCTCCCAGTCGGGAAGGAGGGCGCGGAGCTCGCGCAGCTTGCCCGCGTTCCGCGATGCGAAGACGGCGTTTACCGCGGGCATTCTGGGGCGACGCTGGCAAAGGAGGCGAGCGAGCGGCGGCGAGACAGTACAGCTGGTACGGCGAGACGCCGCGAGCGACGCATCCTGACGCCAGCGTCGTCAGGCGTGGGCGAAGCCGGGCTTTGCCCGGCCGGAGCCTTGCCGCCCAGATGCCTGCGGGCTATTCGTCCCAACGAACCGAGAGAACTTCGTCCAATTGAGACAAGTGCTCGACGACCTCGCGGCCGGAGACCGACGGCGGCAACTGCACCTCGAGGCGGAGCTCACGCCCCTCGTCCCCTCCCTCCTCGAGGTGGATGCGCTGCACCTTCGCCCGCCGCGCCTCGAGTATGGCGAGCACCGGGGCGAGCGGCTGATCGGGCCGGAGGTCGACCTCGAGGGGGCGGGCCGCGCGGCGCCGCGCGACGATGTAGCCCTCCGCCCAGCGCAGAGGCCCGAGCCCGACAAGGACGACTCCGGTCCCGAGAAGCGCGGCCGAATAGAAGCCGGCGCCGACGGCCATCCCGATCGCGGCCGCCACCCAGAGGCCAGCGGCGGTGGTCAGCCCACGGATGGTCAGCCCCTGCCGCAGGATGGCGCCCGCGCCGAGGAAGCCGATCCCGGTGACGATCTGGGCCGCGATCCGGGTGGGATCCGTCCGCACGACGTTCGTGCTGCCGACGAGGAACTCGTTAAACCCGTAGGCGGAGACGAGGGTGAAGAGCGCCGAGCCGACGCCGACGAGCATGTGCGTGCGCAGCCCCGCCGCCCTCTCCCGCCACTCACGCTCGAGCCCCACCAGGCCGGTGAGCGCGGCGGCGACGACGAGCCTGACCGCGATCTCGCCGATGGAGATGTCGGGGATCACGCCGCCGCCTTCGCCTGGATCTCGAAGATGCTCTCGATGCCCCCGCTGGCGAGGTCGATCAGCCGGTCGAGCTCCTCGCGCGTGTAAGCGTTTCGTTCCGCAGTCGCCTGCACCTCGATGAGCCGGCCGTCGCCGCGCATGACGACGTTCATGTCCACGTCGGCCGAGGAGTCCTCTCCGTAGTCGAGATCGAGGAGCGGCTCACCCTCGACGATGCCCACCGAGATGGCGCCGACGCGCTCGGCGGGCGCGGGCAGGCCCTTGCGCTTGGCAGCGCGGGCGAGCGCGATCCAGGCGCCGCTGATCGCGGCCGTCCTCGTGCCCCCGTCGGCCTGGATGACGTCGCAGTCGAGCCACACCGTCCGCTCGCCGAGCTTCTCGAGGTCGTACGCGGCGCGCAGGGAGCGGCCGACGAGCCGCTGGATCTCCACCGTGCGCCCGCCCTGTCTTCCCGAGCGGGCCTCGCGAGCCGTGCGCTCGCCGGTCGAGGCGGGGAGCATCCCGTACTCGGCAGTCAACCAGCCGCGGCCGCTGCCAACGAGCCACCGGGGCACGCCCTCCTCGATCGTTGCCGTGCAAAGCACGCGCGTCTTCCCGAAGGAGATGAGCACGGATCCGTCCGCCTGCTCGACGAAGTCGGGGACGACGTCGATCGGCCTGAGCTCGTCGGGGCGCCTGCCCTCCCTCATCACGCCGCTGCCAGTTCGAGGTCGCGAACCGCGACCTGCTCGACCTCGGCGAGGGGAAGCTGGAGGAAGCGCTCGCCGAGCACGCGGAAATCGTCCACGGGCCCGGTGGTGAGAAAGCGGGAGCGTCCGTCGCGCTCAGGATCGTTCTCGATCCCTTTCCGCTCCAGCGTCTCCGCCACCTCACGGGCGGTCTCGACCGCGGAGAAGATCAGCGTCGTCCCGCGGCCGAACACGCGCTCGAAGACGAGCTTGATCAGCGGGTAGTGCGTGCAGCCGAGGATGACCGTGTCGACTCCGGCCTGCCGGATGGGCGCCGCGTACTCGCGCACGGCTCCGTCGATCTCCTCGTTCGACGCCGCCGACTCGATCAACGGCACGAGCCGGGGGCACGGAGTCGAGATGACTTGCGCTCCCGCGTCGAGAGCGTGCACGGCCTGCTCATACCGGCCACTTGCGACGGTCGCCTCGGTGGCGAGGATGCCGATGCGCCGGTTCCGCGTCGCCTGCACGGCGGCGTGCGCCTCGGGCGCGAGGACGCCCACGATCGGAACCGTGAATTCCTCCTGCAGCTGCGGCAGGGCGGCGGCCGTGGCCGAGTTGCACGCGGCCACGATCAGCTTCACTCCTGCGCCCTCCAGGTACGAGGCGATCTCGCGCGCGAAGCGGCGGATCTCCTCCCGCGGCCGAGGGCCGTACGGGCAGCGCGCGCCGTCCCCGAGGTAGACGAAGTCTTCGTGCGGCAGCGTGACGAGGCACTCGTGGAGGACGGTCAGGCCTCCGGCTCCGGAGTCGAAGATCCCAATCGGCCGCGCGTCCACGCCGGGATTCTAGGAGGCCCGGTCGGCGACATTGCGGCGTCGCCTTTCGTCGGCAATGATCCGGCGATGGAGACGCCGCACGAGACCGTGTGGCTCGGCGTTCGCGGCTGGCACCGGCCCCGAACTCGCTGGCTGGTTCTCACAGGCCTCGTCGTCGCCGTCGCGGCCGCGGTCTTGGCCGCCGTCCTCTGGCTCGACTCGTATTCGCCCCTTCGGTTCGATGGAGGGGTCTCCTACGGCGGCAACGTGGGTGACCTCCCAACTGCCCGTGTGATGCCGGGGCTGGGCAAGGACGTCATCTACGTCAGCATGAACGAGCCCGGTTACGTCGCGTTTGGCTTCGACGTGGCGAACACCGGCCGCGTCCCCGTGACAGTCGCGGGGGACACCGGTGAGCCAGGACCACTACGACTCTCGGGGATGGGCAGGAACTCGGAGCGGGACGCTCCGGGCGCGCGTGTCTATCCCGACATCGTCCCGTTCGCGGCGGTCGAGATCGCCCCTGGCGACAAGCGGTATCTCTCGTTCCGGGTGCAGATCGACAAGCCCTGCGCCGCCAACTACGCACCCGGCTCGATGATGGGGATCGATACCGTCGGGCTCCGCTACAGATACGTGGGCGTGTTCGAGCGAGACGTGAGAGTCGAGATGCCGTTCTTGGTCGGGATCGTGTGCGGCGACCTCCCGAAGCCGTACCCCGCGTCTTAGTAGCGTTACGCCCGTGCTGGAGCTCCACTCGCCGGACGGCGCGTTCGCCGCAATCGAAGACCACCTGCGCGAAGCCGGGTTCTTCGGCGGCGACGCGGGCCCGGTCGTGGCCGACCTCTACCTCGGCTACGGCCTCTCCACTGCTCTTCGCCGCGAGGCCGGGCCCGATCCGCCCGAGCCCTGTCCGCTGCCGCTCGCTGCTTGCCGCGTCCGCCCTGAGCCAGAGTCGGCGCTCCGGCGAAGCGGCTTCAGCATCGGCGAGTGGACGCGCACCTGGGACGAGGACGCCCACGCGGACGCGGTCGAGGCGGTCAAGGACGCGATCGAGCACGGCGACGTCTACCAGGTCAACCTCGTCCAGCACCTGTCGGCTCCCTTCGAGGGCGAAGCCGGCGGGCTCGCCGCAGTACTCCGCGAGCTGCGGCCGCTCCATCCCTGGCCGCTTACCGGCGACGGCTGGACGATCGCCTCCGCCTCGCCGGAGCTCTTCCTCGCCCGGCGCGGCGACCGCGTGTGGA
>Ga0307316_10000100_pt1 | contig 21939 bp, 22 predicted proteins | sample ER_DNA_356_FD_194504 | JGI IMG/M metagenome (GOLD analysis project Ga0307316, IMG submission 194504) | Bulk soil microbial communities from the East River watershed near Crested Butte, Colorado, United States - ER_DNA_356 | ecosystem: Environmental > Terrestrial > Soil > Floodplain | place... | reverse complement strand
GCCACGGGACGACGGACTGGATGCCGATCGACCTGAAGATCTACGAGAACTTCTATGACGCCGTCGCCCGCTACAAGCACTTCGACCTGCTGATGGTCAACTCGCTCTTCGACGGGATGAACCTGGTCGCCAAGGAGGCGCCGGCGGTGAACACCCGCGACGGGGTGCTGATGCTGTCCGAGAACACCGGCTCCCACCAGGAGCTGATCGACTACGTCCTTACGGTCAACCCCTTCGACATCCAGGAGCAGGCCGACGCGATCCACCGAGCCCTGACGATGGAGCCCGAGCAGAAGCGTCGCTGGGCCGAGGCCCTGCGGGAGATCATCTTCTCCCACAACCCCGGCGATTGGGTCGACGATCAGCTGAAGGACATCGAAGCAGCGCGCCAGTCGGTCGCCTGAGGGGGGAGAGTTCCGGCGGCCGATCCCTTAGGGGTCTGTGCGCGGGGTGCGAGTGCGATGGTCGAGTGCGGCGAAAGCGGCGGGAGCCGCCGCCGTCGTCCTGGTCGTTCTGCAAGCGCTCCCGTCCCTGCTGAAGCCGCCCGAGCCGCCGCCGCTGGCGCCCGACGTCGGCCTGCCGCGCGTCTCCTTCCCGCAGGAGCCGCGGGAGCCCGAGCCCGAACTGCATCAACTTAACCACCCAGCAGATAGTCAAGTTGATGCAGTTCCGAAACGTGAGGGCGCGAGGCGGCCACATCGCAAGCAGCGGCGCCACCAGGAGCGGCGGCGGCAGGAGCACCGACCACGTCGACAGCCTGCTCTCCCCGCAGAACCTCCACCGCCGGCGTCTGAACCGCCTGTCTACCCGCCGCCGCCGTCGCCCGAACCGGCGTCGGTTCCCGTTGCGCCTGCGCCAGCCCCCGCGCCCTCAGCTCCACCGCCCACCGCCGACGGGTCGGAAGAGTTCGCCCCGCACTAAGCGCTAGTCGAGGTCGCTGAAGAGCTGGAGCCAGTCGCGCAGCAGGCGCGGGGTGAGGAACTGGCGGCGGGCGTGCTCCTTGCCCTCGCGGCCGAGCTTCTTGCCGAGCTCGGGGTCGCGGAGGATCTCGAGGCAGCGCTCGGCGCACTCCTGCGGAGAATTGACGAGGAAGCCGCTGACTCCATCCTCGATCTGCAGCGGGATGCCGCCGACGTTGCCGGCCACCGTCGGGCGTCCCTTCCAGAGCGCCTCGGTGACGGTAAGGCCGAAGCCCTCGCGGATCGACTTCTGCAGGCAGATGTCGGACTGCGACTGGAAGGCGTTGACCTCGATCGCGCCGACGTTGTTGAGGTTGCTGAGGATTTTGATGTCCTCGTCGCCGCCGGCATATTCGAAGGTCTTCTGGAAGTACTCCATGCCCTCGGGGTCGTCGGTGGCCATCGAGCCGACCATCGCCAGCTGTGCCTCCGGCACCTGCTCGGTCACCTGTCGGTAGGCGTCGATGACGCCGATCGGGTCCTTCCACGGATCGAAGCGCGAGACCTGGGTGATCAGCGGCCGGTCGACGTCGATCCCGAACTGGCGGCAGACGAAGGCCGCGTCCTCCGGCGAGAAGGCCATGTTCTTCGGCGAGAGCGGGTCGATCGCCGGCGGTACGATCCTCACCGCCTCGCGGTGGCGGCCCATGTCGTTGGGCACGTACTGGTCCATGTGCCAGACCGAGGCGTCGTACTCTTCGATCATCGGCAGCAACCGCTCGATCGGCGCCGGGTTCGGGGTCGAGAGGTCGATGTGGCAGCGCCAGATCCAGCGCCCGCCCTTCTCCCTGGCGCCCCGGCGCAGGCCGATTGGCTGCGGGTCGTGGACGATCACCACATCCCATTCGCCCTGTAGCCCCTCGGCGTTCATCCCGTTGATCTCGTCGAACACCTGCCACTGCTCGTCGCTCAGCGTCTCCTCCGCTCCCTGCAGGGAGTTGTGGAGCAGCTTGGTGGCGTTGAAGAACTCTTCCTTGCCGAAGATCACATGCCAATGCGCGTCGACTCCGACGTCGCGCATCAGCGGCACCAGCGTGTAGAGGATCTCCGAGACGCCGCCGCCGAAGGCGGTGGCGCTGACGTGCAGGACCCGCTTCCCTTTCAGCGGCTCGGCGAGCTGGCGGATCTGCTCCGTCAGGTCTTTGCCGACGACGTGGGTGTAGTCGGTGAGGGTCTTGGGGCCGAGGGCGACTTCCTGAAGCAAGGCTGGAGTTCTACACCGATAAGCGGCGACATGCTGTCCAGCGCGGTGACTGACCGACTAGCCGGCGGAAGGACGGTCGGGCCGCTTGCCGAGCGTCAGCCCGACCTTCTCCCGCCGATCATCGTGCAGGACCGTCAGCGTGATCTTGTCGCCTGGCCGGTGGGCGGCGATCACCCGGCTGAGGTCGTTTTCCTCGACGATGTCCTGGCCGTCGATCTGCAGGATCACGTCGCCGCCGGTGCGGTATTTGGCCGCCTGGAAGCGCACTTCCCCGTCCCCTCCTTCGAGCCCCGCCTTCTCAGCCGGCCCGCCCGGGACAACTTCGGAGACAAGGCCGCCAAAGGTCGTTTCGAGCCCCAGCTTGCGGGCAAGCTGGGGGTACAGAGCCTGGCTGGAGACGCCAAGGTAGGCGTATTCGGCGGTCCCGTCTTCGCGCAGCTGCGCCACCGAGCGCTTGATCGCCGAGACCGGGACGGCGAAGCCGACGCCGTCGTTGGCGCCGGAGTTGGTCTCGATCTGCTGGTTGATCCCGACCACGCGGGCGCCGGCGTCGAGCAGCGGCCCGCCCGAGTTGCCGGGGTTGATCGAGGCGTCGGTTTGGATCGCGCCGGAGATTTCGAACTGGGTCAGCGATTTGACCGAGCGGTCGGTGGCGGAGACGACGCCGACCGAGAGCGACTGCTGCTCGCCGAAGGGACTGCCGATCGCCGCCACCGGCTGGCCCACCTGCAGTTCGCCGTCGTCGCCCAGCTCCAGCGGGTGCAACGGCAGCCCCGCGGGCGCGATCTTCAGCAGGGCGACGTCGTTGAAGGGGTCGAAGCCGACGATCTCGGCGGCGACGACATTGCGGTTCGGGAACTCGACGTAGACGTTCTTGGCCGGTTTGCGCTTGCCCGTCGATTCGTCGGTGACCACGTGGGCGTTGGTGACGATCTCCCCCTGCTCGTCGAGGACGAAGCCCGAGCCCTCGGCGGCGCCTTCGTCGAAGACCGAGCGGATCGTCACCACCCCGGGTGCGGCTTCGCGGTAGACGCGGGTGGCGTCGAAGCCGGGGCTTGAGGTCTCGATCGCGACCTGGGGGGCAGGAGCTGGTTCATGCTCCACGGCGGCCTGGGCGTTGGCCGAGCCGGTCGCGGTCGAGCCGTCCCCGCCGCCCGAGCCGCAGCCGGCCAGCAGCGCCAGACAGAGCAGCAGCGCCGCGAGGGCGCCAAACCGCTTCACGCCGCGGTCCGGGAGGGGGTCCGGGAGGGGCGCGGCGGGGGTGCCGCGGCGGGACCCGGCGGCAGGTCGAGCGTGAAGGCGGTGAAGCGGCGGCTGGAGCTGATGCTGATCTCGCCCTTCATCCGCTGCGCCAGCTCGCTGGCGATTGCCAGCCCGAGGCCGGAGCCGCCGGCGGTGTCGGCGGTGTAGAAGCGCTCGAAGATCCGCTTCTGGACGCGCTGGGGGATGCCCGGCCCCTCGTCGGAGACGGTCAGCTCGGCGCGGCCGTTGGCGGAATAGGTGGTCACGGTGACGTCGGTGCCCTCGGGGGTGTGGGTGAGGGCGTTGTCAAGCAGAATACGGATCACCTGCCGCACCCGATCAGGGTCGCCGAGGGCGATCGCAGGCTGTTCGGGCGTGCGGAGCTGCAGGCGCGAGCCGCGACGGTCGGCCCGGGGACCGAACTCCCGCGTCACCTCGCGGGCGAGAGCGCTGAGGTCGACGGTGCTGGCTCGCATCACCACCGCCCCGGCGTCGAGCTGCGAGAGGTCGAGGAGGTCGGTCGTCAGCTTGGTCAGGCGCTCGATCTGCTGTCGCATCGTCCGCACGAACTCGGCCCGCTCCTCCGGGCTCGGGTCCTCGTCCTCGAGCAGCTCGACGAAACCGCCGAGGCTGAAGATCGGCGTCCGCAGCTCGTGCGAGGCGTTGGCGATGAACTGTTTGCGGGCGCTGTCGAGCTCGGCGAGGCGCCGCTGCATCTCGTTGAAGGTGCGGGCGAGCTGGCCGAGCTGTCCGACCGAGGCGAGCGGGATCGTCGTTTCGAAGTTTCCGTCCGCCACCTTGCGGGCGGCTTCCTGCAGGCGCTGGATGCTGCTCGCCGAGGAGCGGGTGTAGTAGAGGCCGACCGCCGTGGCGATCGCCACGGCGATCAGGCCGCCGGTGAGGATCTGCAGTTTGACCGCGTCGTCGCCGCTGGCCGAGCCGCCGATCGCTACGGCGTAGACGTAGACGATCGCCGTGGCGCCGACTGCGATCGCGATCGAGATCAGGGTGATTCGGCTCGCCAGGTCGCTGAGCCGCAGCCGCCGCATCCCTACTCCCGGAAGCGGTAGCCGACTCCGCGCACGGTGAAGAGGTATTGAGGCTCCTTCGGGTCTCGCTCCAGCTTCTCGCGCAGGTGGCGGATGTGGACGTCGACGGTGCGGGGGTCGCGATAGTCCGAATCGCCCCAGACGTGCTCGAGCAGCGTCTCGCGGGTGAGGACACGGCCGGGCGAGCGGGCGAGGGCGCCGAGGATCTCGAACTCGACGTAGGTGACTTTGATCTCATCCTCGTCGAGGGTGACCATGCGGCGGTCGAAGTCGATCCTCAGCTCGCCGCACTCGATCGGCCCACCGTCCTCCTCGGCGCTCTCGCCGGCCATCCGCGAGCGGCGCAGGGCCGCCTTCACGCGGCTGCGGAACTCGCGCATCGAGAAGGGCTTGGTTATGTAGTCGTCGGCGCCGACCTCGAGGCCGGCGACCTTGTCGGTCTCGCTGCCTTTGGCGGTCAGCATGATGATCGGCACCTGGCTGCGTGAGCGCAGCTGCCGGCAGACTTCGACGCCGCCCATGCGGGGCAGCATCAGGTCGAGGATGACGAGGTCGAAGCGGCCTTCTTCGAAGCGGCGCAGGGCTTCGGTGCCGTCGAGGGCGGAGGTGACGTGGTAGCCGTCCTTGCGCAAGGGGTAGCTCAGCAGGGTCTGGATCGACTGCTCGTCGTCGACGAGGAGGATGCGGGCTGAGCCGTTGGGCATGCCTACAAGGGTAGTAACCGCTCCAGTTTGGACGCATGTGCGAGTACTAAGAACTAAGGATGTGGGGACCCACGCCGATAATGACCGCGAGAGCGATGCAGCCGCACGAGTTGAAATCTCTAGTCGAGGCCGGGGCCTACAAGCCGGACCCTGGCGAGGTCGCGATGGCGATGCTGAACCGCCACGGCGTCCGCGAGCTGCTCACCGGGATCCAGGCTTCGGCCCCGCGAAATGGTCATAGCCCCGGCTCTCCAGTAGCCCGCCCCCGGGCAGCCTGAGCTCGACCCCTGCGCCCGCGGCCACCTCGCCGATCGCGGTGAGGGTGGTCTCTGTCTCGTCCGCGACGGATTGGGAGGCGGGGACCAGGCCCTCCGAAGGAAGCGCCGCCAGCAGCTCGTAGTCCTCACCGCCAGAGGTGGCCAGCTGCAGCGGGTCCTGTTCGGCCGCGCCGGCGACCTCGGCCACGCCTTCTGCCAGCGGCAGCAACCCGGTTTCAATCCGCAAGCCGACGCCGCTGGCTTCGGCGATATGCCGGGCGTCACCGGCGAGACCGTCGCTGAGGTCGATCATCGCGCGGGCGCCCGCTGCGGCCAGCGCCTGGCCCGACCGCAGGCGGGCGGTGGGGGTGAGCTGACGATTGCGGAGGCGCTCGGCGGTGCCCTCGGCAATCGCGGCCGCGAGCTCCGGTCGGTCGAGCAGGAGGCGGCCCGCCGCGGCACCGCCCAACTCCCCGGTGACGACGAGGACATCGCCTGGCCGGGCCCCCGAGCGCGGGACGAGCTCGTCCGCTGCTCGGGCGTGACCTACCACCGTCACCGCGAGCGTCAGCGCCGGCGCCCGCGTGAGGTCACCGCCGGCGAGGGTGGTGCCGGTTTCGGCGGCGACCTCGAGCAGCCCCGCCAAGATTCCCTCGAACTCCTCTTCGACCAGGTCCGGTGGAGCGCCGAAGACGACGTAGGCCTCGCCGGCCTGCGCTCCCATCGCCGCAAGATCGGAGAGGGCGGTGGCAAGCGCCTTGTGGCCGATCGTCTGAGGCGGGGCCTCGGCGCGGCGAAAGTGGACCCCGTCGACGATCGCGTCGACCGAGGTGGCCGTCGCGCCGCCGGGAACCGTGACCGCGGCGTCGTCGCCGCTGCCGAGCCTGACCCGGGGCCCAGCCGGGGGGAGTCGCTCGCGGAGCTTCGCCAGCAACTCGAACTCGTCCATCACCCGACTATCCCAAAAGTGGGTGCCTGTTCTAAGGTGCGTCGTTCGTGGAGGGCCGCCAACCATTCCTGCACCGTGTCGGCGAGGTCGGATCGCAGTTCGGGAAAAAGCCACCGCGCAGCCGCAAAGTCCGGCTCGCCTTGCAGATCGGGCTGGCGGCGCTGATCTTCGGTTTCCTCGTGCTCACGGTCATCGACCAGTGGTCGGAGATCAAGAGCGAAGGCGTCCACTTCCACGTCATGTGGCTGATCCCGGGGATCGTGATCCTGCCGATCTACTTCGCGATCAGCGCCCTCGGCTGGGATCTCACCCTGCGTTATCTCGGCTATCCGCTCGGCTTCGGTCGAGCGCAGGTTGCCTGGGGGCAGCCGCTGCTCGCCCGCTACGTGCCCGGCAGCGTCCTCTACGTGCTCGGACGGGTCCTGCTCTCGGAAAAAGCCGGCATCCCGCGGCGGATCACGATCGCCAGCATCGTCTACGAACAGGCGATTTCCGCCACTTCGGCGATCGTCGTCGCCGCCTACTTCATCATCAAGCACCCCGATTTGCAGGGGTATCCGTGGCGCTGGGGGGTGCTGCTGCTGATCGTCCTGGCGGTCGTTGTTCTGCACCCGAAGGTCTTCGGGCCGCTCTCGACCAAGGCGCTGCGGGCGCTGGGCCGTGAGCCGTTGCCGGAGGTGATCTCGCTGCGCGGCGTCCTGGCCCTGATCGTCTTCTACTCGTTGAACTGGATCGTCGTCGCCTTCGGCATCTACTGCGTCGCCCGCTCGGTCACCCACATCCCCTTCAGCGATCTGCTGCTGGTCGGCTCGGCGCAGGCGATCGGCTACTTCGCGGCGCTGGTGACGCTCGTCGCCCCGGCCGGTCTCGGTGTCAGGGATGCCGCTTTCGCCTGGGCCGTGAAGGCGGCGTTACCCGGCAAGAGCTTCGCCCTGGGGTCGCTGATCGCGATTGCCGTGCGCGGGGTGATGACGGTCGGCGAAATCATCTACGTCGGGATCGTCACTGCGCTCGGGCGCCGCGAGGGGTGGAGTGTCCATACGGGGATCTTGCATCCGTCGGAGGAGGAGCAGGCGGTGGTGGAGGCGGAAGAGGCCGACCCGCTTCTCCAGCGTCTAGAGAGGGATGCGAGCACCTAGCTGGTAGGCGGTCAGGGCGAGCGTGAGCAGCTGCAAAGGTCGGTCGCGGGAGATGGCGACTAGGGGCAGCGGCCAGACGAGGTACCAGGGGAGAAGCCAGGCGCTGGCGAGAAGGAGGCCGAAGGCGGCCCAGGCGGAGGCGCGGACCCAGTCGCCGCCGCGGGCGGTCCAGACGAGGAGGTAGATGACGAGGGCGGCGAAGAGGAAGGCGGCCGCGAGGCGGACGCCTTCGGCACCGAGGGGAGTGAGCCGGGCGACGGTGATTGGGATGCTCATGTGGCTCGTCCGGCTCTGGTTCTCGCCGGCGAGCCCGAAGCCGTGCAGCCAGTCCCAGCCGAACGCGAGGTAGGCGGCAGCCCCCAACGCCAGCGCCGCTCCCAGCGCCCCGAGCAACAACCTGCCGACGGGACGAAAACCGCCCCACCTATCCGGTTTTCGTCCCGTCGGCGGGGAAGTGGCGGTGGCGACCAGGGCGAAGGGGGCGATGGAGGCGGCGGAGAGCTTGGTGGCTATGGCGGCGACCAGGGCCGCGCCCCCGGCCGGCTCCCGGCGGCGGAGGATGGCGGCGACCGCGAGCATCGCGAGCAGCATCGTCAGGGCGTCGTTGTGGGCGCCGCCGACGACGTGGACGAGGACGAGGGGGTTGAGGGCGACGAAGGCGGCGGCGCGGATGGGATCAATGCCGCGCCAGGCGGCGATGCGGGCGGTGAGGGCGGCGGTCCCCAGCACCGAGAGTGCCGCGAGTGCCTTCAGGACCGCAACGGCGACTCCCACAGGCAGCCAGGCGAGCGGGTAGGTGAGGAGGGTGAAGAGGGGGCCGTAGGCACTCGTCGTTTCGGTCCAGGTGACCTCGGCGTAGGCGGGATCACCCGGCGCCGTCAGCGGCGCGTGGACATAGGGATCGAGGCCGTGGCGGGCGCCGAGTCGGGCGTAGTCGACGTAGCTGTAGACATCGTGGGAGAGCAGGACGGGCGCGACCGCAAAGCCGGCCACGAGGACGACGATCGCTCCCCAGACGACGCGCGGCCCGAGCCGCGGCGCCTTCCACAGCACCCCGAGGTAGGCGGCGAAGCCGGCCCACATCAGGCCATAGGCGAGCCCCGGATCGATCGGCGCTACCTGCCCGCGGACTTACCGCCGCTGACGCTGCTCGGCGGCGGTGGGGGCGGCGGTACCGGCAGCGGTTCCTGCCCCGCTCCCGGCGCGTAGGCGTTGGGGTCATAGCCGCCGACAGCGGCGGAGCCCGGCGGCGGTTCGCTGCTTCCGCCGTCGCTTCCACCTTTGCCGGTGAGGCTGGCGTCGTCGCGCGGGCTGGAGCGGGCATAGCGACCGTAGAAAGGTGCCCAGTCGATCTTCTCTTTCGGTTCGGTGAATTCCTCGCACGGGACCCCGGCACCGCTGTATAGGGAGCGCCAGATTTCGGCCGGGAAGGTGCCGCCGAAGACGATGATCCCGTGCACGCTCGACATCGAGACGTCGTTCGAATCCGGATAGCCGACCCACACCACCGTCGCCAGGTTGGGCTGGTAGCCGGCGAACCAGGCGTCGGTGTAGCCGTCGGTGGTGCCGGTCTTCCCGGCCTGCCCCGCGCAGCCCGTGTAGGCCGCGGTCCCGGTCCCTTCGACGATGTTGTCGTGCAGCAGCCGCGTCACCTGCCAGGCCACCGGCTTCGAGACCTCGCGGCGCGGGTCCGCCGGTTCGGGATGGTCGATCTTCCCACTCGGGAAGATCACCTTGGTGATCGCGACCGGTTCCCGCCGCACCCCGCCCGCCGCGATCGTCCCGTAGGCGCTTGCCATCTCCAGCGGCGAGACCCCGATCCGCAAACCGCCGATCCCCTCGGCCGGGATCCCGTCGAGCGGCGAGGTGATCCCCAGCGAGTGCGCCGTCGCCGCCACCGCTTCGGGGCCGACGTCGAGGTCGAGCTGGGCGAAGACGGTGTTGTCGGAGGCGACCGTCGCCTGCTGCAGGTTGACCGTCCCTAAATAGCCTTCGTCGGCCGTGTGGACGGTCCAGTGGCCCCACGTCGGCAGGTAGAGGTCGAGCGGTTTCGAGGTGTAATAGGTCGAGTAGGGGTCGATCCCTTGCTTGATCGCGGTCGTCAGCACGAAGGTCTTGAAGGTCGAGCCTGGCTGGCGGTGCCCCTGGGCGGCGAGGTTGAACTGGCTCTGGTCGTAGTAGGAGCTGTTGACCATCGCCCGGATGTGGCCGTTGCGCGGGTCGATCGAGACGAACGCTGAGGAGGGGTCGGTCGAGTAGGGGAGCGTCGAGCGCATCGCATCCAGCCCGACCCGCTGCAGCTCGGGGTCGATCGTCGTCTGCACCGCGAGCCCGCCGCGGCGGACCCTGTCTGCCCCGTACTCCTCGATCAGCTTGTGTTCGACGTAGTCGAAGAAGTAGGGCTCGCGGTGGTCGAAGTAACTGTTCGAGGGGTCGACTCGCAGGCCGCTCGCGATCGCCCTCTTCGCCCGCGCCGCGCTCAGGTAGCCGAGCCTGCGCATCTGCCGTAAGACCTCGTTGCGCCGCGCTTTCGCGGAGGCGGGATCCAGCAGCGGGTTGTACTCGGAAGGCGCCTGCGGCAGTCCCGCCAACAGCGCCGCTTCCGGCAACCGCAGCTTCCAGACGGGCTTGGAGAAGAAGAACTCCGAGGCGGCGCCGACGCCGACCGCGGTACTCCCTTCAACCGTTCCGTAGGAGGCGACGTTGAGGTAGGAGCCGAGTATTTCCCTGCGGCTGTGCCGTTCGGAGTACTCGACCGCCAGCTTCGCCTCGACGATCTTGCGTTCGAGGTTGCGCTCGGGCTTGCGGATACAGAGGTTGCGGACCAGTTGCTGGGTGATGGTCGAGCCGCCCTCGACCGGTTGGCCCGCTTCGACGTCCTTAACCGCGGCCCGCAGGATGCCCTCGTAATCGACGCCGTCGTGCTGGTAGAAACGCTGGTCCTCGATCGCCACCGTCGCCAGCTGCAGGCTCTTCGGTACGCGTTTGATCGAGACGAGCTGGCGCGCGACCGGCGAGCGCACCCGCCCCAGGTTGCTCCCGTCGGCCGCGTAGAGGACCGAGTTCCCGCCCTTGGCGATGCGTTTGCAGGAGGCGAGGGAGGGAGCGTCCGCGGCGACGTCGAGCACCCAGGAGGTGACGGCGATCGCGGCGATCGCGAGCAGCACGAAGACGCTACCGAAGACGAGCAGGAGCTTCGTCCCGATCCCCCCGTGCGGACGCCGACGTCGCCGGTTGCGCTGCGTCATCACCCAGAGGGTACTTCGCGGAACCCTGCGCTCAGGCCGCTTTCTCTTCGATCGTGTCGGCGGTCGAGTGGTTGTGGACGGTGCCTTCGACCAGGAGCTGGTTGGGGATCACGATCGAGCTGCCATCGCCCGGATCGAGGTAGGTGTAGGAGAGGGTGATGTCGGTCACCCGCCCCTCGCACTCTTCGAACTCGATCCGGTCGCCGATCCGGATCGGCTGCGAGACGGCGATCTGGATCCCGGCCATCAGGTTGGCGAGCGTGCGCTGGGCGGCGAAGCCGACCACGGCGACCACCAGCGCGGTCGAAGCGAGGATGCCGGTGGCCAGCCGCTTGAACTCGGTGAACTGACCGAGCACCAGCATCGCGACGACGAGGAAAACCCCGACGAAGACGAGGCGGCGGAGGATCCGCAGCCGCGTCCGGGTGGTGCGCGAGACCTGTGAGACTGCGGGCGACATGGAGGCCAACTTAACCGTCGACCCTGTCGTCGAGGGGCCGGAGCGGCGCCCAGGCGGGTTCCCCTACGCGAACTGGGGTGCGGGAACGGCGCTGGTCGGGGTCTTGGCGGCGCTGGCGGCGGGGGTCGCGTTCGGGATCCCGGCGGTGATCGCCGGCCACCAGGACGACGGCGGCCTCACCACCCTCGGCAACGTCGGCGTGCAGCTGGCGACCGCGCTCGGCTTCCTCCTGGTGCCGATGGCGATCGCGGCGCAGCGGGGGGCGTCGGGGATGGAGATCCTGCGGCGGCTGGGGGTGCGGCGGTTCCGACCCTCGGCGCTGAAGTGGATGGCGGCGGCGATCGGCGCCTATCTGCTGTTCGCCGCCTTCTACTCGCTGGTGATCGTCCAGCCCGAGCAGAAGGACATCGCCGAGGGTTTCGGGGCCTGGCCGGTGCAGTTGCTGCTGATCGCGATCGCCGCGCCGGTCAGCGAGGAGGTCTGCTTCCGCGGGATGCTGTTCGGCGGCCTGCGCCGCAGCCTCGCCCGGGTCCCGGCGGCGCTGATCGCCGGGATCGTCTTCGGCGGCCTCCACGCGCTGACGGGAATCTCGGCGGTGCCGCCGCTGATCGTCTTCGGCTTCATCCTCTCACTGCTCTACGAGAAGACCGGCTCGATCGTGCCCGGAATCCTCCTGCACATGCTGAACAACTCCGTCGCCCTACTCGGCCAGTAAAGTTCGGCGCCTCGTGAAGCGCCTCTCGTCTCTCCTTGCCGCCGCTGTCGTCCTCGCGCTGCCCGCCGCCGCGGAAGCCGCGCCGAAGCCGCAGCCGAAACCGTTGCCCGCTCCGCAGGCGACGGTGAAGATCGACGTCGGGCACCTGCACGGCGGCCGCGCCGACATCTACGAGACGGTGCCGGTGCACGGGACGCTTTCGCCCTACGTCCCCGGGCAGAAGGTCGAAGTCACCTTCTACCTCGACGGCCACCGGCTGGTCAGCCGCAAGGTCGCGGTCAGCAAGGGCAGCGGCGGAGTGGGCAGCTTCGAGTCGAGCGTGATCGTCAAGGAGGACGGCAAGTACGCGGTCGCCGCCAAGCACAAGGCGAACGCGGCGCTCGGCGGCGACAGCACCGTCCGCAAGAGTTGGAAGGTCAGCTTCCCCTCGCTGCACCCGGGCGAATGCGGCAAGGTCGTCAAGAACTTCAAAAAGGCAATGGCGCAGATGGGCTACGTCTCCGGCGGCGGCAAGTGCTTCAACGGCCGCCTCGGCCGCGAGGTGCTCGCCTACCGCAAAGTTAACGACATGAACCGCAGCCAGAAGGCCGGTGCCGGGCTGGTGAAGAAGGTCTTCGGCGGCGAGGGCGGCTATCACGTGCGCTACCCAAAGGCGGGCGAACACGTCGAGGTCCCGCTCGGCAAGCAGGTGATGGTGCTGATCAAAAACGGGGAGTCGTTCGCCATCTACCCCGTCTCCACCGGTAAGCCCTCGACTCCGACGATCACCGGCCACTACACCTTCTACCGTCAGGAACCCGGCCTCAACTCGCACGGCATGTACTACTCGTTCTACTGGCACAACGGCTACGCGGTCCACGGCTACGCCGAAGTGCCGAACTACGCCGCCAGCCACGGCTGCATCCGCACCTTCATCGCCGACCAGCCGCGAATCTACGAACAGCTCCACTACGGCGAGTCCATCTTCGTCTTCTGAGGGTGTGTGACGCGGCGCATATCGGCGTCCTCGCTCGCTCGCGTGCAGAGCACGCCACGCTCACTGCGTCCTTGATCTGCTTGGTCACACTCTCTCAGCCATGACCGATCTCGTTGCTGCAAAGCAGACGTTGCTGGCGGAGCTGCGCGAGCACTCTTTGATCCTCGGCGAAGTGACGCTGGCGAGTGGGGCGGTGGCGCAGTACTACGTCGACGCGCGGCGGACCTTGATGCGGCCGGCTGGATTTGGGGCGGCTGGAGAGCTGATCGCCGACATGGCCCATGAGGTCGGCGCCACGGCCGTGGGCGGGCCGGCGACTGCGGCGATTCCGCCGGCTTGCGGGGCGATCGCGGTGCCGGCGGGGCAGGACCTGGTTGCCTTCTTCGTCCGCAGTGCCCGCAAGGAGCACGGGCTGCAGCGCTGGGTCGAGTGGCCGGTGGAGGCGGGGGTGCGTTGTCTCGTCGTCGAGGACACGGTCACGACCGGCCGCTCGACCGCCCAGGCGATCGAGCGGGTGAAGGAGGAGGGGCTCGAGGTGGCGGGCGTGGTCGCCGTGGTGGATCGTCTCGCCGGCGGCGCCGAGCGGATCGAAGCTGCCGCGGGCGCTCCTTACCGAGCGCTGGTCACGATCGACGAGATCTACCCGGACCGCCCCGACAGGAGCTGATGGAGCCGGACGCGGTCGAGATCCGGGTGGTCGGCTGCCTGGTCGAGAAGCAGCGGACGACTCCCGACGCCTATCCGCTTTCCCTCAACGCCCTGCGGCTGGCCTGCAACCAGTCCACCAATCGCGACCCGGTCGTCGACTACGACGAGGCGACCGTTGTGGAGGCGCTGCGGCGGCTGGCGCTGCGGGGTTGGACCCGTCTCGCGAGCGGCGCCGGCAGCCGGGCCCGCAAGTACCGCCACCTCCTGCCCGAAGCGCTCGGGCTCGATGACGAGGAGTTGGCGCTGCTCGCGGTGCTGATGCTGCGCGGGCCGCAGACGCCGGGCGAGTTGAAACAGCGCAGCGAGAGGTTGCACCGCTTCGACGGTCTGCCGGCCCTGCAGGAGGCGCTGGAGCGGCTGGTCGATCGCGAGCTCGTCGTCCGCCACTCGCGCCGTCCCGGGCAGAAGGAGGTCCGCTACGAGCAGGTGCTCGGCGGCAGCGATGAGGGCGCGGATTCGCCGCCCCCGGCCGAGGTTGGGGAGCCCGGGCAGGAGCCGAGCGAGGCGCGAGATGCTTCTCCGGGCGCTTCATCGGGGGACCGGATGGACCGGATCGAAACCGAGCTGGAGGCCCTGCGACGGGAGCTGGCGGACCTGCGCGAGGCGCTCGGGGACGGGGCTTAGCCGCGAAGTTCGACGACGCCCGTGCGGCGTCCGCCCGGCACTGCGACGACGACGTGGGTCTTGAGCCGGGCGCGCAGCCGAAGCAGCTTGCGCCCCGCGGGGGTAAGCGGAATCCGGTAGGTCTGCGCCGCGCCGCCGCCGATCCGGAAGGAGGAGCGCCCGATCACCCGGGTGATCGCCCGCGTCCGCGCCCCGCGGCCGCGGTGGGGGACCGGCACGCGGAAGCGCGCCCGCAGGGCGATCTGCCCCGGACATTCGGTGCCGGCCGGCCAGAGGCAGGTGAGCTGCAGCTGCACCCGGTTGCGCCCCGCCTTCAGGTTCGAGAGCTGGATCGGGACCGGGATCGTCACCCCTTTGCAGCCGAGCAGGCTGTCTTCGCCGGGTTCGACATCGAGCGCGTAGACGCAGACCCGCTGGCGCCCGGACTTCACCACCGGCAGCTCGAGGTCGAAGCCGTGGCGCGCGCCGGCTTCCGGGTACTGCAGGCGCACGTCGCGGCGAGGCAGGTTCGCGACCGGGCCGAGGTCATAGGAGGCGACGCCCGCTTCGCCTTCGCGGCCCCCGACCACCAGCCGGATCGCCAGCGGTTCGGTAGGGGCGCTGGCGTCGAGGGCCCAGCCGCGGATCCGCACCTGCCCCGGTCCGGCCGCAGTGGCGAGCTCGAGGGCGCCGACCGGGTTGGCTTCGGGGGTCGGGGGCAGCACGGCTTCGCCGACCGTCGCCCCGTCGACCGAGTCGTTGTCGATGTTGATCGTGATCCCGCCGTAGGTCTCGTTGTGGCCGCCTTTGTACTGGTGGATGCGCTGGTGTTGGGTCCAGGCGCCGGCGGGGACGACCGGGTCCGAAGTGCTGGTCGAGCCGTTCCAGTTGGCGATCCAGAGATGGTCCGGGAGTTCGTAGCCGCTGCCGACCTGGTCGCCGAGGTCGGCGATCCCGGAGGCGCTCGAGCTGTAGACGCCGGAGACGTAGCCGAGCGCGTGCAGCTTCTTCGTCCAGGCTTCGAGGAAGGCGAGGGTGGCGGCCGTCGCCGAGGAGGTGCGGCTGTAGGACTCCATGTCGAAGTAGATCGGGCTGCCCGGGCCCATCGCCACTTCGCTCGCCTCAGCGACGGCGTCGACCGCGGCGGCGACTCCCTGCGCCGTCGCCTGGCTGGCGCTGAGCTTGGCGCAGCTCGAGCAGGCGCTGGTCGGGGCCTGCAGTCCCACGTAGGTCGGGATCAGATGCCAGCCCGCCGCGGTCTCGGCGGCGACCCATTCCGGGGTCAAGTTCGGCTGCGAGCAGGCGCGATTCTCGCCGCCAATGTAGACGCCGACGGCCCGGTAGGGCGAATCCTGCCAGGCGTTCATCGAGCGGGCGGAGGGAGTGCTGCAGGCGTCGAAGCCGAGGCCGGTGAAGATGGTGCCGGAGCGGGATCGAGCCGTAGCGCTGCTCCGTGCGAGCGGCAAGAGTGAGGAGCGCCGGGTCCCAGCTCGCGGTTCGACCAGGATCGCTCGCTGCCGCCCGATCGCCTCGGCCGGGCAGTTCTGCTGCTCTGAAGGACTTCCGAGATAGACCGCCCGCCGATCGAGCCGCACGCACATCCGCGGGTGCTGGTGCAGGCGGTAGACAGGCCAGGAAGCCGGCACCTCCAGCGTCCGACCGTCGAAGCGCACGACCCGGTTCTCCGCGGCGGAAGCTGGAGCAGCGAAAAGGCCGAGGAAGGCGATCAGGCCCAGCAGCAGCGGGGCTCCTCGGAACAGGGGCCAAGGCAAGGTCCGGTTCACGGTCTGCACTCTCGGTACAAGCAGCGCAAGAGGTCAAAAGTTGCTCCCGCCTGGGCGCGAGCCTGCAGCTTCGCAGTTCCCCGAGCCGGATTTGGACCAGCGCGGGCACACCCGGCACCCCACCGATTCCTGGCCTTCGGCCTCAATTGCCCCGGCCGACTTGCTGTGATCGGGCGGCCCAGGCCGAGAGTTCTGCCGCAGAGTCGATTTTCGCAATGGCCACGCGGCGGGCCTTCAACTTGGCCGCTTTAAACGCGCCCATCAGGTCAAGGGAAGCGTTGACTGCGTTGGGTCCGCGTAGGGCGATCATCAGCTCTTGCTCGGTCCCGTCACAGAGTGCCGCCCAGTGGACCCGCGCCGGGAGGGCGGCGTTCGTCAAGCAATCGAGCAGGTCCGGGCCGGGTTCCCGCGCGTCTAGGAAGATCAGTTGATCGCCCGGCGCCAGGGAGCCTGGATCGGGCTCGGGTCCACACGCTGCCTCGAAGGCGTCCCGGGCACCAGCTGCGAACGCGTAGCAGTTCCTCGCCTTCGCGCCTGGCCGGGCGACCGCCGGGACTGGTGGATCCCGCTTCTGAAGGACCCCAGCTGCGACAAGGCCGTCGGCGGCCTTTTTGACGTTGGAAGCATTCCTTTCACTCTCCGCGCTGATCTCGGCAGCCGTCAGCGGCCCTCCGCCGTGTCGGACGAGGACCCGCCCGACCGCGATGCGACACTCGCTGGTCCAGGGATGGCTGGGTTTGGACATTGCAGTGACCTACCATATTTGCTCCCCCTTAGGTTTCCCTATTAGCAAAGGGGTTTTTCCGTCTGCTCCCATACTGATAATGCAGTCATCACTCAATTAGCCCTAATAGCCATCTCTTCGCTTGGCGGCGACCTTTCGGCGCAGATTCCTGGGTTGACCCAGAGTGGGCTATCCAAGAGCCGGGTAGATGCAATACCGTCGACCGAATGGAGGCTCCAGTGACTCTCGACGTCGCCACGGCACATCTCGCCAAGGAGATCCGGGAAGCCGCCGACGCGCTGCTGGCGAAGGCCGGTCAGAAGCCCGAGAAGTGGTGGCATGCCTACGACTTGAAGGATCAGACGCGCAACGGCTGGAGTGCCGGCGCGTTGGACATCGCGCTGAGCCGCCTCATCGACACAGGGAGATTCGAAACTAGAGGTGACGAAGTGCGGCTCCGTTCTTAGTACGATCTGGGTACGTGGATAGGGAGATCCGGCCGCTTCCCGCGGGCTGGGAAAAGAAGCGGGTCGAGCGCGAGTGGGGGAAAACCGAAGAGGACACGCCCCGCAACCAACGCTCCCCACAGCAGCGCGACCGCGACCGCATTCTCTACTCCTCGGCGTTCCAGCGACTGAGCCAGGTCACTCAGGTCACCGCGCCCGAGGCCGGCTATTCGTTCCACAACCGCCTGGGCCACTCGCTGAAGGTAGCTCAGGTCGGCAGGCGCCACACCGAACGCCTGAGGCAGCGGGTCGCAGATGACGAGATCACCGGCGCCGCCGCCGAGCTGGTGATGGGAACCGATCCGGATGCCGTCGAGGCTGCCTGCCTGGCCCACGATCTCGGCCATCCGCCATTCGGCCACATTGCCGAGAGCAAGCTGCACGAGCTGGCCGAGGACTCGCTTCCCGACGGCTACGAGGGCAACGCCCAGAGCTTCCGCATCGTCACCCGTCTCGCGGTCCGAAATGAGAACCAGGGCCTCGACCTCACCCGCGAGACCCTCGATTACCTCCTCAAGTACCCCTGGAAGCATTGGTCGACGGATCCGCTCTCGCCCGGGAAACGCGAGAAGAAGTGGGGCTACTACCAGGACGACAGGAAGGCATTCGACTTCGTCCGCAAGCTGGGGCCGCCGGAGAGCAAGGATGCATTGCCGGAGAAGAGCCTGGGTGCCGAGATCATGGATTGGGCTGACGACCTCACCTACGCGGTCCACGACGTCGATGACTTCTTTCGAGCTGGCCTCGTCCCGCTCGACCGGCTTCGGGCTCCCGACGACGCCGAGATCAAGACGCTCACCGCCCGCCTCAACGAACTCAAGGAGGAGGACCCGGCCAAGTTCCCCGGGTACGAGGTCAATGTATTGGTCGAAAGGGTCCGCGAGATCCTCTCTCTCCACGGACCTGGGGAACGCTACGCTCATACCGCCTCGTCGCGCGCCGCCCTGCGTGAATTCGGCAGCAAGCTGATCACCCGCTACCTCGGTGCTTTCACTATCGCGAACGATCCGCAGAGCGGGAAGGCCCGTCTGCACATCAGCGAGGATGCGGAGCGCGACGTGATGGCCCTGAAAATGTTGGTTGTTGTCTATGTGATCCGACGCCCGAGCCTCGCAGTCGTTCAGAAGGGGCAGCAGAAGGTGATCGAAGAGCTCTTCGACACCTACTACAAGGCGAGTGCGCCCGGGCGCAAGGGGAACCGAAACCTTTTCCCTCCGGGTGTCCGCGAACGCCTCAAGGACACCGAGGAGGAAGCCGGTCCACGTACTCGCGCTGTCCTCGACATGCTTTCCGGCCTGACCGAGACCGCCGCGATCGAACTGCACCACCGGCTCTGCGGATGGGGGAGCGGCCACGCTCTCGATGCCACCGCCCTGATGGGATAGACGTCTTGCACGGATGACCCGGTGTAGGCGTAGGGGGACGATGCAGGCGGTTGAAGGTGCCCCGAGCTGGATTCGAACCAGCGGCCTATCCCTTAGGAGGGGATCGCTCTATCCAGCTGAGCTATCGGGGCCGGGGGCGAATTGTCGCTTAGATGACGAAGGCGTGCGCCAATTGGCCCGATGTGCGCGCCACATTTGCGTCTTGGTCAGGCACGATCGCTTGCATGAGAACGCTAGAGGCTGTCGACATGTCCTCCGCACGGTCTAATGTGCTGCACATGTCCAAGATGATTCAGATCAGAAACGTGCCCGACGACCTGCACCGGGATTTGAAGAAGCGGGCGGCGCTCGCCGGCATGAGCATGTCCGACTACATCAAGCGGGAGCTCGACCGGAAAAGCCGCAAATCGACGATCAAAGAGATCGGGGCTCGGAGCAGGGGACGCAGCGAGGGGTCCACTCTGACCACGCAGGATGTCGTCGATGCCATCCGGGAAGTTCGCGGGGACTGATGCCCGTCGTCGACGCATCGGTCCTCCTCGAGCTTCTCCGAGATGGGCAGTACAAGAAGGTGGCGGAAGAACGGCTTGATGTCGAGGAATACATGCTTTGGGCGCCGCACCTGATCGATGCGGAGGTCGGTCACGTGCTGCGCCGGTGGGTTCGCTTGGGGGCGCTCACTGCAAATGCAGCGGGAAGAGCACTCTGGGAAGTCGACGAGCTTCCGGTCGAACGAGTGGAGCATGAGCACCTGATCCACGTCGCGTGGGGTCTGCGCGACAACTTCACTTTTTACGACGCCCTCTACGTCGCCCTGGCGCTGATGCTCGACGAACCGCTGCTCACCTTCGACGCCCGCTTGGCGCGATCGGGAGTGGACCTGCCGATCGAGGTGCTCGGCTAGGCGTAGAGCGTCTCGGAGGCGAGCTCATCGGCGCGGCGGCTCCAGAGCTTCACTTCCATGAAGATCTCGTCGCCGTAGCCCTCGAGCGCGTCGAGGGCGATCAGGGTGAAGCGGTCTTGCGAGATCAGCTCCTGGTCGACCGTCTCGGTCTCCAACACTGCGGTGGCGGCGACCGCGCCGCGGACCAGGGGCCGGCCCCAGACGAGGGTGACCGCACCGGCGCGGCCGTTCTCCCCGCGCCAGCGGCCGATCACGTCGTCGTTGAGGTCGATCCGCCAGTCCGGGTTGTCCTCGGCGAGGATGTCGGTGAAGTCGGCCTTCGTGTTGAAGTCACGGGCCTCACCCTCTGGCGGTTGCACGTAGGAGACGTGGCCGAAGAGCTCCAGCCGCCCGTACTCGCTCTCGGTGTTGGCAGAGCAGGGGACCCAGACCCGGCCACCCCAGGAGCGCTCGGGGAACCAGTCGACCTCGGCCGGCACCTCCGCGCCCGTCGGCAGGTCCTCGATGCCGGCGACGGCTTTCGCGAACTCCTCGCCCAGCCGCTCGGCGAAGCGGCCGTGCGGAATCCCCTCCTGGGTGGTGTCGGCGATGAAGCGGGGGATCGGTCGCGGCGTCGGGCGCATCAGAGGCACTCCCGCAGGTCCGACGCCGCCCGCTCGGGCGGGTAGACGTTGATGTCGACGCCGGTGCCGAGCTCGAAGCCGGCCTTGATCGTCAGGCGAGGGGCGATGTCGACGTGCCAGTGGAACTGGTCGGCCCCGCGGGGGGCGGTCCGGACCCAGAGGTTGAGCTCGGGCGGGCTGTCGAACAATTTGGCGAGGGCGCGCATGGCGGTGCGGATCATCGTTGCGCCGGCGTTGTCGTCCTCGAACCTCGCGGCTTCGCGCCGCGGAACGATCCGCAGCTCGAAGGGGGAGCGGGAGGCCCAGGGGCAGATCAGCGCCGCCTCGTCGTCGATCGCCACCAGGCGCTCGCGGCGGCGCACCTCCTCGACGAGGACGTCGCTGAGCAGCCCGCCGCCGGCGGTACGTTCGCCGTAGGCGCCGGCCCGCTCGCGCTCGCGGGCGACGGCGGCGGGAACGAACGGCAGCGCATAGAGCTGGGCGTGGGTGTGCTCCAGCGAGGCGCCGGCACCGCCGCCCTGGTTGACGATCAGCTGCAGGTAGGAAGCATCCGGGTGGGCGCGCATCCGCTCGCGCCAGGTGGCGACGGCGGCCGCGAACTGCTCCTCGCCCAGCTCGAACATCGCGGTCACGTGCTGCGGTGAGTTGATCAGCACCTCGTGCGAGCCCTCGGCCGGCCGCGATGAGAAGAGGTCGGGTTCCCCCGCCCGTTTGGTCGCCAGCAACGGATCGCCGGCGCTGGCGAAGGAGCCGGCGTCGGCGGCAGGCCCGCCAAGTCGTGGTTCCTTTTGCACGTCATCGGTGCTTAAGGAACCACGAGATGCGTCGGGGTCGCCTAGAGCCGGGTAGAGGTTCGGGACCACGCGCGTCTTCCAGCCCGGGGTGTCGGGCTCGCCGCCTTCGGGCCGCGTGGCGTAGAGCTCCGGCGGGGTGCGGTCCTCGCGGCTCTCGCAGAAGGGGCAGTTGTCCGACCCCTTGGGCTCGGTCGAGCGCGGCGAGAAGCTGTCGGGGCGGGCAGCCCGGCCCGGGGCGAGGATCGTCCTCAGCCCGGTCAGCTGGTCGATGCGGATCTCCGGCGAGCTCAGGAGCGGGAGGGGGGAAGGTCGTCTGGGTCTGGCTCGTCCGTCGCGGGTGGCGCCGGCGGCTGCGGTTGCGCCGGGGTGCGCGGGGCCCGTGGCGTGCCCTCGGCACGACCGGCCGCGCCTTTGCCGACGAACGGCTCGAGCACGTCCATCGGCAGCGGGAAGACGACGGTGGTGTTCTGGTTGCTGCCGATTTCCAGCAGCGTCTGCAGGTAGCGCAACTGCAGCGAGGCCGGGTTGGTGCTGATGATGTCGGCGGCGTCGGTGAGCTTCTGGGCGGCCTGGAACTCGCCCTCGGAGTTGATGATCTTCGCACGCCGCTCGCGCTCTGCCTCGGCCTGGCGCGCCATCGCCCGCTGCATCTGCTCGGGAATCTCGACGTCCTTGATCTCGACCGCGGTGACCTTGACGCCCCAGGGCTCGGTCGACTCGTCGATGATCTTCTGCAGCTCTTCGTTGAGGCGCTCGCGGTCGGCGAGCAGCTGGTCGAGCTCAGCCTTGCCGAGGACCGAGCGCAGCGCCGTCTGCGAGATCTGCGAGGTAGCGATCAGGTAGTTCTCGACCTCGACCACGGCCCGGTTGGAGTCGACGACGCGGAAGTAGGCGACCGCGTTGACCCGGCAAGGGACGTTGTCGCGGGTGATCACCTCCTGCGGGGGGATGTTGAGGGTGATCGTCCGCAGGTCGACCTTGACCATCCGGTCGACGAGCGGGATCA